>Ga0209972_10001424_pt1 | contig 20930 bp, 12 predicted proteins | sample NOAtaG_7_FD_187302 | JGI IMG/M metagenome (GOLD analysis project Ga0209972, IMG submission 187302) | Freshwater lake microbial communities from Lake Erie, under a cyanobacterial bloom - NOAA_Erie_Diel1S_2200h metaG (SPAdes) (version 2) | ecosystem: Environmental > Aquatic > Freshwater > Lake ... | reverse complement strand
TTGTGGCTATACTTCCTCCTCCGTTATCTATTGTTACTGTTACGCTTCCAGCGTAAGGTACACCAGAAGGTGCTCCTGTTCCTTGTCCAGAACAGTTTACTGTTGTTCCAACTATAGGGTTTGTTGGTATACAGGTTAAACTAACTACTTGTCCAGGGTCAGGGCTATATGAAGTTGGCGTTACCAGGGTTCCGAATACTGGGGTGGCATTGCCGGTGAATACCCAATCCATGATTGCTGCCGGGGTGGCAGCTATGCTGTAGTTAGAGGATGCAACATCCCACCAAAGCAAACCTCTTGACGCACCACCATAAGTTGCATAACCAGCTCCACAAACAGTGTAAGAAGTACCCGATCCAAATGGAGTTATTGTAGTCACAAATGTAGTTCCTCCTACTGAACTAAATGCACATGTTGTTACACCATCACTAGATACCTGCCCATCTCCAAGTGTAAAAAGAAATCTACATCTTCCTGCTGGAGATCCTGGTGAATCTCCTGGTGTACAATTACCTCCTAAAGAAGCAACAGTAAGTGGAGTTGCTACCGTAGCCACACAACTAGCGCCAGATAAAGTCCCTCCAGTAGGGCAAGAATACGAAGTTCCTACTTGTTGATAAACGAAACATTGTGCTCCGTTTCCACCTAAAGTTGTTCCTGGGCAAGTATATCCACTTGGGGTATTACTAATACATTGCGATCCATTAGAAGTTGAACCAGCAGGGCAGTTTAAAGCAGCTTGGGCTGTTTCTCTAGATTTAATTAAGTTAAATGCAAAAAAACCTGAAACTAATAAAACTCCAAGAACCAGTACAGAAATTAAAGAATACCTTCCTTTTTTAGATTGAAGAAAAGATTTTAAGTTAAATTTATTTGTTTGGTCTTTCTTAGACATATTTGTCTTTGTTTTGTTTAGTATATTTTATTGTTTGTTTTTGGGCAAAGTTAAGGTTTAGGCATACTAGTTTACTGTTAATAAATCTATATGTAGTTTTTATTTGACACCTTTAAGAACAACAAGCCTAATATAAACACAAAATATATCTATGACTACTAAACACGAAGTAAGCAAAATTAAAGTAAGTGTTGGCGTAATTATTCAAGACGCTGATAACAAAATTTTACTTGGAAAAAGACAAAATGTAATTGGGGCTGGCACTTGGGGCTTACCTGGTGGACATATTAAAATTGGGGAAAGCATTTTTGAATGTGCAAAAAGAGAAGTGTTTGATGAAGTTGGTGTAGATTTAATTAACTTTGAATTAGTTGAAGTTTCTGAAATGGTACATACTGGATCAGATTTTCAATTAGTTGAACTTGGCTATAAAAGCAAGAAGTGGGAAGGAATTGTGGAATTAAAAGAACACAAATATTGCAGTGAATGGGGCTTTTTCCCACTAGACGCCTTGCCAGGTGAAATTTTTGAACCACACAAAGCTATAGTTGAAAAAGTAGTAAACCAGCATTTAAAAATTGATACTGAAATTGAAAAAGATCCAAGTTTATTCGATTTTATTCACCCTCATTTTAAAGTTGCAGTTCAAACTTTTGTGGTTAATAAAGCCGGTCAGCTTTTAATGGGCTTACGCTGCGATCCTGAAAATAAAGGATATTGGGCAGTACCAGGTGGGCATCTAGATGTTGGTGATACTTTGGAAGAATGTTCTCTCCGTGAACTTCGTGAAGAAACTGGAATTCATGCTAATCACGCAAAGCAATTTGCCTATGTTGAACAGCCTATTAACATTTCCAACATGCACTATTTCCACTTTGGTTACTTAGTAAGTGAATTTGATGAAAGCCAAGAATTAATTAACGGCGAACCTGAAGATATCGAGAAATGGGAATGGTTCGATTTAAATGCTATTCCACCAAAAATTGCTTCATATCAAAGAGAAGTTATTATCAAATTCTTAAAGTTTAATAAAGTTAATTTTGGAAAAAAATAGAACTTTTTCTATAACCGATAATTTTTATTTTGTTGACATAAGACAGTGGCTTAAATAATCATTACATAATGTCGGATAAGCTTCATCACCTTGAATTAAGTCATAATGCAGACAAAGTTAAAGCTAAATCGCTAGTTTCTATTAATGAAATAGAGCATTTCACCTTGCCTGGCCCTGCTTTGAATCCAAAGTTAAACATTAAGGCAATTGATCCTAAAACTAATGAGTTTCTTAGCAAGGCTAAAATTCACAACAAAAGTAACAAAATATTTAAAGTTAGTTTGGGTTTGCTTATTGTTGGCCTAATATTTTTCTTGGTCGCTGGGGTAAATTTATACGCACAAGCTAAAACAGCAACACAGAATAAATCCATTCAAGATTGTAAAAATATAATTATTTCGGCCAAAGAAAGTGGTATTGTACTAGATCCAGTAAAATGTGAGGCCGCAACTGGCTGGTCAAATTTGGTGGGAGAAGATAAATCTTTGCTAGCTTTCAATAGTGTTAAGTCAGAAATCAGTTCTAAAAAAGGAGAAATTCAAACTAAAATTAATACTACAACAGATTCTATTGCTAGCCTTAAGGTAAAATTAACCATGTTAAATCAGAATTTAGATGAAATTAATGCAAACATTGAAAGAAATGATAACTTGTTCTTATATTTTGAAAATCTACAAAAGCAGGAAAATGAACTTAACAATTTACTAAACAAAAATATTCCAAAAATTCAAACCAAACTTTTAGAGGCAAAAGATGTTCTTTCAAAAGTTTCGATTATTGATAAAGAAGACAAAGAATTCATTAATAAATTTAACTCTTTAAGCCAAGATAAACAGATTGAAGAATACCAAAAGCTAGTTTTAATTACTAATAGATTGCAGCTAATTTTAGAGAGTATTAATAAAAAAAGTGTATATCCAATAGTAGGTAATTTGTCAGATTATAAGTTTTTTAGTCCGGTTGAATTTCAAGCATTATATGAGTTAACAGTTTATTCTAATGTTCAAGAAGCTCAGCCTGTGGTTGGAATTACTGGGAATTTAGATTCGGATAATTATATAAGGGCTATTGCTGAAAAAAGGGGATACAAAAAAAGAGTGCAGGCCATAACCGAAAATTTATCCACGGTAGATGGATTTAAGTTACAAAGCAAAGCTGTTGAAGATTGGAAAAGTTTAAAAGCTGCTGCATTGAAAGATGGGGTAAGTTTAGGCTTGGTTTCTGGTTTCCGTGGTTATGAAGATCAAAGAATTATATTTACTCAGGGACTGCAAGAACAAGGTATAAAACAATTTGGCAGAAATTATACAAACGAAGAAATTCTTTCAGGCATTGCTTCTGAAGGCATAAATTCAGTTTTAATCTCAAGATCTATCCCAGGCTATTCAAAGCATCATACTGGTTATACAATTGATATCACAGATTCAAGCTCCAACAAAACTTTTACAAGGTTCGATGAAACAGCTGGATACAAATGGATAAGTGAAAATAATTTTTACAATGCCAAACGATTTGGTTTCATTCCAAGTTATCCAAAAGGTGGTTCAAATTTTGGCCCAAATCCTGAAAGCTGGGAATATGTTTGGGTTGGTAGGGATGTTTTAAAACAATAAGTTCCGCTACATTTAGTAATTATTTCACTTAGAATAAATAATATAAAACTATATGTAATTTTATAGTGTTTTTTCTTGACAAGGGAAATTTAGTCTATTTTCATACACTCAGTTGTTGTTAAGTACAAAGTTAAATACTACATTTAGTGGCTATTTTACATTAGTCTGCTAAAGATAAACATTTAACCTTGTAACCATCAACATTATCATTAAAACAATTAGTTATAAAACTTTTAATCTTCAAATAAACTATTGAAGTGGATGTTTTATTTCTAAAAATTTCAATTTATGACTTCTAAACTACTTTCTCCAAATCCAAATAAATATGTTGTTTTCGCCGATGACTCTAATCCTGAAGTGGTTGAACTTTGCAATCTCCAAGAGGCTAATATTTGGTTAGCTTCGGATATTAATCTTACCCATGATGCCAGTGATTGGAAAAAACTTACAGTTCCTGAACAAGAATATTTAAAACAAATTTTATCATTTTTTGCTGCTTCAGATGGTTTAGTTGGTGAAAATCTGGCTCTTAACTTCATTCAAGAAGCTCAAATTCCTGAAGTAAGATATTTCTATTACTTCCAATGTATGATGGAAGCTGTTCACGCTAAAGTTTACTCTCAATTAGTTAATACCTATATTAGTTCGAAAGAAGAAAGAGAGAAAATGTTTGCCTCTATTCATGTTCACCCCATAATCCATAAGAAGTCAGAGTGGGCACAGAAATGGATGAATCAAGAAACTGCCAGTTTTAGTGAAAGGTTGATTGCTTTTTTGGCCGTAGAAGCAATATTTTTTGCTGGTTCATTCGCAGCAATTTTCTGGATAAGAGATCGAGGAATATTATCTAATTCTTTGGGTGTAGCCAACGAATATATTTCCAGAGATGAAACATTACACGCTGAATTTGCCGCAACATTGTACAAACAATATTTTAACGATTTAAGCAGGGAAAGAATTGAAGAAATTTTGCTTTCAGCTTTGGAAATTGAAAAAGAATTTAACCACCACGCCCTTCCTGATAGGCTTTTAGGCTTAAATGCAGAATTAATGGATAAGTATTTGGAATCTGTAACCGACACCTGGCTTGTTACTTTAGGTTTGCCAAAGAAATTCAATGCAACCCAACCATTCCAGTTTATGTCCACCTTCGGCCAAAAAAGAAAAGATCTATTTTTTGAAAAGAAAAGCGCCAATTATGCACGCCAAACTGAAAACAAAACCTTAGACTTCAGCATGATCTAAACTCCACTTTATTATTTAAAACAACTTCATTATGTCACTAACTCTATCTAACGGACAAGCTTTAAACCAAGTTTATCTACTTCAAAAAATAATTCCTTATCTTGAAAATTTGTACGAAAAACTAAATCCAACAGAAATTGTTAATCAAACTATAGCTAGGGCTACCAACAATATTTCCGAAGACGAATTAGATAATTTAATGGCTTCAATTGCGGCTAATTTGGTTAACCACCACCCAGATTATTCTGTTCTTGGGGCTAGAATTTTAATGGGCAGAATTTATAGGCAAGTTGGTTTACCTGAACTTACTTTTCTTCAAAATGTAGAAAGAATTTATAATCACCAAGTTAATGGTTTTAAATCGACCAGGGTTAGCAATGAAGTATATTCTTTCATTGAAAGGAACGCTGAAGCTTTGGAAAAAATTATTGATTACAAGAAAGATTTTAAAGACTATGACTATGCTGCTGTAATGTCATTTACCAAGCGCGGCCTTGAAACAATCAACGGTGTAATTGCCGAAACGCCTTCCCAAATGTTTTTACGCGTAGCTTGTGGCTTGAATGTTTACTCGCCTAGAAGTGCGAAAGAGCTTGAAGCTTTTGAAGAAAAAAATGGTTTTAGACCAGAGCCTGAAAGATTGAAAAACATGACCGATCAGGAAAGATTAATTGAAATTGGTAAATATTACAATTTATTATCAAGCAGACTGCTTTCTTTGCCAGGCCCAATTTTAATGCATGCTGGAAGTGCTAAAAACCAAATGGCTTCTTGTTTCTTGGAAGATGTAACCGATTCTTTAACTGAAGAAGAATACCCAATAAATGGTAATGTTGGTGGAATTATGAAAGCTTTAACCCAGCTTGCTAAACAGTCTCAAGGTGGTGCTGGAACCGCTGTGGCTTTCCACGATATAAGGGGAAGTGGAAGCCAAATTCGATCTAGTAATGGAAAAAGTAATGGTATTTTACCTTTCATGAAAATGTTTGATTCAACCATTGGGGCGGTTAATCAAAGTGGAAAAAGAGCAGGGGTTTGCACAATCTATTTAGAACCATGGCACATTGATGTTATTGATTTTTTGGATGCCGCCAACCATTTCACTATTGAAGAAAAAAGATGTAAGAATTTGTTTTATGCTTTGTGGATGAACGATGTATTTTTTGAAAGAATGCTAGAGCACAAAGGCGAAGCCGTTTGGACATTATTTGATCCTGCTGATGTTTTGCGTCACATTCCTAAACCACTTTCTAACTATTATGGCGAAGAATTTAAAGAAAAATATTTATACCTAGAATCACTTGGAATTGGAAAAGAAATTCCTTTAATGGAAATTTGGAATAGGGTTTGCGAATTATTTCAAACTGCCGGTGTTCCATACTTGGTAAACAAAGATCAGATGAATTTGAAAAGCAATCAGCAAAATATGGGGGTAATTAAAAGTTCAAATGTTTGTACTGAAATTGCTTTAGTAGCTAACGAAAATGAAACTGGGGTTTGTGTGCTTTCTTCGCTTTGTGTTTCAAGGTACTTAGATGAAAACCAGATTGACGGCGTAGATTACAAAAAAATTATTGAAGTTTCCAGAATAGCTACAAGGCATTTAAATAATGTTATTGATTTGCAATATTATCCTACACCTGAAACCAGAAATTCTTGTTTAAGAAGTAGGGCAATTGGTATTAGTTTACAAGGCCTTGCCGATTTATATCATCAACTAAAATTATCCTACACCTCCGATAAAGCCAAGCAAATTAATTCAAGAATTTATGAAGCAATTTACTTTGGTTGTATGCTTGAAAGTATGTTGTTATCCAAGGAAGAAGGATCATACCATGCTTTTGAAGGCTCACCACTTTCCAAGGGAATTTTGCAGTTTGATATGTGGGATTACAACACCGATAACTTATTCTTAAATCAATATTCTCCAACTGAATTTGGCCTAGAAGACAACTTGGTTGATGATATTTCCACCACTAAAACTTGGGACTGGCTAAGACTGCAAATTATGGAATTTGGGGTTAGAAATTCTGAAGTTACTGCCCAAGCACCTACTGCAGCTAGTTCAATTAGAATGGGTAATAATGAAATGTATGAACCATACACCAGAAATGTTTTTGTTCGTCAGCATATCGGTGGCTCGGTGCAGGTTGTAAATCCACATTTGGTAAAAGAATTAAATCAGTTAAATTTATGGACACAGGAAATTTTTGATGCAATTATTTACAAAGAAGGAAGTGTTCAAGGCATCTCTCAAATTCCGGCTGAAATTCAGGAAAGATACAAAACAATCTATGAAATTGACTGGAAACAAATGCTAGATATGATGGCAGATCGTGCTGTGTTTCTATCTCAAACTGGAAGTTATAATCACTATACTTCATACGCTGAATCTGGCCCAACTGCTTTCACCCAGAAAATAATTTATGCTTGGAAAAAGAAGTTAAAAACTTTGTCTTACTACATGCACACTGAAACTGCTTCTACTGCTAAAAAAGAATTAGGTGGTAATTCTGTTGCAATTCCAACAACCCAAAATGATTATAACTTAGGTAGTAATTTAAACTCACAAAACTCTACAGTTTCTTTGAATTTAGGTTCTAATTTTGCTTCTGAATTTTTTTCAAATTCCATGAACGCCGATTCTGTAAATGATAACTTAGAGCCTGCTAAAATACTAGCCGACGGCAGCGTTTGCGAAATGAAAGATGGATGTATCGAATGCTCAAGTTAGGTTAAATTTCTGTAAATCGACTGGATGAATTAATGATATCGTAGCGGAGACTCCCAGTCTCCAAGCACAATTTAGGGATATTGTAGCGGCGATCGCGGATCGCCATAGTTCATAAATTAAGGATGACTGGCTTGCAATTGTAACACGATATACTCAATGGCTTATTCAACCAATCTGGGAAATCCTTTTTTATCCAGCTCAACATCTATTGGCCTAGTCGAAATAATTTGGTTGTTTTCAATCACCACCTCAATCATTTGGGCTTTGGTTGCATTTGGCATTCCGCCCATTCCATCAAACACGAAATTTCCCATAGAATAATACACAGTTTTTCCATCCACCTCGTCTATATTTTGAACAACATGTGGATGTCCACCAATAATCAAATCTACGCTAGAATTAAATAGTTGCTTGGCCAAATTTTCCTGCCTTGAAGATGATTGCAGCGAATACTCAGTTCCCCAGTGGGGCATGGCAATAACTGGTATTTTACCATCAATTTTATTTAAAGAATCTTGAATTTTTGGAAAGTTAAAATAGGCACTGCCGTATGAATTTTCTCCACTATTTCCGTAGTTTGTTTCAATGTCATTAATTCGAATAATAGCCACCGGCTGATCTTTTATTTTAAACACAAATGGGCTGAAAGCTTCTTCAGAATTTTTACCAGCTCCAAAATAATTTACTCCAGATTGATCAAGACTTGTAAGGGTTTGTTCCAGCCCAAATTTTCCGTAATCCATGGTATGGTTATTGGCTAAAGAAACTGCCTTAAAACCAGATTTTTTTAATGTAGATAAACTTGATGGTGAAGATTGAAATGTGTATAATTTACCCACCGCTTTTTCTCCTTTTTCTCCCACGCTAGTTTCTAAATTTCCAATTACAGCATCGTAATTATCAAAAGTTTTTTGCACATTTTGGAAAGGATCTTCTCCATTTTTTATTCTTTCACCAATACTTCTATCCAACATAATATCGCCAACAAAAAGCAATTTTATTTTAGCAGGCTCAACAGCTTCCCCACCAATTTTAACTTCAGATTTAAACTTTTCCTTTTCACCTAAAACCTTATTTTCTATACTCTGCTGAATCGAGTCACTCTCCCTTTTTGAAAAACTATTTAAGCTAAAAAATACAGCTGCAGAAATAATACAAATAGTTAATAACAAAAATATTTTCCAATTTGTTTTAATGTTCATAATAATAAACTTAACAAAGCTTAAATGCCAGTCAAGTTAAGAGATTCAAAGTTAAGAGTTTAGATAGTTTGTAAAAAATTTAGGCAATAAAAATAAGGACTTATTGTCCTTATAAAAAAATAATTATTTTGAAATTTCATGAAATTTAGCTGCTTTCAAGGCTGCTTTAAAATAAAATAATTCATTTTTATAACCATCCGAAGAAAGAAAAATCAAGCTTATACAACGGATGTTCCCACTATCAGTAAAACCAATTACGGGTTGGCACTCTGACCATGTTACTGGAATCTTAAATATATAATTTCTAGCTACAGACCAGAAATCAAAAACGCCATTAAGATTTAAGATAAAGTGAAAAGTTAAATCTTTATCTTCAATTAATGAATATTCTTTAGAGCTTGGTTTGGCTAAATCTTTTTTAGTCAGATCTACAAAAGCCATTTTCCCTCAGTTTGAAAGTATTGCAGTACACTAAATTATTTTCATGAAAAACTGCTTAAGTCAAATATAATGTTCTGTAATTGCTAGACAGAATTATTAATTTCACCAAATAGATTATCCAATATCCAATACCAATTTTAATAATACTATGCCCCTGCCTTTTGCCATAAGCGCTTTGAAAAACTCCATTCTTAAAAAGAAGAATTTGAAATTATCTAAAAGCCAGATTTCTGAGTTACAGCAGAAAAAGTTTAAGGAAATAGTAAATTACGCTTACAATAACTCTGGTTACTATAAAAAGTTGATTGATGAAAGAAAAATAAGTTTAGACAATCCACAGCCTTCAGATTTTCCAGTTATCAATAAAAATACAATTTTAGAAAATTTTAATGATTTCGTAACCGACCAGGAAATTACCTTGGAAAAAATTCAGGAATATTTATCCCGCCCGCTTCAAGACAAATCACTATTTTTGGGAAAATATACTGCGGTTAATACTTCAGGTTCTTCTGGAACAGTTGGTTATTATCTTTACTCTCAATCGGAATTGGCTGATGGAATTTCCTATTCCACTATTGCTAACGGTCTTAAATTACAACAAAGATACGCTTTTATTGGGGCAACCCAGGGTAGGTTCGCTGGTATTTCAATGATTAATTCGGCTAAAAGGTTACCAATAATTTATCAAGATGTTTTAACTTTAGATATTAACTCTCCTCTGCAAGATATAATTGACCAGTTAAATAAATTTAAGCCAACAGTTTTATCTGGTTACGCTTCAATCTTACCAATTCTTGCTAAAGCCCAGCAGGATGGAAAACTAAAAATTTCACCACAAATTATTGATACTTCAGCCGAACCTTTAACCGAAGTTGGGTCACAACTTGTTGCTTCGGTTTTCAAAGTACCAATTATCAATGTTTATGCCTGTTCAGAGCATTTAATTATAGGAATCGGAAAAGAAGAATATGAAGGAATGTATTTAATGGAAGACAATTTTATTTTTGAATTCAAAGAAAAAACCACTTTAATTACCAATTTGTATAATAAAACCATGCCAATGATTCGGTATGAAATGAATGATGTTTTAAAACCAAAAAAAGATGATCAAAACCTTCTGCCTTACACTCTGCTTGATAATATTTTAGCTAGAGAAGAATATATTCCATACTTCAAGAACTCAAAGGGCCAGCAAGATTATTTACATCCAATTCCACTTATTGGTATTTTTGTGGAAAATCTGCATCGTTACCAATTCGTAATTGAAAATGATGAAAAGTTTACAGTAAGAGTAATTTATTCTGAAAACATAAACAAAGCTGAAAAAGAAAAAGCCCTGCAAGATTTAACAAAACAGTTGAACCAAATCCTAGAAGAGAAAAATTTTCAAAATGTGAAGTTTGAAGTAGAGGAAGTAAATAATTTACCTGTGGATAAAAAAACCGGAAAGTTTAAAATAATTGTGAAAACTTAGAATCTGCTTTTTAAAAAATTGAATTAACTCGGTTCTTCTGTTTTGGTTTCAACCGCTTCCAAATTTTGTCTTGACAACACTATTTCCTTGGAAAAGTCTTAATCATTACCCTAACAGGGGGTTTTAAATATCGTTTTATAACTTATGCCACGACAAACACCTATTCAGAAAACAAGAAATTTTGGAATTATCGCCCACATTGATGCAGGAAAAACCACCTTCACCGAACGCGTTTTACTTTACACAGGTAGAACCCACAAAATTGGAGAAGTTCACGAAGGAGCTGCCACCATGGACTGGATGGAGCAAGAAAAAGAAAGAGGAATCACTATTACTTCAGCTGCAACAACATGTTTTTGGGAAGCCCCAGAATGGGTTTACGGCGCAGATAAAAGCAGAAAAACTAGATTCAACATTATCGACACCCCTGGTCACGTAGATTTCACTGTAGAAGTAGAACGATCTTTGCGTGTTCTAGATGGTGCTATCGCTGTGTTTGACGGAGTTGCAGGTGTTGAAAGTCAGACTGAAACAGTATGGAGACAGGCCGAAAAATATCATGTTCCAAGAATGTGTTTTATTAATAAGTTAGATAGAACAGGTGCAGATTTTTATTACGATATTCAAACAATTAAAGACAGATTAACAGATAATGCCGTTGTAATGCAATTACCAATTGGTGCCGAAGATGGTTTTAAAGGAATGATTAACTTATTGGAAATGAAAGCCAATGTTTATTATGATGATATTGGAAACGATATCCGCGAAGAAGAAATTCCAGCAGACATGCTTGAAAAAGCCAAGGAATATCGTGCTATTTTAGTTGAAAAAGTTGCTGAAACCAGCGATGAATTAAGCAACAAATTCCTAGAAGGCCAAGAAATTTCTATTTTAGAATTGAAACAGGCTATTCGTGCAGCTACAATTACCAATACTCTTCATCCAGTTTTCTGCGGTTCCGCTTTAAAGAACAAAGGTGTTCAATTAATTCTAGATGCTGTTTGTGAATATCTTCCTTCACCATTAGATTTACCAGAAATTGAAGCCCACGATGTTGACGATGAAGAATTAAAAATTAAAATTGCCCCAGAAGATTCTGGAAAAATGGCCGCTCTAGCTTTCAAAATCGCCAACGATCAATTCGGTGCTTTAACTTTCTTCCGTGTCTATTCTGGAATTGTTAAAAAAGGTGATGAACTATTTAACCCAAGAACCAGAAAAACTGAACGAGCTGGAAGAATTGTATTAATGCACGCCAACACCAGAGAAGATGTAGATGAAGTTTATGCAGGTGAAATTGCGGCTTTCGTTGGCTTGAAGGAAGTAAGAACAGGTGATACACTTTGTTCCAAATCTAACCAACTTTTACTTGAAAGTATTAACTTCCCTCAGCCAGTTATCTCACTTGCTATTGAACCTAAAACCAAGGCAGATCAAGAAAGATTGGGTGTTGCATTAAGTAAATTAACCCAAGAAGATCCTTCTTTGAAAGTTGAAACTAACGAAGAAACAGGCCAGGTTGTTTTATCTGGAATGGGTGAATTACATTTGGATATCATCGTTGACAGACTAAAGAGAGAACACAAAGTTGAAACCAATGTTGGTGCACCTCAGGTTGCTTACAAAGAAGCTATTCGTAAGGAGGTTGAAATTGAAGGTAAATATGTTCGTCAAAGTGGAGGAAGAGGTCAGTTCGGTCACTGCTGGTTAAGAATTAGACCAAACGAAAAAGGAGTAGGCTTCCAATTTGAAAACAAAATTGTTGGTGGTGTTATTCCAAAAGAATTTATTCCAGCTATTGGAAAAGGTTGTGAAGAAGTTTGTCAGAACGGTGCATTAGCTGGTTACCCAGTTCTTGATGTTCATGTAGAAGTTTTCGACGGATCTTACCACGATGTTGACTCTTCAGAAATGTCATTCAAAATGGCTGGTTCTCAGGCCATGAAAGACGGAATTCTAAAAGCCGATCCTGTTCTTCTTGAACCTATCATGAAACTTGAAGTAACTGTTCCAGACGAATACATGGGAGATATTATCGGAGATTTAAACAGTCGCCGTGGGCAAATTAACGGAACCGACAAACGCGGAAAAGCCACAGTTATTAAATCCGATGTACCTTTGGAAAACTTGTTTGGTTACATTTCTTCCCTTCGTGGAAACACAAAAGGCCAAGGAACAGCCTCAATGGAATTTGGCCACTACGCCGAAGTACCAAGAAACATCCAAGAGAAGATTATAGCAGCCAGAGCGAAGTAAATTATCAATCTAAAGTAAACTGAGTAAGCCCCCGAAAGGGGGTTGTGTTAATTTGTTTAAATTTATAACCTACAACTTAGAAATTTCTTTTACTGCTAGTTTTTCAAGGCGGGTAAGCCATAGGATGAAGCCTAAAGAGCCTGGAACGATGCCGGTAAATACTGGAATTAAAAGCAAGAATATTGATAAATAGGTGTTAAAGAAACTAAAAATTAAGGCTAGGACTGCACATCCTACAGCCAAAATAATTCTAACAACTCCGTAGAAACTATCCTTAGAAGTAAATTTGCCGTGAGCATCCAATTTCAAGTTTTCAGACTCTGGGTTTTCAATTCTGGGTGAACGGATAATGTATTCACGAATTACAAAAATTAACAAGGCAATAATTAAAACATGTAAACTGTAAATGGCTACTGCAATATTAGATTCAGGATAAGAACCAAGAAGATGGCTGGAAAATGGAATTAAACTTACAAAGGCAAGAAATAATAGATTGATATAACTTAAATTTCTACTTGTATTCTTGGCCATTACTGTAATTAAAAAATTGTGGCTAAACCAATAGTTTACTAACACCGCAAAACTTAAAGCAAAGCTGAAAAATAGTGGAAGCAAACTTTTCAGTCCGTCTATTAGAGCAGTTTCTGAAAAATGATCGTGTAGTTCAGGTACTTTTATTTCAATTACCAATAATGTCATTACAATTGCGAATATCCCGTCTGTCAGGGCTTCAAGCCTTATTTTGTTCATATAATAAATAATTCCTTATTATAATAAACAATTTTGTCCAATACTTATTTTCAAATATTTAAAATTTGGTAGATATAGATCGAAAAATAATCACTTAAAAAATTTTGTAATAGGCATTTTATGTTTTGATCCTGAAATAAATTCAGGATGACAGCGTAACGGAGACTCCAAGTCTCTAAGTCAAATTCACGACGTATCATTCTTATTTAAAGTGTAATTAATAAACCTCATTTTTGATAGAAATTTGGGCTTCTTTGCCAATTAGTAAAATGTTAGTTAACATATTGACTATAGGTTAAAACCATGCTATAATTAAGTTATAAAATATATTTATGTTACCAAAATTCATCACCAAAAATTCAGTAGGTATCTTTGCTTCCCTTGCAGTTGCAATTGTTGCCGTATCTGGTTTGTATGCTCTATTCAATAGAACCGCAGATAATTCACAGGCACAGTCAGTAATTCCAAGAGAATCCTCTTGTTCTACTTCAACCTCAACTCCAACTTGGAACCCTCACCCAATTGTTACTAATCTTCCTAACCCTAATGTTACCGATGGTAATTGTCAGGACATGCCTTTAATGAGCTTCTTCCCAATCGATACTGCTGCAGGAAATCCTAGAACTAAAAATATTATTGCAGGTCAAACTATTACTTGGCATTTATATTATAATAATGGTGGAAACACATCCGCTGGTGCCATAACTAATCCAACAGCTGGAGTACAAGTAACCAAAGTAAATGATACTCAATATCGTGTTTCTGCAACTCTTTCTGGAGGAAACGCAACACAAGTTAATTCTGCAGGAAAAGGTGGAGATTTATTAGTAAATGTTCCAGCAGGTACTGTTTTAGAAATTGTTGGAAACAATACAAGGCATTTCCCAGATGCTACAGAAAGAAAATATGTTGTAGAAACTGCCCAAGGTTCTCGTGTTGCTCCTTACAATTCTGCTCCATGGGATGCTATTACAGACACTCGTGTTAATGTTCCAGACAACAGTGTTGGTGCTACAACTTCAAACCCAGTCTACACTGCCTTTACTGGAAAAACTTTAGCTTCTACAGCAGGATTCAATGTAAAACCAGCAGGTTTGGAAGCAGGATTCTTAGGATATGGCTACATTTTAGGTCAATTACAAGCAGTTGCTGCTCCTGTAAATAACACACCTCCAATTTTACCAGGTCAAGAAATTACTATCATTCGTGGTCAATCTGGAAGCTTCAATCCTTTAAACGGAACCGATCCTGAACAAGATTATCCTTTAACATACAACTTAGCTCAATTACCAAGCTTCTGTAGTTATGCCACTGGAACCTTAATTATTACTTGTAATACAAATGCTTCTACCCCAGTTAGAACAGTTTTCCCAATCACTCCAACCGATTCAAAAGGTTTAGTAGGAACCCCTGGAAACTTTATTGTAAATATAATTGAAAGAAATAATCCTCCTATTGTTCCTGGACAAGAAATTACTATTGTTCGTGGTCAATCTGGAAGTTTTAATGTTATCATTGGAACCGATCCTGACGGAGATTATCCTCTAACTTATGTTGTAAATAATTTACCAAGTTTCTGTACATATGATGCAACAACAAGAATTGTAAATTGTGTATCTAATGCAAACACCCCAGTAAGAACAACTTTCACAGTAACCCCAACTGATTCAAAAGGTCTAGTAGGAACCCCTGGAACTTTCATTGTTAATATTATTGATCCAAATGGTCCTATTTTAAGTACTTCTACCAAAACTTGTGTAAAATTGGGAACTCAAACACCTTGTGACCAAGCCAACTTGGTTGCTGGTGATAATGTAACTTATACAATCACTGTACGAAACACTGGTCCAAGTGCTGCAACAAATGTTAGAGTTCTAGATACATACGACAGAGTTAGACTGAACAATGCTAGGAACGCAAATCCTTCAGGTACAATTGATGCTTCCGCAGGTACTATTTTATGGAATGTTGGAACCTTAAATGCAGGTGCCAATGCAACTCTTACTTTCGATGCTACTGTTACAAATGCAATTAGAGACGGAGACATTATTGTTAACACGGCTTTAATCACTGCTGATAACTTACCAGGGCAAACTGTTCAAGCTCAGTTCCCAGTTAAAGCTCCAAATCTTTCTACATCAACAAAAACATGTGTAAAGAAAGGAACTACTACTGCTTGTAATGCTATTGCTTTAATCCCTAACGATTCAGTAACATATTCAATAAATGTAAGAAATACTGGTTCAGTTAATGCAACTAATGTAAAAGTTGTTGATACTTACGATAAAGTTAGATTGAACAATATCACTAATTTGAACCCAGCTGGAACTGTAGATGCAGCAGCAGGAACAATCACTTGGAATGTTGGTACTTTAAATGCAGGCCAAACAGTTGCTCTAACTTTCGATGCCACAATCACCAGCGCAGCAAGAAATGGAGATGTAATTGTAAATGTAGCAATCATCTCTGCCGACAACACACCTGATCAAAGGGTTCAAGCTGACTTCCCAATTAACTTAATTGTAGTAACAGAAACACCAAGATCTGGAGGTTTAGAAATTGTTGGAACATTAATTGCCTTACTAGCAATCGGTGGAGGTTATTATTATTGGAAGAATCATCAGCAGATTAAACTTGGTAAAGTACCAGGTAGAAGCACTGAAGATGATGCAAGCATGACTTTGAAATAGAGATATTTTGAAAAAAACCAAGACCCCGAAAGGGGTTTTTTATAATGGTTAAGATTCAAGAGATTAGCGTCATTTAGCAGAAATATTGTGAAAGAAAAATTCCCCTCGTGAGGGGTGGCAGTCGAAGACTGACGGGGTGTTTCCTCATTCAAAAATTCAAGTATCTATATTTTTTATTAGTTTACTATTTATATTTATTGTTAATTTAAGTATGAAAAATAGATTTCAGACAGGCACTAAGTCTTATAATTCAGAGGAAACAAATTACTTCCCCAAATCCTCCTTCTCAGCCACAGACTTTAATAAATCAACCAACTTAAACCAATTTTCAGTAGAAGTATCTCGCAGTAAAGAAGCTGTAATTAAACTAATTTCGTAATCATCAAAATTGTTAGTTTCTGGAAAAATTAAATTCATATCAGGTATACCAAACTGGCTTTGATTATTTTCATTGGAATACCTTTCTTTAATTAAATCTCTAATTTCAAAAGCAATATCAATAAGTTTATCGATTTCGATTAAGTAATTGGTTCTGTCTGAAATTTTGTTGTATTCTTCGGCTAACTTGTTGTTGTGCTCTAAAGCTTCTTGTAATGATTCTGGGTCTAGTTCCACTTTATTATCTAAATCAATAAGGTTTCTTTCGTATTCTATTTTTCTATAATTATATAAATCCCATCTCGCGTCTTCTTTTATTTTTTCAGCATTAGAGCCATCTACCAAGTAGGATATTATTTCATCTTTGAATTGGAATATGTCTCGGATATCTTTCGACCTAGTAGTTTCTTGCTTGAAAGGGTCTAGATTGGCTTTAGCTAGAAATGTTGATTTAATTTCTGTTCTATAGTCTTTCAAAAGATAGTACATAAAATGTTGATATTCGTGTATAACAGTATTTTCATATTGCTCATATTGTTCTGCATAAGATTTTCTAATTACCATAAACCTTCTTTCTTTTACCATCATTGCTCCTGCTGCACTACTTCTAAATAATAAGTCAGATTCTTCGTCATTCAACATATAAATAGTTACAAGTGGCAATTTCACTATTTCTACTTTGCCTTGTAATTCGCTATTGGTTCGGTCTTGAAAAAAATCTCTTAGATTATCTAAATTATCATTTTCAGTTTTGTGTTTAGCATAATTAATTCCATCTATAATAACAAACCTTCTCATCGGTAAAATATTCGGAAAGTACTTTTCAAAAAAAGAATAAGGGTCAGTTTGTAGTTTATCTCCATCTTTTGTTTCTACAACCCATTTACGGTCATCTAAAATATCTATTTTTGTAAATACATTGGTAAGTTTAACCTCTTCTTCTGCCATTTTTAATTCTTTTTCTAACCAAATTTCAGCTCTAGTTTTATTTTCTCTAGTTCTTAAATTATCTTTGTCATCTTCAGGTGGAATTAGATTAACCCGATCCAAACCTTGGAGATCCAATTGTGAAGAAGTTTCCTCAGAATTACCAGCTGAAAGAAACGAGGTTACTTTCTCCTTCATAGTTTTTAATTTACGTCTAAAATCGACAGCAGATTTTTCTCTCTGTGACGGAATATTTTTACCTGTAACTTCACCTTCAAACATAAATTATATTATCTTTAGTTTATCTTTAAAACCTTGTATGGTCAAAATTTATGGTAGTTTATGATTAGAATAATCGATAAAACTAAAAGCTTTTATAAATTGACAAAATATTTGTATAAAATCATTATGCACCAATAAGCCGGTGTAGCTTAGCTGGTATAGCGACGGTATCGTAAACCGTAGGTCGCAGGTTCGAACCCTGTCACTGGCTCCAAGCACCAAAACTAAAACAAAATTATGTTCATAGAATTTGCCTTAATATCGTTAAGTATATTTATAATTATCCAATTTTTGGTTGGTTTTTGGATATTTAAAAAGTTTTCCACTAGAAAAAATAACTCCGAGATTACACCTGGCTCTGATGTAAATAATCAGCAAGATTTAGAATGGAGAAAGAGATGGCAGGAGGAAGAAAAAATTACCAGGCAAAGAATTTTAGAATTACAAGAAAATATTGATAGAAAGGAAACTGCTTTGGATGAAAAATTGAACAAACTAGAAAAGGATAAAGAATTAGTGGAAGAGACAAAAAATACTTTAAGAGAAATTAAATCTGATTTATTAGCAAGAATTGATGAGTTGAAAATTAAAGAATCTCAATTAGTTGAAAATTATGAAGCCAAATTATCTGGGCTTGCAAAAATTACTACATCAGAAGCTAAAAGTATTATTCTTAATACTGCCAAAAAAGATGTAGGAAGCGATTTATTAGAGTGGCAGCAAAAATTTATAGAGAATAAAAGGGAAGAAGCTAATCTTGAAGCAAGGGAAATTGTGGCCTTGGCAGTTCAAAGATGTAGCAGCGAAGTGGCTAATGAATATACTTTAACCACAATTAAACTTCAAAGCGAAGATGATAAGGGAAAGTTAATCGGTAAGGGTGGTAGAAATTTACAGTGGATCGAAAAAACCCTTGGAGTTGAACTTGTAATTGATGACACGCCAGAAATAATTACCATATCAGGTTTTTCTTCAATAAGAAGACATATCGCCAAAAGAACTCTTGAAAGGTTGCTGGAAGATGGCAGAATTCACCCAGCTTCAATAGAGGAAAATTATGAAAAGGCTAGGGGGGAAATATCTTCAGAAATTGCAGCCAGCGGTGAATATGCCGTAAACCAACTTGGAATTATAGATTTCCCTGCCAAGCTTGTTCGTTTAATTGGGAGGTTGAAATTCAGAACAAGTTATGGTCAAAACCAACTTGGTCATAGCTTGGAAATGGCTAAATTAGCTGCTTTACTAGCTGAAGAATTTAATGCAAGGTTTCCACATCGCGAAAAACCAGTCGATGTTCAAATTTGTATAAAAGGTGCTTTACTTCACGATATAGGTAAAGCCATTGATGAAGAGCAGACGCCAAAAGGGAATCACATTGAAATTGGTGAAAAAGTTTGTGATACTTTTGGGCTTGATTGGAGAATTAAAAAATGTATTTCTTCTCATCACGATGAAAGTTATTGGGATGCTGAGCACGGTTTTTGTTTAGAAGCTGCAATTGTTGACGCATGTGATAATATTAGCGGATCAAGACTTGGAGCTAGAAAAGAAACAGCCCAAGCATATTACGAAAGAATGGAGAATTTGGAAAATATTGCCATGACTAGCAAGGGTGTTAATAAAGCTTGGATAATGAAAGGAAGTAGGGAATTATGGGTATTTTTCGATACCACAAAAGTTTCTTCTTCAGAAATGTATGATATTACCAGAGAAATTACTGAAAAGATTGAATCTGATGTAAAGTACGCAGGTGAAATAAAAATCATTGGAATTTGGGAGGATAAAATTGTTGAATACGCCAGGTAGTTTTTTGCCCAAAAACAAACAATGGCATATACTAAAACAAAACAAAAACAAATATGTCGAATAAAGACAAAACAATTAAATTTAATTTAAACTCTTTTCTACAATCTAAAAAAGGTAGATATACTTTAATCTCGGCTCTGGTATTAGGAGTTCTTCTAATTTCAGGAATTTTTGCATATAATTTACTAAAACAAAATGAGATTGCCCAAGCTGCTTTAAACTGCCCTTCTGGTTCACAAGTTAATGGTGCAGGAACAGGTTGTGTTTCTACAACTCCATCTTTATATACTTGCCCTAGTGGCCAAAGTTTAGGTGGTAATGGTGCACAGTGTTTTGTGAATGGGCAGACAGGAACTTCATATTCTTGTCCTCAAGGTGGAACAGTATCTGGAGCTAGTTGTCTGGCTACACCTGGGACACCAGTAACAACTGATCCGCTATCTGCTTGTCCACCTGGTTCAGGAGAATTTGCAGTAGGTAACGAGCCTGCTCAACTAATAAACCCTCAAGGATTTAGAGAGTGTCTTTTGCAAACAGGCTCTGGTAGCACTTTTGTTATTAACCTTGGTAGTTGCGGAAACGGACTGCCGTCAAATTATGGTGATATATCTCCTCTTGGTTATCCTTATTGTGGTTGGTCAACTGGTAATTGTGGACAGCAAGGTTGTCGTTACTATGTTTTGCCAGGAATTCGATACGGCAACTTTTCCTACGCTGCCACCGGAACTCCAATCTTCGGCCCTGTATTCACCCAAAATGCCACTCCAGTATTCGGAACTTCTGTAACTCCAACTTCATATACCCCTAACAATGGACAAATAACTGGTTTAACCTGTACTCCAACAAACCCTATAGTTGGAACAACAGTAAACTGTTCTGGACAAGGAACAGGAGCACCTTCTGGTGTACCTTACGCTGGAAGCGTAACAGTAACAATAGATAACGGAGGAGGAAGTATAGCCACAACCTTCAATCCAGACGGAACCTTTACAGCTAGTAATGTACCAGTAGGAAACACAACAGGAGCCAAAACAGCTACAACAAACTTAGGAGGATCAACCCCAGTTAATGTAGTTTCAGGAGATACAATAGTAGATCCAGACCTTCCAAGCGGCCCAGGTTCATTATCTAACTCTACAGACTGTACTTCTACAACTAATGTATTAATTGGAACAACTTACAC
>Ga0209972_10001423_pt1 | contig 20935 bp, 26 predicted proteins | sample NOAtaG_7_FD_187302 | JGI IMG/M metagenome (GOLD analysis project Ga0209972, IMG submission 187302) | Freshwater lake microbial communities from Lake Erie, under a cyanobacterial bloom - NOAA_Erie_Diel1S_2200h metaG (SPAdes) (version 2) | ecosystem: Environmental > Aquatic > Freshwater > Lake ... | reverse complement strand
CTTATCAGCATCAGAGATGGCTTTACCCATATCCACTAATGCTTTTTTCTCCGCTAGTTTAGAGGCAAATTGAGGATTTAGATTCACGACATCGGGAGCCGTCTTTGCTGCTACGGAACTCAAAATCTTGGTTTCCATCTCTCCCCAAGGAATATCGACCCATTCCACTTCGGCAGTCGGATTTTCCTTTGTAAATCCCGCAATCAAGTCCGTCATATACTTGTCAAACTGCGGTTTTAATTGCATTGTCCAGAAGACAATTTTGCTTTTCCCCGAAGCTGTAGGTTGAGTGGTTTGTGCTCCACAAGCACCTAATAGGAATAGCGTAGAGAGTCCGATAAACTTGCGGCGATTAAGGTTTGAGAAGAGATTAGGTGTCATATCAAAGGTACTAACTTGAACTTGATTATATATCATGTTATGTAGTACATGGACGACAAATCTCTTGCTACTAGAGCGGTAGGGCAATGGATATTAGATTCTTGTCTAAATAATTTAGTCTAACTCTTTCCACCAAAAGTTTAAGATTAGTGGTGCGCAGCTTCGCCGCGCACCACTAATCTTAAGAAGGTATATGGCTACGGATGGTGTGTGTCAGTTCTATATCTTAGCTTTAAAGACTTCCACAGAGTAAAGTGCTTTTCTAAAATTGTTGACTGATACTGAAATAAAGAGAAGACTCTTGCAACTTTGAACTGCGATCGCTAAGGTTAAAGTAGGCTGATGATCAAAGCAAAATATAGTCATAAGAAAAACATCTAGAGGATGATTTACAGCAATTTAATAAGGAACCAAATTTTGATGGCGTGGCAAAGCCGCGCCATCAAAATTTGGTTCGGTAAATGGAATTGACGCGATTGATCTTGCTAAAACACATATACCAGACTTGATTTTACTAGACATTAAAATGCCTGATATAGATGGATGTCAGGTTTGTAGTAATCTCAAAACCCATCTATCAACTCAACAAACCCCAATTATTTTTATTGGTGCGATTGAAAATGTAGAAGAGAAAGTTGAAGCGTTTACTGTTGGGGGCATAGACTTTATTAATAAGCCTTTTCATCTAATCGAAGTACTAGCAAGAGTAGAGACTCATCTGCGGGTAAGCTCATTACAAGCACAACTTTTAGAGCAAACTAAACTTTTGGAAATTCAGAATATTAATTTGCAAAAAGAAATCTCTAATCTGACAGGATTTGATTGGGATTTATATTCGGAGGTATAAAGAAGCTAAAGAAGCTATTGACAGGCAAGAGTTAAGATTGTTCTATCAGCCAATTGTAAATTTCCAAACCGACTTAATTACGGGGTTTGAGGCACTAATTCGCTGGCAACATCCAACGAGAGGCTTGCTTGCGCCTATTCATTTTATTGATATTATCGAAGGAACAGATTTAATATATCCAGTTGGTCTGTGGGTACTGAATACTGCTTGCCAACAATCGCGATCGCACTTTACAGATTCTCGATCAATTAAAAGATTTAGGCACTCAGTTTTGTATTGATGACTATAGATATTCTCAAAATAGATCGCTCTTTTATTGATAATGGAGAATGGATAATTGTCAAAGCAATTAGAAGCTGAATCTGCTTTTCAACTTCTGGCAAATAATACAATATTTGTAATTGGGAAGTAATACCAATTCACGAAAGTGTGGCTACACTTCTGTGAATTAAAAACCAAACCCTGTAAGGGTTTTAAAAACACAAAATGGCGTAGCCATTTTGTGTTTTAGTATAATTGATACTCTGGATCTAAACCCCAAAAACAAGTGGCGGCGCTTTGCGCCGCCACTTGTTTTTGGGGCGTGGTTATAAATCATCAATCTGAAAATTTTCGAGGGCGATCGCTAGATGTGTCCAATGTGTCCCGCCTTGGAGAAATACTGTGTAAGGTTCACGCAAGGGTCCATCGGCTGAGAGTTCTAAGGTGCTGCCATCAATAAAAGTTCCTCCTGCCATAACTAACTGGCTAACATATCCAGGCATTTCCCCAGGGATAGGATCGACATAAGAATCTATAGGAGAAAAGCGTTGGAGATTGCGACAGAATTCAATCAGCTTTTTGGGATCACCCAGTTGAATTGCTTGAATAATATCGCGGCGTGGTTCAAAGGTCAGTGGTTTGACTTTGTATCCAAGTTGATCAAACACATAGGCGGCGATGTGGCTGCTTTTCATCGCTTCACCGACCATTTGTGGTGCAAGAAATAGCCCTTGAAAGAGCAAACGATTGAGATCAAAAGTTGCACCGCCTTCGCGCCCAATGCCTGGAGCAGTTAGGCGTTGGGCTGCTAGCTCTACATATTCAGTCTTACCTGCTATATACCCACCAGCAGTGGCGATCGTGCCACCAGGATTTTTAATTAAAGAACCTGCAATAATATCGGCTCCGACCGCAGTAGGCTCGCGATCGCTGATAAATTCTCCATAACAGTTATCTACAAAGCAGACAGTATTAGGATTTTGCTGTTTTACTAATTGAATTATCCGTTCTATATCGTCAATGGATAAACTTTCTCGCCATGCATAGCCACATGAGCGCTGAATTAACACCATACGAGTCTGGGGCTTGACAGCTGTTGCTAAAGCTTCCCAATTTATGCCTCCTGCTGGAGTTAGCTCCACTTGTCGGTAGGTAATTCCAAAGTCTTTGAGTGAACCTCTATAGTTAGCGCCTTGACTATCAGAGGTGAGTGGATAGCCGATTACTTCTTCGAGGGTGTCATAGGGCGCACCTGCAACCGACAAAAGTTCGTCAAGAGGTCTTAAAATCCCAAATAAACAACAGGCGATCGCATGGGTCCCTGAGACAAATTGCACGCGCACGGCCGCGGACTCTGCGCCCATTATTTGCGCAAATACTTCATCTAAAACATCTCGCCCCATATCACCATGTCCATACCCAGATACACTGGCAAAGTGGTGTGCTCCCACACGGCGATCGCGAAAAGCTTGTAAAACCCGTTCAAGGTTTTTCTTTACATGGAGATCGATTTGGGTAAATGTGGGTGCAAGAGCGGTAACCGCTTCTGCTACTAGCAACTTCATTTTTTCAGAGGTCATTTATGCTTAGGATTTTTTGACGGTTCATGATCCTACGTGAATATGAGTGATTTTGTCTAGCAAAGTTAAATAGGGACAGCAATTCCTATTATAAAAAATTGTTTTTTGAAAACCCACCGTCGGTGGGTTTTCAAAAAACAATTTTGGTATTTCTAGCGCCAAAGGCGCTAGAAATACCAAAATTGTTTTCATAATATAGCAATCCTAAATGGTTTGTGGAAGGACACCCCATCGGGGTGTCCTTCCACAAACCAAAAAATCCACAAATGATATAGGACTGATATAAGAATTGCTGAAATAGGAAAAAGAGACAAAAAACGCTATTTTTTCTGTCTAGGCTTGAATTTGTTCTAGTATCATATAGGTGAAATACATAGCAGTCCTAACTTGATTTCAGTAGAAAAAAGCTTCTCACATAAGTACCTGTGCAGAATAAATTACCCAGACCTATAAGGTTGCGCTCCTGCGGGGCGCAACCTTATAGGTCTGGATGTGTAATTAAGCGTGTCTACTTGTAGCAATCCTAATTCATTTGTGAGATTAAATGGTTTATCAGAAAGAGCCCATTAGGATCACTCTCTGATAAACCATTTGGGATTGGTATAGATGATTTAGGATTGCTATAGATAATTTTTAAATATTGTGAGGAAAAAATTTTGCCTACGCTCGGAGTAAACATCGACCATATTGCTACCATTCGCCAAGCTCGTCGAGGAACAGAGCCAGATCCAGTGGCAGCCGCCGTGATTGCCGAGTTAGCTGGCGCTGATGGGATTACCGTTCATTTACGGGAAGATCGTCGTCATATCCAAGAGCGTGATGTCCGATTACTGAGGCAAACCGTGCGTACTCGACTTAATTTGGAAATGGCAGCAACTCCCGAAATGGTAGCGATCGCGCTTGATGTCAAGCCCGACTATATTACGCTCGTACCTGAACGTCGAGAAGAAGTTACTACTGAAGGTGGATTAAATGTGAAGGCACAATGCGATCGCTTAGGTAAATTTGTTCATCAATTACAGGGGGCTGGTATTCCTGTGAGTTTATTTGTCGATCCAGAATCGGAGCAAATACATGCTTCATCTCGAACAGGCGCAAAATTTGTGGAGTTGCACACAGGAACTTATGCCAACGCCAAAAAAGATGAAGAGCTGAAACATGAGTTAGCAGACTTAACTAGGAGTGGAGCTTTAGCGATCGAGCTAGGACTCAGACTTAATGCTGGACATGGCTTAACCTATTGGAATACCCGTGCCGTTGCTCAAATTACTGGAATGGAGGAACTAAATATTGGACATAGCATTATCAGTCGTGCTGTGTTAGTTGGTCTAGAAAGAGCAATTCGTGAAATGAAAGAATTGATAAATGCATAAAAGAAAGGGCACTTTGCGCCCTTTCTTTTATTTGTGTAAACCAATCTTCATTCGCTCTTCAATATTTTTGATAACGATGTAAAGAATCGGAACGATGAACAGGCTTAGGAATGTCGCCACACACATACCTCCCATTACCGCAGTGCCAATCGACTGCCGCGCCGCTGCACCTGCACCTGTAGCAATCACCAAAGGGAAGATCCCAATAATTGTCGAGAAAGCTGTCATCAGAATTGGACGCAGTCGTTGCTGTGATGCCTCGATTACAGCTTTCGTAATGCTTAAGCCCCGTTCTCTCAATTGATTGGCAAACTCCACAATCAAAATCGCATTTTTACTTGCCATTCCAATTAGCATCACCAAACCAATTTGGGTATAGACATCATTGGCGAAACTAGGATTGAATTGACCCCGAAACATCACTGCTAACAGAGCGCCCAATACCGCCAGTGGCACAGTCAACATAATGATGATCGGATCGATATAATTCTCGTACTGAGCCGCGAGAACTAGGAATACAAATACAACTCCTAATCCGAAGATAAAGAAGGCACTATTACCAGAGCCAATTTCTTCGAGGGATAACCCTGACCACTCATATCCAAAGCTCTTAGGTAGAACTTCGCCAGCAATTTTCCCAATTGCATCGATCGCCTGTCCAGAACTGACTCCAGGGGCAGTATTTCCTGTGATTTGGACAGAGCGAAACAGGTTGTAGTGATTGATGATCGAAGGTCCAACAGTTTGGGTAACTTTCACCAAATTACTGAGCGGAATGCTCTGTCCTGTTTGCGATCGCACATAGAGCTTATTGATATCGTCAGGATTGGAGCGGAACTTAGCATCAGCTTGGACATAAACTCGATAAGTACGACCAAAGGCATTGAAGTCGTTTACATATTGCGAACCTAGCAAGGTCTGCAAAGTACTGTAAATATCTTGTAAAGAGACTTGCAAAGCATTTGCTCTAACGCGATCGACTTCCACGGTCAACTGTGGTGTATTGCCATTGAAGTTTGGACGCAATCCAGCCAAAATCGGACGACTGGGATCGGGATATGTACTTGCTTTACCGAGTAAAGCTCCCATTGTCTGCTCAATTGCAGGGAAACCTTGATTTGCCTTGTCCTGTAATTGGAACTCAAAACCACCATAGTTACTTAAGCCTTGAATCGCTGGTGGTGGAAATGGAATCACAAACGCCTCTTTAATAGAAAGCAATTCAGGCATCAAACCAAAAGGTTTAGGAGCCATTCCACCGATGATACTGTCAGATGATCGCACTCTTTCTTTCCAAGGCTTTAATGTCGCAAATACAATCCCGTTGTTGGGCGTGTTGCCACTAAAGCTAAATCCAGCAATGGAAAAGATATTTTCAATTTCAGGATAAGCAGGATTTCCTTTTTCATCCTTTCGCCGCATAATTCCTTCAATATTTTCTAGCACCTTTTCTGTGTAATTAAGAGATACACCTTCAGGAGCCTGCACAATCGTAATAAAATAACCTTGATCTTCCTGTGGCAGGAAGCCTCTAGGCACGATTGTATATACCCAATAAGTCAAGAAGAGTGAAATAGCAAACAGGATGATCAAAATTCCTTTGAAGTTAGTTGATTTAGTAACTAACCACTGATAGTTCTGTCTTGTCCCATCAATTACCCAATTCACCCGATCAAAAAACCAATTACTATGTGGTTGCTCTTGCTTGAGTAACAATGCGGCTAATGTGGGCGAGAGCGTTAGTGCATTAAAAGTAGAAACTGTAATCGAAAAGGCGATCGTCAACGCAAATTGTTTATACAATTGCCCTGTTGTTCCAGGAAAAAAAGCAACAGGCACAAATACTGCAACCAGCACCAAAGAGCTAGCGATTACTGCTCCCTGTAATTCTTTCATAGCGGCGATCGCAGCTTTTACTGGATTCTCGCCATTTTCTTGAATACGGCGGCTGATATCTTCAACCACAACAATCGCATCATCCACCACTAGCCCAGTTGCAAGCGTCAGCCCAAACAGAGTCAAGGTATTGATATTGAAATTGAGGAGTTTGATAAAAATGAATGTACCAATTAGAGCAACTGGAATTGCGATCGCAGGAATTAAGGTCGAGCGCCAATTTTGCAGGAATAAGAAGATAATTACGATAACTAAAACTATCGCAATTAAAAGTGAAATAATTACCTCTTCAGTACCAGCTTCGATGAAAGTAGTTGTATCAAAAGCGACCTCATAATTTAACCCAGGAGGAAAGCTTGGCTTTAGTTCTTGCAATACCTTCTTAACGGCATGAGCAACCTCCAAGGCATTTGCATCAGGCAACTGTGATACCCCTAAACCAATGCCTCTAGTTCCATTAAATCGTAGCGATGAGCCATAATTTTCAGCGCCTAATTCCACACGTCCGACATCACGCAGCTTAATAGGCGATCCATCATTTGCAGTTCTAATTACGATTTCTGCAAACTCTTCTGTACTTTTTAATCTTCCACTTGCCGAAATCGAAAGTTGATATTGTTGATTGGGCAGGTTTGGCTGCTGCCCAATTTGACCTACCCCCACTTGTAAATTTTGTTGCTGAATTGCGGATACGACATCTTGAGCCGTTAATCCTCTCGCTGACAATCGATTAGGATCTAGCCAAATACGCATGGCGTACTTACGTTCGCCAAAGATAATAACGTTGCCGACACCCTTAACCTTCTTAATCGCATCAACAATATAAAGATCAGCGTAATTACTCAAATATAGATCGTCATATTCTCCCTTTTCCGCATATATACCGATCGCAAATAGAAACCCTGAAGATTCTTTGCTAACACGTACGCCCGTCTGCTGTACTGGTCCTGGCAACTGCGATTCCACCGTAGAGACGCGATTTTGGACATCAACGGCGGCAAGGTCTTTATCTTTGCCGAGATCAAAAACTAAATCAACAGTACTAGTTCCATCATTAGAACTAGTTGAAGTAATATATCGAACTCCTTCAATTCCGTTAAGTTCTCTTTCAAGAATATTTGTAACTGTGGACTCGACAACTTCTGCATTTGCGCCAACATAGTTGGCGGTAACAGTCACTTTTGGCGGCGTAATTTCGGGATATTGAGCAACAGGCAATAGGAAAATACAAGCTGCTCCCAATAGGGTGATCACTACTGAACAAACTGTAGCAAATACAGGTCGTCTGATGAAAAAGTCAGAGATTGATAGCAGCATGGGCAGAGATATAGAAATTAAGAGTTTCGGAAGTAAGCCTAGCCACTGACTGCACAAGCAACCAATTTCTTATGACGCGGTGAAGCCACGCCATAAGAAATTGGTTCATTAATCAAAATACTTTCAAAATTTTCAAAATAATACTGTCAAAATATGGGGCAATAATAGCACGCCAGCAATTAGCAAAGCAGTAATTGCTGCAATTAGCACTGCTCCAGCGGAGCAATCCTTGGCAATTTTGGCTAACTGATGAAACTCCCGCCCCACAGTCAGATCGACCACAGCCTCCAATGCTGTATTCAATAATTCCAACACTAGAACTAGGGCGATCGTTAAACTAATAATCGAGCAATCGACAGCAGACAGGTGGAAATAAAGACTTAAAGACAATGCGGTCATGCCAATGATCAGATGAATCCGAAAATTGCGCTGTGTCCGAAAAGCGTAGCCCACTCCCTGACCTGCATATTTGAAACTAAGCAGCAAATTTGTGGCAATTTGAAAGGAATCGTTGCGTTGGGATGCATTCTGTTCAGGTGTTTCTAAGTTATCAGTCTTTGTCATTTGCTGGGATAAAGAAGTCGATTTCAACAAAAATAGTTTTGATAGCAATAAATCATTGTTCATGGATGTTATTTCCCAAGCGACTTTGCTACGCAATTGCCAAAAACTTTAAAGATTTTAACTCTAGGAAATCAGTTTACTCAAATTACGCACACAAATACTTAAGGATCTTTAAATAAACCCTAAGAATGTTGCGGCGGGCGTAGCCCGCCGCAACATTCTTAGGGTTTATAGTGAAACTAGCTGCAACATAAGGTCTTGCTGTTTTAGCATCGCCTCTAGACTTTCTTCATCAGGGTGATCCCAGCCCAATAAATGCAATAAGCCGTGAGTCGCTAGCCAAGCTATTTCATAGGTTAATGAATGACTACGCTCCTCAGCCTGCCTAATTGCCGTGGTCTGAGAAATGATGATATCGCCCAAATAAATTGGCTCAATATAATCTGAATCATCAATGGGAATCTCTGGCACATCTGACTCTAAAGCCGCAAAAGACAATACATCAGTGGGGCTATCCAACTGCCGATATTGCAAATTTAATTGTTGAATTGTCAAATCATCAGTAATTGCTAGTGATAGCTCATACTCTCCATCTGCGATCGCCTGCTCAGATTGGAGATACACATCCCACTTTTCAAACCATTCTTGCCATTGCTCAAGCGAGATCGGATGGCGATCGGCAACCTCAGGATAAATTTCACAGTACAAATCAATACTCAATGCTTTGTAACCACATTAGCTAAACGACAAAAAACAATAGAAATAGTGATTCTAGAGAATCTTTGATTTATAGAAACTGCCGATCAAACGAATCAAGAAAGTTTTTAAAAGGGTTGCCAAACAAGCCTTTTAAAAACTTTCTTGATTTGGGATTGAATGCAAAGCGCTGTAAGAATCAATTAAAATCATCTGTAGGAGAAAAAGTGGAATTGCAGTTTTCTATGGGATTAATTCCACTCGATTCAAAAACAAGCTTGAATTTCTATCCACAATAGTTGTCTAACAAATCAAATAATTTGAGAGATACCGTTTCACGTAAAGAGTTGCTCAAATTATTTGATATCGCAAATAGATCATGGTTATTATATTATTTTTGAAATCTAGCAATTAAGATCTAGAGATTAGAAAGAGATTAAATCAATCCCTAATCTCTTTTGAGTTTATATTGCCAATATCTTGGTAATTACTGATAAAAGGATGCAATTCACAAGATTAATTGTTTAGAAATACCAATCACCAAATTACTAATGAAAGGCGATCGCTAATCCTAGCAATGTCCCAATCACTCCAAAGATCGTAAGTGCGAAATGAAATAGAGATGTCCCCCCTTTTTTAACCATATTTCGCATTGCCAATTTTACAAAACTATCATTCTCTTTTTGTTTACAATTAGTTGCAGCTTGGTTGTGAGGATCAATACCATTAATGTTATTTAAATCGGAATTGGAAGAAATATTTGGATCGCTATTCATGATTTTCTAGGATTTTATGGGGCAATCATCAATGGGTAATTCGCAGAAAAATAATTAGTGTCTTGACTTTATTCTCTTAAAGAAAGTTTATCATCATCTTTCGTGATATCTTATAGAATTAAAAATGTAATCTTTATTAAATAAAGCAAAATTAAGTATATGTAATTTTGCTGTTGTATAGTAAGGTTTGCAAAGGCAGAGTTTACATGCCTAACATATACGGAGTCCTGCGGGTACTGGTGCAACTACTTTAGCAATGCATCTTGCTGGTTTGGTCGGGCGACCAATGTTGTTGATCTATGGGGACGAAGATCTGCGATCGTCACAATTGATTGGTTCTAATTCGGGCTACACCCGCAAAAAAAGTTGTCGATAACTACATTCATTAAGTACTAAAGGTTGAAGATGACCTGCGCCAAAGCTGGACAGACTCGCGACTTACCTTGGCAGCTAAAGAGGGTTTTACTCTCATTTATGATGAGCTCAACCGCTCGCGTCCAGAAGTAAACAATGTATTGCTTAGCGCCCTCGAAGAAAAGCTGATCGTTCTACCTCCTGATAGTTCTCAGACCGAGTATGTGCGAGTACATCCTTTGTTTCGCGCTATTTTTACTTCCAATCCTGATGAATATGCAGGAGTACATGCAACTCAAGATGCATTACTTGATCGCATGATCACGATTAACATTGGCGAAGCTGATGTGGAAACCGAAAAGCAAATTTTGGTAAATCGGGTTGGCTTAGAGCGTACAGAGGCACTCAAACTAATTAATTTGATCCGTGGATTCCGTCGCCAAATTCAACGTAGTAAGGCTTCAAGCTTAAGAGCTTGTCTGTTGATTGGCAAGATTTGTCATGAGCATGAAATTCCTGTATCTGGGAAAAATGATGACTTTCGCGATCTTTGCTTTGATGTGCTGATTTCTCGCTATGGTAGTGTTGAGCCTGAGTCGGAACTTGGACTCGCAAAATTATTGGATCAGATACCTTAAATGTCTCAAGTGCTTAGACCTCAAGCAATCAAAACCAGCACAACTGGCTCTTCCCTTGCGGATATTCTAGAAAGAGTATTGGACAAGGGAATTGTCATTGCAGGTGATATCACGGTTTCCGTGACGAGATTTCGCTGTCCTAATGCAAGAGCAAAGATCCTATGTTAAGGCTTGTCTTGCTGAACTTCCTAACGCGCAACGTTTAGCTTTAGAACTTGCCTATTTCGGTGGACTTAGCCATAGTGAAATTGCCGCCAAAGCAGTGCTTTCCCTTGGCACTGTCAAAACTCGTATTCGGCTTGGGTTAAAAAATTAAGGTAAGCGATCGGCGATGAGTGGTGTTGAAACAGGTTTAGCTTTTAGCACCCACTTGAGTGCAGGGCTAGTTGATTATAAGAACTTCATTTTAATTTGCGTAATTCTTTAAGTTGATCGTCAATGCGTCGCAAAACACCGTTGATAAATCTATAACCGTCTTCGCTGCTATAGCGTTTGGCTAGTTCTACCGCCTCATCGATCGCAACTTTGCTAGCCACACTCATAAACATCATCTCTGCTGTAGCAATCCGCAAAATGTCTTTATCCACTTGTGCAAGGCGATCGATTTGCCAATTAACTAAAGCGCTGCTAATCATCTCATCGATCTCAGCTCGTTTGCCGTTCACAGTTTTGAGGATATCGATCGCGTAGTTACGTACTTCGTTACGTTGAGCTAATACCAACGTAACGGGAAATTCTAAAGCTGCACCAATATTGTTAATCGCATTTTTTGTTAATTCGATCGCTTCGCGCACCATGCCCTCGACAGCTTGGATATCTTGCCGAACGTCACCTGTGCGGGTTTCGCTAGCGGATACACGCTCTTGACCACGCTGTAGCTCAGCGCTAGCGGTTTGTAATAACTCTTTGGTCTCATCGTGCAGCGATCGCACAACAGCCGTCACAATGTCATCTAGAGTTTTCGTTTCTAGCTTTTGGGGTTGACTGGGTAATTGGTTGATGCTAAAGAGTGCGAGTTCGCGGGCGATGTGACGAGGTTGCATAGGAGGAGATAAAATTAAGCCAATTGAACATCGTATCATTCTCTTTGCACAATCATTAAACAGGTAAAGTGTGGCGCAAAGCTCAACACCTTACCTATCAACAACCATCAACTAATTTTTAGAAAAATGACTCAGACTTTTACAGCCACACTTCATCATCAAGGACAAACATTTACGGTGTCTGTCCCTGAAAATCAATCGATCCTTGATGCTGCGATCGAGCAAGGGCTAGATTTGCCATGTTCTTGCTATGCAGGCGTATGTACAACTTGTGCAGCTCAAATTGTTAAAGGTGAAGTCGATCAAAGCCAAGGCATGGGCATTGGTGGCATGGGTGAAGAGCTAGATGCTAAGGGCTATATTCTCCTGTGTGTATCGCATCCTAAGTCCGATGTCGAAATCTACACTGACAAAGAACAAGATGTATATTCGATTCGATTTGGAGCTAGCGCCTAAAATTTTTTAAACAAGAGGACGCAATGCGTCCCCTTGTTTTGGTAAACCGATTAGCAATATCTTGTTTTACTTGTTCTCGAAAATCGATGAGGTAATTCCCACATGTCAGTAAACACTCGCACACAACTCCATCAACAAATTGACAGTTTGCCAGATCACATCATCGAACAAATCGCTAAATTTACTCAAATATTGACGAGTAAGCAAGAAATTTCAGAATATAGTGATTGGGAAAGTGGTCAGTGGCAGGAGTTTTCGCTTGCCCAATTTTTTAGTGAAGGTGACGAAATCGAGTATTTCTTAGAAGACGCTAAGGAAGTCTATAAATCATGAAATCGGGAGATATTGTTCTAGTTCGGTTTCCTCAAGCTGACTTAAAGGCAGGAAAGCTCCGACCCGCATTAGTTGTTGCGATCGCGCCTAGTCGCCATTCTGATTTATTGCTTGCGTTAATTTCATCTCGTATACATCAGGCTATTCCAAATTTTGACGACATCATAGATACATCTGATGATGACTACCTAGTGACAGGACTAAAAATTACATCTGTAATTCGATTAAGCAGATTAGCAACCGTTGAATCATCGATTATTAGCGCTCGTCTTGGGAATATTTCAATGGATAGATTGAAACGTATCATAGTTAGGCTGATTGATTGGCTAAACATATAGCAATAGCACAATGCCTAGAAAAAACGGCGCAAAGCGCCGTTTTTTCTAGGTGAGGCTAGCAATAAAGAGGCTGCCTATACATGCCATACTGACCCCCCACATTGGCGATCGCAACCAAGGTAAATTGAGAATATAAAATAGGCTAAACAAAAATCTTGCAGCTAAAAAGACTAATACGTAAAGAGAAGTTTGATCAGAAGCAACATTGCTAACATAGGCTGTTAGTGCTGCTGCTGCAAAGAGTGCAAATACTTCAAAAGAATTTTGATGTGCCCATGTCGCCCGTTTGGCATAGTCAGGCAAGCGATCGAACATCGCTCTTGGAGAATTCATGTCGTAGCCAATACTCACCCGCCCAAATGCGACAAATATATATGGAAAATATATAAGCCCTGCTGCGATCGCAATACCATAAAGCAATATCTGTGAAGGAGAAAAAGTCAAATTCATTATGCGTTTGATCAACCAATCTAAAACATTTTCTATTTTAGAGCTATAGCAATGCAAGATCCCAACAGATAAGTGACAGTGCTTCGCGCTGTCACTTATCTGTTGGGATATAAGCTTTAGCTTATGATATAAAACAGCTAGGAAATAAAGGCTTTGCAAGGAGTATTCCATGATTGTTACAGAGCGATCGCTGCTAGATAGTCTTCAAGCTTATGTAAATCGCTTTGAAACACCTAATTCTCGCGAAGATCTCCTTGCGATCGCGAGTTCGATTTTGACATTTCAGCAAAAACAAGGAAGCATTGCGATCGCGTCCAATCAAGCCGAAGCTTTAATCCAGCAGGTCGTCGATCAGTTTAAAGCAACAACTGGATCTTCTGTGATTGAAGCAACCACTGATACATTGGTTCAAGAAGTAAATCAATGGCGGCAGTCATTAGAAAATCAGGTTCTTAATACGCTCAATGCCTACGCTCAGAAGGTACAGCCAGAGAAAATGTTGGATTTATTGCCAGATACGATTTTATCTATTCTCCCTTTAGTAGAGAGCGCCCAACTGCGTAAAGTAGAAGCTGAGTCTTTAATACAGCAGGTGAAATCAAAATTTAATTTGACTAACGCATTAGCGCAGGTCATTGATCCCAAATCTCTGGCGAATGCAGAAAAATTAGTGCATTTATTAAAGTTTGAAAGCCTAGAGAAACTATTACAAGACACACTTTTGGGAAATCAGGACTTAATCAATCGCACCCTTGAGAATGTAACTGAATCTCTGGTAGAAAATGAACTTGCCAAAATCCTTGGCAGTGATGCAGTAAATCTAGATATTGACGTTGATGCTCAGCAACTAATAATCAAACAGGTAACGCTCAAGTTCAATGTGATGCAGTCTTCTGCTCCACCTTCAAAAAGTAGTGAGGAAATCTCTGCCCAAATGGATGATGAAATCGAGCGTTTTAAATCCTCCCGACCACTACCATTTCGATTGTTTTAGCTGAATAATTATATGTGCGCGGCAAAGCCGCGCACATATAATTATTCAAAGCGAGTATTTACAATCTATGACTCAAGTTAAATTTGCGATTCGCCATGCGACAATTGCTGATACTCCTGCCATTTTTTCATTGATTTTGGCACTTGCCGACTATGAGAATCTTTCTGATAAAGTCACAGGCAATATTGAATCTCTACAAGAAGATTTGTTTGGGGCAAAACCTTGTATCGAAGCGATCATTGTAGAGATAGAACCGAATCAACAAATTGTCGGATTTGCACTATTTTTTACGAGTTATTCCACCTTCTTAACTCGGCGCGGTATCTATTTGGAAGATCTGTTTGTGCTATCGGAATATCGCGGTATGGGGATTGGCAAAGCCCTAATTACCCATCTTGCTCAAATTGCGGTATCGCGAGAATATGGACGTTTTGAATGGTCGGTTTTAGATTGGAATGAACCTGCGATCGCATTTTATAAGCGCATTGGTGCAGAAACCCTCCCAGATTGGCGCATCTGCCGAGTTAATTGTGAAGCATTACAAAAACTTGCTAATCAATAAAGGCGGCACTTTGCGCCGCCTTTATTTAACAATCACGATTTGAGGTTAATCCGTTTGATAAAACTGTCTTACAGAGCTTTGCATTAACTAACTGTGCATCTGAAATATTTGCACTAGTGAGATCAGCCTCAGTCAGATCTGCTTTATCTAAGATAGCGTTGGTAAAGTTGGCTAGCAACATCTTGGTGCGTTTAAAATTGGCATGGCTGAGATTCGCGCCAGTGAGATTGGCGCGGCTCAGATTTGAGAAAGTAATACTCGCACCAACTAAGTTAGCCCGACTCAGGTCGGATGCAAGTAAATAGGTATAGTCTAATTTGCTAACTGGTAGGTAAGCTCCTGACAAATCACAGACTTGACAGCTTTTTGTAGTTTGCAATTGGACAATTTGGCTAGGATTTGCAGCCCATGCTGGCAAAGGAAATAAAAATAATATAAGTAGCACGATCGCTAAAAAAATACGGTATTTCATAGTTCAGGATTTTTTATCTATTGAAAAATGATCTGAGTTTGATTAAAGCGTCAAGTACTAAAACTAATCAATGGTCACAATCACAGGTGTGTGATCGCTGGGTTGTGTGAGTTTCCGAGGTTCAGGATCGATCGCACAGGCTGTAGCTCTTTCGTAGAGCGCATCTGTGACGAAATGATAATCAATCCGCCAACCACGGTTGCGTTGAAAACCTCCAGAACGATAATCCCACCAACTATAGTACCCGCCATCAGATTCAAATTTCCGAAATATATCTTTAAACCCAAGATTTAAGACTTCAGCAAGAGCCTCCCGCTCGATATCGGTTGACATTACTTTGTTTTCGCGACCTTTTGGATCATATATATCAATATCTGTGATCGCGACATTAAAGTCACCGCAAATCAGGATATTGGAATTTTTTGCTAATAATGCCTGCAAGTATTCTTTTAGTAGTTTCAGCCAGCGCAATTTGTATTCATATTTCTCACTGCCCACTTCTGAGCCATTGGGGACATACATATTCACGATTTGGGTATCGCCAAATCTACAGGTTATCAAGCGTTTTTGGTCATCTAAGCTAGGTTCTGATATGTTACCCAATACTGAGGCAAACCCTGTTTGAATATCCTCAACAGGAGATCGCGCAATAATTGCTACGCCGTTATAGGATTTTTGACCATAGATGTGAGTCTGGTAGCCTAAATCTGTAAATGGTGTATGGGGAAAGTCGGCATCTACGACTTTTGTTTCTTGTAAACACAATAGATCGACTTCAGGATTTGCTTGTAACCAATCACAAACATGGGCAATCCTTGTACGAACTGAGTTTACATTCCAAGTTGCGATTTTCATTAAATCAGTATTTCAAAAAATGAGCAAGACGGTCGGCACTTTGCGCCATCCATACTATCATTTTCGGCAGATTTTGATATGAACAGCTTAAAGCCTAAGGAACAGGCAAACCAAACCTTCAACTCGCTCGATATGGCACAATGTGAAAAACCCAATTAGATTTTGTACAATTTGAGCCTGTCCAGTATGATTTCCCATAATAATATTGCCGAGTTAATTAGCGCTGCTTTGCCCAATGCCAAAGTTCAAGTTGAAGATCCTAATCATGATGGTCAACACTTTTCTGCGATCGTGGTTGCAGAGCAGTTCGAGGGCTTATCGATGATTAAGCAACATAAACTGGTGTATGGAGCAATTCAGGAGCATCTCGATACTGGAGCTATCCATGCATTACAGCTAAAAACTTATAGCCTTTCTCAGTGGCAAAGTATACAGGTTCAGGTTCTTTAACTACTACAGAGCCTAAATTATTCAAGCAGGGAAACTCCTACGTGGTTGCCCTGCTTAGCTAGCAGATTCAGATCGTAAATTTAAAGTAAGTGATTGCGAACTGCAAAAACTGCCGCTTGCACGCGATCATTCAGTCGATAGCTCCTCTTCAGTAATGCTGTGCCGATTTCCTGTGATGCTCCTGTTCTTTCCGCCATAGCCTGAAAGTCTCTCAGTAAATGAGACCAGCATATTTGTCTCAATTCTGGCTTGACCCAAATATGAAATATATTAAACAAGGAGTCAAAAAAGACTTCATTATGGCTGTCAAAGGTAATCGTTTAGCCATTTGTGCAGACGATAAAAGTCACGGACATTTCGTTAATCTGGAGTCAATTGAGTTAAAACCAGATTCCTGTTGCAAGGTGTTTTTGAAAGGAATTGATTTTCCTATCTTAATCACCAAGCAAGTTTTTAAAAACAAAAATCAATCGACAGGTATTTTGTATTTAGCTTGTAGTAATCTCGACTTAACCGCATCTGACATCAACACAATCTATCAAAAACGATGGACAGTTGAAGAATTTCACAAATCACTCAAATCTAATCTCGCTTTGGCTAAGTCTCCCACGGGTATTCCACATACTCAGAAAAATCATATCTTTGCTTGCTTTTTCGCTTTTGTTAAGTTGGAGCGTCTCCGCATCAAGACTAAGCTCAATCACTTTGCTCTCAAGGCTAAACTTTACCTCAACGCCATTCGGGCTAGTTTCTCTCTTCTTCAAAAAATGTCCATTCCTTCCACGTAACATCAGTTATAAAGTAATCGTTTTCCTAAATATCTCAAATTCTAAAATATTCAAGCGTCGATCGCAGTTCTAATTGTTGATTTTTAGCTGGTGCGATCGCCCTCAAAACTGCCTGAGATTTCTCAATATTTGCAACGAACAAAGTTCTTAAACTACAATAAAATCAAACATACATTGCACTTCCAAAGCGATCGCCTTACTCAATTCGATAGTCCACTGCAAGGAGCACCAGACTGGCTGATTGAAATTCGTTCCCCCGACCAAAACACATTAGAGCTACAGAACAAAATCCTACACTGCTTGATAAACGGCACTCAACTCGCTTGGCTAATTGATATTCAGCGAAAACAAATTGGGTTTGGGAATACTCAGAACTGCCACTAGTCTATTCTGGAACCGATATACTACCTACTCTTGGTAATATCTCAGACCTCTCTGTAGAAATGGTCATCGCCATGACCCAGCATCGATGATGCTAGAAAAATACTTTCTATATCTTCCTTTACCTCTTGAATAATGTAATTATTTTGAGTGAGAAGAGATTATCAAAAAATCAAAAATCGCAAGGTGACATATATGGCAGCAACCACAAGCTGCAAGATCATTACAGGAATGCCATAGTGCAAAAATGTCTTAAATGAAATTCTTCGCCCATGCTGTTCCGCAACACCTGCGGCGACAATATTGGCTGAAGCTCCTACTAAAGTTCCATTTCCACCAAGGGTTGCACCATACATCATCGCGTAAAACAGAGGTAAAACGATCGCTGGTAATTGTCCTGCAAAATCGGGAGAGATAATCTCCGAACCAGCTAAACCGACATTAACCACATATTGCTTGAGTAAGGGAACCATCGCCACCACGAGAGGAATATTCGGGACAACACTGGAAATTAATCCTATAAAAAAGATCAGAATAATCGAACCAAGGGCAATATTTTTTCCCAAAAGCACTCCCAAAAATCCTGACATACTGCTGATTACACCTGTTTTTTCGAGTCCTCCAATCAGCACAAAAATACACATAAAGAAAATTAAAGTACTCCAATCCACATCCCTCAAAATATGCTGCACTGTGTCAATTTTGCTATGATGCGCTAGCATCAACGCAAGAGCCGAGCCCAGTAAGGCTATGGTTGCGGGAGGTACAGGAATCGGGAGCGATTCACCAATTACAAAAAATAGCAGCACAAAAGCAGTGATGATTGCACCAACGATCAGGGTACGAGGGTGATTGATCTTAGGATGAGGAAGACGCTCAAGGTTTTCTAACTTTTTGTTCCAAATTTTGCGAAATAGAAATGGCAGTATGGCAACAATCACGCCAACAGCAAGCGCCCCACCAAGACTGAGTTTGAGTAAATAATCGACAAAGCTCATATTGATCGCATCACCGACAATATAAGTCGCAGGATCGCCAACAATAGTTAATAAGCCTGAGCTATTTGCCACAAACACCATCAAAATTAGTAATGGTACAAAATCCACCCCAATTTCCTCAGCCATTGGCGGAATGAGCGGGGCTAGTAGCATTACAGTTGTGGCATTAGGGAGAACTGCACAGATTGGAGTAGTAATGGCAACTATGCCCAATAACAGGCGATCGCCTCTTCCTTTAGCCAAGATCACCATCTGAGTAGCAAGATACTCAAAGACTCTAGTTGGCTGAAAGGCACGTACCATCACCATCACTCCGAAGAAAAGCCCTAAAGTCCCATGACTTTTACCAATATATCCAAGGGCTTCGGGCATAGTCAGCACATTCAGGACTATTAGAATGAGAGCGCCTAAAAATGCGGCGATCGTAAAATGTAGCCACTCAGTAATCAGTAGAAAAATCACACTGATAAAGGTAACCAGCGAAACTATTGCTTGCCAAGTTGCCATTCTAGTTAAATCTGTATAGAAATAGATCTGTTGTCAGTAAAGGTAATATCACTAACCTAAAGTAAAGGTGGCGCGTTGCGCAGCCTCTCACTATTTGGGTTTTGATTTGTCTTGATAAAAGTGGCTAAGGCTATATCTTTTAATGTTGCTCTAAAAATTAACATAGATAAGCCTCTAACAATTAGGAACGGTGCAAAGCGCCGCTCCTAATCTATTTAAGTAAGTTGTTTATATGCACTAAAGGGAATGCCAGTACGCTTTTTGACATCCATAATCGATTTAAATTCGCCTCTTCGTTGTCGCTCTTCGGCGATCGCGATCGCTATGTTGGATTCTATGCCAATCGCCATCAAGTCGTCGGCAGTCATGGAGTTAACTCGCTTCCATGAATAGCCTGATTCTTGGCGATAATCATAGCTAAAAACAACCATTGGCGCGATTTTTTGCAGAGTTGAGTTGGGGATTTCGAGAATGTCGTGGAGTTCTTCGAGACTAGTGAAGATATGCCCTTCTGCTCTTAATGAGTCAATATCATTGGCATAAACAATCGGCAAGCCTAAAACATTAACTAAGTCATTTTTAGAGCAACTATTGATTTCAATTTTGGGACGATTAGCTGCGATCGCCTTAAATAGTCTTTCATCTTCAGGCAATGGTAAATGCTTTGGATAAGTCTTCGCTAAATACTCACGTTTTAGGGCAAAGGCGGTTGAAATTTGGGCAAGCCAAACAATCGTCGCAAAGCCAGAAAGATATGGGGATGAGTAGAAAATAATTCCAGCCGTGACGAAACATGCACCGATACCAATCCAAATATTTGAGCCAGACTTTACACCAGCATAGGCGATCGCGCCACCACCCAATGCTGGTACAAAAGACCACCAAACCCAAGATGGTGTTTGATCAAACCATGAAGGTTGAGACATAATCTTAAATATTTTTTCTAAATATTTTTAAGTAGCTTTTTTCGTTTTTCTTCGTACTCTTCAGCTGTGATTATACCGTCATCATAAAGTTTTTTAAGATCTCCCAGAGCTGCGGTAGAGTCTCTAACCGATGCTGTCGCTTGATTTGCCCCACTATTAAATCTACGGTTGAATTCATTATCAGCCATTAACAACAGCATAATAAACTCAATAAAAGCAGCAATAGAGGGGATACCAGTCCAGAAAAACAGTAAGTAAACGATTCCCCAACCAGATTGCCCTAGATAAAATTTGTGCGCTCCAAATGCTCCTAGAAAGAAACACCAAAGAATTGCACTAGTTCTAGTCCTCATTACTATTTTCCTCTTAAAACTTGGTTAGTGTGTAACTACAGGCTTATCTTACAGGCTTAGAAATCTTCTTAGCTAGTAAATATACTATGAGGATTCCCAATTTTGCCTCTAGTAAAACTATGGAAATTTGCAGATAAGGATGCATATCGGGATTGGCGTTAAGGGCAAACACAGCTAGCCCAACGAGAACCAAGGGGAAAAATCTCAAGTTTTTGACTATGGGTTTCACGCTCAAATGTTTAAAACCAGATATCATTAGCTTTTTCTCTGCAAGAGCAATCTCTAAGATCATGCCCTATTTATATCTAAAACTCAACACCTCGATAGATTTCCGCGATTCTGCACC
>Ga0209972_10001422_pt1 | contig 20944 bp, 15 predicted proteins | sample NOAtaG_7_FD_187302 | JGI IMG/M metagenome (GOLD analysis project Ga0209972, IMG submission 187302) | Freshwater lake microbial communities from Lake Erie, under a cyanobacterial bloom - NOAA_Erie_Diel1S_2200h metaG (SPAdes) (version 2) | ecosystem: Environmental > Aquatic > Freshwater > Lake ... | reverse complement strand
CCCACGCGCACGAGGAGGCCGCCCACGCGGCCCCGGTTGCGACCGCGGCGCCGACCGCGGTGACGCCCCCCTCGAAGAAGAAGAAGGCGAAGAAGGCCGCCATGACGGCCGAAGGGATCGAGGCGCCCGCGGAGACGCTGCCCACCCCGCCGCCCGACGCGCCCGCCGAGCCCTTCATCCCGCGGGTGGCGCGGCACATGGCCTTCGTGTGCTTCGCTGCCTCGGGCGCGGCCGCGCTCGCCTACGAGGTCGTCTGGTCGCGCGCGCTGGCGATGTGCATCGGCAGTTCGATCTACAGCTTCGCCCTGATCCTCGACACGTTCCTCGTCGGGATCGCCGCCGGCGCGGCCGCGATGAGCGCGTTCATGGGCACGCGCAAGCGACCGCTCCTCGGCGTCGGCGTGGCCGCGGCGGCGATGGTCGTGATGGCCACCGCGCCGATGGCCGTCGCCCACGGCTCCGACGGGGAGAGCCGCGGCGGAGACTTCGTCACGTGGCTCATCATGGCGGGCTTCGGCGCGGCGCTCGTCGTCGCCATCGGCATCTACGCCGCCCGCCGCGTGCAGCTCGCGCAGACGCTCTCCGGCGCGACGCGCTGGGGCCTCGACGGTGCCGCCGAGCGCGAGGTGCAGGCGCCCGCCCTCACGATGCTCGCCGTGCCCCTGGCCTACGCGGCCTTCACCGCGTTCCAGTTCGACGGCTACCTCCCCAAGATCATCGCGTCCGTCGTCACGGCGGTCGTCGTCTTCCTCGGGCTCATGCTGCTGCTCGGTCGCACGCCGGTGCTGCTGCTCGCGGTCATCCAACTCTACATCGGCCTCGCCACGATCGTCTCCTACGTGTGGCAGGACGAGATCCCCTACGCGTTCGCCCAGCTCGTCGTGAGCATCGAGAACCTCCCCGACCACGTCGGTCAGGTGCAGTTCTTCATGTTCCTCACCGCGATGCTCTGCACGCTGCCGGCGACCCTCGGCATGGGCGCGATGTTCCCGCTCACGGTCCGCGTGTGGACCGGCGGCGGCACCGGCGTCGCCCGCGACGTGGGCCGCGTCTACACCGGCAACACGCTCGGCTCGATCGTCGGCGCCTGGCTCCCGGGATTCATCCTCATGCCCTGGATCGGCATCGAGATGACCCTTCAGGTGGGGATCTGGCTGAACCTGCTCCTCGCGCTCGGCATGCTCATCGCGGGCGCCGCGGAGCCCGACGACGAGGCCGCCCGTCCCTCCCCCAAGCGCGGCGCCCAGCTCTGGCGCATCGCCGCCGTGATCTGGGTCGCTTCGCTCGCCCTCGCGGCCGGCCTCGACCGCTCCTGGCACATGCTCGTCCCGCTGGCGCTCGGCGCGGTGCCGTTCTTCGTCCGCCGACACGGACCGCAGGCCGCGTGGGCCGCCGGCCTCTCCGCGCTCGCGATCCTCGTCGGGGCACTGGTCGAGGCGGAGTCGGGCACGCAGGTCGCCTGGGTCTCGGAGACGCTCGGCCTCGCCGACTCGCCGCGCCTCGCGACGATCGTGACCATGCTGCCGCGGGCGCTCGCGGTCCTCGCCGACGTCGGCGTCGCGTGGGTGCTCGCCACCTCCGCGCCGATCGAGGCGTTCCTCTCCGGCGCCCCGGAGCCCGAAGCGCAGCCCAAGGCCCCGGAGGACGCGGCCGCCAAGGACGACGGCGCGACGCGCCCCGGTGAGCTGCCGCTCTGGCACGCCATCACCGTCTACGTGCTCTCCCCCGCGATCCCCGCGTTGCTCGCGCTCCTCTACCTCGCAACCCACAACGAGAACGCTTCGTTCACGCTGCGCTGGAACCCGACGCAGATGACGCTCGGCGTGTTCCGCGTGTCGCTCGCCGAGGGCATGCTCGATCCCGAGAGCTGGGGTCAGCCCGAGCTCGTCTACTACGAGGACGGTCTCTCCACGACGGTGACCGTCGAGCGCTGGGGCCGTCACTACGCCCTCAAGAACAACGGCAAGGTCGACGCGAGCAACGGCGACGACATGCCGACGCAGATCACCGTCGCTGCCTACCCGCTCCTGCTGCATCCCGCCGGCCCGACCGACCTCGACGTGGCGGTGGTGGGCTTCGGCTCGGGCGTGACGGTCGGCACCGCCCTCTCGTTCCCCGTCGACACGGTCGACGTGATCGAGCTCGAGCGGTCGATCCCCGAGGCAGCGCGCTGGTTCCAGGACGTGAACCTGCTCGACTACTCGCTCGATCACTTCCCCTTCGTCGAGATGAACCGCCTCGAGATCATCAACGACGACGGACGCAACTACCTCGCGGCGACCGACCGCATGTACGACGTGATCATCTCGGAGCCGTCGAACCCGTGGATCACCGGGGTCTCCGACCTCTTCACCATCGACCACTTCGAGATCGCGAGCCGGCGCCTGCGGGAGGGGGGCATCTACTGCCAGTGGGTCCAGCTCTACGAGATGAGCCCGGAGAACATCAAGGTCATCTTCCGGACCTTCGCGCAGGTCTTTCCGCACGTGATCGTCCTCGCCGCGGACGACCGCTCGTCGGACACGGTCGTCATCGGCTCTTTCTCGCCGCTCTCGATGGACCTCGCGCGCTTCCGGGCCGCTTGGGAGCTGCCCGCGGTCGAGGGGCGCATGAGCGTCGCCGACCAGCTCGCCCGCGCCTACCTGCGAACCCCGTACGACCTCTACGCCCGCGTGCTGCTCGCGGACCGCGACGAGGTGCTGAGCTACACCCAGATCGAGGAGCGGCTGCGGGAAGGCACCTGGATCGAGGACCTCGCCTCGACGAACTCCGGCCGCTGCGACGAGGACGACTGCCGCCGCGTACCGGTGGTGGTGAACACCGACGACAACGCCCACATCGAATTCGCCGCGCCCCGGGACCTCATCGGCTTCGAGCGCTACGAGAGCTACCTGTCCACCGTCTATTCACCGGAGTGGCCCTACGGCCGGCTCGAAGGGATCCTCGGCTCGTTCGGCGAGGGCGAGGACTTGTCCCGCAACTACGCGGAGATCGCGATGTCGCTGATCGCGCACGGGCGTTACACCATCGCCGCGCAGTTCATCGACCTCAGCCAGGAGGCGGGCGACACGCGCGAGACGGCCGTCGCGGTCGAGGTGCTGACCCACCTCCTGACCGAGGAGCACGAGCCGCCACTGCGCATCGAGCCGCCGCGTCCGGGCCCGGAGATGGATCGCGAGACCGCAGGGCGTCTCGTCGAGGGCTTCGACGCCGTGCGCGAGGCGATCGACCGCACCGATTATCGGCGCGCGCTCGAGGCGATGGAGGACATCCCCGCACCGCTGCGCATGCACTCGGGGCCGGGGATGCGGATGCTCTACGGCTACCTGCTCTACAAGGCGGCCGACGGTTCGGTCTCGCAGTACCGCGCCGCCTCCGAGACCCTCGCCGACCTCGCTCGAACCGAGGAGGAGTACGCCTCGGCGCATCCGGAGCTGTTCTATTATCTGGCCCGGGCCCAGGACGCGGAGGGCGAGTACGACGAGGCGATGCGCCAGATGCGCCGCTACATCGAGTCACGGCTGACGCGCACCGGGGACGATGTCGCGACGACCCCCGAGCCCCCCGCGGCGGAGGCCCCGACGAGCGACGCGCCGGGCGAGAACGACAAGACGGAGAACGACCGGGGCCCCTGACGTTCAGACCTGGAAAGGGCATCGCACTTCTGCAATGCGTCCGGCGATACGGCCGAAGAAACCGATGGAATCGCGCTGCTCCGTGGATGGCACGCGCTTCGCTGTCGCGGCGGCCGTGGCCCGAATCCTCGTCGTCGATGATCAGGAGAACGCTCGGCGGGCGCTCTCCATCGCGCTGCGTCTCGAGGGCTTCGTCGTCGCCGAGGCCGCAGATGGACGCGATGCCCTCGACCGCCTCGGCACCTTCACCCCGGACCTCTGCCTCATCGACCTGATGATGCCCGGGATGAACGGCCTCGAACTTTCGCGGCAGCTCCGGGACCGGGCCCCCGAGATCCGCATCGTCCTCACGAGCGCCTATCACCTCTCGGAGCGCCAGCTCGAGCGCAGCGGCCTCGGTCGAGTCGCGTTCGTGCCCAAGCCGTGCGAAATGCAGGAGCTGGTCCGGTTTCTTCGGGACAAAACCGCCGCCTGACGGCATCGAGGTCGGCCGAGCCTTGGCCGGCCCCAGCGGACGATGTAGAGCGACCGCGTGGATCTGTGGATGAGCCAGGTCGCCCGGCTCGTGAGCCGGCGGCGCAGCGAGCGGGCCGCGACGAACTCGCTCGACGGACTGGTCCGGGCCGCTCCCCGCGACGCCGACGGGCTCTCGGGCCTCGACGCCTCGCTCGCGTTCCTCATGCGGCTGGCGCGGGCCCTCCTCGGCTGGGGTCTGCCGGCGCAACGGGTCGAGGAGTCGCTCGAGCGTCTGGCCGACTCGCTCGGCCTCGACATCGAGGTCATCGCGACGCCGACGGGCCTCGTCGCGACGGTCTCCGACGGCGAGGCGACCCGCACACGCGTCGTGCGGATGCAGCCCGGCGGCTCCGACCTCGAGCGCCTCTCGGCGCTGCACGAACTCGTGGGCCGGGTCGAGCGCAAGGAGCTCCTGCCCGGCGACGCAGACCTTCGGCTGGCGGCAATCCTGGCGCGCCCCCCACGCTACGAGGGGCTGCCGCGGATCCTGGCCTTCGCGCTCGTCGCCGCGACGAGCGCGCTGCTGCTCGGAGGCAGCCCGACCGACGCCGGGCTCGCGGCCGGGCTCGGCGCATGGGTGGGCCTGCTCGAGGCGGTCGGCACGCGCATCCACGCGGTCGCCCGGCTGCTGCCTGCGCTCGCCGCCACGACGGTGTCGTTCGCCACGGCCGCCCTCGACGCGGCTGCGATCGACGTTCGCCCATCGGTCATCCTGCTCGCGGCCATCGTGGTCTTGCTCCCTGGCCTGACGGTGACCGCGGCGATCATGGAGCTCGCGAGCGCGCACCTCGTCTCCGGCACCGCGCGCCTCATGGCCGGGATCGTCACGCTCCTGCAGCTCGCATTCGGCGTGGCCCTCGGCCAGCGCCTCGGCGATGTGTTCACCGACGTCGCGCACGCCCGGGCGACGACGGTCGTGCCCTGGCTGCTCGAGGTGGCGGCGCCGCTCGGTGCGGCGCTCGGGCTCGGCGTGCTGCAGCGCGCCCGAGGCAGCGATGCGCCCGCGGTGCTCACGGCCGTCGCGACGGCCGCCGTCGGCGCCCGACTCGGCGGCTGGCTGCTCGGGGCCGAGCTGGGAGCCTTCGTCGGCGCGATGCTCGTCACGGCGGTCGCGCATGCCCACGCCCGCCTCCGCGATCGTCCCACCGCGATCGTCCTGACACCGGGGATCCTCTTCTTGGTACCGGGCAGCATCGGCTTTCTCTCGGTGCAGTCGATGCTCGATCACGACGTCGAGGCCGCCGCCGCGACCGGCTTCCGCATGCTGCTCGTCGCGATGGCCATCGCCGCCGGCACGCTCGTCGCGACCAGCGCCTTCCCCACGCGGCGACCGCTCTGACCGCCGCTCAGGGCCCGATCAGCCCCATCACGCCGTCGTGCAGCGCGGGGCGGAAGAACTTGATCTTCTGGTTGGCCCGGCTTGGACAGACCCGGTTGGAGAGCAGGACGACGACGGCGTCGTGGACCGGATCGCAGAAGAGCGAGGTGCCGGTGAAGCCGAGGTGGCCGAACGTCTCCGGGCTCGTGCGCTTGCCGGCCGCGCTCTCGCCGGCGCTCTTGCCATCGAAGCCGAGGCGGTTCGTACCGCCTGGCCGCGGCGACAGTGCATGCCGGACGAGCGCCTCGGGAAGGAACGCGTCGGACGCGCCGAGGTACGCGTCGAGTACGGCCCGGCCGAACGTGGCGACCGCGCGGGCCGTACCGAAGAGGCCTGCATGCGCCGAGACCCCGCCGAACGCCGCGCAGTTCTCGTCGTGCACCTCGCCGCGCAGCAAGTAGCCGCGCCAGTCGTCGCGCTCGGTCGCGGCGACGCTTCGAACGAGCTCGGCGTGCCGCTCGGGGGGCAGCGCCGCCGCGTAGGCGAGTTCGTGCGGCGCGAGGCCGAGCGGCTCGAGGATCTCTCGCCGTACCAGCGTCGGCAGATCGTGCCCCGCGCTCCGCGTGATGAGCTCCCCCGCGAGCAGATAGCCGAGATCGCTGTAGAGCGCGCGCACGCCCTCCGCGGCCGGCCGCGGCGTCTCGTCGGCGCGGCGGGCAGCCTCGGCGATCATCCAGCGCTGCGCCGCGACGGTGCCGCGCTCGTGGGGCACATCGAGATAGAGCCCACCCCACGCCGCGAGGCCGCTTCGGTGCGTGAGCAACTGCTCGAGACTCGCCTGTCCGCCCACCGTCCCGCGCGCATCGGGGAAATGCTCCTCGAGTCGCGAGGAGAGGTGGAGCGCGCCGCGCGCGATCAGCCGCAGCGCCACCGTCGCCACGATCGGCTTGGTGAGCGACGCGAGATCGAAGAGCGTGTCCGGCGTCACGGCCTTGCCGCCGGGCTCGCGCAGGCCTGCACACGCCTCGACCTGCCCCGCCGCGGCCGGCGGGTCCTTCGCGGCGCGGAGCGGGGGCACGCGCCACGAGAGGGCGCAGCACGCCCCCGGGAACACATTCCCGCTGACCCCAGCTTGCAAGAGCCGCTCGACGCCGGCCCGGATGCCATCGTTCTTGCTCAGCGACATCCCCCAAGGCTCCTTCGCCGTTGAAAAGGGAGCACCGAGAGCGTACGAGCCCCCCGACCCTCGATGGAAGCGAATTCGCCCGAAGGCACCGAGCCGCCCCGCGCCGTAGGGCGCCCCCCGCTCCAGCGCGCCCTCCTCAAGGCCGAGCCGGAGGATTTCGTCGTGGACGAAGAGCCGGCGTACCTGCCGTCGGGCGAAGGCGAACACCTCTTCGTCCGCTTCGAGAAGCGCGGTCTCGACACCGAGGAAGCCGTCGATCGGATCGCCAGCGGGCTCGGCGTGCCGAGCCGCGACTGCGGCTTCGCGGGCCGCAAGGATCGGCACGCGCTCACGCGCCAGTGGATGAGCCTGCCCTGCCCGGCACGGGAGCGCGCGGCCCGCGAGGCGGCGGCGCTCGCGCTCGAGCTGCCGCAGATCCGTATCCTCGAGGCGCGCCTCCACGGCAACAAGCTCCGTACCGGCCACCTCCGCGGCAACGCCTTCGACCTGCTGCTGCGCGACGTCGAGGGCGACCTCGATGCGGTCACGCCCGCGCTCGAGCGGCTCGTCGAGGGCGGTCTGCCAGCGTTCTTCGGCGAGCAGCGCTTCGGACGAACCAACCTGGCCCGCGCACGTGCCTGGCTCGTCGAGGGCGGCCGCGCGCCGCATCCCCGCGACCGGAAGTTCCTCGTCTCGGTGCTGCAGTCGCAGCTCTTCAACGAGCTCTGCCGCGAGCGCCTCGGCATGCCCCGAGGCCTCGCGACGATCGTCGAGGGCGACCTCGCACGCAAGGAGGACACGGGCGGCCTCTTCGTCGTCGAAGACGTCGCCGAGGCCCAGGGCCGCGCCGACCGGTTCGAGCTCAGCGCCACCGGCCCGATGTTCGGTCCCTCGATGCGGTGGCCCAGTGGAGCCGCCGCCGAGCTCGAGCGGGCCGTCCTGACCCGGCATGGCCTCGACGACGCGACGCTCGCGCGTTTCGGGCGCGACGGCGAGGGCACCCGGCGCCCGTACCGCGTCCCGGTCCGCCGGGTGGGCGATGCCCCGCTCGCCGAGCGCATGGCGGCCGGGCTCCGCCTGCGCTTCTGGCTGCCCTCCGGGGCCTACGCCACGACCCTCGTCCGCGAGCTCTGCGCGGCCGTGACCCAGCCCGGCGGCTCGTGATACGGCTCCCCACATGAAGAGCGAACGCGCCCACCTCGACACCCTCGCAATCCATGCCGGCCAAGAGCCCGACCCCAGCAGCGGCGCGGTGATGACGCCGATCGTGCTCGCGAGCACCTTCGCGCAGGACGGGCCCGGCCACCACAAGGGCTTCGAGTACTCGCGGACCGGCAACCCGACCCGGCAGGCCCTCGAGGGGTGCCTCGCGGCGCTCGAGGGCGCGACGCACGGCCTGGCCTTCGCGTCGGGATGCGCCGCGATGACGACGATGATGCACGTGCTCGGCCCGGGCGATCACGTCGTCGCGGGGGATGACCTCTACGGCGGCTCGTTCCGCATCCTCGACAAGGTGATGAAGCCCCTCGGCGTCGCGTTCGACCAGGTGGACCTCACGCAGGTCGACCGACTCCGCGACGCCATTCGGCCCACCACGAAGCTGGTGTGGCTCGAGACGCCCACGAACCCGATGCTGAAGGTCGTCGACATCGCTTCGGTCGCCGCCGTGTGCAGGGAGAAGGGCGTGCCGCTCGCCGTCGACAACACCTTCGCCACGCCGATGCTGCAGCAGCCGCTCGCGCTCGGCGCGACGCTCGTCGTGCACTCCACGACGAAGTACCTGAACGGACACAGCGACGTGGTCGGCGGCGCGATCGTGACGAGCGACGAGGCCCTCGCCCAGAAGCTCCGCTTCCTCCAGAACGCGATGGGCGCGATCCCCTCGCCCTTCGACTGCTACCTGGTGCTGCGCGGCCTCAAGACGCTGCCGGTGCGGATGGAGCGCCACGTGCGCAGCGCCGCATCGATCGCCACGCGGCTCGCCTCCCACCCGCAGGTCGAACGCGTCCACTACCCGGGCCTGCCGGGAGATCCAGGCCACGCGGTCGCGTCGCGGCAGATGAAGGCGCCCGGGGGGATGATCTCATTCGTGGTGCGCGGCGGCGAGCCGGCCGCGCGCGCGCTGCTCCGCACGGTGGACATCTTCACCTGCGCCGAGAGCCTCGGCGGCGTCGAGTCGCTCATCGAGCTGCCCTCGGTGATGACCCACGGCTCCATCCCGAAGGCGCAGCGTGAGGCGCTCGGGATCTCCGATGGTCTCATCCGGATCTCGGTCGGGCTCGAGGCCGAGGCCGACCTCTGGGACGACCTCGCGCACGGTCTCGAGGCGGCTGCGGCTGCATGAAGCTCGCCCGTCCGCCCTCCGCTTGGTACCTTCTTCGCCCCAGGAGCCTTCGCCCATGACCCGTACTCTCGCCTCCCTCGCGACCCTCCTCCTCGCCGGCCTCCTCGGCGCTGGCTGCATGCAGGACCGACCGCCGGTCTTCGCCGACGCCCAGTGGCAGCTCGGCTGCGACAGCATGATGGGCATGTGCACTCCGTCCCTGCCCCGCTCCGTGCTCGGTGAGAACGGCGTCGATGGGTCGGTGCAGTGCAACGTCGTCGAGACGGCCTCGGACCGCTCGCTCTCCTTCTACGTGCGCGGCACCCGTGACGGGACCCCCTTCGATGCCCGCCTCTCGAACGCCCGCGTCCCGCGCGCGGGCGGCTCGCCGGGCGCCGGCTGCACGTTCACCGTGGGCGAGGGCGCGAACCGCTTCGCGGGCGGCTGCGGCGCGAGCGCCCCGAGCGCGGACCAACCCTGCCAGGTCTCGATCGAGTTCGGCCTCGACCCGATGCTCAACTCCCCGACCGTGGACGTGGATGTCCTCTGCGACCGTCTGCCCAACTCGGCCACCACCGAGGTCTTGCGCAGCGTGTACTTCCCGGCGACGCCGGCGATGCCGGCGGCCTTCCGGTTCTACGACTGCATCGGCCTCTCGCGCGAGTGAGCAGGACGCGCCGGTGGGGGCCGCGAGGGACGGTCGCATCCCTCGCGCTCACCCTGCTCCTCGTCGCCTGTGGCGGCATGCGGACCAGCACGTCCGTCGCCCCGTCTGCATCCGTGATCGAGGCGGTGCGTCTGCCCAGCGGCGAGCCCATCGACATCGAGACCCTCGCCGCGCTGCTCGGCGAGGTCCAGGTCGTGTACGTCGGCGAGCGCCACGACGCCACGGCCGATCACGCGATCGAGGCCGCCATCGTGCGTCTCACCCGGCCCACCCTGCTGGGCATGGAGATGTTCTCGCGCCCCGTTCAGGCCGCCCTGGACGCCTACGCGCGCGGCGAGCTCGACGAGGCCACCTTCGTCGCGCGGACCGAGTGGAACGAGCGCTGGGGCATGCCCTTCGAGCTCTATGCCGACGTCGTTCGGTCGAGCCGGGACGTCGGAGCGCGCATCGTCGCGCTGAACGCTCCCCGCGAATGGACCCGTGCCATCTCTCGCGCGGGCCTCGACGGGCTGCCCTCCGAGATTCGCACTGCGCTCCCCGAGCTGGACCTGACGAACGACGCGCACCGCGCGATGGTGATGGAGGCGCTCTCCGGCCACGCCAGCCACGGCGGCGTGGCAATGGAGCCGGCCGCGCTCGAGCGGTTCTACCTCGCGCAGCTCACTTGGGACGAGACGATGGGCGAGTCCGTGGCCCGGGCGCTGTCGGATGAGCCCGAAGCGCGCATGGTCGTGCTCGCCGGCCGCATGCACGTCCAGGGCGGCCTCGGCATCCCGCGCTGCGCTTCGCGCCGCCGGCCGACCCGCTCCCTCGTCGTCCTACCCCTCACCGCGGCCGAGATCGACGCGGAGCGCGATGCGCCGAGCGGGATCGCCGACATCGCCATCCGCGTCCCCTGACGCGGACCGCGCCCGCCTCAAAAAGGCCCGAGTTCGGGGTGGTCTTCCGGGCGTTCCCCTGGAGGAAGCGGCGGTGGAGCTGGCTCGGGCGCCGGTACGGGGCGAACCACGATCTCGACGGTCACCGTCTCACCGGCGGCGACCCGGGTGTGCACGGACGCCTCCTGCACCAACGGGTGCCATGCCACCAGCTCCACCTCCTGCTCGGCCGGCACCGACAGGGTGAACCGGCCCGCCTCGGCGCTCACCGTGTGGACCGGGTGGTGCAGCACGAGCAGCTCGGCGCGCCGGCACCCTGTGGTGACCGTGCACTGCATCGTCATCGGGCGCGCAGAGTCCAGCTCCAGCTCCCGCGGCTCTCCAGGGAGGATGGCCTGATTGAAGCCCGTCTCGAGCCCCGCAACCGCAGGAAAGAACGGATACACCAGCTCGTTCTCGATGCGCAGCACATCCCCGATGGTCGCGGTCACGACCCACGGGTCGAGGCGGCAGTTGCGGATCCGCAAGGGCACCGTCCTCGGCGCCCCCGGCGCGGGCCACCGCGTGGCGTCACCCATCGCTACCACCGGGACGTTCGAGAGCCCCCGGTCGGCGGCGAGCGCCATCGGCTCCCGGTCAGCCGAGGTCTCGGGCGTGCAGTCGGCCGGAAGCGGGGTCGGGCCATCGGCGGAGAGTCCGCTCGTGGGATAGCGCGGCAACTCCGCGCCGTCCGCGAGCCGGACGACGCCCGTGACGGTGCCCATGGCCAACGCCTCCGGCGCGGCTGGCTCCGTTACCGAGGGGCGCTCCGAGGGCGCTGTCGGCTCCGGACTTCCCCCGCATGCAGAGCCGGCGACGAGCACTCCGAGGACGATGGCAGAAGTTCGCATGGCCGAAGGAGTCGTTCCGGCGGACCCGAAGTTCCAGGTCAGAACCGCGCGATCTCACCGGCGTCCGGGCCGGCCTCGATGGCCGTCGCCGAGGACGCCGCCATCTCGAGGTACGCGCCGGGTGCCAGCCCCATGCGGAGGACGAAGTAGGCCGACAGCGCGAGCGCCGAAACGACGTAGAACGAGCGCATCGGCACCGCCACCGGAGCACCGGGCTCCGGCTGCTTCATGAACAGGTACACCACCACCCGCAGGTAGTAGTACGCGCCGATCGCACTGGTGATCACGCCGAGAATCGCGAGCCAGAGGAGCCAACCGCCGCCCTGCACCGCCGCCATCAGCACGTAGTACTTGGCGAAAAAGCCAGCCGTGGGCGGAAAGCCCATGAGCGAGAGGAGCCCGAGCACGAAGGGGACGGCCACCATCGGGTTGCGGCGGCCGAGTCCCGCGAGGTCGTCGTAGCTGACCGCCTCCTTGCCCTTGCTCCCCGCCAGGATGAGCGCACCGAAAGCGAGCACGTTCGAGACGGTATAGGCCAACAAGTAGAAGAGCGTCGCCGCGATCGCGCTCTCGCCGACCTCGGTGGCTGCGACGACACCGATGAGGATGAAGCCGCCGTGGGCCACCGACGAGTAGGCGAGCATCCGCTTGACGCTCTTCTGGCCGATCGCCGCGACGTTCCCGACGACCATCGTGACCGCCGCGAGGAAGCCGAGCACCGGTGGCCATCCCGTCGCGCCGGTGAGGCCCGCGTCGCCGAGCGCCACGAAGAGCACCCGGAGTAGCACCCCGAAGACCGATGCCTTGACGACGACCGCCATGAAGGTCGTCGCGGGGGTGACCGCCCCCTCATAGGCGTCCGGCGTCCAGGTGTGGAACGGCACCGCGCTGATCTTGAAGCCCAGCCCCACGACGACGAGCGCGAGACCCACCAGCACGAGCCGGAGGTCCGCTTCTCCCGCGGCGATCGATGCCCCGACGCCGGCGAGGTCGGTGTGACCGGTCGCGCCGTAGAGGAGCGCCCCGCCGAAGAGCAGGATCGCCGCTGCGAACGACCCGAGCAGGAAGTACTTCATCGCGCCCTCAAGAGCCCGCGGGCTATGACGGCGGTAGGCCACGAGACCGTAGGCGCCGAGCGACAGCGTCTCGAGCGCCACGAAGATCGTGAGGAGATCGGTCGCGCGGCCCAGCGCCATGGCGCCGAAGGTCGAGAAGAGCAGCAGGATGAAGAACTCGCCGCGCTCGAGCCCATGCTCCCGCAGGTAGCCGCCGGCGAGCAGCGCCGCGAGGGCGCCACCGGCGCAGGCGGTCACATCGACGAAGATGGCGAGGCGATCCGCGGCGACCCAGGTCCCGAGGACCTCGGTCGGCCCGGTGTCCCAGAGAGAGAGCGAGATGCCTGCGCCCGCGACGAGGACGACCGCCGTCGTCAGCGCGAGCTCGGTGCGCTCCTTCACGAACGCGTCCACGAGCATCATCAGCAGGCCCGACGCGGCCACCCAGAAGAGGGGTGCGAGGGGCGTGTAGCTTCCGAGAAGATCCGTCATTCCTCGCCTCCGGCCGCGTCACCTGCCGCCTCGCCCGCTGCCTCGTCCGCCGCGGGCGCGAGGGTGGTCTCCTCCACCCCGGTCTCGACAGCATGTCCCGCCTCGTAGCGGGCGAGCAGGCGATCCACAGCGGGCCGCATGCTCTCGACCAGTCCGCTCGGGAACAGGCCGATGTAGAAGATGAGGAAGACCAGCGGCGAGAGCGCGATCACCTCCCGGTGGTTCAGGTCGGGCAGGTGCTCGTTCTCTTTCCGGGTGACCGGACCCCAGAACATCTTCAGCACCGCGTGCAGCATGTAGACGGCGCCGAGCAGAACACCGAGCGCGGCGAGCAGGACGAAGACCGCCTCGAAGCCCCCCAGGTTGCTCGACACGAAGGTGCCGGCGAGGATCATGAACTCGCCGACGAAGCCGTTCGTGCCGGGAAGGCCGATCGAGCTCATCGTCACGATCACGAAGACCGTCGCGTAGGCGGGCATCACCTTCGCGAGTCCGCCGAAGTCCGCGAGGTCACGGGTGTGGCGTCGGTCGTAGATGACGCCGACGAGCACGAAGAGGGCGCCCGTCGAGACGCCGTGGCTCACCATCTGGAGGATGGCACCGGACACGCCGGTCGACGTCGCCGACGCGATGCCCAGCATGACGAAGCCGAGGTGGCTGACCGAGGAGTAGGCGACCAGCTTCTTCACGTCGCGCTGCACCCACGCGCAGAGGGCGCCGTAGAGGATGCCCGCCACCGCAAGGCCAGCGATCCACGACGCGAACGAACGCTGCTCGACGCCGAAGTGCCACGCGTACGGAAAGAGCGGCATGACGAAGCGCAGGAAGCCGTAGCCGCCGAGCTTCAGAAGCACCGCCGCGAGGATCACGGAGCCGCCCGTCGGAGCCTGGACGTGCGCGTCGGGCAGCCAGGTGTGGAACGGGAACATCGGGACCTTGATCGCGAACGCGAGCGCGAACGCGAGGAAGAGCCACACCTGCTCGCCGGGCGTGAAGGTCAGGCGCTGCCAGTCTGCGAGCGCGAAGGACCACTCGCCCGCGAGATCGTGATAGGTGACGGCGACGTAGAGGATGGCGACGAGCATCAGGAGGCTGCCGACCATCGTGTAGAGGAAGAACTTCACGGCCGCGTACACGCGGTCCTTGCCTCCCCAGATGCCGATCATCAGGTACATCGGCACGAGCATCAGCTCCCAGAAGACGTAGAAGAGGAAGACGTCGAGCGCGACGAAGGCGCCGATCATCCCCACCTCGAGGAGCAGGAAGGAGAAGGCGAACTCCTTCACCTTCGTGTCGACCGTGCCCCACGAGACGTAGAGCGCCACGGGCGTCAGAACGGTGGTGAGGAGAATGAGGAGATAGGAGATGCCGTCGATGCCCAGGCGGTAGCCGATGCCGAGGGACGGGATCCACTCCGCGGACTCCACGAAGATCATCTCGCCGCTCGAGTAGTCGGCGTAGATGAGCCACGAGGAGAGCATCATCTCGATCAGCATCACGCCGAGGGAGAAGCCCCGGATGGCGTCGGTCCACTGGCGCGGGAAGAACAGCACCGCCGCCGCCCCGAACAGGGGCACACCGAGCAGCAGGGTGAGCAGGTTCGCGGGGGCAACCGGCGCGAGCTCGGGCAGGGCTACGAAGAGGCCAGCGACGAGGATCGCGAGGAGGTAGTTCGTCGTGTACCAGGGCGGGTCCATCGGCGTTCCGTGTTCCGCCGACGCGTCGGTCGCAGTGCTTGCGGGCGCGCTCACAGGTCACCTCCGATCGACGCGAGTTCCAGGTCGGCGCCGGCCATCTCCACCACCACGGACGCATGGTCCCGCGTTACCGAGCCAAACACGCTGCGGACCTCTACGGTCGCCTGGACGCGGGCCGCGATCCGCAAGCGCCACGGGCCCAACGCGACGGTGTCGCCGAGCGAGAGCGCGCGGACTCCCTCTGCCCCCTCGACCTCGCGCCCACCGCGGACTGCAGCGTCGTGGCTGTGCAGCCACACCTCCGCCGAACCGCCTTCCGCGTGCAGCTCCACCTCGGGCAGCCGCTCGCCGACTTCTTCGTCGCCCTCCGCGCTGCGCCGCCAGCTCGCGCCCGAGGCGTCGACGGGCAGCGTGACCGGCGAGGCACCGATCTCGATCTCGGACCGCATGTCTTCGCCGCCGACCACCGTACGACCAGGCTCGAGGACCGCGACGAGCGCCACGATGCCGTCGTCCGCGTAGGTATGCGCCACCGTCGCGGCGCCCACCCAGCCGGTGTCGGGCTCGCCATCGGAGTCGAAGTCCCAGCGGTACTCGTAGCCGGCTCCTTCGTCGGTCTCGAAGACCACGTTCGCGCCATCGACCTCGGCACTGAGGTCCGCGTGGGGCGATACGAACCACCAGACGAGCCCGGCGGTGCCCAGCGCGAAGAGCGTCGCGTAGGAGTAGATGACCCCGTTCTGCGCCCGGGTCGCGAGCCAGCCGCTCCAGCGTGCGACCTCGGCGGGAAGCCTGGTGAGCAGGCCGTCGACGAAGATCCGGTCGATGTTCGCGCTGACGATCGCCACCCACTCGAGCGGCCGCACGAAGAGGACCCCGTAGGCCTCGTCCACCCGCCACTTCTCGAAGAGCGTCGACTGGGCGCGCCCCGGGGCCAGGTCCTTCACCCCGCCCCAGACAAACACGCCGACGAACGCGACACAGATGAGGATGCAGAGGTACGACGCGACGCCGCCCTCGCCTGCTGCGATGGCCCGTCCGCTGAAGTAGATCCCGGCGGCGTTGATCGCCACGACGACGAGCCGGTACAGGCTCGCGACGCCGAGTGCGAGCGGCTTCTCGCGCTCGTCCTGGCTCTGCCCCTGTCCGTACCAGGCGTAGGCCATCCCGATGCCGCCGAGCCCGACGAGGGTTCCGACGCCCATCGCGGTCCAACCCATGCCCGCCAGGGACGCCTCGGCGCCCTCCTCGGCCGTGTGGTGCAGAATCGCCCAGGTGGCCACGGGACCGCTCGTGCCATCGTGACCGCTCAGGAAGTGCCCCCACCAGCTGAGGTCGGGGACCAGCCAGTGCGGCAGGCCGAGGAAGCCGACCACCATCGCGAAGCCCGCGAGGATCATGAGGGGAACGGTGATCCAGTCGTCCGACTCGTGCGGCTCCACGTGGTGCGCGTCGTGCGCGTCCTCGCCCTCGGCGTGCCCGTCGTGCTCGCCCTCGGCGTGCGCCGGCTCGTGCCCGCCCTTGAACGTGCCCCAGAAGGTCCGGAAGTAGAGCCGGAACATGTAGAAGGCGGTGAGGAACGCGGTGAGCGCGAGGAGGCCGAAGACGAGGTAGCCCACCCAGGCGCGCTCCTCGCCGAACGCGTGGGCCGCCTCGAGCGCGCCGAAGAGGATGTCGTCCTTCGAGAAGAAGCCGCTCGTGAGCGGGAAGCCTGCGATGGCGAGGCAGGACAGGAGGAACGTCAGGTGCGTCCGGGGCATGTGCTGCCGGAGACCGCCGAGGTAGCGGATGTCCGCGTCGCCGTGCGCATGCACCGCGTGCATCACCGAGCCGGCCCCGAGGAACAGGCATGCCTTGAAGAAGGCGTGGGTGAAGACGTGGAACATCGCGCCGCCGAAGGCTCCACAGCCGACGGCCGCAAACATGAAGCCCAGCTGCGACACCGTGGAGTACGCGAGGATCTTCTTGAGCTGGGTCTGGACGAGCGCGATCGACGCGGCGAGGAGCGCGGTGAGCGCGCCGACGATGGCGATGACCATCATCGTGGTCTCGCTGTGCAGGAAGAGCGGCGAGAGGCGCGCACAGAGGTACACGCCCGCGGTGACCATCGTGGCGGCGTGGATCAGGGCCGAGACCGGGGTCGGTCCAGCCATCGCGTCGGGGAGCCACACGTAGAGCGGCATCTGCGCGCTCTTGCCGGTGCAGCCGAGGAAGATGAACAGCGTCGCCGCGGTCGCGACCATCATCCCGGTGTTGATTCCGCCGATCTCCAGCGGCGCGTAGCGCAGGTCCTCGGCCGCAGCGTTGATCTGGTCGAACTCGAGGGTGTGGGCGAACGCGAGGATGAGGAACGTGCCGAGGAGCACGCCGAAGTCGCCGATGCGGTTGACGACGAAAGCCTTCCGGCCCGCAGCAGCGTACGCGGGGTTCTCCCACCAGAAACCGATGAGCAGGTAGCTGCAGAGACCGACGCCCTCCCAGCCCACGAACATGAGCGGGATGTTCGATGCCAAGACGAGGATCAGCATCGAGGCGGTGAACAGGTTCAGGTACGTCATGAACCGGCGGAAGCCGGGGTCCTCGCCCATGTACGACGCGCTGTACACGTGGATCAGCGTCGCGATGCCGGAGACCATCACCGCCATGATCCCGGACAGGTGATCCATCACGAGCCGGATGTGGATCGGCACGCGGAAGTCACCCCCGATGCCGGCCGGCACCTGCAGGGTGAACCACTCGTACACCGTGTCGACGATGCGCTGCGGGCCCTCCTCCCCGGCCGTCAGCAGCTCGGCGAACGCGAGGGTCGAGGCGAGGAACGCCATCCCCACGCTGCCGATCGCGACGGCCTTCACGACCGCAGCTCCCGCGTGACGGGCGAAGAGCCCGTTGATCACGGCGCCGAGCAGCGGCAGCAGGATGATCCAGGGCAGGACGTTCTGTCCGGCGCCAGCGAAATCGAGTTCGAGACCAGCGAAATCCATCGGCGAGCCTCAGTGGCGGAGCAGGTCGGCCCGGTCGCTGTCGACCGACTTCTTCAGCTTGAAGAGGCCGATGAGGATGGCGAGACCCACGGCGGCCTCGGCGGCGGCGACCGCGATCACGAAGAACGCGAGCACCTGTCCACCGTGGCCCTCGGGGCGGTAGCGATTGAACGCCACCAGCACGAGGTTGACCGAGTTCAGCATGATCTCGATCGACATGAGCTGAAGGAGCAAGTTGCGGCGGGTCAGGAAGCCCACCGACCCGACCCCGAAGAGGATCGAGGCGAGCGCGAGGTAGGTACCGAGGCCGACTCCGAGGGTTCCCATGGTCACTCCGCCGCTTCCTGGCTCGGGGCCTCGAGGGTGGACTTCGGCGGGTCGAGCACGGTCGGGCGCACCGGAAGGTGCGCCTTCTCGATGGCCGCCTTCTCCGAAGCGGCGGCACCGCGCGCCACGGCCATCGCGGACAGGATGGCGATGAGCAGGAGCATCGAGACCAGCTCGAAGGGGATGGCACCCTGCACGTAGATGGCCTCGGAGAGCGCGTCGACGCCCCCGAACTGGTTGCACTCCGCCGCGCCGTCCTCGCAGACCGGCAGGTCGGGGCGGGCGATGTCGTTGCCCGCGGCGGACACGCCCATCGCGACCGAGCCCATGGTCATCGCGATCACCGCAGCGCCGACCGTCTTCACGACGAGCCCCCGCTGGTCAGGCGCGCTCCCGATCGCACTCGGACCGATGAGCATGATGACGAAGACGAAGAGGACGACGACCGCGCCGGCGTACACCAGCATCTGAATCACTGCGAGCAGGTGCGCGTTCAGCGTGAGGTAGAGGCCCGCGAGCGAGAGGATGTGCGCCAGGAGCGACATCGCGGCCCGCAGGGGGGTCCGGAGCGCCACAGTGCCCACCGCGCTGAGCAGCGCCGCGGTCCCGCAGATGAGGACGAGGAGCTCGCCAGAGAAGCTCACGGTGCACCGCCTGCCGCGAGCTGGCCGGGGGTCCCCGCGAGAAGCGCGGCGCGGACGGCCGTGTCGAGCCGAGCGGACTCTGGCACGCCCTTCTCGGCGGCGGCGAGGAACTCGGCACGGAACTTCCGGACCAACGCGAGCATCGGCATCGCGGTGCCGTCGGCGAGCGCGCAGATTGTGTTGCCCATCATGTTGTTGGCGATGTCGACGAGGAGGTCGACGTCGCGCGCCTTGCCCCGCCCCTCGCAGAGCTCGGTGAGCACGTCATGCAGCCAGCCGGTGCCCTCGCGGCACGGCGTGCACTGCCCGCAGCTCTCGTGGGAGTAGAAGTGCATCAGATTCCGCGCGGCCTCGACCATGTTCACCGAGCTGTCCATGACGATGGCGCAGCAGGTCCCGAGCATCGTCCCGATGTTGCGCATCGTGTCGACGGCCATCGGCACGTCGAGGTGCGACTTGCCGTGCCACTTGTGCATCGGGTGCTTCGGGTCCGGGGCGTGGACCTTGTCTTCGGGGCGAAGCACCGGGGTCGAGCTGCCGCCCGGGATGACGCCCTTGAGGGGCCGGCCCGGGTCGATCATCCCGCCGCCGAAGTCGTAGATCAGCTCGCGAAGGGTGATGCCGACGGGCGCCTCGTACACGCCCGGGCGCTTCACGTGGCCGCTGACGCCATAGAGGCGCGTGCCGCCATCCTTCATCTCCGGCGGAAGCAGGGACAGGTTGCTCCAGCGCTCGCCGCCGAGCTCGACCACGTCGGGCACCGAGGCGATCGTCTCGACGTTGTTGACGATGGTGGGCATGCCGAAGGCGCCCTTCACCGCCGGGAACGGAGGCTTCAGTCGCGGCTCGCCGCGCTGCCCCTCGAGCGAGTTGAGGAGCGAAGTCTCCTCGCCGCAGATGTACGCGCCCGCTCCCGGATGCACGAAGATCTGGAGCTCGTGCTCCTTCCCGAAGGGGCGCTTGCCGAGGTAGCCCTTGGCGTGGCACTCGGCGATCGCCGCCTCGAGGCGCGCGATCGCCAGGACCAGCTCGCAGCGGACGTAGATCCAGCACTTGTGGGCGCCGATCGCGTACATGGAGATGATGCACCCCTCGATCAGGCGGTGCGGGTCCTTCTCCATGAGCGTCCGGTCCTTGAAGGTACCGGGCTCGCCCTCGTCGGCGTTGATGACGAGGTACACGTCCTGTCCCGGCTTCGGGTTCAGGAAGCCCCACTTCATCCCGGCGGGGAAGCCCGCGCCGCCGCGGCCGCGGATGTTCGCCGCCTTCACTTCGGCTTTGATCGCGTCGGGCTGCATCGTCGTCAGCGCCTTGCGGGCCGCACGGTAGGCGCCGAGCTTCTCGGCGACGGCGAGCTGGTGGGCCGCTGGGGTCGTGTAGCGGTTCGAGAGCAGGATCGGGTAGTTCGCCATCGTCGTTCCTCAGCTCTTGGCGGCAGCCGGCGCCGCAGGGGCGGCGGGGGCCGCGGGAGCGGCGGGGGCCGCGGCGGGGATCTTGGGGGCGGTCGCAGGGTCCTGGTACCAGGGCGTCTCCGCTTGGACGGGCAGCGCGCCGGTCTTGGCGAGGTGGTCGAGCACCCCGTCGAGCTTCGCCGGGGTGAGCCCCTCGTAGAAGCGGTCGTCGATCTGCACCATCGGCGCGTAGCCGCAGCCCGCGAGGCACTCGGCCTTCTTCAGCGTGAAGCGGCCGTCGGGGCTGGTCTCGCCGGCGTGGCAGCCCAGGCGCTTCTCGAGGTGCTCCTGAATCGCCTTGCCGCCCATCAGGTCGCACGAGAGGGTCCGGCACACCCAGATCGTGTGCTGCCCCGGCTTCTCCTGGTGGTACATCGTGTAGAAGGTGACCACGCCCTGGACCTCGCTCGTCGAGATCCCGAGCCGGCTCGCCACGTACGCGATGGCCTCCGGGCTCACCCAGCCCTCCTGCTCCTGGCAGAGGTGCAGGATCGGGATGCAGGCGGCGCGCTTGGTGGGATAGCGGCCGAGGATCTCCTCGGTCTTCTTCTCTCGCTCGGGGCTCAGCGTGAACGCCATTCGTTGCTCGGGAGTCCCCGCGAAGGGGGTGAGGCGCCAGGAAGGTCGCCGAGGTGGTGGTCGACAGCGTCGCCCCCGGCCGCACGCGGCGGCACCGAGGATCATGCTGCGCGCGAGCCTGCCCGATCGGGCACTCGCGCGGCGGGACGCTAGGCCGATGACCTGGTTCTGTCAAGACCGCCCTGCCCACCAGGGCCGCGGCCCATCGGCCTTCTTTGCGGCGTACTGCCGGGGGAACGAGCCCTGACGACCGCGCGCCGAACGGAGGCGGAGGCCCATCGTCGGGCCCCGAGGCGATCGACGCTCGTTCCCGTGCAGGGAGG
>Ga0209972_10001416_pt1 | contig 21007 bp, 19 predicted proteins | sample NOAtaG_7_FD_187302 | JGI IMG/M metagenome (GOLD analysis project Ga0209972, IMG submission 187302) | Freshwater lake microbial communities from Lake Erie, under a cyanobacterial bloom - NOAA_Erie_Diel1S_2200h metaG (SPAdes) (version 2) | ecosystem: Environmental > Aquatic > Freshwater > Lake ... | reverse complement strand
CGACCGACGGGTCGCCGAGAAGTTGGGCCAGCGCGGGGGCTTTTCGCAGGGGCTCGTGCTCCAGGAACCCGGGCCCGGCGCCGCGCCAGGGCGGCTGCACTCGGGCGGCAGTACCACCCTTCTCGACGCGCTCAAGCACGAGTTCGAAGCCTGCCGGGTCGCTCGGCTGGCGGTGGCCTTCGTCATGAAGAGCGGTCTCGATCTCATCGAGGGACCGGCGCTCGCCGCCTTGCTGCGCGGCGCCGAGATGAAGCTGCTCACCACGGACTATCTGGGAGTCACGGAGCCGGAGGCTCTAGAGCGGCTGTGCCGGTGGCACGGGCGGCTGGAAGCGAAGGTCTATAGCGCCGGCCGACGGAGCTTCCATCCCAAGGCCTATCTCTTCGAGCGGGCGGATGGCAGCGGCCGCGCGTTTATCGGCTCTGCGAACCTCAGCCGTACCGGGTTGACCGAAGGCGTGGAGTGGACCTGGACCGTGCTCGACGTCGACGCCGGGCAGCCGATGTACGAGCTGACCACGCGCTTCGAGGAATTGTTCGCGGCCGAGGCCGCGGTCCCGCTGTCGCCGGGCTGGGTCCGCGACTATGCACAACGTCGCGTGGTGCAAGGCCGCACGGTCGGCGTGGTGGAACCTGCCGTCAGCGACGTCGACGGCGGGCAGCCGGAGATCCAGCCGCGGGAGGTGCAGACGCTCGCGCTCGTCGAGTTGGACCGGCTGCGCCAAGACGGCGAGACCCGTGCGTTGGTCGTCGCCGCAACGGGCCTCGGCAAGACCTTCCTCGCCGCCTTCGATGCCCGCGAAGCCAACCGCGTGCTCTTCATCGCGCACCGCGAAGAACTGCTGCGACAAGCGGAAAGCGCATTCAGCAAGGTCTACCCCACCCGGACGCGCGGCTGGCTCGGTGACGGGCGCGACGAACTCGACCGCGAGATCGTATTCGCCTCGATCCAGACGCTGTCGCGGGCGGAGCACCTCTCGCGCCCCGAGCTTGCGCGGTTCGACTACGTCGTCATCGATGAATTCCACCACGCCGCCGCCGACAGCTACCTACGGGTGCTCGAGCGGTTGAAGCCAGGATTCCTGCTCGGACTCACGGCAACGCCTTTCCGTGGTGACCAGCGCGACCTGCTGTCGCTCTGCGACGGCAACCTGGCGTATCAGATCGGGCTGCTCGAGGCCATCGCGTTCGGGTGGCTCGTACCGTTCCGCTATCACGGCATCGCGGATGTCGTGACCTACACCGACGACCTGCTCACCAGCCGCAAGACCTACGACACCGCCAAGCTGACCCTTCGCTTCAACACCACGGAGCGCGCCGCGCTGGTGCTCACGCATCACCGCGCGCACGCCGGGCGGGCTGCGCTCGGGTTCTGCGTCTCAATCGAGCATGCTGACTTCATGGCGGCGCAGTTCCGAGCGGCCGGGGTCCCTGCAGCAGCTGTGCACTCGGGCGCCGGATCGATGGACCGGGTGGAGGCCGTACGGCAGCTCGCCAACGGACAGCTTGCGGTGCTGTTCACCGTGGATCTCTTCAACGAAGGCGTCGACATCCCGGTCGTCGACCTCGTGATGTTCCTGCGGCCGACCGAGTCCATGACCATCTATCTGCAGCAGCTGGGGCGCGGCCTGCGGTTGAGCGACGGCAAGGCGTTCCTCACCGTGCTCGATTTCATCGGCAACTACCGGCAAGCCCACGTGAAGCTGCCGCTGCTTGCGGGACAGGATCTGTCGCAGGATCAGGACCCGAGCCGCGCCTTGAAGGCACTGACCCGCTGGATCAAGGACGGCATCCGACCCGACGGGCTGCCCGACGGCGTGGAGGTGACGCTGGATGAAGTTTCGCTCAGCACGCTACGGGCGTCCCTCGACCGCGCAAGCCCGCTACGCCAACTGGTGCTCGATGACGTTGCCGATGTCGCCGCGCGCCTCGGGCGTACGCCTACGCTGACGGACTGGCAACGCGAGGGGCGGTACTCGCTGGCCACAGCACGCAAGGCCTTGAGCGTCGATCGCTGGAATCGCGTGCTCGAGGTGGCAGAGCTGCTCGATCCTGTAACGCAGCGACTGGAGCAGACGACAGGTGAGTTCCTGCGCGAGATCGAGATGGCGCAGATGACCCGGTCTTTCAAGATGGTGGTGCTGCGGGCGCTATGCGATGGTCGTCGATTCCGGCGCAGCGTCATGGGCACCGAGATCATCGCCGAGTTCCGGGCTTTCTTCGGTCACGAACGGTTCCGCGAGGATGTCGTCGGCACGGAGGTAGAGGACGCCGCAGCGATCGACGACACCACATGGCTCCGGTATCTCGACCGGAACCCGATCGCTGCCTGGACCGGACGGAACACGGACAGGGGGTCGGCGTTCTTCACATGGGATGCGACCAAGCAAGAATTCCGATACATCGGCCCGATGCCGTCGACCGAAGACGAGGAGGCCTTCGCCTCGGCGGTGCATGACCGCTTGACCGCCCGGCTCGAGGCCTACGCACAACGACCGGGGCCCGGGCGGATGGTGTTCTCGGTGATCCCGACGGGAGACGCCAGCCTCTGCATCATGTTCGGCAACCGCCGCGAGGGACTGCCGACGAATTGGCATCTGGTCGCCATCAACGGGCGACATCTCTATGGGAAGTTCGTGAAGGTCGCCCTGAACGTACTCAAGGAGCGCCCGGTCGATGAGCGCAACGAACCGAACCTGCTGACGGCTGAACTCACCCGGCTGTTCGGTGGTGCAGTGCCGGCCAGAGCGAGGGTGCGGCTGACCCGTCAGGCGGGGGCGGCGGTTTGGAGCATCGAAAACGCCGCCAAGGTCTGATCGCGACCTACGGCACCCGAACCAACAATTGCGTCCAGGCCACCCCGGCGCGGCCCGCGAGATCGGGGACGGCATCATGGCAGCGTTCGACATAAGCGCCATGGTCGCGGCAGAGCGACTCGATGTCCGCCGCCGTCGTCTCGTACACCACCTGCCCGGGCACCGCTGGACCGTGGCGCAGTGTGATTGCCATACGTGCGCCCGGCTTCATCAAGGAGACGACCTTGCGGAAGGCCCGCCGCTGCTCGGCGGGCGGCACATGCATCCAGACCGCGCTCAGCAAGATGAAGTCGAAGGCCTCACCGCGACGTAGCGTGCGCTCGAGTCCGGGGAGCGCATCGCCCTCGATCCAATGGATGGCGGACTCTGGGTGGATGCGCTGCGCCTCGCGCACCATCGCCGCGGAAGGCTCAACCGCGACCACATCAAAGCCGAGTGAGGCGAGCCACGCCGCATCGCGCCCCGACCCGGCGCCGATGTCGAGGACGTTGGCGGGAGCGGCCGGGAGGACATCATAAAACCAGGCGTTGAGGCGCGCCGCCTCGAGAGATTCGTATGTGGCGGCGAGGCGGGGGGCGTTGGAGTCGTAGTAGGAGACCACAGGGCCGAGTGACTGCGGTTCGGTTCACAAGAAAGCTTGGTCAATTGCATAGACCAAACGTGGATCTCGTATCCTCCTCGTTGAATGTATGTTCCCGAGCTTGCTCTTTTGTGATCCGAGACGCCGCTTCAGTACCTGAAGAGCACGCCGACGCTTATTGATCGGCACCTCCACGTAAATAATGGCGCGCTTACGACCCTTTTCCCGATAGCGCCGAACATCGAGTACACGTCCGGGTGGTGAGACTAACACTTTAGAATTATTCAGGCTCGTACTCATTAAAACGCGCTCACCGCGCGTTACCCCATAAACCAAGTCCGACCCATACCAAACGAACTCTTCGATTCGAGACTTGTTTATGTCATCAATCCGCGATTTGGCGGTGTCTCTTCCCTGATTCGCCTCTTGGATATCGGCTTCGCTCCACTCTTTTATTTCTAGAGAAACAAACCAAAGACCGGAGTGAGCGGGCAGCGGCACGGCAACACGCTTACGATTTTTCGTCAGGCGACCCGTGATTGCCGGAGGCCGGTAGTATTTCACCATGCTTTGAGCGTGCTCTAGGTGAATATGATCGCCGCATAGAGACTTCACAAATCGGCGACACTTAAGAGCAAAACTTGCCGAATTCACCTCGGCACACGCTTCTATCAACGAAGAGGCGGAATTCCTCGAGACATTTGCCGAACCCACTATTGCGGTGTGACCGAATGCGAACACCTTGGCATGAAGATTGCTGCAGGCATGAACATCTACCCCGCGCTTTATGAGCTTAACGATTTCTCTTGGATCAACCTGTCCTGTTTTTATTGACTCTTTATCAAACCGAACCACAAGTTGATCACCTTTCTTCAGAGGGAGTAGCTCGGCCGCAGAGGCGCCGAAATACGGAACGGCGGCATAGTGCTGTCCCTTTGTCTTGGCGAGTTTGGTTATTCGTCTCCAAACACCTTCGGTAATTAGCGCTGGCTTCACACTACTCATAATCCCTCAGCGGCAGTTGCTATCAGCCATGACGGCTATAAGCGTTCATTACGGGCGTTTTCCTACCCTACAATTCCGATAACCCCAACCTCTTCAGATACCGATACGTCGGGTCGTAGTAGCTCGGCGGCCGGGTGGGGTCGGTGTCATCCCCTGGCGGGACGAAGATGACCATGCCTTGACGAGCCCGGGTCAGGAGCACGCGGTAGGCGTTCTTCAGGAACAGCTGGTTCTCGGTCTTCTTCACGCGCTGCCACTTTTGGCCGCGGAAGTCGTGGTACGCCCAGTCTTCGCCGGTCACGCGCAGGTCGCCGTCCCAGTTGACGATGGTCCAGTCGAGTTCGAGGCCCTGTACCTGGAACTCGGTAGCGACGTCCTCGAGGTACTGACTGGAGCGGATATCGGTCGGGTCGCCCAGAAACCAGTGGACGGGGTTGGTGTCGATGCGCACGTCGATGGCGTAGGGCTTGAGGCGCATGGCCTTGGATGAGGCCAGCAGACCGAAGCGCTCGGTGCCACGCGCGCGGGCGCGAATCCAGGCCTTAGCGCGCTCGATGTTGCGGGTGATGTAGATGGGGTAGCGGCCGCGCAGCCGCTCGAGGTGGGCGCGGGCCTCGGCCTCCTCGCGGTCCAGCAGGAACTTCACGAAGCTCGACAGGTTCTCGGCGCGAAACGAGCGCATGGAGACCGCGAGGTGCAGGCTGTCCTCTAGCCGCGCCTTGGGGTTCCGCGTGGCGACCTCCAGCGCGCGGCCCGCGGCGTACTCTGTGTCGGACAGCTTCGCGGAGATGTAGAGATCCCAGTGCGGATACTGATCGTTCACCGCATCGAGCCACTCGCTGATGCCGCCCTCGCCGGTGTGGATCTCCTGGCCGCCGCCTACCAAGCAGACAATCACCGCCCAGTCCGGGTGCCGGTCCATGTAGGAGATCAGGAACGCGGGCTCTGAGTACTGGAAGTCCGGCTGGCCCTTGCGGCGCTTCATGAAGTCCCGAGTCTTCGCGAGGTGCCAAGCACGCTGTGCCTCATCAAAAATCGCAACACGTTCGACGGGCGGCGCTTCCGTATCAGCCAGCGCGGCATCGCGAAAGTGGTGGGCGTTCTGAATGAAGGACTTGACCGGGTTGGCCTCGCGGTTCTTGGTGCGCTTCTCACCCCGCAGGCGCCGACGCTCGCGCTCATCGCGGATCAGAGCCTCACGCAGTACGGCCACCAGCGGCCCGTTTCCGGACAGAAAGACCGCATGCGTTGGTGAGGCCTCGTCCCGACGGGTGGCGACATTGAGGCCCACCAACGTTTTGCCAGCACCGGGGACACCGGTCACGAAGCAGATGAGCTTACGGCCATGGGCCCTCGCCTCGTCGATCAATTCCTCGACGCGGCGAGAGGTGACTTGGAGATTGACCGCCTCTGCGTCATTTCGCGCGATCTCATCGACCGTATGGTTCGCGTAGAGCGCCTTGGCCGCCTCGATGATGGTCGGGGTGGGTCGGTAATTGCCGCGGGACCAGTGGTCGGCGTCGATGGCACTGCCTGTGGCGACCCCTAGCACCTGGTCGATAACAGAGCGGATCCTCGACGACGACGTCTCGATGGGCGCCGCGACGCCATCCTCGGCGAACTCAAGTCGAATCGGTGGGGCAACCGGCGCCTCCGTGGCCACCAAAACAGGAACGAGAGAGACACCATGGCTCGTCTCATGGAAGTTCTTGAGGTCGAGCGCGTAGTCCCAGACTTGGTTGATCGCCGAGCGGTCGAAGGTCTTGGCGCCCACCTTGAACTCGATGACGAAGACCACGGACCGGATGACCAGCACCACGTCGATGCGACGACCGATGCGGGGGATGTCGAACTCGAAGTAAATGGCGCCGCTAAGACCCTGCACTTGGGGGCGCAGCAGTTCGACCTGCTCGCGCCAAGCGATGATCTGGTCTGGCGTGGTATCAAGCGGATTGGCGAGCGACAGGGTGCCAACCACCGACTCAACCGTCGCGGCCGAGAAAGCGGATATTGCGTCGCCGTACCAACAGCGGCCTAAAGCGTTGATTGTCATTCCCTGTCGGAGCCACTCAGCGGGCATCGCTTGCGCGGCAATTCTCCCTTGACCTTAGCGGATCTCGCGGGTACCGACAATATATTTTGACTGGCTACATACAGTGAATCACGTTTACTCATCCGCTGCGGCAAGTGTCCATACCCTCTTCAGAGGAATTTGGGCGCGGATGTCTGCGTCGAGATTGTCGTAGACCTTTAACATTTCGTCGATAAGGTCATCTGCGTCCCAAAGACGAACGTTAAAGAATTGCTGCGTCTCGTCGCGATCGATGCTGCTCTTGAATCCGCCCCAGCAGACGAGCAGTCCGTGGGTCGCGTTGACCTTTTTCATCACGCCGCCGAGGGCGTCCAGCACCGCCCGCTCGATCGGACTTTGCTGCGACTTGACCTGTACACAGATGCGTGGCTCCCCGAAACCGAACGTACCGGGTGCCGCGAGGATGTCGACGCCTCCATCCGGCCCCGGTGGGCTGATATGGGTGTTGAAGCCTTGCGCCCGCAGGATGGCGCCGACCAGCTCGGCCATGCCGTGGCCCTTAAAGCGGGCGAGTACCCGTTTGGTGATCTGGTCACGTGCCGACAGTTCAAGGTCGAAATGCTCCTCGATCACCGGCGGCAGGTCGTTGGCACCGGGCTTGGGCTTCTGTACGGTCCCGGAAACCGAAGCTCCACCTGCCGAAGGACTCCATCCCGCGCCAGCCATCGCGCGAACGCGTGCCTCGGCATCGTTGCGCGTCAGGCGGCACACAGTCATGAAGGCGCCGAACGAGTACAGTAGATCCTGATCGAAGGCGGTCCGCGGCACTTCGGTGTTCAGCCACTTCACCCGGATGCTGTGTCGATAGGTCTCGGGGGCTTTCGGATCGAAGGCATAGCCCTTGATCACCTCACCGAACGCGATGGCAGGCTTGTGCTTTTGAGGCACTGCGACCCAGTCGCCGGGCTGTATGTCGAACACGAACGGCGCGATCTGGCTCGCCCAGTTGATTCGGGTCTTCGGCTTCTCGTCTGGATAAAGCTCGGCGAGCAGAGCCTTGATGCCTTCGTAGTCCTTGGCCTGCTGAAGGTCGTGAACCTCTGTGCGTTCCCAAGTGAGGTAGCACGCCGAGTCGGCAACGAATCGGGGTTCGTGTTCGCCGTACTTGCCGGCACGAATGAGCCAAAGGGCCATCTATTTTCCTCCCTGGACGTCGATTAAACTCGCCGCGCCTCTTTCGGCCTTGCGAGCAGACTGGCGATCCTGAACCACACGAAGACTACGCTCAAAAAACCCATCGGCATCAGGAAACCGAATCAGTTCATTCTGCACTCCGTCAAGATCTTCTCGCGTGACGACAAGTACCCCAAGGTCGGCCGCGGGTCCGGCGTCAGCTTCGACTTGCTCCCGCGTCAACGCCGTAACGATTACTGGCAACACTCGCAGATGCTTCATGTTGGAGGCGGCCAGTAAGTCGCGTACGCTGACCGTACGGGCGTTGAGCTTGGACAGCTTGCCGTCAGCGCGCAGCAGCCCAAGCGTGCACTCGACGACCAGGAAGTCCCCACGCGGTGTGGTTGCGATCACATCAAAGCTGTCCCGGGTCTTGGGGTGCGTTCCGAAGGACGCGATGGAGAATCCCAATGCCCATAGCAGCCACGCGATTACCGCCTCGAAGTCGTCAGCCGCCTTTCCCCTCGGCGGAACATCAGGGTGTAAGCAGGCCTCGATCACCGAACTCGACGGGTCGACCAACGACAGGATTGCGGCACGGGGATTCAGAAAGGTCGCCGGATCGGCGCGCCATTGGATGTGATGGGCCTCGCCAGCGTATGAAGCGATGCACTGGACTATAGAGCAAGCAGGAACCTCGATCTCGCCTGTACCGACTAAAGCAATCTCATGCTTACTCCAAGCCAAGTCGGTACCTTGAATGGCGCCGCGCTGCACGACCTTGCCTTGATGGACGACACGAAAGCCTAGCTTTGCCTTCGTCCGATCGAGAGAGCCCGCCATCCAAATACCAACACTCGCGCGATTGCCGGTGACGGCAGACTCAGTAAGTACCTCAATGGCCGTCCGCGCAACAACCTCGAGCAACGCACTATCGCCACGCAGCGTCCCTACGTTGTAGTCGATAGCCAGTTCCTGCACGGACTCGTACGGGGAGTCCGCCGCCTTCAGCAGCCAATCCGTCGCTGGTTGCGGCAGTACCTCCGCAATATGCCCCCCACCGATGGACAGCACGGCCAGCCGACTCCCTGCGCTGAGGCCTTCGGGGTGCAGTAATGTTGGCGCCGCGACGTAGATGCCGACCTGCTTTGTGTTCGGCAACCTGATGCGCCCGATTCCGGCCACATAAACTTCCTCAGCCGATGCGAGCGCACGGGCAACACCTTGTACGTCGGTCTCGTCCTGAGCCAGCAGGACCTGGTGAGCTTCGACGCGACCGGCACGAAACGCCGCCTTGCAAACGGTGTCGCTGCCGATATCGAGGACAATCCGAGCAGCCACCAGCTCCAGAGCGTCGCCCGTACGTATTCCCAGGACATGGAGCCGCGCCAGTCGGTAAGCCGCGCGCCAGTTGTCGATGGCCTCAAAATACGCGACGATCTGGCGCTCTGAATGGTCGTTCATTGACCGAATCTAAAAACTCTGGCGAGCAGCGCCAGGATGTCGCGGCCGAGTTGGCGGCCACCCGCGAGCGGGGTCCTGAGCGGTTGCAGACGCTGCTGACAGTTCCACTCCTGTCGCTCCGCCATAATAGTCTGGGTCACTGCATTCATACTCAATCCTCGTAAAACCATCCCTCATCTTCGCTCCGAACCCACGCTTCCTGCGCCTCCATCATCTCTTCGGTGAGCAGTCGACGCTCCTCCTCTTCATCGTAGGATGGTTCATATTCGACCTCATGACTGTAGGTTTCAGAACTGTCGAGATCGTTAGCGCTTAAAGGCTGTGACGACAATTCGGACCTGTTCTCTGCGAGGTTTTCCGCGTAGCGAACCGCAATGTCAGCAATGCCACCATATTGCTTTAAAGTCTCGACTAGCTTGATAGGTTTTACTCGCCGAGTCAGGGGCATCAAGCGCGGTCGGACTGCGCTCTTGTTAAACAATCTGAAACTCTTTTCCTCCACGATGTACAGAGACACGTCAGTGTCATTCCGCCAAATCTGCATGCGTGAATCATAGACAACCAGTCCAAAACGGAGGTGGTATCCAACCCAGATTCTGGGACCATCTCTACGCACGGTGTCTGATAAGTACATCGGGGAAGTCGCATTGGTAGTGGACTAGGCTCTCCGAGTAATGAAGTCACGATACTCGGGCAAAGTCTTCATGTGAGCATGACCAGGCTCTTCTGCATGGCAACGAATACACAGGGCCTTTAGGTTGTTTGCCGAGTTATCGTATTTGATGGCGTTCATGTGATGCGCATGTAGGTAGCGCTGTAGTTGCCTCTCCATCAACGCCACACCGCAAGCCTCGCATCGGTATCCCGCTCGGATTTTCGTTGCCGTCGCATGTAGGCCGAAGTCCCCGGTGTATTCGTTCAATCTGGCCGTGAGTTCACTGTCGGCGTTCGAGTCCGACACCACGTCGTGGGGATAGCGCTCGAAGAATCGATCGAGGGTGAACTGTTCGACGATGGCCTGTTTACGATGAGACGGCATGTCATAGTCAAATCCGTCGAATCGGAGCCGAGACAGGCAGTTCTGACAGATCTTAAGTCGCTCGTCAGAGCGTATCGGGTCTCTGCCTTTGACTATTTGATTGATGGCGAACAAGCCGGTGGACCGCGCAGCAACCACATACCGCCCGAACCGTCGCTGTGCCCGCATGTCATCCAGGGTTCGACAGTTAGCCACGTGATATCGGGGAAGCTCCCGTTCTCGTGCCCTGCCGTTTCCGTATAAGGCGACATCGCGGATGTAGAGCACAACGCGACGATTTTTATAGATTATGGTGCCGTCAGCACCGATTTTCACGTCGTCGAGGTTCGGCAGGTCGATGCCGTCGCCTAACAGCTCGTTAAGCTCCTCCATGGTCAATGAGTTCGCGGGACGCGTCAGACGGAGCGTGCCCAGCTCATACGCCCCCATCTCGTCACGTACGGCATTTATCTCCTGGTTCTCGTGGAAATTCGGCAGCCGAATCATTGCGCGGACACCTCCAAAATCCGTGCTATCCGCGTCTCCGCATCGGTACGTACCTTGAATTCAACGCGGCGAGACCGAGGAGAGTCCTCGCGGCCTTCTGCGTCAAGAACAAGTTTGGACGATGACAGGCCGTTTGCGGTCAGGTGCTCGCGTAGCCACCCCTCCTGCGGTGACGATTGTGGTAGCGACATCACATACTTCAGCGTCGACCGTGTTCGTTCCTGCGATAGCGCCATGTTCTGGAAGTAAGCGAATCGATCTGTAGCGCCGTTGTACCACTCCGATGAGGTATGCCCTTCGATACGCACCTCTGTTACCGAGCCGCGGTACTTATCGGATGTAAGTATCTTGATGTAGCGAGGGAAGAAGTCATCAAGGATTGATTTGAACTCCGGCCGAAGCTCACTGCTGCCGGATGCAAACAGCACTTCTGGTTCGGTGAATTTGACGGCCAAGTCCGCCTTGTTCAGCTCGGCTTTCCACTTGGGCAGATCAGCCTGAAACTCACTCTCGAGGTCCGCATAGAGCTCGTCGCGAACCTGGTTATAGGCGATGGCGACTTCCTTGATGCTTGATGATTCGGCTTCGACCCGCATCATATAAACCACTGCGATCAGCAAAAACATCACCATCAGGCCGGTCATCAAATCGCTGAGCGGAATCCAATGCGCGTCTTGCGATGTTGTCCCCTCTTCCTCGAGTGCCATGGCTTATCTCCGACCGAGCTCGTTGACCATCCGTCGTAGTTGATCTGTCAACGGTGTGTAGTCTTCAACGAACTTTCGGGATAGCGCGGTGAGCTGCATCCCTAGCGTTTCAATGGATTTCGTCAGCTCTTCTTCAAGGGCCTTATCAAGCAGCACAACGGTCTTCTTCGTATCCTCCGTCACTTGACGGATATGTGTATTGAGTTCCTTCGTCGTGGCTTCCACCTGCTCACGCATGAGTTTCTTGTAGATCTGATCGTTGTCGGTAGTCGCTTGGATGACCTTGGTGTATGCCTCGGTGAGTTGCTTCTGTGCAGCGTCTACACCTGTCGTAACCTGCCCGACGAGTTTGGTTATCTCGGGCTCAATAAGCGGTAGCTTCCCGGTGACGTCCTTTACAACATTTGTCAATAAGGTCAGTTGGGTGGTCAGAGTTTGTTTCTGTTGATCCATCGCCGTCAGAAGCTGTTGTAGGTCTGTCGCCGTTTTAGAGAATTGATCAGCCGCTGTGACGATGGTCTTGAAGCTCTCGGACGCGATCTTCATCGAGTCACGTGTCGTGGTTTCCGCAGCGATCAGGTCGTTCAGCTGCTGTTTGTACTGATCTTGCCAAACAACGAGCTTTTCGACCGCAGCATTCAATTGCTTGAAGTTTTCGCCGAATTGTTCCCTCAGCGTGTTGTTGAAGTCGCTGACGATCTTTTGGAGCGCGTCTATCAGCGCTTTGCTATTAGCCTCTGCCATGATCTTCACGAAGTTGTCGAAGGACGTTTGGAGTCTGGAGAGACGTTCGTTCGTATCGCTTCGAGATAGCTTTACTTGGTTGATCAGTGTGGAGTCGTCGTCACCCGCAATGGACCGATTAAGGCGCACCAGTTGTTCCATCAAATCACTCACGTTCGCGCCGGAGACTTGAGTCTCGCTTATCGGCGGTGCGCCGCGCAGCGCATGGCGTGCTTTTATCGTCAGCGCCCAAAAGATTCCGCATACCGATGCCCAGAAGGCCGTTCGTATGCCGTTCAGTAATTGCGGGACGCTGTTTTTGATATCGGCCGGGTTGAAATCGAGGAGACCCAGCGCGATTCCCAAGAAGCAGAAAAAGATACCTAACGTCGTCAAGAGGGCGGGACCGATGCTTATCGCCTGTCTTGTCCACCGTATATGGAAGAAGACAGCGAATGCTGTGATGACCGTAAAAGCGATGATGTTATCGACGGTCGCGAGAGCGGTAAGGTTCACGTATCGAGCTCCTTGGGTCATCAGCCGCCGCGGCCCTCAGGGTTGCGTGCGGCGCCGTACGACTTGTCAGTCGGTTGGTATCAACGTGGGCTGGCCGGTGTCGAGTCTCCGAAGCACCGTTCAATGATAGGACTTTGATGTTCTTGGGAGGTCGCGTCAATTATTGTGTCCGCAGACGGGACGACGCCCGCCCTCGGCATCCTTGGTTCTAGGGCGCATCTACCTTCTATTGGGTGAGCGGCTCACTTTTTGAGCCTCACCCCCTCCCCGCCCACCCCCAATAGTGGTACCCCGCGAAGTGCGGGCGGTGCAGGTAGCGCGAGTGCAGTTCGGCGGTGAAGCCCGCGGCGGCGAGCAGCGCCGGGATGTCGCGGCCGAGTTGGCAGCCGCCGGCGAGTGGGGTCCAGACGGATTGCAGGCGCCGCTGCCAGGCGCGCACGCGGGGGTCGGGGGCGCGGCCGTGTTCGGAGAACAGCAGCTCCCCGCCCGGCTTCAGCACGCGGCGCATCTCGGCGAGCGCGGCGGCGGGGTCGGGGATGGTGCAGAGGCTGTAGGTGCACACGATGCTGTCGAAGCTCGCCTCGGGCGCGGGCAGCGTCTCGGCCGAAAGCGGCATCAGTTCGACCGCGAGGCCCGCCTCGCGCGCGCGGCGTAGGGCGAGCGGGTGCATCTCGACGCCGGGGTCCACCCCCACGATGTGGGTCACCCGGCGGGCGTCGTAGTGCGCGAGGTTCAGGCCCGTGCCGATGCCGATCTCGAGCACCCGGCCGTGGGCGCGCGGCACCACCCGCGCCCGCTGGCGGCTCACCACCCCAAGGCCGCAGGCGCAGTCGATCAGGCGGGGGAGCAGGAGGCGGGAGTAGAGGGAGGGGGGCATTGGGGGGGACCCGGTGGGCTGCGGGGGAGCACCGTCTCGGCAGATGTTGTCGTGCGGGTGCAGACGGCGCAACTAGTGCCGCCGTGCGTCCCGGTGAGTTACTCGATGTTCAGGGGCCTTTTGTGTATTCCTGAGTGTCGAGCCGTCGTCGCATCCTAGTCTCGCAGGCGTTCAGTGAGGGATGTACCGAATCAGGAGCCACTCCGGATTGGCAGCATGGATTGCCCGCCCTAAGGCATGCGCAACAGGTATCCTGCCTTCTGTCCCTTGACCCTCTCCCGCCTATCCGCTGTATGGCAGCCACGCGCGCATATCCCAACCTAAATGCCGAGAAGGCGCTGATCTGGCGCATCATCCACAGAGACAATCTCCCCTGGATTCTCGACAATGGCCTGCACTGCGCGAATGGAGGATTTCGAAGTCCGGCCTGGGTCAGCATCGGCAACCAGGATTTGATCGACAAACGGGCCATGCATCCTGTCCCCAAGCCACCCGGCGGTTACCTGAACGACTACGTGCCTTTCTACTTCACACCCTTCTCTCCGATGCTGCGGAATATCAACACGGGATGGGGTGGGGTCAGGAGACGGACCAACGAGGAAATAGTGATCCTCGTCTCCAGCCTGCGCCACATCGCAACCAATGGCTGGCCATTTTTGTTCACGGATAGCCACGCATATTACGCGTGGTCAAACTACTACACGGACTTAGCGGATCTGGATAAAATCGACTGGCCCATTCTGCAGGCGCGCGATTTCAAGCGAGACCAGGACGATCCGGCGAAATTTGAGCGTTACCAAGCCGAGGCCTTGATCCATCGGCACTTGCCCATCTCCGGTCTAATCGGGATCGTGTGCTACACGGAAGAGATGAAGCAGAACATAGAACGCCAAGTCGAGATCCGCTGCTTGCAGTTGCAGGTCCACGCCCGCAGCGGGTGGTACTTCTGATGCTGACATTCACGCAAGGTAATCTGCTGGAAGAGCGCGCCGAGGCGCTTGTCAACACCGTCAATACCGTCGGTGTGATGGGGAAGGGCATCGCCCTCATGTTCAAGGAACGTTTTGCCGAGAACTTTCGGCGGTATGCGACAGCCTGCAAGGTCGGCGATGTTCGCACGGGCAGGATGTTCGTCACGGAAACTGGGGAGCTGGACGGCCCGCGCTGGATCATCAACTTTCCTACCAAGCAACACTGGCGAGGAAATTCACGTATGGAATGGATTGTCGCGGGTCTGCACGACCTGCGCCGCTTCCTGATTGAGAACCAAGTGAAGTCCGTCGCCATTCCGCCTCTGGGAGCCGGTAATGGAGGGCTTGAGTGGGCTGAAGTACGAGCCCAGATTGCGACAATCCTGGGCGATCTCGAAACCAAGGTCGTGGTGTTCGAACCGACACAGAAGTACCAGAACGTAGCGAAGCGAACAGGCGTTGAAGAACTGACGCCGGCGCGGGCCCTGATTGCGGAGTTGGTCCGTCGCTACTGGGTATTGGGAATGGAATGCAGCCTGCTGGAGATTCAGAAACTGGCATGGTTCCTTGAGCGCAACATCGAGCGTCTCGATCTGAAGACCAATCCGCTCGAGCTGAAGTTCGTCGCCCACCGATACGGCCCGTATGCCAATCGCCTCGATCACCTTCTGCACGATCTAGATGGGAGCTATCTACATTGCGACAAGCGGATCAGCGACGCCAATCCCTTCGATGTCATCTGGTTCGACGAGAATCGTCGTCACTATCTCCAGACTTTTATTAATAGCGAGGCCAAAGATTTCATCCCGGCGCTTGAAGCGACCGCGTCCCTGATCGACGGCTTCGAGTCACCCTACGGTATGGAATTGCTCGCCACTGTGGATTGGCTCCTGACGCGGGAAGACATCGCCCCAACCGTACCCGCGATCCGTGAAGGGCTGCGCCAATGGCGCGGCGGAAAAGGTGCGGTAGATCGCAAAAATCGGCTTTTCGGTGACCGCGCGCTCGGGATCGCGCTCGAGAAACTGACGGCCCAGCCCGCGGCCAGACTCTAAAGCCTTCTGCCCCCCGTAAGAGAGGGCTTCGGCTTGAAAAAATGGCCTGAAAATCTAGCGACGGTGGAACGATTTCGGCGCCACCTTCTCGCTATTGGTTCGGTGACACCAGATAGTCGCTTATCGTTGGTTTACTTCGACTTTTAGCCACGCGCTCATGGGACTGGTGGATACCGTCAATCAGGCCCATCAACTCGGCGTATCGATAGTGTTTTCCGTACTCGTTCCATTGACCATTAGCGTAATACCAATATCCACGATCGACCACACACAGCGCACGTATTGCCGGTTCTTCCTTCCCACATAGTTTTTTATAGCGATCTATTTCGGTGGTTTGTCCTTGATCAAGGTCGGACTTGAATGCGAGCAAGCATGGAATAACATGCTCTGGCGGTGTCGTCCCTGGTTCACCGGAGCCTGGCCGATGCAGTAGTGTCGACATTTTTTTCGCCGCCGCATGAGTCTTATTTAGTTCGACGTTGTTCAGCGTACTCTTGACTTCAATGGTGAAAAGAACCGCCTCTAGGGGAAAAATGCCGGCAGTTCTATCGAGCAAAAGCGACGGAACTATTGAGTTGCGGTAAACAATAACATCGCATTCGCTAGAGTGTTGATCGTAGCTGGAGATAACTTCGCCACGCCCAATGCCGAGTTCAATTGGTAGCAAAGGTCGAAGTAGATTCCGAACAACCACCTCTCGCAACTGACCTTTCAACCCACTGTGTTGCACACTTGCTAGTGCCTGTGCCTCGGCAACTGCGGAAGCAGCACGCGCAACGAGAAGGTCACGATATGCGGTGTTCATAGGGTTTCCAACAGGATGAGTTCGCGCGCAGGTGAGCGCGTGTTCGGTATCATTCTTAGTCTAAGCTGCTCGGTCGTCAAAGGTGTCAGGCGCTCGCATCGGGCGCGGGCAGCGTCTCGGCCGAGAGCGGCATCAGTTCGACCGCGAGGCCCGCCTCGCGCGCGCGGCGCAGGGCGAGCGGGTGCATCTCGACGCCGGGGTCCACCCCCACGATGTGGCTCACCCGGCGGGCGTCGTAGTGCGCCAGGTTCAGGCCCGTGCCGATGCCGATCTCGAGCACCCGGCCGTGGGCGCGCGGCACCACCCGCGCTCGCTGGCGGCTCACCACCCCAAGACCGCAGGCGCAGTCGATCAGGCGGGGGAGCAGGAGGCGGGAGTAGAGGGAGGGGGGTGCGGTCACGGTAGGTGCAAGGCTGCGCTTAATGGGGTGGTTTGCCCAGATTCATCGCTACCTTGTTAAAGGATAGGCGGGTTACCTTTAACAACGATTTCCTTGTTAAGGGCATAGAGCGTAGGGCGGCGGCGGGAGGAGTTCACGCACCCCAAGTCATACGCGAAACTCTTCGCATTGTGTCAATTTTTGCGTATGATTTGGCATGGCTTCCTTAGACTCCTTCATCGATGACCTTCTGGCCCAGGGCCGAGGCTACTTCGTCCGGGACGAGGTTGTCGGGGCGCTCGGCCTGAAGCCGGCGGCATTGGCAGCGGCCATCACGCGCGCGATCAACTATCGGCGCTTGGCGATTCCGCGGCACGGGTTCTATCTCATCCTGCGGCCGGAGGACCGGGTCGCCGGTGCGCCCGACCCGGTCAAGTGGATCGACCCGTTGATGAAGCATCAGGGCATCGACTACCGCGTCTCGCTGCTGCGCGCCGCGGCGTTCCACGGCGCGTCGCACCAGGCCAGCATGGTCTTCCAGGTCGTCGTGCCGAAGCAGTTGCGGAGCTTCGAGCTGGGTCGTCACCGCTTGCAGTTCCTTTATCAAGGTGCGGCAGCCTTCCGGCAAGTCAACGAGGCGTCGTTGCTAGACCAGATGAAGAGTGAGGCGGGTTTCGCGACTGTGGCGGGCGTCGAACTGACGCTGCTCGACTGCGTGCGCTACTTCCGCAAGGCGGCCGGCATCGATGGTGTCGCACAGGTCGTCAAGGATATCGGCGCCAAAGCCAGCCCGCGTCTGCTGCAGAGCGCCGCCGCCGCCTACGAGAACTCTGCGGTCCGACGGCTCGGATATCTGCTCGAGTGGGCGGGACACCTGCGGCACGCCGAGGCGCTGCAGGTATTCGTCGCGCGCGCGAAGACGGCGCTGCCTCTCGATCCGTCGTTCCGGCCGCTGATGGTGGCGGACGCGCAGCAGGGTGAGCGGAACGCGCGGTGGAAGCTCGTGATCGACGACGCGGTGGAGGTCGCGGAATGATCCCTACGGCGTTCCTGCAGGCATGGAGCGTGAAAGCGCCGTGGCCGGATCTGCGGCAGGTCGAACAGGACCTGATCATCTGTCGTGCGCTGTGCGACCTGTTCAATGCGCCTGCGTTGGCGGGCAAGCTCGCCTTCCGCGGCGGTACCGCGATCCACAAGCTTCTTTTCGCGCAGGCGCTGCGGTATTCGGAAGACATCGATCTGGTCCAGACGCAGGCCGAGCCCATCGGCGGCACGGTGGACGCGATCCGCGCGGCGTTGTCGTGGCTTGGCGGATTTAGTCGCGAGCAGGCCGGGCACTCGATGCATCTGGTCTTCAAGATCAGGCCTGAGGTCGACACGCAGGCGACGCTCAAGCTCAAGGTCGAGATCAACACCCGCGAGCACGGGAACCTTCTCGGAGTGCGGCGATATCCGTTCGCCGTGGACAACGGCTGGTACCGGGGTGCGACGGAGATCGTCTCCTTCGAACCGGAGGAGCTGTTCGGTACGAAGCTCCGCGCCATGCTGCAGCGGCGTCGGAACCGTGATCTGTTCGATCTGCATCAGGGGATCGAGCAGCTGTCGATGGCTCCGGAGAAGATCATCGCCTGCTTCGAGCATTACCTCGCTCTGGAAGGCAGGCCGATCACGCGGGCGATGGCCGAGCAGCGCATGCTGGAGAAACTGACGCGCAGCCTGACCGAGGATGTGGCGCCGATGTTGCCGGCGGGCGTGCGCTGGAACGATGCCGATGCGATCGAAGCGTTCGGGCTGGTGTGGACGGAGTTGGTCGCGCGGCTGGGCGGGGACGGATGGAAGCGCTCAGAGGAGGTCATCGAGCGCTTGCGTGCGGACCGGTATCCGGCGCTGCTGGGGCGGTCACGCAAGCTCAAAAATTGATGCCGGCGTCACGTAGAACGGTCCTCCGACATCTCCGGAGGACCCTATGTACTCATCAGCGCTTCGTTTCGGTCTCGTCGCCAGTCTCGCTTCGGTGCTCTCCGCCTGCGGCGGCGGTGGCGGTGGCAGCGGCGGTGGCACGCCCAATCCGCCCGTGGCGAACGCGTCGCCGGGTGGCATCTGGCAGGGAACGGATCCGATCAGCCGGCAACCCGTGCTCGCATTGGCCGCCGAGGACGGCCGTTTTCAGTTCCTCGTCGACGATTCACCGCCCTACACCCAGTACTGGGGCACGCTTTCCACCAGCGGCAGCAACCTCAGCGGTTCGAACATCCAGGTCGCCGCCGGGCAGACGTACTTCGGGACCGCGGCGATCACGGCGGGCAGCATCACCGCCCGTCAGTCGATGACCGCGACGGTCAGCTTCACGCCGGCGCCCGGTTGCTCACCGGCCGTCTGCGGCAACGCGCAATCAGGGTCGATCTCGCTGACCTTCAACCCGGTCTACAACCAGGGCGGTGCGCTCTCGCGTATCGCCGGGAACTGGCAGGACGTGGAGACCGGCCAGATCATCAACGTCAATGGCGCCGGTGTGGTGTTCTCTCAGGAGGCGGCGACCAACTGTGTCATCAACGGCCAAGTGTCGACCATCAATACCGCGTTCAATGCGTACTCGGTGACCTACACGTTCTCGAACTGCCGCTTCCCGTACAACCTGCAGAACGGCACGACGGCCACGGGGCTGGCTTTCGTCGATAGCAGCGTCACGCCGAACCGCGCGTACTTCGCGGGCCAGTACCGTGTCGGGAACACGGCGTACACCACTTATGCCTACGGGCCGAAGGTGGGGGGTTGATGCGAGCGACTAACAACCCGCATTTCTGCACGAACACACCGGATCTATCGATACCCCGATGGGGTGGCTGCCCGTAGGCTTGTTGGACGCACAGGGTTTTCTGGTGCGCTATTGACGTACGTAAGTCATCGGCGTACATCGTTAACCATGACGACCCGCAGATCCAAGAAACTGATCGATGCCATTATGGAGGCCGATGAGATCCTCCGAGGGGTTCGCAAGCCCTCGCGCGAGTTCCGCGTTGATGCGACCTCGATCAAGGCGCTGCGCGCGCGGCTTGAGCTGAGCCAGGCGAAGTTCGCCGCTCTGCTCGACATCGACCTCGGCACGCTGCGCAACTGGGAACAGGGGCGACGCGAGCCGACGGGACCGGCGAAGGCGTTGCTGCGCGCGATCCGCAACGACCCGGAAGCGGTGCTGTCAGCGTTGGTGGGTTGAGGCGGCAGGCACCGTGGCGCAGCCGCCTAATTCGATGAACAAACCCTACCACCCACCGTTCCAGCTGACCCATCGCATGACCGAGGCGATGACCGGTATCGCCGAACTATTGGGCGCGTGGAAGGCGGTTAATCCGGGAGCCCTGCGGCCGGAGCTGCGGCGCGGCAATCGTATCCGCAGCATCCAGGCGTCGCTGGCGGTGGAGCAGAACACGCTGACGCTGGAGCAGGTGACGGCGGTGCTGGAGGGCAAGGTGGTCCTCGGATCGCCGCGCGAGATCCAGGAAGTGCGCAACGCGTTCGCGGCGTATGAGTCGATGGGGCGGTGGCAGGCCGATCGGGTGGAGGATCTGTTGGCGGCCCATGCGGTGATGATGGCGACGCTGGTGGACGATGCCGGTCGGTGGCGGCACGGCGGCGTGGGGGTGATGCGGGGCGACAAGGTCATCCATGTCGCGCCACCGGCGAGTCAGGTGCCGCGGCTGATGCAGGACCTGTTGCAGTGGCTGGCCGATACGGACGCGCATCCCTTGATCGCCTCGGCGGCGTTCCATTACGAGCTGGAGTTCATCCACCCGTTCAGCGACGGCAACGGCCGCATGGGGCGGCTGTGGCAGAGCTTGATCCTGAGCCGCTGGCAGCCCGTGCTGGCGTATCTGCCGGTGGAGACCGTGATCAAGCGGCGCCAGCAGGCGTACTACGACCAGCTGGCTGCGGCCGATGCGAAGACCGACTGTTCGGGGTTCATCGAATTCGTTCTGACGGCGATCGAGGAGAGTCTGGAGGAGGCGGTCCGGGCGGGGATCGGTCAGGACACGCCGGGGAAAACGCCGGTGAAAACGCCGGGGAAAACACCGGAGCGCATCTTGGGTTTGCTGCGTGATGCGCCGGAGCTGTCCATCCCGGAACTGGCGGAGCGCTTGGGAAGGTCGGTCAGCGCCATCGAGCGCGCGATCCGCAAGTTGCGCCAAGCCGGTCGGCTCGTCCGCATTGGCCCGGACAAGGGCGGACACTGGAAGGTCATGGACGGCGCCGGGGCTGTCGATGTCGATCGCGGAGGCGATGGAGCAGGTGGCGGGGAATTGAGGGGCGCCAGATTGCGTTACCGGTAAAACTATTATCCGATAATTGGCCTTTATTAGTCTTTTATCGGCGCCAATCGGACCC
>Ga0209972_10001415_pt1 | contig 21009 bp, 18 predicted proteins | sample NOAtaG_7_FD_187302 | JGI IMG/M metagenome (GOLD analysis project Ga0209972, IMG submission 187302) | Freshwater lake microbial communities from Lake Erie, under a cyanobacterial bloom - NOAA_Erie_Diel1S_2200h metaG (SPAdes) (version 2) | ecosystem: Environmental > Aquatic > Freshwater > Lake ... | reverse complement strand
GAGGCGGAGTTTAACCTTGAACTCTTTGCTGAAAAATGGGACAAACTATATCCCTCGATCTCCAAATCTTGGCGCAGTCATTGGGCGAACATTATCCCCTTCTTTGCGTTTCCTCTTGAGATTCGCAGGGCAATTTATACGACTAATGCGATTGAGTCGATGAATAGCAGTTTGCGGAAGGTGATTAAGTCTCAGCAGATTTTTCCCTCAGATGAGGCTGCTTTCAAGCTAGTTTACTTGGCTATACGGAATATTTCTAAGAAATGGACTATGCCCATTCGCGATTGGAAACCTGCTCTCAATCGCTTTGCGATCCTCGAAGAGGATCGGCTCCATCTCTAGCTTCTAGACTTTACACACTTTGCTTGACAGTCTCTTTGAAATCTAATCTCGCTCTTGCTAAGTCTCCCACTGGGATTGCTCATACTCAGAAAAATCACATCTTTGCGTGCTTTTTTTCTTTTGTTAAGTTAGAGCGCCTTCGTATCAATACTAAACTCAATCACTTTGCTCTCAAGGCTAAACTCTACTTCAATGCTATTAGGGCTAGTTACTCTCTTCTTCAAAAACTGTCTGTTCCTTCCACGTAACATCAGTTAATTATTGATATTTTACAAGATTTTTTAGATAGGCAATCGCGTTGTAAAGACAAAGCAAATTTCACCATCAAGCCCAAATATAAGAAAGGCGGCGCATCGCGCCGCCTTTCTTATATTTGGGCTTGCAGTTCTTGATAAATTGCTGCTAAATATTCATCGATAAATTTTGACCAGCCAATCACAATTAGTTGATTGTGAGTTAATTTCTCAGGATGAATATCATCATAGTCAAATCCAATTTCTCGACCTGAGAGATCACAACAAACTAGTCCTGCGGCTTTAGCGATCGCCAAAGGTCCCACCGTATCCCAGAGCTTAACCCGACGATTGAGATAGATATAGGCACTAGCACGACCTTGGACAACTTCCATTACCTTTAAGCCAAAACTGCCGAGAGTATAAAACTCAACATTCGGAACTGCTGCACGAATAGCATTACCATAGGCAAGATCATCTTTTTTACTGACGATCACGCGATCGCTACTTGCCCCAATCGGCGGAACCGCATAGAGAACTTCAGGAACATTCCCATTCGTGACAGTGAATACTCCATTTATCGCCGTACCGCCAAAATATAAGAGATCACTCTTTGGTGCATAGATCCAACCCAGCGTAGGCTGAAATGCTTCTAAGATCCCAACCATTACCGAATAGAACTCGCGTCCATGAATGAAGTCATCCGTGCCATCGATGGGATCGATAAACCAGTACTTTTGATGCAGTTCCGCATATCGCTTCCATAGTTCCTGCGATCGCGAATTTTCTTCACTGATTACCACATCATCGGGAAACCATGCTTGAAACCTTTGACTGAGGAGATGATCGAGTTCGCGATCAACATTAGTTACATAATCATCGTAGCCCTTCTCATCGATCTGAAAATCCGACTCTCTGAGGTGAATCGCTTTTTGTCCGATCTCCCGAATAAATTGACAGATTTCAGTTTGTAATGCGAGATTCATATTGTTACTTACTACGGTAAGAGAATAGTCGGAAATAAAGCGATCGCCAAAATTCTTTGACAGGATAGGTAATAAAGGTAGTGGGATTAATCGTGACGATAATATCGCGTAAACCGAGTTGGGCTAAAAAGGCGATCGCCCAAGCTACAAAACTTGCCGACATCACCCCATAGGGATTGAGAGTGCTTTTAAATGGACCCAAGATCAATTTGCGAATGGTGCAAGCATGATCAAGGCGACGGAGAGTAACTAAATCGCCAATAGCGCGTTTGGACAGTTCATACAAAGGACTCAGAGCAGGATTAACCTCTGCTTCAGAAGTATTGACCCAAATCTCTTTAGCATTTGCATTTTCAGAATTAGGTATTGTCTCTAGGAATAAATCAATCCAACGGAAAACAGAAAAAGTATTGACTTCGTAGGATTTGTATACAGATGCTGAATCTCTGGCTCCCAATACATTAACACCATGATTGAGAATGAGAATATCCACTTTTTGTAAGCGATCACGCAATTCTGCCTCATGCCCTAATCGCCATGGGATCACTTCGATGGTTGAGTGATCGCTAACCTCAAAGCTAGCATCAGGTAAAGTTGTGAGGGCAATTATTTGTGCCTCTCGTTTACTTAGTTCAGCTACTAAAGCCCTGCCCATAGTGCCTGAAGCACCTGTAATTGCAATACGTTTGCCTTTGAATGACAATACCTTACCCAAAACCTTCTCTACAATTTTAAACTGACATAGGCTCACCATATTTACAAAAGCACTTTGCGCTTAATGAAAACCTAGAAGAAATTTTAGTAGTGCTGCAAAGTAATTTTTTAGTAATTGTGTTGCGAAGCGCTCGCAACACAATTACATTGCATGACTACCGAGATTGTAAAATCAATGTGGAACAGTACTTTATAATGAAGATTCATCGAGAGGCTATTTGCAGGAGCGTTAGTAGCACTAATTTACAACACGGAGTTTGGTAACTTTTAGTGTAAATTTGCCACCGCTACTGCCACCAAAAGAAGAAACTCGGATCGTATACGTCCCTGATTGCCGAACTTTAAAAAAGATTAGAGAGTTAGTGGTATCACTTGCGGCATCATCATTTTCAGCAATTACCTCACCTTTAATATCGAGCAAACTCAAAACTGTATCAAAACTTCCCGAATTTACCGTGATCTCTAAACGCTCATCTTTCTGTGCCTCGAGGATATAGTCACGGGCAAAACCTTTCTGACCTGTAGGAATATCTTTATCCGTGAGAATGTCATTAATTTCTGAGCCACTTAATATGGCTGTGGGTTTATAGACATTGCGACTTTGTGCAAAGGTCACAGTTACGGAGCCTAAACCAAAGGCGATCGCACTTACACTAATACTTACACCAAGAACGGTACTAGTAATAATCCTAGTAAAGAGCTTAGTCGGTATTCTTGGAAAACAACGAAAATGATGACGGGCAGAACGGCTTAAATATTTCACGAAACTTCTTTTAATTCGGAGAATGTCAATTGTAGCTGAGTAGACTCTACTATGGAATTAGCTGTACTGTTGGCAAAGGGGACTTCCATGATAGCTGCGACTTTGACCGTTGGGACAATGTGAATTTTGCCGTAAAATTCTTCTTGAAATAATTCCACCTTGGACTGGGAAGACATCAGTAATAAGCCCCAAAATACGCCCACCCGATCATTAAATACTGCAGCTAAGTCAGATATCTCAATCTCAGCTTCGGGATGGAGGAGAAAATAACGCTCAATTTCTTCGACCATCTCTGAAAGATTTTCTTTGTGGGCGAGTTGAGCGATCGCTTTCATGGCAGCCTTACGCGCTACTTTACTTTGTTTCTGGCGTTTGGCGGGTTTGCTACTTTTGCGATCAACAATTTCGGAGATCGCCTCGATTTGAGCAATTAACTCTTCGAGGGTAATCCGTCTTGCCTTCGGTGGCAGAGCCACAGGTAAACGCCGTAGCCTCTTATCAAAATCCGTAGGCAAGCGTAATGATGCTGTGACTTCAGACTCTAGTTCTTCCAACTCCTCGACTAAATCCTCAGCTTGGTCATAGGCACTTTGACTTTCTGATAGGGAGTTCGCCTTGAGCAGGACTAACATCGCTGCATAGAGCATCGCCTGTCCTGAGTCATATAAATCACGGCGATCGCTCACAATTAACCGTGATAAAAAGCGATCGACCACATCAATGACCTGTACATCCCATGGATCGATCTCACCTCGTTCTGCAAGGTCAATCAATAGGGCGATAGCATCTTTGGTAACTGATTCGGCGATCGATGGGGTCATGGAGCTTGCGAGAAGCGGATGTTTAAAAATATCACCGATTGGAGCGATCTATCCATAAAAAACTAAAATAAAGGATGCTTAGCCCCCTTTATTTTAGTTTTTAGATTTGTCTTCATCAATCTCGACATCGATCGCTGAAGCCGAGACTAAGCGTTTACGTTCTTCAATCTCAACGGTTAAATTTTCGACAGTTTCTTTTAAATTCTGGATTTGGATATTCTGGCTACGCATTTCAATCGATTTTTGCAACCCAGACCAAACGCTAAATACCCAAGCAATAACTGCTCCTAAGCCCATTGCCAAGATTAGCTCAACAGAAATTGGGGCAGCAACCTTCAGTTGGGGAACAATTTGAATAGGGGTCGAGGCAGTATTTTCTAGGGCGAATAAGACCAAGGTAAGCGTAACGATAAAAATAACGACAAAATTAAGCTGGCGCACAGTGATTAAACCTTGTTTCTAAAGAATTCTTTGCTAATGGTTTATCAAACAATGCTCATAATGTCCATAGAGCAAAGAGGGGTGGATTTTGCCCCTCTTTATGATCTATACAGAAGCTTTGGCTACAGTTTTACGTACACCTGATATTTTGGAATTGTTACGCTTAATTTCTTCTTCGGTAAGAGGCACAATATCAATGTGATTAAATAACGTGGTAACGAAGGTAAAGAGCAAAAATGGCAAAGATGTCACCACAATTAAACCTACTGCCCCAAATGAATAAATGGGTTTGCTCATTAGAGAGAGAGCCGCAGCAAGGGAAGCAAAAATTACACCTAGCCAAACAATTACCTGACCCAAAATATCACTGAGGGTTAGGGTACAAACAAAGCGATACTTGCCAATGTCGTTCATCATATTGCACCAATTTAAGGTAGTTTTTTAAAAATTAATTGTTGATTCAATTATTTGAGTCATTGTGTTAGTTCACAGTATACGAACCGTCTTTAAATTTTGGGGTTACGTTTTATTGAGAACATAAACTAAACCTCTACTCAATTGTGGATTTCGGATCAAAAACTATGTGGGATGAAATTGCGATCGCTATTTCGCAGGCAACGGGCGTAAAATTTACAAGCGATCGCCGTCAGGCGCAGTCGGGTGGTTGCATTAATCAGACCACTAAAATATCCGATGGGAAGCGTGATTTTTTTGTAAAAACGAATACCGCTCATCAATTAGACATGTTTGTAGCGGAGGCGATCGCTCTTCAACAAATCTATGCAACCAAAACAATCCTTGTACCACAGCCGATCTGTCGGGGGATCGTGGGTGAGGTAGCTTATTTAGTGCTGGAAAATCTTGATTTGGGGGGAGGTCAAGATTGGGAAGCAATGGGTCGTAATTTGGCAGCAATGCATCGGGTCACGAGCGATCGTGGTTTTGGTTGGGATCGCGATAATACAATTGGTGCAACCCCTCAGATTAACAATTGGACAAATAGTTGGCTGGATTTCTGGCGTGAATATCGGCTTGCTTTTCAAATTCGGTTAGCTAAGCGTAAAGGTTGGCGTTGCAGTATTCCCGAAGAGAAAATCTATGCTGCTTTACCTGAATTTTTTCGTGATTATCAGCCACAACCTTCAATGGTGCATGGGGATCTCTGGGGCGGCAACGCAGATTTTGTCAATGGTGAGCCTGTGATTTTTGATCCTGCGCTATATTTTGGTGACCGCGAAGTAGATTTAGCGATGACCGAGTTATTTGGCGGCTTTACATCAAAGTTTTATCGAGCCTACAATGCGGCTTATCCCCTTGATGCGGGCTATCAAAAGCGCAAAACTCTCTACAATCTCTATCATATTCTCAATCACTTCAATCTCTTTGGCGGCGGTTACGGCTCCCAAGCTAATCGGATGATTGAAAGTATCTGCCAATAACAACAAAAGGGAAATCTTGTAATGGATGATTAACGAGTGAGAGAGCACACTTCACCCACTTTTGCCTTTTTTGGTAACATGGACGCATATATATATTGAAATAACTCATGGCGATCGCATTTAGTAAATATCACGGCTTAGGTAATGACTTTGTATTGATTGATAACCGTCATAGTGCTGAACCCATCCTCACACCAGAACAAGCAGAGAAATGGTGCGATCGCAATTTTGGCATTGGTGCAGATGGCATAATCTTTTTGTTAAATGCTGATAAAAGCAAACATCGGATGCGAATCTATAACTCCGATGGCTCCGAGCCAGAAATGTGCGGCAACGGAATTCGCTGTTTAGCAAAGTTTATGCAGGATTTGGATATCCCTACAATTGAAGGTAAATATCCCATCCAAACAGGTGCAGGCTTAATTGTGCCTCAAATGGATGCTGATGGACAGATAACTGTAGATATGGGTAAGCCATTTCTGACTGCTGCCGAGATTCCTACCACTCTAGGCGCAAGCGATCAAAAAGTAGTCAACCTGCCCCTCGAAGTCGGTGGTAAAACTTGGAATGTGACTACTGTGAGCATGGGCAATCCTCACTGCATGATCTTTGTGGATGATGTCGATAGCATTCCCTTAGCCGAAATCGGCGTTCTCTTTGAACATCATCCTGTATTTCCCAAACGCACGAATACGGAATTTGTGGAAGTCGTCAATCGCGGCTATGTAAAAATGCGCGTATGGGAACGTGGTGCTGGAGCAACTTTGGCTTGTGGTACAGGAGCCTGTGCCACTGTCGTCGCAGGTGTCTTAAATGACCTCTGTGATCGCATCTGTACCGTCAATCTCCCTGGCGGTGATCTGAAAATTACTTGGTCAGACGAAAGTGATCGCCTTCTGATGACTGGACCCGCTCAATTAGTATTTACAGGCTTAGTTGTTAACGAATTGTAAATGAGAGATGGCGTGTTGCGTCATCTCTCATTTTGGGGTTCGCTTTATGTCACCATAGCAAACATGAATTTAGAGTTTGAAGATGAGTGACACTATTTTTAGCAAAATCATTAAACGGGAAATTCCTGCCACGATTTTGTATGAAGATGAGCTTTCCCTTGCTTTTCGTGATGTCAATCCGCAAGCACCTGTCCATTTCCTAGTAATTCCGAAAAAGCCGATTGTGAGACTTTCAGAAGCAACTTTTGAAGATCAATCATTGCTAGGTCATTTGTTACTTGTAGCAAGTAAAGTTGCGGCGCTTGAAGGCTTAACTGGTTTCCGCCTAGTTACCAACAATGGCACTGAAGCAGGGCAAACAGTTTTTCATCTGCATATTCATGTCTTAGGCGGTCGCTCTTTCGATTGGCCTCCAGGTTAAGACTTGACAACCGTGGTTTGCACGGTTGTCAGATCTTTGGCACTTATGATCATGTATCGTTTATTATTAAATTTTTAATAAACCTCTATTTCAAGCGATCGCAATGCCTCAAGCGTATGTACTGGGACTGGGACAGTCGGGAATTTCTGCTGCTAAGCTACTCAAGGCTGATAGTTGGCAAGTGACAGTTAGTGATAGTAATGCTAGTCCTAGTCTCGAACAGCGCAAACTTGATTTAGAATCTGAGGGCTTTACCGTTGAGCTTGGTGGATTTCCTGATTTTGGCAATTTAATTAAGATAGGTAAATCCGTAGATCTAGTAGTTGTAAGTCCAGGTGTGCCTTGGGATCGTCCTGAAGTTGAGCAAGCCCGGTCACTAGGACTGGATACCATCGGTGAGATTGAGTTGGCATGGCGCTATCTCAAGCATATTCCTTGGGTAGGCATCACTGGAACCAATGGTAAGACTACGGTTACATCCTTGACCGCAGCCATTTTTCAGACGGCAGGACTGAGGGCGATCGCCTGTGGCAATATTGGTCTGCCTGCCTGTGAGATTGCGTTGCAAGTATTACATAAACAGATTCAGCCTGACTGGATCATTGCGGAACTGAGTAGCTATCAGATCGAGTCATCACAAAGTGTGAAACCGCAAATAGCGATCTGGACTACCTTTACGCCTGATCACCTCAATCGTCACTATACCCTTGAAAACTATCGAGATATTAAGGCGAAGTTAATTGATCCATCTAGTCACATTATCCTCAATGGAAATGATACGTTTTTGCTTGATTTTGGGGCAGCTATGTGGCCTAAAGCATTATGGACGAGCATTGATGATTATGTGGTAGAAGCAATTACAAGTGGAGTCGCCATTCATGATGGTTGGGTAAAGTTTCGTGGAGAACCCGTTTTCCCGATTTCCCATTGGCATCTATTGGGTAGACATAACCGTCAGAACCTATTAATGTCGGTTGCGGCAGCAAAATTAGCAGGTATTACTTCAGAGCATATCGATCGCGCCATATCTGAGTTTCAAGGTGTCCCCCATCGACTGGAGCATATTCGCTTTTATGAGGGGATCGCTTTTATAAATGACAGCAAGGCGACGAATTATGATGCGGCGGAGGTTGGCTTATGTGCCGTGAAGCCACCTGTAGTTTTGATAGCAGGAGGACAGCCGAAGCAAGGTGATGCTAGTGGATGGCTAGAGCAAATTCGTCAAAGAGCGATCGCTGTCCTATTGATTGGAGAAGCTGCTCCTTTATTTGCGGAAATGCTCAAGGATGCAGGATTTAAAAATTATGAAATTGTGGAGACGCTCGAATGTGCTGTCAAACAAGCTGCCCATATTGCCCACACCCGCGCCCATAATCACCCTAGTCAGCCTTTACCAACTGTGCTATTCTCGCCTGCATGTGCAAGCTTCGACCAGTTTGCTAACTTTGAGCAACGCGGCGATCGCTTCCGCCAACTTTGTCAAGAACTTTCATGACTCCATCTTTTCTTCCCAAGGATCTCCCCACTATTAATCTGTTCAAGCGCCGCACGGTTCTCATTTGGATCATTTTGGCAGTAGCGATGCTTGGCTTAATTGTACGCCTTGTCTATTTGCAAGTAATTACTGCACCCGACTTGCTAGACAAAGCTCGTAGGCAGCAAATGTTTACGCTGCGTCCCTTTATCCCTCGGCGCATGATTTCTGATCGCAAAGGCACAGTTTTAGCGATCGATCGCCCTGTCTATACGCTCTTTGCCTATCCCCATCTTTATGAAAAGAATAATAGGGAGATGGGCAAAGATGCTAAGAAGAAAAGCTTTGAAGAACTAACTACCGAAATTGCCGAGAAAATTGCACCCATTCTCAAGAAGTCACCAGAAAAATTAGCTAATATTCTCAGCCGTGATACGACCTCAATTCAAGTTGAATATTGGCTATCTGAGGAAACGGCGGATCGCATTTATGCTTTACAAATTGATGGATTAGAACTAATTCAACAACGCCATCGCCTCTATCCACAACAAGAACTTGCCGCTGAATTGATTGGCTATGTTAATGTTGATCACCGCGGTCAAGCTGGAATTGAATTAAGTCAAGAAAAATTATTAGAACGTACCGATCAAGCTCCTGCGGTTGTCAAGGATGGTAATGGCAATTTTATTCCTCACCGTATACCTGTGGGGATGATTAGTAGTGATCGCACAAGTTTGCAAATGACCATTGACTCGCGGATTCAGCGCACGGCAAGGCAAGTCCTCAAGCAGCAAATGGTGAAGTTTAATGCAAAGCGTGGGGCAGTCATCGTCATGGATGTAAGGGATGGCGGTTTATTAACTCTAGTTACCGAGCCAACCTACGACCCTAATCGTTATTACGAAGCTAATGTCAAACTATTTAAAAATTGGGCAGTTTCTGACCTCTATGAACCAGGCTCTACCTTTAAGCCGATCAATGTAGCGATCGCCCTTGAGGCGGGAGCCATTCAACCTGATACTGTATTTAATGATGAAGGAGCCTTAACTATTGGGGGGTGGCCTGTCGCTAACTTTGACTATGATCAAGTCGGTGCGGTTGGACCTCTCAGTATTAGTCAAATCCTAGAGCGATCTAGCAATGTCGGCATGGTGCATATCATCCAACGCATGAAGCCATCAGTTTACTATGGTTGGCTAGAACGGATCGGATTAGGGGATATTTCGGGCGTGGATTTACCATCGGAAACACCAAGTACTCTCAAGCCACAAGAACAATTTAATGAGTATGTGATTGAGCCTGCAACGGCTGCTTTTGGTCAAGGCTTTTCGCTTACACCGATTCAAATGGTGCAGTTGCAAGGCATTCTAGCTAGTGGTGGTAAATTACTTACACCCCATGTGGTCAAGGGTTTAATCAATGAAGAGGGCGAAGAGTATTATCAGCCAAAATTTCCAACTCCTCGCCAAATTGTCTCACCAGCCACTGCCCAAAGAGTAATTGAGATGATGACTAACGTGGTGGAAAAAGGAACAGGGCTAACCGCTCGCATTCCTGGTTATCGGATTGCAGGTAAAACGGGTACTGCTCAAAAAGCCTCAACTACTGGTGGTGGATATTCCAATGCCAAGATCACCAGCTTTGTTGGTATTTTCCCTTCTAAATCTCCTCGCTATGTGGTGCTTGCGGTAGTTGATGAACCTGTTGGCTCGGATGCTTTTGGTTCTACCGTAGCTGCGCCAATTGTAAAGACAGTGATCGAAGATATTATTGTCACGGAAGGCATTCCTCCTAGCCATCCCGAAGAGGTAATTTCTAAGATCCCTACTTTGTCTGAGCCACAGCCATCGATCATGCCTTCAGCAACAGTTTCCCCCGCTCCTCAAAATCCGACACCTGCAACCACCTCATCGCCCCAACCTTCTGTTAGTCCCAAGCCATCACGCGATCGCCAATAAAAACCATTTTTGGTAACGAAGGCGAAAAATGGGAAAATTTCCGCCATTTGCGTTGTGCTTCGCACCGCACAAATGGCGTTATCGAACTCACGTTTTGTTAAAGTATTAGGGTGAAAAGCATACTTCCTTAGATGGTGTGCTTCCCATACCCTTTTTTTAATTGCTACAGTTATATAAATCTAAAAAATAAATATGGCAAAAGTTGAGATCTATACATGGCGAATGTGTCCCTTTTGTATTAGAGCAAAACACTTGCTCGATAAGAAAGGCGTGAAGTATATCGAATATGCGATCGATGGTGATGAAGTAGCGCGATCACAAATGGCAGCGAGAGGCTCTGATGGGAAACGTTCCGTACCTCAAATTTTTATTAATGATCAGCATATTGGCGGCTGTGATGCCATCCATGAGCTAGATCGTCAAGGCAAACTTGATCCACTACTGGCTGCATAGATACGGGTAATGGGCTGTGCCCTCTGCCAGCCCTAATTTAATCTCTATTTTCCTGTCAAGGGAGTATCTAAGTCATGAGCTACTAAGGGCAATTCTAAATTCACCGTAGTCTCTTGTTTATAAATACTGGAAATTAAGAAATTCCCTCCATATTTTTCTATAATTTTGGTTACGATTTTTAGCCCTAGTCCTGCCCCCTGTTGCTCATGCACTTTGCGTTCAAACTGCATAAATGCGCCTATTTTGGCAATTTGATCTTCTGTCATGCCCCAACCATGATCAGCGATCGCTAAATGTAGGGAATTATTGATTACCTTACCGCTTAATTTCACCTCAGTCCCAACTTTAGAAAACTTGAACGAATTTTCCAATAGCTCACATAGGACACTTCGCATATCTTGGTTACTGACTACAACAACTGCATCATCTAGATCACACCGTAAATCCTCAGTCCGATTATCTCGTTTCGCTTGCTCACGCGCAATATTGCAGATAAACGTGGCATCCGAACCTTTCTCTTGCTGAATTTGGCTAGCTCTAGAACTTGGCAATTTGTAGGGTGATAGCTTCAGATATACATAGGTCAAAAACTTGCGTGTCAATTTCTCTAGCCTTGTAGATGACTCTTGGGCTAATAGTAAAAACTCTTTGATCTCTTCTGGATGCATAGTCTCATACTCTTCGAGTAAGATGCTAATCGCTCCGACAATTCCATTGAGAGGTGTATTTAGTTCATGGGGAAAACTAGATGCTAAATTACCGCTTAGTTCTCTTAAGTTATTTTGCAATACCTCAATCGTTTGTGATTGTAATTTGGAGAGATTGTTGATGCTGTCGTACTGCTGTTTGATTCGCATCATGGAGTTCACCCTAGCGCGTAACTCCACACTGTTAACTGGCTTACCAATAAAATCATCAGCTCCTGCATTCAGGCAACGTGCGAGATCTTCTTTCCCAGTCAAAGCTGTCACCATGATGATGGGTACACTTTCCCATTTGGGCATAGCCTTAATACGCTGACATACTTCCATTCCATCAATCCCAGGCATCATCACATCTAAAAGAATCAGATCGGGGTTGACAGTTTCTAAAATACTGAGGGCAGAATCGCCACTAGAGGCGTAATATAGTTGGTAATCTTGTTCCGATAGAAATGTTTCAATGACATCAAAGTTATTTGGCTCATCGTCCACAACGAGGACATTTGGTATTGTTTGATTCATAGTTTTATTTAAGAACTTAACAATCGTTTAATCATATCAACTAGTTGTTTGAGTCTCACGGGTTTAGCAAGATATTCATTTGCACCTGCGGCTAGACATTTTTCACGATCTCCTGCCATCACTAAAGCAGTCAACGCAATAATCGGAATGTGATCAAAGGCGCGATCGCTGCGGATTTGGCGAATTGCTGTTATCCCGTCAACAATAGGCAATTGAATATCCATAAGAATTACATCGGGATTATGTGATTTAGTAATATTAACTACTTCCTGTCCATTATAGGCAAGGATTAAGTGATATCCTTTTGCCTCTAGATAACAGGAAATAGTTCCAATATTCGCCTTATTATCTTCTGCTAATAAAATTAAGGGTGAATTGAATGATGACGCTCTATTAGTTTCTACTTCTTCTAGATGGAGGTTTTGAGATGTTTCAGTTTTGGAGTCAACAATTGTTCTGTCTCTAGAGTCCTGAAAAGGCAGTGCAATCATAAAACAACTGCCATGACCGATTTTGCTCGTTACTCTGACCATTCCACCATGTAGCTCGGTTATTTGCTTGACGATTGCTAGTCCTAGACCCGTACCCATATATTGTCGGTTGAGTGAACTATCAATCTGTACAAAGGGTTTAAAGAGTCGCCTAATATTTTCTGGGGAAATGCCAATTCCTGTATCAGTAATGGCGATTTGGAGATAATTGAAACATTGATTTATTTTGTCTAGAGATAGTTTTGGCAATTGAGGATCATCAGGATGGATGAGAATAGATTCAGGAATTGCATCTGTTAATGGATGTCCTTTAAAAAAAATTTGGCTTGTAACTTCTAGACCAATCTGACCGCCTTCGGGAGTGAATTTGACGGCATTGTTTAGCAAATTAATTAATACTTGACGAATGCGACGTTCGTCTAGCATCAATTGAGGAAGGTTATCAGGAATGTTTACTTTGAGTTTAATCCTTTTTTGGTGAGCGAGTTGTCTGATCAAAGCGATGCTCGAATGACATAGAGTGTCAACAGAAGTAAGGGCGTATTCTAGCTTTAATTGTCCAGATTCGATCTTAGCGACATCGAGAATATCATTAATTAATGCTAAAAGATGCGTGCCACTTCGCTCAATGGTATTTAAAGCATTAATTTGATCTTCATTCACTTCTCCAAATACTTCTTCTTGCATCGCTTCTGCCATTCCTAAAATAGCATTAAGAGGAGTACGGAGTTCATGGCTCATATTGGCAAGAAATTCATCTTTCAGTCTCGTAGCACGCATCAATTCCTCATTAGTTTTCTGTAATTGTGCTTCCGCCTGTTTGCGATCACTAATATCACGGATGAAAAAGACTACTTCATCGTTAACACAGGGAGCAACCCGTACCTCTTCATAGCGCATGTGACCATCAATCTGAATTTGTTGTTCATAAGTCTGTAAGGTATTAGTATTCAGCGCTTTTTGCATCGCGTGATATTCTTTAGCCCAAGTTTCTGGAGGCAGATAATCGGCTAAGCTTTTACCAATTACTTGCCGAGGATCAATAATATTACCAACGTTAGGAGAGGCTAAAAAATCTATATATTCCCCTGAACGATTGACACGAAAGACGAGATCTGGCAAGGCTAATAATGTGGCTCGAGCACGTTCTTCACTAAGTTTTAAAGCTTCTTGCATGGCTTTGCGATCGCTAATATCCATTGCAATTCCAAATAATCGGGTAGAATGACCTGCAACGTCATACAGGAGTTCTGCTTTAGCAAAAATATAGCCCAAAGAACCATCAGCGCGAATAATTTGAAAATCTGTAGCATAGGGTTCTGAGAGTTGAATAGCACGCTCAATCAGGTTATTAAAGCGAATGCGTTCATCTGGGGGAAAATATTGCAACATTTGCTCATAGGTAGGTTCCTGTTGGTTGGCATCCATTCCAAAAATATTAAAGATTTCCCTTGACCAAATAATCTCTTTTGTTTGGACATCCAATTCCCAACTACCAAGACGGGCGATCTGTTGGGCTTCAATGAGCTTCGCTTCACTTTGGCGCAAGGCATCTGTACGTTGTGCCACACGCATTTCTAGATTGTGGTTTAAGTTTGCTAAGGCTTGAGCCGCTTGATCTCGCTCGATCGCAATTTTGGCAATATCCGTCGCTAAATTGGTAATCTCTATTTCTTGAGGAATGGGATAATGAATGTATGGATAGTAAACAGCAAAGGTAGCGATTACATTACCATCGGTAGCGATCACGGGTGTAGACCAACAAGCTCGTATGTTATGGGCAAGCGCTGTTTCCTTCAAGTCTTTCCAGAGCGGATCATTAGCAATATCCGCGACAATCACTCTTTCTCGTCGAAACGCTGCTGTACCGCAGCAACCTGCCCCCTCACCTATAGACATCTTATCAATCACTTGATTGTATGCTTCTGGCAAATTAGGCATTGCTCCACAATACAATTTTCCTTCATCACATAACAAAATTGAACATATCGCTCCATCTAGTTGTTCTTCAATGTTGCTTACCAATGCTTCTAAGATTTTTGGCAATGATTCAGCTTTAGCAATTCTCTCTAAAATAGAACTTTGAAGAGATAAACGTAATTCTGCTTGTTTGCGATCGCTAATATCTAAATGTGTTCCTGTCATTCTTTGGGGTTTACCTTGGGCATCCCATTCTGTTACTTTCCCTCGACATAGGATCCACACCCAATGCCCTAATTTATGGCGCATTCTTAGTTCATCTTCATAGGCAGGAATTTCCCTGTGAAAGTGCTTTTTTAATAATTTTAGAGTTCTTTTAACGTCATCAGTATGCGTATGATCGTGCCAAGTTTCAAAAGTAATAGGTTCTAATTCTAAGGATGTGTAGCCTAGAATTTCAGCCCATCTTTCATTAATCGTTAATTCCCCTGTTGATATAACCCAATCCCAAGGCCCAATCGCTGATCCTTCGAGTGCAAGTTGGAGTCGTTGTTTGGTCAATTCTAATTCGAGGGATGCTTGTTGGCGTTCCTGTCGCATCTTGAATTCGCGGATCTCACGTCTTACGGCTTCAGCCAAACGTGCGAGACTTCCTTTCATCAAATAGTCATTTGCCCCTGCACGCATGAGATCAACCGCTAATGTTTCGCCAATTGTGCCAGAAACAACGATAAATGGGAGATCGAGTTGACTTTGTTTGACTATTTCTAATGCCATCGGTGCATTCATCTTGGGCAAATTGTAATCAGAAATAATCACATCCCAAGTACGATTTGTGAGTGCTTGGCTTAGCTCTTCTACGGTTTGTACTCTTTCCCAAGTAAGGACAAATCCACTCTGACGCAGCGATCGCACAATTAAGATGGCATCATCTTCTGAGTCTTCAATGATGAGGACATTGACAGTATCACTCATAACTTATAAACCTTTGGGTAAGGGTTCATTAACTAAAGCCCAGTACAACCCCAATTGGCGTACTGCTTCGGTAAAGCGATCGAATTCCACGGATTTACGTACATAGCTATTTGCACCAAAACTATAGCTTTCGAGAATATCGCGATCTTCACTTGACGAGGTTAAGACTACTACTGGCAACAAATGTGTACGTTCATCTGACCGAATCCGCCGTAATACCTCTAATCCATCAATTTTGGGAAGCTTTAAATCTAAAAGTACAACACATGGCAAAGGATTAGCATTTAATACCATATTTAATGCCTCCTCCCCATTTCGAGCTACTTTAATCTCATTAGCAATTTTCCCCTTTCGCAAAGCACGAATAGTCAAACGCTCATCATCAGGATTATCTTCAACTATGCAAACGATAGGTAAATTGTTCATTATTGAGAATAGTTGTAATTGTTTTATTACTTAGCACAGGTCAAGCTAATCCTATATCTATAACAATTCTAAATGTTTTGTGGAAGCGCACTCCTTCGAGGAGCGCTTCCACAAAACATGCACAAATGGTTGGACTGCTATTATTTTAAGACTAGAATAGCCTATAGCTCTTTAGATCTCTCATGATTTTATCGTTTATTCACTAAGTACATGTTTCGTACAAGACAAAAAGTTGCAAAAGTTAGAGAGGCATGGGTTTTATAAAAGACAACCACATCACAAATAAGACCCCTATAAAAGAGATTAACCTCTTGATGCTTCTTATTTTGAGTGGAAAAACGAGAAAAAGAGTAAAAAAATGTATAAGTGGTGTGGGCTTTGCCCGCATCACTTATACCCAATGCATCAGCCCAATTTTATAAGCCTAAACAACTACAAAATTCACTAACTTTTTGGGAACTGCTATCACTTTCTTAATCTCCTTACCTTCGAGATATCTCTTGGCTGCACTAGAACTACGGGCATATTCTTCCAATGCTTGCTTGTCATTGCTGGCACTAGATGGTACTTGAAGACTGCCGCGCACTTTGCCATTGATTTGAATGACGAGAGTGATCTCATCAACGGAGAGCGCATCAGGGTCGTAGGTGAGCCAAGATTGGCTATGAATAGATTCTGTGTGACCAATTAATAACCAAAGTTCCTCAGCAATATGTGGTGCAAAGGGAGCCAGCAAAGTTAAGAGAGTTTCGATACCTTCTAGGAAAGTAGCCGAACTCTTATCTTCCGCATCCTGCAAAGCATTACTGAGTTTCATCAATTCCGAAATGGCGGTATTTAATTGATAGCCACCATCGAAATCTTCGGAAACTTCTTTAATCGCTATGTGAATGGCTCGGCGCAGGTTGCGATCAATTTTTTCGGAAATACCATTTTGTTTGGTCTCCGCAAAGCTAGAAACTAGTCGCCAGACCCGATTTAAGAAGCGTTGCTGACCTTCGACATCGGCATCTTCCCATTCCAAATCCTTTTCAGGAGGTGCTTTAAAGAGGGCGAACATCCGCAAAGTATCGGCTCCATATTTAGCGATCGCTTCGACAGGTGACACCCCATTGCCCTTAGATTTAGACATCGTGGCAAAAAGTGCTTGCAAAGGTTCACCAGTTTTAGGATCTTTGGGATCTTTGGGATCGACTAAAGCCGAAGGAACCCATTTGTCTTTGCCGCTTTTGTTTGGATTCATGTAGGTCAAGCCCTGTACCATGCCCTGCGTGAGCAAGCGTGTAAAGGGTTCATTGAAATCGAGTAAGCCGCGATCGCGCAAAACTTTAGTGACAAATCGGGAGTAGAGTAGGTGCAAAATCGCGTGTTCGACACCGCCCACGTATTGGTCAACGGGTAACCAGTTATTGATAGAATTGCGATCGCCTATTTCCTGATCGTTCCGTGCATCGGCAAACCGCAAGAAGTACCAAGAAGAATCGATGAAAGTATCCATCGTATCGGTTTCACGCTTAGCGGCTCTACCACATTTAGGGCAGGGGACATTTACCCAAGAGTCCTTTTGGGCGAGAGGCGATGCGCCGCGTCCTGTAAGTTCCACATCTTCAGGTAAAATTACAGGTAAGTCAGCATGGGGAACAGGAACGATGCCACACTTTGGACAATGAATCACAGGAATCGGACAGCCCCAATATCTTTGGCGCGAAATCAACCAATCCCGCAATCGATAGGTGATTTTGGCGGTTCCCCATTGGTTCTTTTCTGCAAATTCCACGATCTTAGTTTTTGCAGTTACGGAATCTAAGCCGTTAAACTCTCCCGAATTTACTATGATTCCTGCTTCGGTGTAGGCAGATTCCCTCACCCCTTGGCATTCTCCCACAGGGAGAGGGAAGTTTGGAGTGATCACAGTTTGAATGGGAAGGTTGTACTGCTTCGCAAAGGCGAAATCGCGGACATCGTGGGCAGGAACACCCATGACAGCACCAGTGCCATATTCAAAAAGAACATAATCAGCAATCCAAATGGGAACTTCTTTTCCTATGAAGGGATTAATTACGCTTGCGCCGATCGCTACGCCACGTTTAGGTCGATCATCAGAAGTGCGATCAATTTCGCTAAGATTTTTGACTTCTTCAATAAATTTGCTAACTGATTCTTTGTGATCATCATTGGTCAAAGTCTCCACCAATGGATGTTCAGGAGCAAGCACTACATAGCTCACACCGTAAACGGTATCAGGACGGGTTGTGAAAACGGTAATTTTTTGATCACTGCCAACGATAGGAAAGCTTAGCTCTGCGCCTGTGGACTTGCCGATCCAGTTGGCTTGCATGATCTTGACGCTAGATGGCCAGTCTTTGAGCTTATCCAAATCTTGCAAAAGCTGTTCAGCATAGTCGGTGATTTTCAAGAACCATTGTCGCAATTTGCGCTTCTCTACCAAGGCTCCTGATCGCCAAGATCTACCTTCACTATCCACCTGTTCATTGGCAATTACGGTCTGATCAATCGGGTCCCAATTAACCTTAGCTTCCTTTTGATAAGCCAAACCTGCTTCCAAAAACTGCAAAAAGATCCATTGCGTCCATTTGTAATAGTCGGGCGAACAGGTTGCTAATTCGCGCTCCCAGTCATAGGACAAGCCCACTTGCTGAAGTTGCGATCGCATATTGTCGATATTCGCATAAGTCCATTTCGCAGGATGCGTATTGCGATCGATCGCCGCATTTTCCGCAGGCAATCCAAAGGCATCCCAACCCATCGGATGCAACACTTGATAGCCCTGCATTCTTTTGTAGCGGGAAATTACATCGGTAATTGTATAGTTACGGACATGCCCCATATGCAGATCGCCCGATGGATAGGGAAACATGGACAGCGCATAGAATTTCTTTTTGTCTGCGCTAATTGCATCGTTGTTTACTTTGTCAAGTTGTTTCTCTGCCCAAACTTTTTGCCATTTGGGTTCGATCTGCTGGGGATTGTATCTGGTGTCCATTACGTGTTAATCAACTTAATCAATATGCGAAAATATGCGAATAGGGAAAAATAGCAATTTAGGCGATCACTTAAATCGCTAGTCTTGAATCTTAATAATACTAAACATTTAGCATGAAAGCTCTAACCTACCTAAATTGAGGTGAAATACGATGACAGCCCAATTAGTTACACCCAGTTTTACCAGCAATATCCATAAATTTACAGTGCAGCAATATCACCTCATGCACGAAGCAGGTGTTTTTACTGAAGGCGATCGCTACGAGTTAATCAACGGAGAAATCAGAGAAATGGCTCCAATTGGCATCAAGCACGCAGTTTGTGTAGCGAAAACAGCAAGATTGTTGCAAATCACTTTAGGAGATCAGGTATTTGTATGGGTGCAAAATCCCATTATTCTTAGAAATCATTCAGAACCACAGCCAGATCTTGCCATTCTTAAATGGCGTGATGATTTTTATGCTAGTGCTTTGCCAACGCCAGAGGACATTTTGTTAATTATTGAAGTCGCTGACAGTACGATCGCCTATGACCGTGATGTAAAAAAGCTACTTTATGCTGCCAATGGAGTTCCTGAGATGTGGCTATTTGATCTCAATCAACAAACTATCGAGGGATATTCGCAACCATCAGCTTCAGGCTATAAGCGATCGCAGCGCTATGAACAGGGTGATACTCTATCTTTGCTTGCATTTCCTGAAGTAGTTTTTAATTGGGAAGCCCTGATGTAAAGATTTGATTAGCGGTCAGGTTTAGCTCAGGGAAAATTTGCGAGATCAAGCGATCGCTATTCTGAAATTTACTAATTTGATATTCTCCATCCACCAAATTACAAACTGAGATAGTTGGCTGTTTGGGATTACCAATAAAGTTCCGTCCGCCCAATGCGGCATAATCAATAATCCAATATTCAGCTATGCCCATTTCTTCATAATCGGCAAATTTTAAATGATAATCATCACGCCAATTGGTAGATACAATTTCGATCGCTAAAGGTATGGATGCACCCTGACTAAGCACTGATTCTTTTTTCCATCGAGGTTCATTAGATAGGTTGGCGCGATTTACTACTAGTATGTCTGGGAAATATCCAGAATCTTTGCCTTCAGGTCTTATGATTACTTGATTAGGAATACCGTAGGGTAGTCCCAATCGTTTGATTTCAAAGGGGATTTCTACACCCAAAAAGCTTTTAAGTTCTTCGTGATCTCCAACTGGTTGAGCCATTTCAACAATATTTCCGTTATGTAGTTCGTAACGCACGCCAGAATTTTCGGGAAGAAATTCCACAAATTCGTCAAAGGTTGTAACTTTGGGTAAGGTTTGAATCATCATGGCTGGTGTGGCTTGCTGACGATAAAAGTATGATTTCTATATTACTCCTCTTCTAACTTAAAAGTTAGTGGTGGGTTTTATTGCGCTAATTTAGTTGGCTAAAGCTCCTAAGGCTTTTAGGGTGTCCATTTCAGCTTGAGTTAAACCTGTGACATCGTTGATGATCATGCCTTTGTAGGGAGCGATTGATCGCAAGGTTTGCCAACATTTGCCTGAAGTAATATCCCAGCATCTGATCGTTTCATCCCAACTGCCACTCATAAGCGTTCTTGACTCTTCGCTGAGAGCCAGTGACACGACCCAGTGACCATGCCCTTGTAATGTCTCAAGGCACTCTCCTGTCGATACATCCCAAATTTTGATGGTGCGATCGCTACTGCCACTAATCAGGCGATCGCCATTGGGCGTAAAGATGAGCGAGACAACGGGATAGGAATGTCCAGAAAATAGGCGTAAACAAGCTCCTGTCTCTATGTCCCATAGTTTTATAGAGTTATCATCACCACCAGTTGCTAGATGTTTTGAATTAGGGCTAAGCGCCATTGCCCAAACACGGTTGCTAGAGTCTGCTTCCCAAGTATGTAAACATTTACCCGTTTCCAGATGCCAATGTTTCACTATATGGTCATAGCCGCTAC
>Ga0209972_10001412_pt1 | contig 21030 bp, 11 predicted proteins | sample NOAtaG_7_FD_187302 | JGI IMG/M metagenome (GOLD analysis project Ga0209972, IMG submission 187302) | Freshwater lake microbial communities from Lake Erie, under a cyanobacterial bloom - NOAA_Erie_Diel1S_2200h metaG (SPAdes) (version 2) | ecosystem: Environmental > Aquatic > Freshwater > Lake ... | reverse complement strand
GCATAGCGCTCGACGAGGAAGTGCTCGAGCGTCCCCGGCGCGGCCTCCGCAAACGGCGCGCGCGACGCGAACTCCGCCGTCACCAGCGAACGCGCGGGCGCCGGCTGCGGCCACAGGCGCATGCTCTCCGCCCGGCGCACCTCGGCACCGTCCGCGCGAATCTCGCGCTCGTACTGCATGCGCGCCTTGAAGTACGGCAGCCCGTACATGCCGCGCGCGACCTTGACGGCAAGCGTGCTCTCCGCCTCGAGGCTGAAGAACCACACCGCGGGAATCGGCTCCGCCACGCCGCGCCTGCGCACATAGGTGCGCACATTCGTCTCGAGCGTGCGCGCAGTGCCCGGAATCGGCGGCAACCACACCGAGCGAATGCCAGTCATGAGAAACGGCACGAGCGCCACATACGCCTTGCCCTCGAAGAGATCCGGCTCGAGCTCCGGCGGCAGCAGACGCTCGAGCGCCGCAGGGTCGACCTCCCAGTGCACGAAGACGAGGTCGCGCCAGGTCTGCCAGAAGATCTGTCGGAATGCGTGTTGCTGCTGCATGGAGGGCGGCGGGGGCGGTGCCCCGATCACGCGAGTGTAGTCACGGCAGTTATAGGGCGCGCACGGCGCCGCGCTGTATGCACTTGCCGCTCCAGCGGCTACACTCGTCGCCCTTCGCCGCTTCACGGGACGGTTTCCGTCGAAGCGCGCGACCATTCCCGGAAGCACACGACGATGAGCGGACTCGACACGGTGATCGGTGGCAAGGCTGGAAACCCCGAGCAGGTCAAGAAGCACCTGGCCGAAGCGGATCGTCTCGAGAAGGCAGGCGACCGCGCCGGCGCCGTGCGCGAACTGCGCGCCGCCAACGAGCTCAGCGACGATCACGGCGTGACCTTCAAGCTCGCGTACATGCTCGACCTCCTCGGCGAGGAGAACGAGGCCGTCGCGCTCTACACCGAGATCACGAGCTGCCGCAAGCCGCACATCAACGCGCTCATCAACCTCGCCGTCATCTGCGAGGACCGCGGCGAACTCGGCCGCGCCGAGCGCCTGCTGCGCCAGGTCGTCGAGACTGACCCGAACCATGTCCGCGGACGCCTCTTCCTCAAGGATGTGATGGCGAGCAAGGACATGCAGGTCGAGACCGAAGCGACCTTCGTCGGCCCGTCGAGCGCGATCCTCGACACCCCGGTCACCGACTTCGAGCTGTCGGTCCGCGCGCGCAACTGCCTCAAGAAGATGCAGATCCGCACGCTCGGCGATCTCCTCAAGATCACCGAGGCCGAGCTCCTCAGCTACAAGAACTTCGGCGAGCAGTCGCTCGTCGAGATCAAGGCCATGCTCTCGCAGAAGGGCCTGCGCCTCGGCCAGAACCTCGAGGGCGGCGGCCGCGGCGGCATCCGCAAGGACATCCTCGAGGAGCTCAAGGCCATCGTTCCCGAGACCACGCTCAACAAGCCGATCTCGTCGCTCGAGCTCTCCGTCCGCGCCCGCAAGGCGCTGCAGCTCCTGAACATCGCGACGATCGGCGAGCTCGCCTCGCGCACCGAGGCCGAGCTCATGGGCGTCAAGAACTTCGGCGCGACCAGCCTCCACGAGATCCGCGAGCGCCTTGCCCAGCACGGCCTGACGCTCCGCCAGCTCGCCTGATCCGACCGTTTCAGCCCGACGCGGCGCGACATCACGGGGTAGGATTGCCGCGACCTGAACCCTCGCGGAGGAGTGCTGCATGGACCCGCAGACCGTCGAACGCCGCCGCAGTTTCCTCATGCTCGTCTCGTCGATGACGGTCGCCAGCGCGATCGCAGGCGTCGTGTCGTGCCAGCAGCCGCAAGGCATGCGCCCGGCGCCCGGCGCAGGCGGCACCCGTCCGTCGCCCGACCGTCCCGGCGCGCAGAGCAAGCCGTCGACCGGAGAAGCGAAGCCGACCCAAGGCGAGCAGAAGCCGGCCACGACCGCTGAGAAGCCGAAGCCCAAGCCTCAGCCGGTCGAGCGGCCCGCGCCGCCGACCACCGAGCCGTCGATCCGCATCAAGTCGGGCTCGCTGCCGAAGGACTCTCCGAAGATCGAAGTCCGCGGTCCCGGCCCGCAGCTGTGGATCGTCGAGCGCGGCTCGGGCCAGCCCGGCGTCGCCGCGCGCGCGCCCGTCGAGTTCGCGTGGACCGCGAACGGCTGGCGCGTGACCGAAGCCGCCCGCACGGCCGATGCGCGCGTCGTCGCGGTGCCCGCGCGTGCGCGGCTCGACATCTCCGCGCTGCGTGGAGAGCCGCAGAAGCTGACCGCGTTCGGCAGCACCTGGCCCGGAACCATCCGGCTCGTGCCGCAGCCCGAAGACCTCGAGAACCCGGTCGATGTCGTCCACGAGCTGCCGATGGAGGAGTATCTCCCCGGCGTCATCGCGAAGGAACTCTTCAACGGCTGGGGCGTCGCGACGCACCGCGCGCAGGCGATCGCCGCGCGCAGCTGGGCGCTCTGCGAGATGGAGATGTGGCGTACGCGCCGCCACTTCGACGCGGTCGCCGGCGAACAGGGCCAGGCGTGGATCGGCGCCACCGCGCACAAGCGCAGCCTCGACGCCGTCGGCGCCACGCGCGGGCAGGTGCTCGTCTACGCGACGCGCGTGGTGCCCGCGTACTACTCGAGCTGCTGCGGCGGCGCACGCGCGGCCGCGCGCGACGCGATCTCGACCTCGATCGTGAACGACATCGCGCCGCTTTCGGTCTCCGGTTCCGATGGCCGCGACTGCTGCTCGTGGAGCCCGACCTACCGGTGGCAGCTGAAGTTCGATGTCGCGACCGTCGCGCGCACGCTGCCCGCATGGGCGCGCGCCGAGGGCTACGCCTCGCTGTTCAAGGTCGAGGGCATCCGCCGCGTCGACATCTCCGAGCGCAACAAGGCGGGACGGCCCGTGGTCTTCACCATCACCGACGCGAAGGGCGCGCCGTTCCAGGTGCTCGCCGAGCGCCTGCGCTGGGCCCTCAACGCAGACCCGCGCGACCCGCAGAACCTGCGGCCGTCGAAGGAGCGCGTGAAGAGCGCGTTCTTCGAGCCGTTCCTGAAGGGCAGCGAACTCGTGCTGTCGGGCCGAGGCCACGGCCACGGCGTCGGCATGTGCCAGTACGGCGCCGAGGCGATGTCGAAGAAGGGCGCGAAGATGGATGCGATCCTCTCGCGCTACTACCCCGGCGCCTCGATCGAGAAGTCGTACGCCTGACGCGTTCGTCGCTTCCGCTACATTCCGCGCATGGCGATCCAGCATCCAGGCCGTCGGCTCCGTGACGCGATGGCGCGCGGCACCGTCTTCGTACCAGGCGCCTTCAACGCCCTCGTCGCGCGCGCCGTCGCGCGCGCCGGCTTCGAGGCGACCTACATCTCGGGCGGCGCGACCGCGAATGTCGCGGGCTACCCCGACATCGGCCTCATCACGCTCACCGAGATGTGCCGCACGATCCGCGAGATCGGCGACGCGTCGGGCCTGCCCGTCATCGCCGACGCCGACACCGGCTACGGCGAGGTCGAGTGCTGCGTGCGCACGGTCGTCGAGTACGAGCGCTCGGGCGCGGCGGCGCTCCACCTCGAGGACCAGGTCTTCCCCAAGCGCTGCGGCCATCTCGACGGCAAGGACCTCGTGTCGGCGCAGGCGATGGCCGACAAGGTCGCCGCGATGGCGAAGCACCGCCTCTCGAGCGACTTCGTCATCATCGCGCGCACCGACGCGCGGCATGTCACGGGCTTCGACGACATGATCGCGCGCGCGAACCTCTACCGCGAGGCGGGCGCCGATGTGATCTTCCCCGAAGGCCTGCATGACGGCGACGAGTTCGCGCGCTTCATGAAGGCCTCCGCGGGCGCGACGCTTGCGAACATGACCGAGTTCGGCAAGACCAGGCACCTCACGCGCGACGAGTTCCGCGCGCTCGGCGTGTCGATCGTGATCTATCCGCTCTCGCTCATGCGCATGGCGATGAAGGCGGTCGACGAAGGACTCGCCGCGCTCGCGAAGGACGGGGGGTTCGAGCCGTCGCTCCCGCGCATGCAGTCGCGCAAGGAGCTGTACGAGCTGCTCGCCTACACGCCGGGCAAGGAATGGGACTTCCCGCGGGGCTGACGCGCGCAAGCACCCGCCGCGCGCCCGGGCACGGCGGCTTCCGTCAGGACCACGGCAGGTCGACGATGCCTTCGTTCCACAGCCAGATGTAGATCACGATGCCGAGCGCGCCAAGCGCCGCGACCATCACGGCGACCGCGACCCCGAGTCCGCGGCGCTGCGAATCGGCAAGCGACGGCGGCAGCGGGCGGACGGAAACGACGCTGTACGCGCCCGTCCACCAGTCCGTGACCTCGACGCGTGGCCGCTCGAGCAGCCGGCCGTCCGGCGGCCGGAGCGCGGGTGCGACATCGGTGCGCGGCGTGGGCTCCTTCGGCATCGTCTTTGCCAGGAACGCCTGCTCCTCGGTCTGCGTCTCCGTCTCGCCGCCGCCGCCCATCGACGGAAGATCCGCGGGGCGCACCGCCGCCGGGTCCCATCCGAGGAGTGCGCGGTCGAGGTCGGCGAGCATCTCCTCGGCGTCGCGGTAGCGTCGGTCGAAGTCGGCCATCGCACGGCGCGCGATCCACTGCAGGCACGCGGGGCTCTTCTTCTTGAAGCTGCTCAGCACGCCGTGCGCGGGGAAGGTGCCCTCGAGCGCGAAGTAGAGCACCGCGCCCGCGCCATAGAGATCGAAGCGCGCCGCGTCGACCTCGGAGACGCGTGCGCCGCGCAGCGCCTGGCGCACGAGCTCGGGGTCGCGGAAATACTCGGTGCCGTGGGTCGTCAGCGTCATGTGCGACGCAAGCGGCGTCACGAGCCCGAGATCGACGAGCGTGGCGCGTCCCTCGTGCACGATGGCGTTCTCAGGCTTGATGTCCTTGTGCCAGAGGCCCGCGTCGTGCCAGTCGCGCAGCGTGGCGACGATGTCGCGCACGAGCGATCCGACGAGCACGAGCCGCTCGCGGTCGAGGCCTTCGTCGCCGGCCGCCTCGTGCATGCTTCGCACGAATCGACCGAGGTCGATGCCCTCGTAGTACCGCATCACATAGTGGAAGCGGCGCTCCGACGCCTCGTGGTCGAGGACGAGCCCGAGCTTGCGCGCGGCGTCGAGCGCCCGGCCCTCGCGCAGCATCTCCGCCGCCTGGGTTCCGTCGTCGAAGTCGAAGCTCTTGATGACGACGAAGCCGCTCGGGAACTTGAGCCGGCGGCGCGTCTTGTTGTCGGGTTCGGCGACGAACAGCCGCGCGCCCGATCCGCCGCGCGCGAGTTCGCGCAGGATGGTGTATCCGACGAACTCGGCGGGCGTCGCGCGGGTCTCGGGCTGTTCGCCGAGCGCGATGCGCAGCCGGGTGGCCACATGCGTGGCGAGCGCGCCGAGCCCGAGGATCTGCATCGGCCGCAGGAACGCCGCCGAGCAGAGCGACTTGAGCGCGATCAGCGTCTCGCGGCCCGACGACTTGAGCGCCTCGAGCGCGGGCTTCGGCCGCATGATGACGAGGCGCCCGAGCGACACGGGAAGCAGCACGACGCCGACCACGATGCCGCCCACGAAGCGCACGAGGTCGGTGAAGAGGAGCACCAGCGTCTTCGCCCAGTGCTTCACAAGCGACGCGGTGAGGATGCCGAGCCTGCCGAACACGATGCCGAGCGCGACGAGCGCCACGCTCACCGCGATCATCGCGACGACGGCGATCAGCCACTCAAGTCCTTGCACGCCCGCCGCCTCCAGGCCCGGCGCGTCGCCGCGCCTCGTCGCGCGCGGCGATGTCGCGCGCGATCAGCTCTTCCTGCGCGCGCCAGATCTCGCCCAGCGCGTCGTCGAAGGCCGCATCGTCGTCGGCGAGGCCTGCGCGGCCCGGTTCCGAGCGTTCGTCGTCGGTGTAGCTCCACTGCTCGATCGCGACCGCGAGTTCGGTGCGCAGCGCCTCGCGCACGCGCTGGCAGTGGCGCGTGACGGTCGGCTCGCTCACGCCGAGCAGTTCGCCGATCTCGCGGCCTTGCTTCGACTCGAGCACCCGCATGCGGTAGGCCTCGAAGTGGACGAACTCCGAGCGCTTCTGCGTGGAGCGGATCGCCGCATGCACCTTCGCGGCCATCACGCGGCGTTCGTACTCGTCGTCGGGCTGCGGGACGCGCGCTTCGCCCATCCATTCGTCGTCGAGGCTCGCGCCGCGCTTGCCGCCGCCGCGCTTCTGGGCGTAGCGGCGGTCCATCTCGTCGCCGAGCACATGCTTGGCGATCGCGAGGAGCCAGGTCGAGAAGCGCACGCCGCGCTGCGGGTCGAAGCGGTCGATCGAGTCCGAGAGCGCGACGAGCGTGTCCTGCGTGAGATCGCGCAGCGTCTCCTCGCCGAGACGGCCGTTGCCCCAGCGCGCGAGCGTTCCGCGCACGACCGGCCCGAAGGCCTCCCAAAGTTCGAACCACGCCTGCTCGTCGCGCGAGCGGAGTCTGCGGAGGAAGGCCGTGTCGACCTGATGCATGGTGGGGATTGTGCCCATGGCCGACGCGGTTGGGAGGCGTCGGCGACGATTTTCAGCTCACGAGGGGCTGTTGCCCGCGTCGGGCTTGCGGGCGGGCCTTCTCGGAGCCGCGGGGGCTTCCTTCGGAGAGAGGAGCTCGTACTCGAAGCCGCCGGTCTTCTTGTTCCGGGTCCACTTGAGGACCAGCTCCCGCGGCTCGAGTCCGCGCGTCGTCAGGACCGGGGGCGTCGGGTGCTTCGCCTCCATCTTGCGGTCGGTGGAAGTCGTGCCGGTCGAGCGCCGAGGCGGGATCAGGTCGAACACCGGCTTCGACTTCGCGAGGTTGTCCTGTGGAATGTCGAGGATCGCATCGGTGGCCGCGATGGTCTCGGTCCGGCCGTGGACGGTGATCTCGATCGAGAAGTTCCGCTCCCGCAGCTGGGAGACGAGATCCTCGAGGTCCGAGACCGCGACGCCTTCCCGCGAGAGGTAGCGGAGGCCCTCCGCGAGGAAGCTGATGCGGGCCGCCGCGGCGCTGAAGGCCGAGGGCGTGAGGTTCGTCGCCCACTCCCGCCACGCCCGCTCGAAGCTCGCCACATCGTTCGTGCCGAACGCCTGGACGAACGCGCGTTCGCTCGGCATGCCGCTGTGCAGGAGCCGCAGATAGCCCTCGAAGGGCCTCTGGTAGCGCCCGCCGTCGGCCCAGCCGAGGAACTGCACCATCGACCACGCCTGCACATACTGGACCGAAGCGTTGCCGGCGCGGACATTCGCGTTCCACTGGTCGTTCGACATCGTGATCAGCCGGACGAAGTCGACGGTCGTGCCGGTCTCGATCGCCTTCTTCACGGCGGCGACCGCTCCCGGGCTGGCCTGGCCGACGATCACGCGGCCGTCGACGACGATCGCCTCGCCGAAGAACTCCGCGAGTCCCTCGTTCACCCATGGCGGCAGCGTGCCCGCGAAGCGGCTGTGGGCGTACTGGTGGAAGCCCTCGTGCTGGACGACATGCAGGACGCGCGTGCGCGGCAGCTGCTCGACGAAGAACGCCAGCGCCGCGCCTGCCGGCGAGATGAAGAACATGCCGCCGCTGCCGGTGCCGTTGATGCCGTACCGATTGCGCAGCACGCCGAGGTAGTCGGCCTCGCGCTGGAACATCAGCACGAAGGGGACCTCGGGCGCCTGCTGCGGGATACCCGCCAGCCGCCGCGCGTACTCCTCGTACATGAGGTCGAGGTGCGCGGCGTAGAGCTTGGTCTCGTCGGGGTCGAGGTCGCTCAGGATGCGGTAGTGCTTCGAGCGGAACTCCCTGCCGGCCTTCGCGAACCAGTCCTGTGCGGCGGGGCGCGCGGTGGGAGCGTCCTGCGCCCGCACAGGCGGCGAGGGCCACAGCAGGAGGGCGAGCAGGAGGCCAGGCAGGAGGCGAGGCAGGAGGCGAGGCAGGACACGCAGGGTGGTGAGGGGACGCATCCGCGGCGATTCTCCGGTGTGGTGGTCGGAACGAACGCAGAAGGTACGCATTCGGCGGGCGATTGTCGGCGGCAAACGGAAGAAGTCCCGGCGGGGCCTCATAACTTTCCAAACCACAGCGGTTTATGGTCGGATTGCGCGGGCTGGGCGAGCCGTGCCGACAGGTCTAGGAATTTCGCCAAAATCCGATCCTTCTCCTCGCTTCGTCTGATTCCTGAGTGACAATGGACACGGCCGACGAGAGTCGGCCTCCAGGCGACTTAGGGACCGCCTGTGATTCGTTTGCCTTCGGGTTGAGGGACCTGAAGGCGGGCGGAGGTAAAAAGGGACGGCGTTTCGCCTCTAGAGCGAGACGCCTGTGAACGGCGGAAAGGGAACCTGCCGCTCACACGCACACGCTCGAGGACGCTCGGGCGTGTTGCTTTTTTTGGCCAAGTCGGGGTTTGAGCGGCGGCTGCTGCGGCAGCCGCCTTTGGTGCTTGCTGGCTTTGTTTGAGCGGCGGCTGCTGCGGCAGCCGCCTTTGGTGCTTGCTGGCTTTGTTTGAGCGGCGGCTGCTGCGGCAGCCGCCTTTGGTGCTTCCGGTCTTTGGTGCTCGAAGCCGGCGCCCGCAAACGGTGCACGGCACGTGCCGTGCAGTGCCTGGCACTGACTGGCACGTGCCGTGCACCGGTCGTTGGTCGCAAGTCGTGGTGGGCCTCGGGGCGAACCAGGGGCTACTGAAGCCGGCGGAACCTGTACGCGCCCTTCACGGCGCCCCAGACCTGCTTGCCTTCCGCGTCGAATCCGCGGTCCCAGCTGTCGAGGCCATTCCCCTGCAGGACGACTTCGCTCGTCGCGTAGGCCGCCCCCCGCAACGAACTTTCGCAGTCGCGCTCGTTGGTCGATCCGACCCACGATCCGCCCTCGCGCCGCAGCACGATCGAGCATCCCGCCCGCGGCACGAGCGATTCAGGCGTGTCCTGCTCGAAACGCGTCGGATCGCTCCACGCGCCGACCCGGTCGCGCGGGTTCGGAAGCTCGTACACGAAACTCTCGACCGATCCGTCGCCGCGGTCGATCAGCTGGTACACGCGCTGCCGGTACGGCCGTTCGAGGCTGGCCGCCATCGCCTGCTCGACATAGATCCACGGACCGTCCGTCCGTGATGTCCAGATCGGAGTCATGTGCAGCCGCACATCGAAGAACTCGGGGTCGGTCTTGGACTGCGCCTCGCTCGAGAACGAGCCCGAGAGCAGCGCCGCGACCTCCGGGACGCCGTTCTTGACCGCGGACTTCACCGGAACCGGCGAGTCTTCGCGGACGCCCTTCGATGCGCCCGTACAGCCGACGAGCAGGGCGGAAAGGGCGGTCAGGACTGGGGCGGCGTGCCGGCGCAGGCGTCGAACGGGCGTCATTTCCGCACTGTACCGCGCCCGTCCCGAGGGGCGTGGCTTGTGTAGACTTCCCGCTTTCCGTCTCGGCGTTTTTGCCGTCCATTTGTTTCGCTGGAGAGCCCACGATGAGCACCGCATCCGCCCCGTCCCCGAAGCCAGTCGACACCCGCGGCCTTGCCGGCCAGACCGTCGGCGACACCTCCATCTGCGCGGTCACCCAGACCGAGCTCATCTACCGCGGCTACGAGATCGCCGATCTCGCCGAGAACGCGACCTTCGAGGAAGTGGCGCACCTCCTCCTCGTCGGCCACAAGCCGTCGGCGGCCGAGCTCAGCGCCTTCAAGGCCGAGATCGCCTCGATGCGCGCGATCCCCGCGAGCGTTCGCGACGCGGTCGTCCGCATCGCGAAGGAAAGCCCCAACGCCCACCCGATGTCGATCCTGCGCTCGGGCGTGTCGCTCCTCTCGCACCTCGACCCGGACTGCGAGGACAACTCGCCGGCGGCCGGACTCCGCAAGGCGAAGCGCCTCCTCGCGCAGATCCCGTCGATCATCGGCGCGTGCCAGATGACCCTCGACGGCAAGGCCCCGGTCGACCCGGACGCCTCGCTCGGCCACTCCGCGAACCTCATGTGGATGATGAGCGGCAAGAAGCCCGACGAACTCGCGGCGAAGATCATGGATGTCTCGCTCGTCCTCTACGCCGAGCACGACTTCAACGCCTCGACCTTCTCCTGCCGCACGATCGCCTCGACCGAGACCGACATGCACAGCGCGGTCTGCGGCGGCATCGGCGCGCTCAAGGGCCCGCTGCACGGCGGCGCCAACGAGATGGCGATGGAGATGCTGAAGGACATCGACAAGGACTGCGCCGGCGGCAAGATGACCGTTGACGCGTGGATGCAGCGCGCCTTCGCCGAGAAGCGCAAGCTGATGGGCTTCGGCCACCGCGTCTACAAGAACGGCGACCACCGCGCGGGCATCCTGCGTCGCTGGGGCCTCAAGCTCGCGGAGAAGCATGGCGCGTCGAGCAAGAAGTGGTTCGACATGGGCGACGAAGTGCAGGCGATCATGCTGCGCGACAAGAACATCCACCCGAATGTCGACTTCCCCTGCGGCATGACCTACTTCATCATGGGCATCCCCGTGCCGCAGTACACGCCGATCTTCGTGGCGAGCCGCATCACCGGCTGGTGCGCGCACATCATGGAGCAGCACGCGAACAACCGCATCATCCGCCCGCTCGCGAGCTACACGGGCCCGATGAGCCTGAAGTGGAACGCGTGAGACGCGCCGCCGGGTCCCGCATCGGGAGCCGCTCGGAACGAAGCAAAAACGAAGAACCCCGGCCTGCAGCGCAGACCGGGGTTCTTGTTTCACCGTCGAGGCGGAAGTCGCCTGCTCACGGCAGGCGGTGCACCGCGTTCACATTCGCAACCGTTGGGATCAGGAGCTGCGATCCCTGGAAGTAGATCGTCGAGGTTCCCGCGGTGGTCGAACCGCTAGCCGTCGGAGCGAAGGTGATGAGCGAATTCTTGTCGCCGCTCACGGCCGATGCGGCCCACGCGCCGAACATCGACAGCGTCCACTGGCCAGACGAGCTGACCCATGCGCCGTCGGTGTCCTCTTCGCTGAGCGTGTAGCCGACATCCGAGAGGTCGAGGCCCCAGCTCCAGGTTCCTGCCGTCACCGAGCCGAGCGAAGTCGGGGTGAAGGAGAGCATGTCCTCGTCGGCGGCGCCTGAGAGCGCGGCGATCGTCGGATTGTCGAGCGTCGAGATGCCGATCGCGCCCGAGGGCAGGATCGTGATCGCATCGATGTTCTCGGCGGCGACGGTGAGGTCGACATCGGAGCCATCGAAGTAGAACGCGAAGGTTCCCGCGGTGTTCTCGCCGAGCGAAGTCGGCGTGAAGCGCACGATGTCCTCGGCGCCGACGGAGGTGCCGCTCGGGCCGCCGGTCAGGCCGGTGATGGTCGTCGCCGCCGAGAAGGAGAGCAGGATGTCGCCGTTCGCGAGCACCGCCATCGCATCGATGGTGCGGCCGCCGAGGCCGACATCGGAGCCGTCGAAGTAGCGGCTCCAGGTCGCGGTCGCGCCGTCGTACTGCGCGATGTCTTCGGGCGGAACGATGCCTGCGGCGCCGATCGTCGGCGTTCCGCTGAAGGAGAGGAGGATCTTGCCCGAGGTGGTGGGCGTGGTCCATCCGCCGTTGGTCGCGTTGGTGAGGGCGCGGTTCAGGTTCACGCGGCCGACGCCGAGCTTGCCTGCAAAGCTCGGGTTGAGCGAGTCGATCTGATCGACCGTGGTCCGCACGCGGTGCCAGACCTGTCCGGAGGTCCAGGTCGGGAACTGGCTCCACACATTCGCCACGAGGCCCGCGACGAGCGGGCACGCCATCGAGGTGCCGTCGAGCGCCGCGGTGTAGTCGTTGTTCTGATCGGTCGAGACATGGTAGCTCGACAGGATCGCGACTCCCGGCGCGGAGATGTCGACCCAGGTGCCGTAGTTGGAGAACGAGGCCTTCTGGTCGGACTGATTGGTGGCGGCGACGGAGTAGACATCCTCGCGCGTGCTCAGGTAGGGAGCGGCCTGGGTGTTCGAGTTGCCCGCTGCGGCGAACACGAGTCCGCCCGCACCGAGGAAGTAGTCGACCGCGGCGGCGAGGCCACCGGAGTTCGACGAGCCCCACGAGCAGCTCGCGATGCGCGCGCCGTTGTTGGCCGCGTAGTAGAGGGCCGACGCGGCCGAGTCCATGCGGACCACGCCGACCTGCTGGCCGCCCTGGTTCGCGCTGTGGCCCATGCGCAGCGCCATGACGCGCACGCCATCGCCCGTGGTCGTCGAGGATCCTGCGGCGAAGCCGCCCGCGACGCTCGCGGTGCCGTAGCCGTTGTTGTTGATGGCGGCCACGATGCCCGCGCAGTGGGTGCCGTGACCGTTGAAGTCGCGCGGGTCGTTGTCGGCGCCGTTGCAGTCCTCGCCCGCCCAGCAGGTGATGACGGGAATCGTGACGAAGTCCCAGCCGATCCAGTCGTCGATGAAGCCGTTCGCGTCGTCATCGACGCCCGCGACGCCGTTCTTCTCGGCGGTGTTGACCCACATGTTGCCCGCGGTCGCGCCCGGATTGCTGATGCTCGCGGCCGAACCGCCGAGGTCCTTGTGGAAGTAGCGGACGCCCGTGTCGAGCACCGCGACGATGACGGAAGGCGCGCCGTTCTGGATATCGAAGCCTTCCGGCGCGTCGATGTCCTTGTCGTTCGCCTGGTTCAGGTGCCACTGCGACGCGTAGTTCGGATCGTTCGGCGGGGCGAAGATGGTGTGGACTCCGATCGGCTCGACCTTGCGGACGAGCGGATCGGCGGCGAAGTCGGCCATCGCCGCGGCGAGGGTGGTCTTCTCGAGATCGACCGTGAGGACGGCGTAGCCGCCGAGTTCGGGAAGCGGCTTGTCCTTCAGGTTCGCGGCGACCGAACCCTGGAACAGCTTGCGGATGCCCTTCACGCCGTGGTGGGCGCAGAGGTCGTCGAGGAACTTGATGCCGACGCGCCCATCGGCCGCGAGGCCCGTGCGCTCGAGCGAGGCGGCCGCTTCGGGGCCGAACTCGACGATGAACTCGTCGGGAACGATCCACTCAGCCTGGCCGAGCTCGGCGAGCCAGGGATCGGCCTGCACGGCACCGAACTCCTGGAGATGGTTCTGGTTCGGGTTTCGCGCGGTCTTGGTTGCGACTTGCGGCGCAGCCGAGACCGCGAGGGTCAACGACCCGACGCTGCACAGCGCAATGGCGCTAATACGGTTCTTCAACATGGTGGACTCCTCAAGAAGACGAACTTGCAGGATCCGGAGCGGGGCGGTCCTCAGGTACCGCCTCGCCCGGCGGCATCGGTGATGCGAACAAAGATCGCGGCCGGGATGCCTGCCGGCCGCGCGTTCGACGGGTGGGACTGGTGGGATGGAGGACGCCACGGGCTGCGAAGCCGCTCCGTGTGGGAGCCAGCGGTCGTGGAATGTCGGCAGTCTGGGAGCATGCGCGACTCGTCCTTGGTTCGGACGCTGGACACGGCTCCCAAGCGTTGGTTCAAAACTATCGATGTTTTTGTAGCGTTCAAGAGGTACATGCCGAATTCGGCGAATTGCGCGATTGCGTCTGCCCCGAAGCGGGCAAGCAGCGCACGAATGTCACCCGTCTGCGTGCGATTCCGCGCGGTCAAGCCGTTTCTCTCAGCGGAAAGGGCGTTTCCAGGGGCCTCGCGCCGGGGTGCTACATTCCCCGCCCCATGTCCACCGTCAAGACCATCGCCGTCATCGGCGCCGGAACCATGGGTTCCGGCATCGCCCTCACCGCAGCCCAGACCGGCTTCAACGCCATCCAGATCGATGTGAGCCAGGCCGCGCTCGACAAGGCGAAGGCCGGTCACGCGAAGAGCCTCGCGCGCCTCGTCGAGAAGGGCAAGATGCAGCAGGCCGACGCCGACGCCGCGCTCAAGCGCGTCTCCTACTGCACGGCGATGGCCGATGCGAAGGCGGCCGACTGGGTGGTCGAGGCGGCCACCGAGAATGTCGAGCTCAAGAAGAAGATCTTCAAGGAGATGCAGGCGACCTTCCGCGAGGATGTGGTGCTTGCGACCAACACCTCGAGCATCTCGATCACCGACATCGCGAGCTCGGTCGGCAAGGACGCGCCCCGCGTCATCGGCATGCACTTCTTCAACCCGGTGCCGATCATGAAGCTCGTCGAGGTCATCAAGGGCATCGCGACGAGCGAGGAGACGACCGCGCGCACGATCGAGCTTTCGAAGGCGATGGGCAAGACGCCCGTTCCCGCGAACGACCGCGCGGGCTTCGTCTCGAACCGCGTGCTGATGCCGATGATCAACGAGGCGTTCTACGCCTGGATGGAAGGCGTCGCGAAGCCCGAGGACATCGATCAGATCATGCTCCTCGGCTGCAACTTCCCGATGGGTCCGCTGCGCCTCGCCGACTTCATCGGCCTCGATGTCTGCCACGACATCATGATGGTGCTCCACAAGGAGCTCGGAAACCCGAAGTTCTTCCCGTGCCCGCTGCTCCGGCAGCTGGTGCAGGCTGGGCGCCTCGGCGACAAGACCGGTCGCGGCGTGTACGAGTACCCCGCGAAGTGACCGCGGCTGGCGCGCTCAGCGGGCGCGCGCGGCCGCCTCGATCCGATCGACCGCCTTCGACAGGTCGCGCAGCGCATCGATCGCGCTGACGCGGATGGTCTTCCATCCGAGCCCCTCGAGGACGCCTTCGCGCACGCTCTCGCGGTCGATGACCGTGGGCGCCGCGCGATGGAACACGCCGTCGAGCTCGACGCCAAGCACCCAGCGGTCGGGTGCGTTGCGATCGGCGAGCGCGAGGCTGACGCGGAAGTCGCGCGAGCGGCCGACATGGAGGTCGACCTTCCAGCCGCGCGACTCGAGCTCGCGGGCGAGCGCCGCCTCCACCGACTCGATGTCGAGCGCCCGCTGCGGCCCGGCCTCGTCGCGCGCACTCGGCACGGTGCCGAGTTCCGCGAACGCGAGGTAGTCGCGGAGATCCTGCGCGCCCTTCGAGAGGCACTTCTTCGGATCGAGGTCGCTCGCGCGGATCGACGAGAAGATCACGACCTTCTCGCGCGCGCGGGTGACGGCGACATTGAGGCGCCGTTCGCCGCCCGAGAGGTTGAGCGGGCCGAAGTTGTGGTACATCGCGCCCGACGCGTCGCGGCCGTAGCAGATCGAGAAGAGCATGGTCGCGCGCTCGTCGCCCTGCACATTCTCGAGGTTCTTGATGAAGACGGGGTCGCCGAGCTTCGCGCTCTCGGCGAGGCCCTCGCGCACGCGCGCGTCGCGGTCGAGTGCCTCGTCGAAGAGGTCCTGGACGAGCGTCTGCTGCGCCACGCTGAAGGTGACGACGCCGATCGAGCGGTTCGCGCTGCAGGCGTCCGGATCGGTGAGGCGGCGCACCATCTCCGCGACGACCGCTTCGGCCTCCGCGCGGTTCGTCGATGTTCCCGCGCGGTCGTAGGTGCCGCCGACGAAGCGGAACTCGACGCCGAGGTTCGGGTGCGCGCGGTGCGCGGCGGGGAAGGTCTGCAGGCGTCCGCCGTAGCTCTTGCGGTTCGAGAACTCGATGAGGCGCTCGTCGCGCGAGCGGTAGTGCCAGAGCAGGCTTTGCTGCGGGATTCCCGATGCGATCGCCTCCTCGAGCACGCTCTCGAGCGGCTCGAGCGCGTCGGCGATCTCCGCTTCCGCGTCGGTCGATTCGCCCGAGTCCTTGCGGTCGAAGAAGTTGGTCGGCGGCAGCTGCTTCGAGTCGCCCACGATGACGGCGGCGCTGCCGCGCGAGATCGCGCATGCGGCGTCCCAGACGGGCACCTGCGACGCCTCGTCGAAGACGACGAGGTCGAAGGGCGGAAAGTCGGGCGGAAGCATCGTCGCGGCAGAGAGCGGGCTCGCGAGCACGATCGGCTTGATCGCCGCGATCGCGGGTGCCGCCTCGCCCATCACTCGCCGGATCGGCCGACGGATGGTCGTGAGCGCGCGGAGCTCGTTCACGATGCGGACCGCGGTGCGCATGTTCGCGTCGTCGGTGGCCGCGAGCGCGGCCTTCGCGCGGTCGCGTACGACGACGGCGACCGAGTCGGCGGCGCCCTTGCGGTAGGCGAGGACCGCGTCGAGGAAGTTGCGGCGGAGGAGATCCGCACGGTCGCTCGCGCAATCGGCGAGACCGCTCTCGCTGCGCAGGCGCAGCCGCACCCAGGCGGCGAGGAGTTCCGCCTCGACCGCGTCTTCCGCGTAGGCGGGGTCGAGCGTGCCGGTCGAGAGCGCGCTTGCGACCGCCTCGAGGCCGAGGCTCGCGGCAAGCGCGCGCGCCGTGGTGAAGGCGCTCCACGCAGGGAGGCTCGTGGCGCCCGCCTCGAGCCGCGCGAGGCGCTCGGCGAGATCGGCGACCGCGAGGTCCTTGCTGCGGAACGCGTTCGGCGCCTGCGTGGCCGCATCGACCGACTTCAGCGCGGCGTCGAGCTCGGCGATCGACCGCTGCGCGGCTTCGGCGCGCGGAAGGATCGCTCCGGCGCCCGCCTGCTCCGGTACATGCGCCGCGAGCGAGGCGATGTCGCGCGGGAAATGCTCGCGCGCGGAGCGGGCGGCGGTGCGCGTGCGGTCGATCGCGGCGCGCGCGGCCGCGAAGTCGACCGCGCCCGCTGCGTCGGTGAAGGTGCGGAGTTCAGCGGCGACCGAGTCACCGGCCTTGATCGCGGCGTCCGCCGCGATGAGCCGCTCGATCTCGGCGAGCAGTTCGTCGATGCCCGATGGCGGGGCCGTGCGTGCGACGCGCGCGAGCGCCGCGCGGGCCTTGCGTGCGGCAAGCCAGCGGAACAGGATGAAGCGCTCGCGAACCGCGCGCAGGTCGCCTGCGAGCGAGGCGAGCGGCAGCGCGAGGACGGCGCGGTCGTAGCCGGCGTCGAGTTCGGCGGAGGCCTTCGCGGCGCGCTCGCCGAGGTCGACGGCGCGCGCGAGGGCGTCGAGCCGCGCGGCGTGGTCGGCTGCGAACGCGGCGGCCGCGAGGGCGGGGGCGGCGCGCGTACCTGACTCGAGCGAAGCGGCGAACACCGCGGTGCGCGCGAGTTCGCCGAGCGTGGTGCGGGGCGCGAGGCCGAGGTTCGTGCAGAGTTCGCGGCTTGCGTCGACCGCGCGGGCGAGCGTCGTGCGCGCCTCGAGTGCGGCGCGAGCGGCTTCGAGCGCGCCTTCAGGTGAGATGACCGCGGTCGGCGCGAGGCCGGCGTGGGCGGTCGCGGCGTCGGGCGGAAGATCGCGCGCCGCATCGGCGAGCGTCGCGACGGCCGCGAGGCGCTCCTCGATGTCGGAGGCGCTCATCGCGGGCCGCACGGACGCGTCGAGCGCGCCCGAGGGGAGCATCGCGCCGGTGCACTTCGCGCGCGCGTCGAACGACCGGTTGATCGCCTCGAATGCGGACAACTGACCTTCGGATGCTGCGTGAAGCGCATCGCAGGAGGCGCGCAGCCGCACGCGCGGCTTGTCGACATTCGTCGCCACTTCCGCGAACTGGCGCGCGTTCGGCGCGGCGCGGCCCTCGATCTCGTCGAGCGCCGCCTTCACCTGCGAGACGAAGCTGGTCTTGGTCGCGTGCTCGGCGTGGAGGTCGAGCGTGAACGCGCCGAGGCCCGTCTTGCGCAGGCGGTCGCTCACGACGCTGAGCGCCGCGCTCTTCTCGGCGATGAAGAGGACGCGCTTGCCGCGCGCGAGGCTTTCGGAGAGGAGGTTCGTAATCGTCTGGCTCTTGCCGGTGCCGGGCGGGCCCTGCAGCACGAAGGTCGAGCCCTTCGTGGCGGAGACGATCGCGGCGATCTGCGAGCTGTCGGCCGGCAGCGGGAGGCGAACCGCCGCGAACGGCGCCTCGTCGTCGACGGCGCTCGGGGCTACGAGCGGCGCGTTCCGCAGCTGCGGCGTGACGGCGCGGTCGAGCAGCGTGCCGACGATCGCATGGTCTCCGAGCGCGGTGCCGCGGAGGCGCATTTCCTCGACGAGCGGAAGCTTCTTGAACGAATAGATGCCGAGCTTCGCGACCGGCAGGACGCGCGCGCCCGGCACATCCTTCACCGCCTGGCGCACGCGCATGAGGATCGCGCGGATGTCGAGACCGTGCTCGTCCTCGACGAGCGCGCTCGCGAGGCCGGTGCCGAGGCCGATGTCGAGGCCGTGGGCGGCGCGGAGCGACTCGACGAGCGCCGCGTTCGGCACCGTGTCTTCCGGCAGCGGGCGCACGCGGAAACCCTCCGAGCGCGAGATGCGCTCGAGTTCGACCGGCACGAGGACCAGCGGCGCGCGCAGCGGTTCCTTGCGCTGCTCGACGGAGTATTCGAGGAAGCCGATCGCGACGAAGAGGGAGCGCGCGCCGGTCTCCTCGATCGAGGTCTTCGCGTCGCGGTAGGCCTTCGTCGCGCGCTTGAAGAGTTCGTCGTCCTCGAGCGTCGAGCGCAGGATGCGGCGGCCGATCTCGTCTGCGACATGCGCGGGCGACATGTCGCGCATCGCGCCACGGGCCTTGAGGACGAGCGGCGTCTCCTTCCAGAGCGTGTCCTCGAGCAGCGAGATCGGCTCGTCGCCTTCCGCGAAGAGCGGAACGCCTGTCTTGTCGCGGTCGTTCAGCAGCTTGTTGCGCAGCGTGAGGTCGAGGAGCTTCTTGCGCCACGACTCGAGGCGGCGCTCGCGCGGCGTGAGCTTCGGCTTCGGAAGCGGGGGAAGCCCGGCCGGCTGCACGACGGTCCACTGGTCGTCGGGTGCGGGCGTTCCGTCGGGGCGGCGCACGGCGCGTCGCTCGAGGCGCTCGGGAACCGGGTGGAAGCCCGCGGCGCGCGCGGCGCGGATGTCGACGACGAGGACGGCGTCGCTTGCGGCGGCGAGCCAGCGCTCGCCCGTCGCGAGGGCCGCGCCGAATCCGCTCATCGCGCCGCAGACGGCGGTGGCCTCGATCACGCGCGCCTCGCCGAGCTTGACTCGGTTCTCGAGGCGCGAGGGTCCGAGGTGGACGGCATCGGGGAAGTGCGAGTCGATCGTGGCGAAGGCGACGACGGCGTGGCCGTCGCCGAGCACGATCATCGGCCAGAGGCCGCAGGCCTCGAAGAGCGCGGCGAGCGTGACGGCGAGGTCGAGGCAGTTGCCGAGGCCGTCGGCGAGGACTTCGCCGGCGGTGCGGACCTTCTGTCCCGTGGTCTCGAAGCTCGGCTGCGCGGTCACATAGGTGATGGCGCGTGCGGCGAGCGCGTCGTAGCACGCCTCGGCGAGGCGCTGCACGCGCTCGGGGCTGCCGGAGAGGTAGCCGTCGAGCGCGCCGCTGCCGGTCGACTTCTGCACGCGCGCGGAGACATCGCGGAGGATCTCGGCGATGGCGGGCGTGTTCGAGGTGACGAAGGCCGCGAGCGACTCGCAGGTGATCTGCGTGCCGCACCAGTGCGAGGCCGGGACGACGGTGAGGCGGTGGCGGGCCGTCGCGAGCGTGTTGCCGTTCGCGTCGGTGAGCGTCGCGACGAGGTCGACCTGCTCGCGCTCGGTCGAGCGGCGGAGGAGTTCGACGGGAAGCTCGAGTCCGTGGGTGTCGACCGCGAGCGAGGCGCCGGCGTCGATCGTCTCGAGTCCGCGCGTGAAGACGGTGGCGGTGTCGACGGGCTGGCCGTCGATCGCGACGCGGAGGAGGGCGCCGGAGAGCCGCTCGTGCGCCTGGACCTCGACCGCATAGACGCAGGGGACGGCGTTGAGCTCGAGCGAGGCGGAGGTCGTGGTGGAGGCGTCGAAGCGGAGGTCGGCGGCGGGCGCGGCGGGGGATCGCGCCGCGGTCGCGATGGGCTCGGGGGTCTTCTCCACGCTCGTCGGATCGTGCATATCGGCCATTATGACGGAAACAGAAACGGTGCACGGCACGTGCCGTGCAGTGCCAGACACTGACTGGCACGTGCCTGGCACCGACCCGACGCCGTTTCCAGCGCGCGAATCGACCTGTCTCGCACCTGCGGAACGCGCCTGGCGGGCGCTGCGCGCGCGTGCACGGCACGTGCCGTCCAGTACCAGGCACTGCACGGCACGTGCCGTGCACCAGTCGGAGCCGCCGATCGGGGCGTGGGTAAGGGCGCGGGTCCGACGGCCCTCCCTCCCGCCAAAGGGAGCGGCCGCAGCCGCGACCGCTCAGATTCGCGGCCGCAGCCGCGACCGCTATAAGATGTCCCGCTATGTCCACCGCGCACCCGACGGCCCCGTCCGCCACTCCCTCCAAGACCGACCCCGAGACCGTGACCATCTCGGGCTATGTCGTCGGCGAGCGCTACGGCCCCGACACCGTCCTGACCCACGATCCCGCCGACCCGACCCGCGCCCACCCGCGCATCGGCGAGCCCGGCCAGTACCCCTTCACCCGCGGCGTCCACAAGACGATGTACCGCTCGCGCCTCTGGACCATGCGCCAGTTCGCGGGCTTCGGCTCGGCCGACGACACCAACAAGCGCTTCAAGTACCTCCTCGACAACGCGAAGGGCACCAAGGCCAACACCGGTCTCTCGACCGCGTTCGATCTTCCGACCCTCATGGGCCGAGACTCCGACGACCCGCTGTCGGCGGGCGAAGTCGGCCGCTGCGGCGTCGCCATCGCCTCGATCGAGGACATGCACCGCCTCTACGCCGACATCCCCGTCGGCGATGTGACCGTCTCGCAGACGATCAACGCTCCGGCCGCCGTGATCTGGGCGATGTACCTCGCCCACGCCAAGGAGCGCAACATCCCGTGGACCTCGCTCGGCGGCACGCTGCAGAACGACATCCTCAAGGAGTTCCACGCGCAGAACGAGTTCATCTATCCGCCCGAGGCGAGCGTGAAGCTCGTCGTCGACACGATCGAGTTCGCGGCGCAGCACCTCCCGAAGTGGAACTCGGTCTCGATCTCGGGCTACCACATCCGCGAGGCCGGCTCGACCGCCACGCAGGAGCTCGCCTTCACGCTGCGCGATGGCATGGAGTATGTCGAGGAGTGCATCAAGCGCGGCCTCGATGTCGACGGGTTCGGCCCGCGCCTCTCGTTCTTCTTCAACAGCCACAACGAGTTTTTCGAGGAGATCTGCAAGCTCCGCGCCGCGCGCCGCATCTGGGCGAAGGCGATGAAGGAGCGCTACGGCGCGAAGAACGAGCGTTCGCTCCTCATGCGC
>Ga0209972_10001408_pt1 | contig 21084 bp, 31 predicted proteins | sample NOAtaG_7_FD_187302 | JGI IMG/M metagenome (GOLD analysis project Ga0209972, IMG submission 187302) | Freshwater lake microbial communities from Lake Erie, under a cyanobacterial bloom - NOAA_Erie_Diel1S_2200h metaG (SPAdes) (version 2) | ecosystem: Environmental > Aquatic > Freshwater > Lake ... | reverse complement strand
CCCACTACCCGGCACCCGTCACCCCACTACCCGGCATCCTTCACCACACTACCCAACATCCTTCACCGCACTACCCAACATCCTTCACCGCACTACCCGCCCGCCTTCAACCAACGCCAGCCTTCACCACACTACCCGCCCACCTTTAACCACCGCCTGCCCTCAACCAACCAGTAACAGGCGATCCACGGCCAAAACGGGCAAATTAGAAATTAGAACCGAAATAGAACCGAAATAGAAAAAAAAAAATCCCTAAAATCATATACTTATCTATATATTTCTATATTTCTATATTTTATAGAGTAAATCAGTAAAACATAACGTAGTAACATATTCTCCCACATGGTGGTTTGTTACTGTAACACTCTCCCGCACATTTTTTCACAGCAACTTGAAAATGAATTAGAAAACTAGAAAAATAGAAACGGTCATATTTTACAACCGCTTAGCTCCTCTATTTTGCTTTCCACCAAATTAGAAAATTAGAAAAATAGAGCGAAACGCCCAAAAACCATGTTACCGTAACACTTTTTAACCCCTAAACGATGTTACCGTAACAACTTTTCGCCACCGAAATTTTGTTACGGTAACATGCAACCGACACCAATCGACTTGTTACCGTAACACCACAACGTAACAACTTTTAATCTGGCACAGCCAGCGCCGTAACAATCGCCGCAATTCTCTGCGCATCCGCTTTGGTTAATACAGCAGGCAAGCGGAGGTTGGCTATTGCGCCGCCAGCCAATGGGACGGGAATCTCAACATCCCCCTGCCCGACGACAATGGTCGTGTCGCCCCGTGGCGTTTCGAGTGAGGAATATAACGGATGCGCCCCTGCGTGGCGCAGTACCTCGTCAACCTCAACCCCGATATAATTGGCTATCTCTGCGGCCTCAGCCACACTCATCTTTCTACGACCGCGCAACATCAGGCTCACCGCAGCTGGGTCCAACCGCAATCTGGCCGCAAGCTGGCGCTGGGACAATTGTTTGTCCGCAAGGCGATCCTGAAACCATCGCGTGTCTATTCTCTCTTGGACATCAGTGTTCACGGTTTACCCCTCGGAGTCAACGCTACAGTTGTTACCGTAACATCAGGCTGTGGACAAAGCAAGCGCAACTGTCAGATTCTCAATGGTATTTTATAAATACACATAAAATCGCATCAAAGGGGTTGCGGTAATCACAATGTTTTGATAACCTTAGCTCAACAACACTTAAGATTTGAGAGGAACAAATCGTGCCGAAACAGCGCAACCTAGGCCAGTTTGGCCGCCCCACTTACAATCAAGCCGCCAAGGTAATCGCGCGGTTTGGCTCTGAGGCCAAGCTGGCCAACGCGATTGGCATTAGCAGGATCAGCTGCTTCCGCTGGCAGTACAAGAGGCCTGCGGGAAGTGACGGGTTAATCCCAACGCTTCAGATCGCCAAGATTAAGGCGGTGGCCAGAGCGGAGGGCATTCTCATCCGCGATGAGGATTGGGTGCCTGAAATCAACAATTGGGACGGTGAGACGGGCGAGCTGGCCAAGGTTACCCGCAAGCGCAAAACCCTGGCCGAGCTGTTGTCATGACCCGCGTTATTCTGGGTATCGACCCTGGCGTGCAAGGCGGCTTTGCTATCCTGGACGCCGAGACAGGCAAGTTGGTGGACGCGCAACCGTTTCCTTTAACGGATTCTTTTTACCGTGGGAAAAGCGCCAAGCGGCTGGATGGGTACAAACTGGCTACGCTGCTGGATCACCACATGGCCTTGGCGGATGGGGAGATGCAGGCCGTGGTTGAGGCGGTGAGTTCCCGCCCGCGCCAGGCTGGTCAATTTCAGTTCGGCATCAACACCGGCATTATTCATGGCATCCTTTATGCGCATGGCATTCCATTCACGCTGGTGGCGCCTGCCACCTGGAAATCGTTTTTCGGGATCAAGCGTGAGGAAGGCGAAACCAAGCAGGATAAGAAGTCGGAGGCCAGGGAGCTTGCGGCCAGGCTCTACCCCGAACACGCCGACAAGTTCCGCCGCATCAAGGACGATGGGGTGGCGGAGGCGGTGCTTATCGCTTTGTCCCGCGTGGGGCAATGACACAACAAACAATGGAGGAAACCAATGACTAAAATTAAAAACATATACGGCGAAGTGATTTTCACCAGTGCCAATCGTAATGACACGTCCAAGGAGTCTGTGGAGCAAGCTGTGGAAGCCAATGTTAGTTTGATGAAGGCTAAACTGCGGGATGCTAACCTGCAGGAGGCTAACTTGCGGGGGGCTAAACTGCGGGAGGCTGACCTGCAGAATGCTGACCTGTGGAGGGCTAACCTGCAGAATGCTGACCTGTGGAGGGCTAACCTGCAGAATGCTGACCTGCGGGGGGCTGACCTGCAGGACGCCCAAATGCAGAGGGCTGACCTGTGGGGGGCTAAACTGCAGGGGGCTAACCTGCGGGGGGCTGACCTGCAGGGGGCTGACCTGGGGGGGGCTAAACTGCAGGGGGCTAACCTGCACAATGCAAAAATTACAATAGGAAACAGAGTGTTTACACTTAAGGAGGAAACAAATGTCGCGCCTGAGGTTTGGAAATACGGCCCTGTTTTCAGCAAGCTGTACAGAGCGATGCGGGGTTTTGGTGGCCGGCGCATAAAAGCGCCTATTGTAGATTTATTTTTTAGGAAGGACTGATGGGTAAACTTATTCTTGATTTGTACGAGTCGCTTTGGCTGGATGAAAATGGCGATTTGCATTTTGTTTCAATGAATGGCGGCAGAGCTGGGGCGAATTGGCGGTTAATAGCAACGAACCCTGACCTTAGAGGCAAATCAATCGAAATTTCACAGGAAAACGGGGAGAACGACTGATGACTGATAAACCAACACCAATGCCCGATGAGATGGTGCGTGGTATGATAGAAAATAGCAATGAAACGCTGAAAGCAATAAAGGAAATCCGTGGCGGAGATAATCTACCAATCAGATATTTAGTGGGGCTTGCACCTGAGGGGTGTCCCAACCCAATGGTACCGATTCTTCCATCTGGAGAATGGGGCGGGATGTGTATTGGTGAATATGAACCACAAAGCACTGAAAGGACTGATTGATGACAATAAAAACTAACTGGAACGAACCTGGTATAAGGCTGGCTAGCGAGGGTATAGCTGGGCTTCTTCACCGACGGGTGGCCTTTACCCTTCGCGATGCAATCATGGAAGTAAGGGAGCGGCTATCGACCGCACGCGAATTCAACAAACCAAGTAAATTTTATCGGTATATATCACCAGTGGGGCGCATTTCAAATCTCAACTCAGATTGTTTGAGGGTTGCTAAAATTGAATTGGTAGAAAAGAAGTTGGTAGAGCTTTTGGTTTTTGTTCTTGATTGGGAAAGGGATACGCTTGATGACTAACAAAGAAATGATAGCTACGGAAGTGCGAGCCTATTGGGAAAAATTAAAAAGGCCGACTACCCCCGCAATACCAACGACCGCCGCCGAAGGCGTTATAATTATTCTTCATAACTCAGCAAGCGGCGCTGAAGCTGTTGTGGCCGAGTTCACCGATAAAAAACTTAGGGTTCTAGCTTTGAAAGACGGAGAAGCTAAAATCTTGAAACAGTTCGATACACCTTTTGACTTGGAAGAAATCTTTGACTTAAAAGTTATGATTTGGATGCCCACCGAGTGGACTTTGTGCGCGGCAATAACCCACCCCGATCACCCCCCTATGATTTTGCATTGGCGCGCAATAATCGGCTGGTCTTTCACATCTTTCGCAAAATTTGGCATTTGTTAAAAAGAAGAAAGCAAACTTATGACTAACACAAACAACACCCTCGCCGACACGTTAAACGAGCGCGGTAAGCGTTATGGCAATTTTGCTGACCAGGCGGCCATCGCACAGGCGATCAAAGCCGCCATGTACAGCGCCTGCGACTCATCCAAACTTGCTCCCGATCAACGGGAAGCCTTGGCCATGATAGCCAACAAGCTCGGTCGTATCCTGAATGGAGACCCGAACTACGCCGACAGCTGGATGGACATTGCTGGCTACGCGAAGCTGGTGGCAGACAGATTGGAAGCTGTAAGCGGCGAAAAATCTACAACATCTAATCTGTAAAAAGATCATCGAACTTTATGCTTGAAACACCCTTCCCCTATCAGTTAGACGGCGCAGCGTTCCTATCAAAAATGCCACAGGCCTTGTTGGCCGACGAGATGGGGCTGGGTAAGAGCGCGCAAGCTATCATCGCGTGCGACCTGGTTGACGCAGAGAACATCCTGGTTGTGTGCCCCGCCGCCGTGCGCATCAATTGGTCGCGGGAGTTTGACCGATTCAGCGACCGCCGCAGGCCGTGCACGCTGATCCTGACAGGTAAAGACGCGCCTGCGCCTGGCGTTAACGTCGTGTCCTACGACCTGCTGGCCAGCAACGAGAAGCTGCGCAACAATCTGAAGTCGCGGGAGTGGGACGTGCTGGTGATTGACGAGGCGCACTTCCTGAAAGAGCGCAGCGCCAAGCGCACGAAGGTTTTGTACGGCCACAACCAGCACCCAGGCTTGATGCACAAAGCCAAGCGCACATGGCGGTTGACTGGCACGCCCATGCCAAACAACGCCTCAGAGCTTTACACCCATTTGCGATCAGCGAAAATTGTCAACCAACCCTATTGGGATTTTGTGTACCGATTTTGCGCAGGCTTCGACAGTGACTACGGCTACAAAATTACAGGCCACAAGAACACTGACGAACTCAAAGCATTGCTAAACCAATTCATGTTGAGACGAAAGAAGGATGACGTCATGAAACAATTGCCCCCCATCACCTTTTCAGAAGTGACTGTTGATCGTAGCGAAGTCCAGCTCGACCCGTGGTTCTATGAGAACTGGGTGTCGATAGGCGTGCCCGCGTTCCTCGATAACCTCAAGAACATTGACGAGAGTCTGAAGACCAGCCTGAACGCAATCAGAAGCGGCCACCACCACACCAGCAAGGATAGCCTGGAGCTGCTCAAAGCATATTCGAAAAGCACCTCAACGCTGCGGCGCTACATCGGCCTGGCCAAACTCCCCCGCGTCATCGACATCCTGAAGGAAGAACTTGAGACAGGGCAGATTGATAAGCTGGTCATTTTCGCCGTGCACAAGCAGGTCATTGACGAGACGCGAGACAAACTCCGCAAGTTCAAACCTGTCACCCTCTACGGCGGCACGCCCACGGCCAAGCGCCAGCAGAACATCGACAAGTTTCAGAACGAGCCAAGTTGCAGGGTGTTCATCGGCCAGATTGTGGCGGCGGGCACCGGCATCACATTGACCAGTGCGCGGGAGGTGGCCTTTATCGAAGCCGATTGGGTTCCCGCGAACAACGCCCAGGCAGCAATGCGCTGCCACCGGGTGGGGCAAACCAGACCTGTGCGTGTGAGGTTTTTCACATGCGCTAGTTCCGTGGACGAGGACGTCATGCGCGTCGTTGTCCACAAGACAAGAGAAATTGCAAAAATCATGGATTGACAGTTGCGATATTCTCAAGTCATTGTTACACTCTCAACATCACGAAATGGAGATGCAAATGCAAATCACCGTAACCTTCGACACCGCTGACCTGACAGACAATAAAATCCTGTCGGTGATGCTTGCCAATCTTGAAAAGTTGGCGAACGACGAGCCGCCTGTGGCCAACGACACCAAGAGCCGCGCGCGGCGGGTCAAGATACAGACCCAGAAGCCTGAGCCTGTGCAAGCTGAGGTCGTAGAGGAAGAACCCGCAAACGACGACCAGTTGGTTTTGGATTTGGGCGACGAGCCTCAGCCTCAACCCCAGCTGGACGCGAGCGAGCCTGCCACCTACACGCTGGATGACATCCGCGATGCGTTGCAGACCTACACAGCGGCCAAGGGCGTACCCGCTGGCGTCGAGCTGCTTAAGAAGTATGGGGCGGTTCGTTCAAGCGAGTTGGCCGAACAGCACTACGCCTCCTTCATCAAGGAGTGCGCATCATGAGCAGCACGTTACGTGGTTACGACAGGCATAAAAGCGACTATTACGTCACGCCTAAATGGATAATCAGGGAGCTGTTTGACGCCCTCCCTGAACTGTTCGACGACATGGACGGGAGGCTGGCGTTAGACCCATGCGCAGGTGGCGGTTCAGTCAATCTCAGTGAGGTCTTCACCATGCCTTACCCCGACGTGTTGGCGGAATACGGGTGGGATGACGTGATTACGCTGGACATAAGAGAAGATTCGCACGCGGACATCAAGGCGGATTTCCTGACCTGGAACAACCCTGACAACCTGGACTTCGACCTGATTATCACGAACCCGCCATTCGCTATCGCCGAGGAAATAACCCGGAAGGCGTTGGAACTGGTGGATCAGGAGAGCGGCAAGGTCATCATGCTGCAACGATTGAACTGGCTGGGCAGTGCGGCGAGGGATGACTTCTTCACCGACTACCCACCCACCACCATCGTGATGCACGCGCGCCGCCCGTCTTTCGGCGGCACGTCGTCAACAGACAGCGTGGAGTACGCCCATTTCATCTGGGACAACACCGACCGCTCGGGCGTGACAAACTTTGTGCGTGTCCGCGCTGACAACTCTAGGAGTAAGACGGAGTGAGGATTAACAGATGCTTTGGAAACTGACGCACCGCTTGTTTGGTTACGATTACCTCGCCTGGAAGAGTTTCAACTCAGGCGGTGTAGCGCGGATTCGCAGGTCAAGGGACGGTGCGGTCTATTTCATGGACGACCACAACGAGCCGCAGCAGTTGCTTGGGTACCCCGCGTTCTATCTTCAGGACGGTTTCGGCGGGGTAGTTTTGTACCATGTGTTGTTTCTGACTTGCTCGCCAGAGAAGTATCTACCACGTTGCGATTTTCGCACTTACCATTGAGGATTTCCAATCTTATGAGCCACGCAAAACTATCGCCAAGCGCCGCAGAGCGTTGGATGACATGCCCAGGCAGCGTTGTGTTGTCGCAAGGTATGCCGAACAAATCGAGCGTGTTCGCTGAGGAAGGACGCCAGGCGCACGAGATAGCCGAAGCGTTGTTGCGCGGCGAACTGGTGAACGCTGAACGCGCCACGCTCGATAACGTCGCCAGTTACGTCAACCACGTTCGTGAACTTGCTGGTGTGCGTCACGTCGAGCAGAAGGTGGAGGTCAACGCCGACATCTACGGCACTGCCGATGCAGTGGTGTGGCAGGAGGAAGACCGCCACCTACACATCGTTGATCTCAAATACGGCGCGGGCGTGCCTGTCGAAGTCCACGGCAATCTGCAACTTAAAATCTATGCGCTGGCCACGCTGCTTACGTTTGGCTACCCCGCGCAGCAGGTGACGGCCACCATCGTGCAACCGCGTTGCCCGCACCCCGACGGGCCAGTGCGCTCGGTCACCTTTGATGTTGTGGACTTGATTGATTTGCACGCCGACCTCAGCGCAGCGGTGTCGGTGGTGGGCGACGCCGAACAGCACGCGCCAGAGGCGTTGCTGAACGCAGGCTTCCTGGTTCCAAGCGAGAAGGGTTGCCGCTGGTGCCGCGCCGCGTCTGTGTGCCCCGCGCTGAAGCGCAAGGCGCAGACCTTGGCCAAGCAGGTGTTCACCAAGGGCGAACCCTACGACCCTAAAGCGTTGGCGGAGACACTCGACTTCCTGCCTATCCTGGAAGGCTGGATCAAGAACACCCGCGAGTTCGCTTACGAAGAAGCGGAGAAGGGTAAGCCCATCCCCAATTGGAAGTTGGTTGAGAAGCGGGCGACTCGCAAGTGGCGCTCTGATGGGGAGGTTGCCCAGGCGCTGAGCGCTTACATCCCCACCTCTGAATTATACGAGCGGAAAATCATCAGCCCCGCTTCGGCAGAGAAGCTGCTGCCAAAAGAACACCGCACGCTGCTCGATGAGCTGTGCGTCAAAGAATCATCAGGGCACACCCTGGTGAGTGAGTCGGACAAACGTCCGGCTATCCGTGTGGATGCCAAGTCGGCATTTGCGAACTTGTAACTTTGAAGAAGGAAAAAATCATGGCTGACAAGCTAATCACCCCGGAGTTTCGCGCTGCTTACGCAGGGCTTTTCCGTGCAACCGCACCTAAGGAGAACCCGAATGGGGCAAAGAAGTACTCCATTCGCGCAGCATTTCCACCTGAGGCTGACATCAAAGACCTAAAGGCGGCGTGCGCACAGGTAGCTGCCGACAAGTGGGGTAAGAATGTTCCCAAGACGATGCGGTCGCCGTTTCGTTTTAACGAGGAGCTGGACAACCCCATCCCAGGTATCGGCGGCGACTGGGTTGTCATGACGTTCAGCGCGAACGAGGATCGTCGCCCTGGCGTCGTTGACGCAACCGTGCAGGACATCATCGACGAGTCCGAAGTGTACAGCGGGGCATGGTTCCGTGCGCAGGTGCGGCCATACGCCTACGACCAGGCAGGAAACAAGGGCATCGCCTTTGGCCTGGAGAATGTGCAGAAGACACGCGACGATGACGCCCTTGGCAGCGGTCGTATCCCCGCAAGCAAAGTGTTCGAGAGCTTCGGCTCGCCGATTGCTGCAAGCAGCGCAGGCGCGCTGTTCGATTAGATAATACTGCTTCCATTTATGCGACCCTTCGGGGTCGCTTTTTTCTTATCAATGAAAATCATGACTACCCTTCACCTCGACTTTGAAACCTACAGCGCCGCTGACTTGCCCGTTGTTGGGCTGGATAATTACGCCAGCGACCCGACAACGGGCGTGCATTGTGTCGCGTGGTGTTTCGGTGATGGTCAGGTGCAGCTCATCGGCGCGTCCTCGCAAGGTTGGCCGCAGCTACCCGACGAGATAGCGACCCACGTTCGCAACGGCGGCACGGTCGTCGCGCACAACGCGGCCTTTGAGTTGGCGATATGGAATAAAGTGTGCGCCCCCAAATACGGTTGGCCGATCCTCAGCCCCAAGCAAATGCGCTGCACAATGGCGCAAGCCTACGCCATGTCGTTGCCAGGTAGCCTGGAAAAAGCGGCAGCGGCGCTCGGCATTCAGCAGAACAAAGATATGGTCGGCGCCCGCGTGATGATGCAGCTGGCCAGACCAAAACCCGACGGCACTTTTTGGACGGCGGAAGACGTGCCTGAAAAATTCCAACGCCTTTACGATTACTGTAAGTCGGACGTCGAGGTAGAACGAGCCATCGACAACCGCATGATGCGGCTCTCCGAACAGGAGCAGCACGTCTGGGTTCTTGACCAGTTGATAAACCAACGCGGCATTCGCGTTGACCTGCCCGCCATTCAGAAAGCCATCGCCATGGTGGAACAAGAGAGGGCGCGGCTCGACAAGGAGATGCTGTGCACCACGGGCGGCGTCGTCGGCAAGTGTTCGGAAGTTCAACTGCTGGTGAAGTGGATACGCACGCAGGGCGTGGAGATTAAAGGACTGGCCAAAGCCGACGTTCTCGATGCGCTCACGGGCGAGCTGCCCCAACCTGTGCGCGACGCCCTGGCGCTGAGGAAAGAGGCGGCCAAGTCTTCGACCGCCAAACTCTTGGCCATGAAGAACCGCGCCAGTCGTGACGGTCGTGTGCGCGGGTGCTTCCAGTATCACGGCGCATCGACAGGCCGTTGGGCGCATCGCGGTATCCAGCCTGGCAATTTGCCGCGCCCGCGCAAGCTGACCAACGACGACAATCATAACGCACGCCTTGTCTATCACATCAACGAACTCATCGCCGCAGGTGCGCGTGACGAGCTTGATATTTTGTACGGCCCAGTGATGGACGCTCTGGCTGATAGCGTGCGCGGTATGATTATTCCCAACCCAGGCTACGAGCTGGCGGCAGTGGACTTCAGCGCCATTGAAGCGCGGGTGTTGGCGTGGTTGGCGGGGCAGGAAAACGTGCTCGACATCTTTCGCACGCACGGCAAGATTTACGAACACGCGGCCAGCGGTATCTATCGCAAGCCTATCGAAGCCGTCACCAAGTCGGAGCGTCAGATAGGTAAGGTCGCCTGCTTTGGTGCGCAAACGCAAGTGGTGACGAACAACGGCATCAAAGCTATAATCGATGTATTACCGACTGATTTATTGTGGGACGGCGTTGAGTGGGTAAAGCATTGCGGGGTGGTAGAAAACGGTGTGCAACCGGTTGTTCGTGTGGCAGACACAGAAATGACGCCCGACCATTTGGTGTTGACGGGTCAGGATTGGACGCCAGCGCAAAGACTTATTTCCAACGCAAGTACCCTCTCCCTAGCATTGGCGACAGGTTCGGAGAACTTACCGTCCTCGGTCTCGATAAGAGGCGCCGAAACGGACAAACCCGATATTTCATCAAGGTGCAATGCTCCTGCGGCGCAGATCCACACTTTGTTTATGAGGACAATCTGCGAAGGGGCGCGTCAACCCGGTGCGGCAGATGCGCCAAGAAGAAGGCGGCGCTTTATCGAACGACCCATTACCCATGCGCCAGCATCGTTGCCGATCAGAAGCACAGGAAGCGGCTGCTTACTCGCATATCCGCATGTATCAGTCGGTGCCACAATCCCGACAACAAGGGTTACATCCACTACGGGGCGCGGGGAATATCCGTGCACGAGCCGTGGAGGAAAGACCGAGTGCAATTCCTGGCCTACCTCATCACACTCCCAGGGTGGAACAACCCCGCGCTGGAGTTGGATCGCATCAATGTTGACGCAGGTTATGAACCTGGAAATCTTAGGTTCATTTCGCGCTCTGCGAACGCTTGCAACAAACGCAAAATCGGAGATTTGCAAGCCAGAATCAGCTGGCTTGAAGCCAGTCTTCGACATTGTGAATGCGGGGCCAAGGCACAGGTTCACCATCCTAACTAGCGATGGCCCGCTTATCGTCCACAACTGCCTTGCGCTAGGGTATGGCGGCGGGGTCGGCGCCTTCCAGTCCATGGCGCGCGCATATGGCGTGAAGGTCGAAGACGCGCTGGCCGACGATATTAAGCGTGCGTGGCGCGACAGCCACCCCCACATCGTCAGTTACTGGTACGACCTTGAGCGCGCCGCCATTGCTGCTGTCGAGCTGGGCGGTGTGTGCGGAGCAGGTGCGCCTGGACGTGAGGTGCGATTCAAAAAGAATGGCAGCTTCCTTTGGTGCAAGCTGCCCTCTGGTCGCGTGCTTTGCTACCCGTACCCAGTCATCAAGGAGATTGAAACACCGTGGGGTGAAATGCGCGGCGCGCTGCATTTCATGTCGGTAAACGGTGTGACCAACAAGTGGGAAGAAACCAAAACCTACGGTGGGTCGTTGGCGGAGAACGTCACACAGGCGGTAGCCCGCGACCTGTTGGCCGAAGCAATTGTCCGTTTTGAGGAAGAAGGCATCAGCACCGTCATGCACTGTCATGACGAAATCGTTGCCGAAATTAAATCAGGCTCGATAACATTGGAAGAAATTGAACGCATCATGTGCGTCTCACCGACTTGGGCGGGAGGGCTACCCCTCGCCGCCGAAGGTTACATTGCAACCCGTTACCGAAAATAGGATTTGGAGGATTCATTATGAGCGACGAAATCGACATTGCATCTGAGCGTGAAGAAATGCTGCGCAGTCACGCGCTGCGCTATCGCAAGAGAGCTGGCCCCCCGTGGACGGGACGCTGCGCGAATTGCGACGACCCTGTGGAGATACCGTTGCGTTGGTGTAACGCGGATTGCAGGGATGAATGGGATGGTAGAGGAAAGAAATGAGCAAATTAGAAGCAGCACTGTCGTTGGCGCATCGCGGGTTCCATGTTTTTCCGTGCGAAGCCAACAGCAAAATACCTTTGATTAAGGATTTTCCCAACCGCGCTACCCGCGATGCGGATCAAATCCATAAGTGGTTTGCGGGTAACGATTGCAACATCGGTATCAGCACGTCGAAATTTGGCGATGACCTGGCGCTTTGCGTCATTGATATAGACACGAAGGGGAACAAGGATGGGTACGCACAGATCCTCGAACTCGAACTTAAAGGGTATGAATTTCCCGCCAGCATCGAACAAGAAACCCCCAGCGGTGGGCGACACATCATCTACACCACCGAGCATCCCCTCAAGCAAGGGGTCAACGTCCTCGGAGCTGGCCTCGATATTCGGTCAAGAGGAGGATACATCGTTGGAGAAGGAAGCCAGATTGACGGGAAGCCGTACCGACAAATCGACACCCACCGCCCACTGGCGTCAGCGCCAGAGTGGCTTGTCAGCCGATTGGGTCAAGACAAGTTTGAGGTGGCTCGCGCTTCTGTCGTTCTTGCTGGCGTGGATGCTGATAGGGCATCTAACCGCGCTGTTTCTTACCTGACCAACGCGCCGCTATCTGTCGAAGGCGAAGGTGGAGACCTGACCGCGTACAAGGTGGCGGCCAATCTGAAAGACCTTGGGTGTTCTGTCGAACAGGCCTACGAGCTGATGCTCGAACATTGGAACGAGCGCTGCGACCCGCCATGGTCGGGGGACGAACTTCTCAGCAAGGTGCGCCACGCTTTCAAGTATGGCCGTGACCCGCAGGGAATCTCCGCACCAGAAGCGGTGTTTATGGCGGCAACCCCCGCAAACGATTTCGACGACAAGCAGCATCCTGTTGAGGCGCTCAACGCCGAATACGCTTTCATCAAGGACGGGGCGTTTGTGTTGCAGGAGACGACCGACTTCAAAGGCCGCTTCACCACACTGCGTCTGTCGCCGCCCGCGCTGCACGCATGGTTCGCCAACAAGGTGCTGCCAATGGGAGACAAGGCGGTGCCGTTGTCAAAACTTTGGATGACAGACCCTGGTCGCCGTGAATACGACAGCGTGGTGTTCTCACCTTTGAACCAGGTGCAGGCACGGTTCTACAATCTGTGGCGTGGGTTCTCTGTTGAACCTGCCGCCACCAACGACCACCCATCGGTGGCAGCGTTTCGTGAACACGCATTGCACAACGTGTGCAACGGCGACGAAGCGTTGTGCCGTTGGTTGCTGGGGTATTTCGCGCACATGATCCAGCGCCCTGGCGAGAAGCCGTTGGTGGCGTTGGTGTTCAAAGGCGACAAAGGGACGGGGAAGAACGCCCTGGTCGAACGTGTCGGGCATTTGCTTGGCCCGCACTTCCTGGTTGCTGATGACGAGCGCTACCTGCTGTCGAACTTCAACAGCCACCTGGAGAGCAATCTGTTCTTCGTCCTGGACGAGGCGAGCTGGGCTGGCGACAAGCGCGCTGAAGGCAAGCTCAAAGGATTGATTACAGGTTCGGAGCATCTCATCGAGCGCAAAGGCGCGGAACCCTACAAGATGGATAACCTTGTCAGGGTCGCCATCATCGGCAACGAGAAGTGGTTGGTGCCTGCCACCGTGGACGAGCGCAGGTTCGCGGTGTTCAACGTCGGCGGTGGCCGCAAGCAGGATCGAAAATTCTTCGAAGACATGCGGGTGGGCATGGAGCGCGGCGGCTACGCCTGCCTACTGCGCTTCCTGCTGGACTACGACTTGACCGGCATCGACGTGAATGCCGCGCCGAACACCCAGGGGTTGATAGACCAGAAGCACGCCAGCCTGCAACCAGAGCAGGAGTGGTGGCTTGACTGCCTGTCCTCGAACTCCCTGGTCGGCAGCGATTGGGACGGCGTGCTGCCAGACCTGATCCCGACCAACCGCGTGCGGTCGTCATTCGAGAGTTGGGCGCGGGGGCGGAACATCCGGTCGCGTCTGCCTGGCCGCAACGACTTCAGCCGAGCATTGCTGGCCATGGCGCCTAGCATGGAAAAGCTCAAGACCAAGCCAGATGAACCTGAGGACAGCACCTATTCCTACAAGAACCCAGGGATAGGGAAGCTGCGGGACGACTGGGACAAATTCATTGGAGGGAAAAATGAGTGGAACGATTGAACAAACCTATCTATTGGAAAGGAAAGATAGCATGAACTTGACTACACAAGAAGCCGCAGACCGTATGCGACTAACCGTCAGAACCCTGGCCAACTGGCGTGTAAGGGGAGACGGCCCCCGCTTCATCAAGATGGGGCACAAGGTTCTTTACCCTGTGACTGAGATCGAGGCGTTCGAGCAGCGCCAGCTTCGGGACAGCACGGCTCATAAAAGAAAGCGCCCGTGACCGCAGGCTGATGCTGAGACTCCAACGCGTCCGTTCATCCTACCAACACCAGCGGCGGCGCAGAACTCATGATTTCTGCCGGGCTAACCCCATAGTACCCGAAACCGCCGTGCGGTACAAGCGGGAACGGTTTGCTACCAGTGTGCTACCAGCGGCTTTCTTGCTACCCGGAAATTTCACCGTAACTTGTTGGAAAAATTGGCTCCCCGAGTAGGACTCGAACCTACGACCTAGCGATTAACAGTCATTTTCAAGGGGATAATTGAGGGTACCCGGGCATCACAAACCTATTGCAAACAAAGGAAATTGTGTTATTCTACATACCTGAACATCACTGATTGTTGCTACCAGTGTGCTACCAGCAAACAACCATCCACGGAGCGAGGCGCGCCTCATGTCTGAGCTGAACGAACGGAACATCAAAGCCGCCAAGCCTGGCGAGACGTTGTGGGACGCCAACGTCAAGGGGCTGCATCTGCGCAGCTTTGAAGGCGGCAAGGCGTTCTACCTTTACTACCGCACCAAGACCGCCGCGCAGCGCAAACCAAAGCTGGGCGAGTACGGCGCCATCACCTTGGCGCAGGCGCGCAAGGTGGCGCAGGAGATGCTCAGCGAGGTGGCCGCTGGCCGTGACCCCGCAGCCAGTCGTGCTGAGGCCAAGGCCGAGCCTACGGTGCAGGACTTGTGGAACGAATACTGGAAGCGCCACGGCAGCAAGAAGAAGACGGGCGAGTCCGACGAGCGCCGTTGGCGGCTGCACATCGCGCCGCACTTTTCCCGCAAGAGGTTGTCCGAGATTAGCTACGGCATGGTGGCGGATATGCACGAGGCCATATCGCAGACCGCGCCTATCGAGGCCAACCGCGTGCTGGCGCAGCTTTCCAAGATGTTCAACTTTGCCAACCGCCCATTGGAGTGGATGGAGCGCAACCCTGCCAAGGGGGTCAAGCGCAACAAAGAGAACAAGCGCGAGCGCTACATGAAGGGGGAGGAAGCGGCAAAGATTGCAGAGCTTCTGCACTCCCACGCCGAGTCGCACCCCGCTTCTGTGGCGTTCCTGTATCTGTTGATATTGACTGGGGCGCGCAAGGGCGAGATTGCCAAGGCCAGCTGGTCGCAATTGGACGGGACAAAGTTGGTGCTGTTCGCGCACAAGACAGACCACACGGGTGACAAGCGGGTGATCCACCTGCCCCAGCCCGCTATGGAGGTGTTGGATCGTCTGCCCAAGACTAGCGCCACCATCACGGGCGTGCAGTCCCCTAAGAAGCTGTGGGACAAAATAAGGGTTGAGGCGGGTTGCCCTGATTTACGGATGCACGACCTCAGGCATTCATTCGCCAGCGCAGCTATCGCTGCGGGCTTGTCGTTAGCGCAGATAGGAGAACTGCTTGGGCACAAGTCCACGCAGACCACCAAGCGCTACGCTCACCTTATGGACGAGGTGGCCTCTGCTGCCGCCACCGCGACCGCTGATCGTATCCTGGCAGCTATGGAGATTTCATGATGACAAACTTTATCAAGCAGGCGTTGTTGCGCCTGTTGCCTGGCCTTATCCTAGGCGTGCTGTTTATAGGTGGCATCGCTGCCATTCCCGACAGCAAGGTCAAGCGGGCGCAGGAGAGCTGGCGCATCCTGGATTTTCCAGCCGAGAATGAAGACTACTACCCACCACAGGATTTTTAGATATGAACCCATTATTAGCTAGCTGGCATGAACTTGATATTTTAATAGATTTTGTTGGTAAAGCAGTGGAAATGTGGGGATGGGTTTTTGATGATTTTACTAGGATTTTGGGGGCTTTTTGGGAGGAAAACGGTTTCTTAGGATGGCAAAGCGACATTGATGATGGCAACATGCCAACCCACTGGTGCTATCCGCCAACAGAGGAGAAGGTAGATGACTGACAATGTTAGCCTCATAAATATACGCAGTGATGCCGAATTTTGGAGGGTTTATACTCAATCTATAGAAGAATCAAGAAAGGCGGTTGAAAAAAACAGAAAAGAAGAACTTACTTTTAGGCAAGAGCTTGACACAATAAGGGGCAGCCTTTCTTGTAAAAAATGTAGGGAAAACCCAACTTGGGAATACTTCTCGGTTGTGGATACTTTCGATACAATACAATTGAGTTTTTTCTGCCCAAACAGTTGCCAATTAGATAGTTGCAAAATAAAATTGCGTTCGATGATGTCGAATTATCATGTGTTTGACTATATTAAGGACTTTATAAAAGATTTAATAAAAAAGGAGATGTATGAATATGATATGGAAAAATACTATCAAATACAAGAAAAATTTAAGGAATTTAATGCAGAGAAAAGGACTGATTGATGGCGCAACTGGTAAAATACGAAATCCCCATGCGAAGCATTTATTGGCGTATCGCGGCAACGATTGCATTGTGCTTTTCAGTGTTACAGATAAACGACACTGATTTTTGGCTGTATTTTTTTTATGGGGTAGGAAAAACTTCCTTTGTAGCATTTGTTGGGCGGCTTTTATGGCGAAGTTTGCCATGCAAAAAAACATTGGTTCATAGAAAGGGCGATAACGATGTACACTAGAGAAAAATACCGTGCATTGCTAGATGAAGCACTGCGTGAAGCTAAGGATAAACGCATAGTTAGCAAGGAAGTTTCAAGCAAAACACTGGCCAATGCCAATGATTTTATTGACAACCAAAGTTGCTTAGAATTGTTTGACTTTCCAAGTATTTCCGTAGGGTGCGACATATCAATTTTGTTTGAATGGCTTTTCCTATTGGTTCAAAGTGTTCTTGGATACGCCTTTGACTTTCTCAACAGTACGCATTCCACCTAATCCAAGAATACCGCCCAATGCCCACCCTAGCAAGTCTGTATCTATGTTGGGCAAAGTCGGGATTACTTTGTTGAACAGCGCACAAAGGAAAAGCAAAAATGGCTGAAGAATAAGAATGTACGCAAATGAAAAACAGCATACCCACCCGACCGCTGGCCGCCATCCCGACACAAATAGATTGCTGCTGGCCGCCTCAATTTTATTTATTTCAAGCTGGCCAGTGGCTAATTGTGTTGCCGAGGCCAATTCAGCAAGCTCACCACGTTGTTCCAATTCTTGTAGTTTTAATATGGCTTCAGCTTTAGTCGCAGGGTCAGGCCATATCTTATTTATGACTGTGCTGGCCAGATTAAATACGCTATCAACTACCATTACTTATCGGCTTTCGAATCCAGTTTGTCGAAGATCTGACGGAGAAACATTTTCACCTCATCAATGTCGGCGCGGTAGTCATCCTTCTGCACATAGATCATGGGCAGCTCTGACATCTTGTCTTCCAATTTTTGGATGGTGCGTGTGAGATTGGTGGCGACATAGACCGCCAGAAACCCTGCCACGCTGACAATGAGATTAAAAAGCTGTTGGTTGTCCATGGCTTTTACTCGTAAAGGATGTTGATAGAACCCGCGTCGAAGGTGTCAGTGCCGTTCGAAGTCGTGACAGCCAGCTGTGTCAGCGTGCCAGAGAGAGGCACCACACCCGCAACGGTATGTGTCCACGCGACCGAGCTTGTGGCAAACACACCTTTCGCCGCCCAGATGTTATTCGCCGCGTCTACCAGCGTGAAGATTATCGAACCATGGTAGACGTAAGCCGCACTAGGCACGTTGGTGTAGATGTCGAAGCCAGCGGTCTGGTTGACTGTGGCCGCGCCGCTGCTGATCACCGAACCCGCGCCCAAATAGCCTGATGTAGCCAAGCCACCGGCTGGCCCCAGCCTAAAACGGATAAGAGCGCTGCCACTCAGACTGACACCATTCAATGAAACGGTGATGCGCTTGACCCAATTGGGAATGCCCGTAAACGGAATTGACGTGCCGCTGGTGCTGTTCTGCACGGTACCTAGCGTCAAAGGTTGAGACAATTTCGCTGGGGTCACATTCGCGTCCGTTATCTTCGCCGTGGTGACGGCGTTGTTGGCGAGTTTGGCTGCGGTCACAGAGCTGTCAGCAAGCGCCTGGGTGTTTAAGTTACCGTCGGCGATGACGTCTGAAGTTACTTGGGTAGGCATTACGCGGCCTCCCGCAATTTCTTGTACGCACGGATGGCGCGTGGCCAGATACCAGAAGCCGCCAGCCCTATCACTAACCCAACGGCCACGGAGAATAGCACCAGGTTGTTGTAGAATACCGCGATGGCGAGAAGGCTGCCCGACAACCAAAAGGCAAAGTCTTGAATGCTGTCGCGTAGAGTGCGCCAGCCATCCTGTGGCACGCTCGTCAGATCCCACGTCTCGATAGCCCCTGAAACAATGACGTTAAGTGTTAGCGCCCAGAACCAACCTCCGCCCAACAACAGCGCCAGTCCGCCAATGAAAACCCCCAGTAATGCGTGGGCGAATTGGTTGGTGATCCAACCGTACCAATCTTCCCCCTGATCGTCAGGGGTAGCCAAACTGGATACAACCAAAGCCCAAACATTAACCATTATTGAAATCACCTCGTGTTAAAAATAATTGATCCATAAGCACATCGGGGATTCCAAGCACCATTTGTAATTGCGCGATGATGGGATAATCACGGCCAACCTGCACCATCGTCACCCAAGTGAAGGTGATCTTGTCGCGCTCAGCCGCTGTCAGAGTTAGGCCGCCAGCGATAGCTTGGGCAACGCCTGCTGCTAAAGGAGCGGGCAGGTTATAAGGCGCAGTTTGCAACTGCGCGGCTGTGGGCGTTCCCCCCGCAACCGCTGCCTCAACAATCTGTTTGAGGGGATAGGGCAATTCCGCCTGTTTTGCCGCAGCCAAAATGCCAGCATAGGTCAAAGCACCCATGTTGACCAAGCCTTGCTGAAACTCGCTAGGGGTAAGGAGGGGGAAGGAAGGGGGTTGTTGGATAGCCGAAAACAACGCCTCAATCTCACTATTTGTCAAATGAGGGTTGCCAGCAAAATCAATCACGATGCTAGAGCCATCGTCGTCAACCCGCCATCCTTGGTATCCCAGGCTCTCTAAAACTTTAGTTATTTCAGGTAATGTCAACATATTCATTCCTATGGTGTGTATTCATAAACAATAAGAGTGCATTTGCTTGCACCCCCGTATATACGGCCGCCAGAATTTCCATTGACATATATAGTACCCCCACTTTCACCAACTCTGACCCTATAAGTCCTGGCTGACGTGCTACCAGCAACCTCATCATGAGAAACGGAAGTATTCTGCACATATACAGTATTTGATCCTGACCCCCCCACCGCTAAAGCGTTTGCCGCTGAATCCCGGAAGATTGCCGCACATGGCCTCCCCCCGCTGCTGCCATTAAGCTGGCAGACGCTCAATACGGCGATTCGATTGGTTGAGCTTAACGGAGTAATAGCTTGGGTCATAATCTCAACACCCTCCGTAATTTGCGGTATTGTGTCATCAAAAGGAATTTGAGTGGCGGAGCTTGTGTAGGTTGTGTACTCAACATAAAAATATTGTACTATTTTATTTGATGCTATCTCACTAAAATTAACAGCTCGGACATCACCAGTTGCCCCGCGTCCAACTACTTGCGAGGCTGAAAGTGCTAGGTCGCTTGCAACACCAGAAGATGCGGCAGCTCTAACTTTTACAGTGTTAGCTGCCATGTCTGCTAGCAAGGTGTTACTGACCGCGCTATTGGCGATCTTTGCCGTGGTAACTGCACCATCAGCAATCTTTGCAGTGGTGGCCGCGTTGTCTGCAATTTTAGCAGATGTAACCGCGCCATCCGCGATCTTTGCTGTGGTTACGCTGGTGTCGCTGGGGACGCCGATACCCAACGTTGTCCCCCAACGCACAAAGATGTTACCTGTGCCGGCGGCAGGAGCGCCGCTCACGAAGGTGAGCGTGCTGCCCGACAACGTGTAGTCTGTTGTGGGTCGCTGGCGCACACCAGAGATAAACACTTCCAGGTTTGCGATAGCGCCAGGTGACGTGGACAATGTGAACGCCGTCTGCGCGCCCGTACCATTGAACGTCTGTGTGGAGAACCCGCTTGAACCCGCAACAGTTAGCAGACTGGTCGGATCGTAAGTGGTCAACGCACTGCCCGCAGCGTTGAACCCCAACAGTTGCAACGGCTGCGCTGTGGGCAGGCTGGTTGAGATGCCCGTTGTGGCGGCAGGCAACGCAATGGAGCGGCTGAGGTTTTCGTTGACCTGCTGCGCCAGCATCGTCAACTGATCGAGCGCCCTCTCGTGTGACTCCGCAGGAAACGGGTCGTTGGGAACGTAGTCGGTTAACTGGGTGAAGGGTACGTTACGAAGGATGCTGATCTTCTGCGCAGCCGTAGGAGCCACGGTGCAGGTAACAGTGCCGCCAGCAGGGACACCCGCCCCTGTAACCGTGTAATCCGTCCCCAAAGCCAAGGTGGTGCTGACCCCTGTGGCAATCACAGTGCGCAACACGGTCAGGTGAGTGTTGTCTAGAAAATAGAAAGGTACGGTAAAGGCCGTGGTTACGCCGTTACCAGTATAATCTGCTCTTGATGTCGTTGTGTTGACGGTCACGGCGGCCTCTCAATTGGTGTGATTATCGCATCATTTGGGTTATTGTGGAAGGGTTTTGGTTTGCAGTCGCTTCTCCAATTCAGTGCTGATTTGGAGCGCCTTCTGCATAATCTGTTCAGGAGGAACCGCAAACGCCTTTCCTACCTTACGGCTCTGCTCAAACACTTTTTCAATTGCAATGCGTTGCGCCATATCAGGCATGGTGTCCCACCAAGGGGAATTGACCATCAACTGAATGCCTTCGTACGCGACCTTGCCGGACTTCTCTGCAAAAATATCACGTTGTTCGGGCGTCAATTCTATTTTACCCAGTTTGGGATCGCGCCCCGCAGGCAGCTCAATGTTGTTGGGCGCTTTAGACACACCGACACCCAGGCGCGCAACCTCAGTGCGAACTTTGTCGGTGCTTTCTGTGGAAACCGTGATGGGGCTGATACCTGCCAAACGATCCTTTGCGGGGATTGGCTCGCCAAACGGATCACGTTTGGG
>Ga0209972_10001407_pt1 | contig 21118 bp, 9 predicted proteins | sample NOAtaG_7_FD_187302 | JGI IMG/M metagenome (GOLD analysis project Ga0209972, IMG submission 187302) | Freshwater lake microbial communities from Lake Erie, under a cyanobacterial bloom - NOAA_Erie_Diel1S_2200h metaG (SPAdes) (version 2) | ecosystem: Environmental > Aquatic > Freshwater > Lake ... | reverse complement strand
TAGTGCCTGGAGGATCGGCTTCATCGAGCATTTCCCGCATCGCTTTGAGAAAGCCCTGCATTTCTAGCTTTAGTTTGGACACATCAACTTGACTTCTTTCGGTGGCCGCAACTTCGGGCGATCTTTTCTGTTCACCGATCTGTCCCCCGATATCACTGCTACTTCTAGCGCCGGTGGGCGTTTTTTGAAGATCAGATTCACCCGTAATAATCCATATTTTACTGGGAGTCGCGATATCTTCGGTCATTGTGTTGATTTCCCCTAAATGTTATCTCGCTTACCTTTAACCAAACTTTCTAATTCCATTATCTTTCTCTCAACCTCCGCCATCCTCTGACTCAACGGCACAGTCTCGGCGCAGCCCAAGTAAGCAGCGATCGCACTGACGATCACATCCGTCTTGGACGTGCCAACCCGCTCGACGTACTGGTTGAGTTCGGCGAGGAGAGGTGGGGGAATTCGGATAGCGATTTGTGGTTTGCCCATAACAATTACATTTCTTCTCCCGCCATGCTACCAAACGCATGACCAAGTATCACCCTTCCAGTCATTTTTCTTAACGAACGACCGAACAGCGAGCTACCTTCGAGTACCATCCTACTAGAAACAACGGAGGGCAAAGTTTTAAAAACCTTTCCTGATAGGCGAACGACGAGTTTCGCTCTTTAGAAGACATTTGGCGATTTTTGTCAATTGTTTTTGAACTAGAGCGAACCAATCAATTAAATCTCTTGCCAGATAAGGATTTAGTCGATTTATGCCACCCTATCGAACCATAACAAGTAACGAAGAGCCGAAATATTGGCGATAATGGTAGTTAGCTAGATTGAACAAATTTTTTGACAAAAAGGCATAATGGTCGATTTATGACCATAAGGGATGGTATGGTTTTGACTGATAATATGACGTTCAACTAGCTTTATATCTTGATTATACCTGATAACGTTCTTAAAATCTATCGGTCGCAAAAGTTACTTATTTTAGTTATCTAGCTACAGAAATGAGTAACTTTAAAAAGTTTTAGGTAGGTTTTTGGTTTCTGTAGTTAACCCTTCCTAATGCTCAATGGCCGCATATCAGTCCAGACATCTTTGATGTAAGAAAGGCATTCTTCCTTTGTCCCAATTTTACCAACATCTCTCCAGCCGTTCGGATTATCCCGGTCAACAGACCAGATCGAGTACTGCTCTTCGTGATTTACAACAACCTTGTAAATCGTTTGCTGTTCTTTCCCCTCTATATTCATTTCATTTTGCCTCCTTGGTTCAGTTTCCGGATCATCTGAAGGATGTTCAAGAAATCACTAGCTATACGATTTATAGTGCGCGACTCGTGTATTCTAGCACTATATGCCCAACGCACTAACAGTTGATTACCCATGACACCACCCACTATCTCTAGCAAGTGCCGTCGGTTCCCCTGCTTACTCTCCGAAAGCCCGATCTGCCCAAGCATTACGTCAATGCTTTTCGGCGGAAGCCACCCTTGATCTCCTGTGGCTTTACCCATTTGACCCATATTTAGCAACTTCCCAGCCTGTTGCCCCGTATAATTAAAGGCGATTTCAGCTGCAGGCAGCTCAGCCAACTTCTCTTGTATTTCTATATCGCGAGTCAGATAACGTAATACCGAATAACCGATACCTCGGTTTGGTACCTTACTTAATTGCTCATGTACTGATTTGATCATGTCGCTTAGTTCCTTTGAGTCGTCAACTTCAACTAACAGGGGATAGAAACTTGTAAACCAACCGACCGTGCGTGATACATTTAGTTCAACCCCAATATCCTCCCGGCCATGACCTTCCACATTGATTAATACACGCTTGTCTCCAGTCCAGCGACAAATAACCACGGCCAAGGCCGTTAACAGAATGTCATTGATTTTCACCTTATAAATACGGGTTATTTCCTGCAAAAGAACTTGGGTATCTTCCTCATTAAGACTGACCAGAATGGTATCAGTCGAATCCTTACTGTTTACACCGATAGTATGGTCTACCGGTAGTCGAGCAACTTCCAAGCCCCTTAGATTCAGCCAATAAGGTGACTCATTTTTCAAAACTTCTGAGCTTGCGTATTCTGCTAGAGCTTCAGCCCACTGCTTGAACGATGTTGTTTTTCGGGGAAGACGAACCGGCTGTCCGCTATGGAGTTGTCGATATGCCGTCATCAGGTCGTCCACCAAAATAGGCCAGGACAAGTTGTCAACAGCCAAGTGATGGATAATGAGTACTAGATAACCCGGTTGGCTCAAACCAAGGTTAAACCAGACCATGCGTAGAAGTAAGCCTTGGTTCAAGTTCAAGCTAGCTTGCAACCCCTTCAATTCTTCCTCGAACTGTTGTTGCTGCTCTTTGGCATTGACTTGAGAAAGGTCGATTTCCAGAAAAGGAGTTTGATAGTATGGCGGGACAACGCTTTGTTCCCAGCCTTCTTCCGATTTCGTGAATTGTAATCGCAAGGAATCGTGATGTTCGATAATGTATTGTAGTGCCTGTCTTAAAAAACTAGAATTAACACTAGAGGGCAATTGCAGAGTCAACCACTGGTTAAAGTGGTGAGGCGCTGGAGGATTATGACTAAAGAACCAGTGCTGCACTGGGGTTAGTGGGACTAGCCCCGTAACTAGCTCCTGCTCGGCTTCTATTACTTCCCCAATACTGACAACCTGGGCTAGTTCAGCGATGGTTTGATGCTGGAACAAGTCCTTCGCTGTAAATTTTAAACCAGCGTCAGTTGCGCGAGCCACAATCTGGATACTCATAATAGAGTCACCACCCAACTCGAAGAAATTGGCATAAATTCCTACCTGCTCTAAACCCAAGACTTTAGCCCAGATGCCAGCGAGGACTTTTTCAGTTTGTGTTCGGGGTGCGACAAAGGGGGTTTCCAAAGTTAACAGATCGACACCTGGTGCGGGGAGAGCCTTACGGTCAACCTTACCATTAACTGTTAGGGGCAGTGAAGGCAACACCATCAAGAATGCGGGAATCATATAGTTAGGAAGACGCGCCATCAGAAAGTCACGAAGCTCCAAAGGCGAAGGTTTCTCCTGATCTTTTGCTGTAAGATAGCCAACCAAACGTCGGACTCCCCCTTCTTCTCGTACATCTACTACACATTGTCCAACCTTTTCATGTTTACTCAGAACAGATTCGACTTCACTGAGTTCAATGCGGAAACCACGAATTTTTACTTGTTGGTCAATACGGCCAAGAAAGTCCAAGTTGCCATCAGACAACCATCTCACCAAATCACCAGTTCTGTACAGGCGATCACCAGGGTACTCACTAAAAGGATTTGGGATGAATTTTTCAGCCGTTAAATCAGGTCGATTTAGATAACCACGAGCGACCCCGCTACCCCCGATATAAAGTTCACCAGGTATCCCCACAGGAACGGGTTGCATCCGACCATCTAAGACATAGACACAGACATGAGGAATCGGTCGTCCTAGGGGCGGTTTGCGAGCCATATTCCACTCTGTTGCCAGGGTTGCTCCTATAGTGGTTTCAGTCGGACCGTATCCATTGATGAATTGCCGACCTTGGCTCCAGCGTGCTGCCAATTCAGGCAAACAGGCTTCTCCACCGACCGTTAATGTTTGCAAGTCTGGCAACTCAGCGTTAACTGAAGGAAGTGCTCCTAGAGAAGCAACTGACATTGTTACAGTTGTAATCCTCCGCTCACGAAGCAGATCGATCAAACTTTGTCCGGGCAATAGTTGCTCTTTCGGTACCAAAAACAGTGTTCCTCCCCCAACTAGAGTACGAAAAATCTCGCCGAAGGCCGCATCGAAACTCGTTGAAAGCATTTGAAGTACACGGCTATCCGGGCAAATTCCAAACTTAGGAATTTGCCCACAGATGACATTAGTTAAGCTCCCGTGCTCGATCATAACGCCTTTGGGTACTCCTGTTGAACCCGAGGTATAGACGATATAAGCTAAGTTATGGGGTTGAACCTGGCAATCCACCGTCCGATCATCTTGAGCTGCGATTTTTTCCCAATCCCTGTCCAGGCAAATCAAATGGCTTGGTTTATGGGGAATGATGTCTTTGAGTCTCTGCTGAGTCAGAACCGTAGACACTCTAGAGTCATCAATCATATATTCCAGTCGCTCCCTAGGATATTCTGGATCTAGGGAAAGAAAAGCTCCTCCCGCCTTCAGCGTGCCTAGTAGACCGATAAGCATCTCTGGTGATCGTTCAAAGCAGCACCCCACAATGCTTTCTGCCCCAATCCCTAGAGCTTGTAAGTAGCGAGCGAGTTGATTGCTACGGTGATCCAGCTCACGGTAGCTTAAAATCTCCTGGTTGAAACACACTGCCGTTTGTTCGGGATTTTGAGCAGCCTTCTCTTCTATCAGTTCGTGGATAAATCGCTCTTCTTTCTGACCTGAACTAGAATTATTCCATTCAATCAGTAATTGTCTTTGTTCAAACTCTGACAAGAGAGGAATCTGAAACAACGGACGGTCTAGATTAGCTGCAATACGTTCAAAAAGCAGTTTGAGGTGGCTCCCCATGCGTTCCACGGTCATGGGTTCAAAAAGGTCAGAGTTATATTGAAGCGTACAATCAATTTCGGCGTTTGTCTCAGTTACGAGCAACAATAGGTCGAAATTTGAGGTTTCTAATTCTGTCCCCCCTTGAGGTTGCCAAGAAACACCGGAGACATCTACGGTATTTCGCACTGCCTTCTGATGGACAAACATCACCTGAAACAGAGGATTCCAACTCAAGTCCCGTTGTGGCTTAAGCACTTCTACCAACTTATCGAACGGTAAGTCCTGATTGTTATAGGCATCGAGACAAGTTTGCTTAACCCGTCTCAGGAGTTGTCGAAATGTCGGGTTTCCCGAAAGATCAGTTCGTATCACCAGGGTATTGACAAAAAATCCAATTAGATGCTCAAGAATCTCCTGATCGCGGTTGGCTACTGGGGTTCCGACGCTGATATCTTCTTGACCACTATATCTTGAGAGCAGCCACTGAAAACCAGACAGCAACACCATGAACATCGTTGCTCCTTCCTCCTCAGCCAATGCCTGTAATTGCTTGACTAAATCAGTTCCTAGTTGAAAGGTCTGTCCTCCGCCTCGATAACGATGAATTAAGGGGCGTGGTCGGTCTGTGGGCAATTCTAACTGTGCTGAACCGCCAAGTTTCCCTTGCCAATAATTGAGTTGTTTAGTGCAATGTTTCCCCTTAAACCAATCATGTTGCCAAATGGCAAAATCTGCATACTGAACCGGCAGCTCTGGCAATGGGGAAGAACGCCCTTCAACAAAGGCCGAATAAAGAACTGAAAGTTCATGGGCAAAGATACCCAATGAGTGTCCGTCGGTAATAATGTGGTGCATGGTTAAGGAGAAAACATGATTATCGGGCGAAAGCCGCAAGATACTAGCCCGAAAAAGCGGACCGTTAACCAAATCCCAGGGTTTACGGACTTGCTCGCGCCGATAATCTCGCACCATGGCTTCGCGTTCGCTTTCAGGAAGCTTGGTTAGCTCAATCACTGGTAAGGGAACATCAACACTGTCATGAATCACCTGAAATGGTTCGCCGTCACGAGCAATAAAGGTTGTCCGCAAAGATTCATGGCGACGGACAATCTCCTTGAAAGCGAGACGCAATGCTTTAAAGTCCAGCCGTCCGGCAAAGCTAATATAGTTGCCGACCGTATAAGAAAGGCTCCCTGGGTTGAGTTGGTCGAGAAACCACATTCTCTGTTGAGGAAAAGACAATGGGGCGATCTTGCCCCTTTCAGTCCGCGTCAACTCAGGAATTACTTGAGTCTTTTCGCTAATCCCTTTTTCCTTGCTGGTGTCTATCCATCTAGCCAGACTCCCGATTGTCCGCTCTTCAAACAATGCGCTGATTGGCACCTGCAATTTTAAAACTTTACTCAGGCGCGAAGCAATACGCGCCGCCAACAAAGATTGTCCCCCTAGATGAAAAAAGTCGCTGTCAGCACTAATTACCTTCACCCCAAGCATTTCTGCCCAAAGGCGGGCGATGGTCTTCTCCGTAGGTGTTTGTGGCGGCCGGCAGTGACCACCATTGGCTAGGGATTTGTCCAGTTCCGCTGCTTTCGGAGTCGGTAGCGCTCGGCGGTCAACTTTGCCGCTAGGTGTCAGTGGCAGCTCCGAGAGTGCTAGGTAGAAAATCGGGACCATGTATTCCGGCAGACGGCTACTAGCAAATTGGCGCAGTTCCTCTGTCTTGGGAACCTGTCCATCTTTGGTGACAATATAGGCTACTAATTGCTCATTGTTCGTAACTGTTACGGCGGCCTGTTGGCTCTGAGGGTGCTGGCGCAATACGCTCTCGATTTCTTCAATCTCAATGCGAAAGCCCCGCAATTTCAACTGCTGGTCAATGCGATCGAGATATTCGAGATTGCCATCGGGAAGCCATCGCACCAAGTCACCAGTCTTGTACAAACGTTGACCAACTTCTTGGCTAAAAGGATCGGGAATAAATTTCTCGGCCGTCAAGTCGGGGCGACACCAATAACCCCTCGCTAAGCTATCGCCTCCAATGTACAATTCCCCAGGAATGCCGATGGGAACGGGGCGGAGCAGTTCGTCAAGAACATAAACCCGCACGTTCCCTAGAGGCCTTCCAATCGGTATCGGCTCACCTGGAGAACACTGACGTGAGTCACAGCGGGTTGCATCCCAAATCTCGCTGGTACCGTAGAGATTAGTCAGAACTGCCTCGGGCAAGCGCTGGGCAAACTTGGCACACAAGTCCGAAGGCAGCGGTTCTCCACTGCTAATCCAGTGTTGAAGTTGCGGGAGACTTTTGGACAAATCAATCTCAGAGTCGAGTAATGACCGTAGTAGGGAAGGCACCAGAACGAGGCGAGTTGCCCTGGCTTCGGCCAGGGTTGCTACCAGTAAACCGGGATCTTGCAGGTGCCGTTCTGGAACCAGCGTAGCAGAGAGTCCGTGATGCCAAGCGGAAAACATTTCCCAAATGGAATCGACGAAGCTCAATGAGGTCTTGACGCACAAAGCCTCTTCAGGCTCAAAGGGATCGTACTCAGTGTGCAGGCGATTGACCGCCACGCGATGGGGAACAGCCACCCCTTTGGGAGTACCCGTGGAGCCGGATGTGTAGAGAAGATAAGCTAACTCTTCTGGATCGGTCAGGTTTTCAGGATTGCTGCCCGGCTGATTTTCCCAAAAAGACTGGTCGCGGTCGAGACAAATAATCTGGCTAGCCAGTCCTTCTAAAGGAGCCAGCATCTTCTCCTGGGTAAGGAGTACATTCACCTGTGCGTCTTGCAGCATAAATTTCAGGCGAGCCAGGGGGTAGTTGGGAGCGAGCGGAACGTAGGCTCCGCCGGCTTTGAGGATGGCCAAGAGTCCAGTAACCATAGGTAGAGAGCGCTCAAGGCATAAACCGACAGGGGTTCCCGGACCAACGCCCAACCGGCGAAGCTGATGAGCCAGTTTGTTCGCCTGTTCATTCAATTCGCCATAAGTCAGTTGCTCGGTCAAATAACTAATCGCTCGGGCAGATGGTTTGCGTTCTACCTGTGCCTCGAAGAGTTGGTGTAGGCAGAGGTGTCTGGGATACCAACGTTGCGTCTCATTCCACTCGAAGACGACTCGATTCCTTTCCCTTGCAGACATTAAGGGCAGCTCGCCTAAATATTGGTCCGGCTCCTCGGCGATGGCTGTGAGCAGGGTTCGCAGTTGTTCCGCTAGCTGCGTAATTGAGGCCGCAAGAAAACGTCTCACATTGTAGGTCAGCGTCATTACCAGTCCGTCGGCCACTGGTTGTATGTCGAGAAGCAAGGGTAAATTCTGGCGAATTGACGCGGGAAGAACTTTTCCCGCCCCGTCCCCTTGGTTTGGGACTGTACTCTCCTGCATTCTCTGTTGAGGTGTATTGTTGGTATCTACCATGGATTCAAACAGGGGCAGGCCACGGGGAATTTCGCTCCAGCTTTGCACCATCCTCAGGGGACTAAATTCGTACTGCTGCAGGTCGCTTTGTTGCTTCTGTATTTGTTTGAGCCATTGACTGAGCGGCTGATTGGCCTCGACTTTTACCCTTACCGGCAAGGTGTTGAGGAACATCCCGATCATCGACTCGACCCCTTCTAGGGTGGGTGGACGACCAGAGACCAGCATACCGAACACCACATCTTGCTGGCCGCTATAGCGGCTTAATACCAGTGCCCAGGCTCCGAGAACAAGCGTATTAAGGGTCACGTGACATTTTCTGGCTACGGATTGCAAAGCGGTACACAGAGATTCAGGGAGTACCGTCCTCCACTCCTCAAAGTGTAACTGAAATCCTTTTTGACGGTGGTCCCCCAGATCCGCGGGAAGCGGAGTCGGAGCAGTTATTCCGCGCAAGTATTCACGCCAAAAAGCTTCTGTTTGATCTAGCTCTTGCTTTCTTAGCCAATTTATATACTCTCGATAGGGTCGGGGAGGCGGAAGAATCAACCTCTGGTTTTTGAGCAACGCTTGATAAAATTGCCTAACTTCGGCCAGGAGAAGCGGATGAGACCAGCCATCCAAAAGTAGGTGATGATGGCTGAAAACAAGGTAGGAGGAATGCTGAGAACATTGAAAGAGTAATAGCCGAAGCAGGGGTGGCTCAGTGAGATCGAACCCGCGATTGCGGTCTTCCCGCAGGGATTGTCTCAGTTGCCATTCCTGCTGCCAAGGAGACAAATTGCGCCAGTCATGGCTCTCTATTTTGATGGAGATTTGGCGATGTACCACTTGCTGTGGACTGTCAAGGTCTTCCCAGTGAAAAGAGGTTCGCAGTATCCCATGACGGTCTACTACCGATTGCCATGCGCTTTCCAGAGCAGCAATATTCAACTGCTCAAATCTGTAGACTCCCTGATTGACATACATTCCTAGTCCCTGATCGCGCAGGGTGTGTATGAGCATTCCTTCCTGTAAAGGAGAAAGCTCATAAATATCTTCAATCTCGGAGGTTTTATCGTTCATATTCCTGGTGATTTTGTCCTGTTCTCGGAGGGCTCGGCATCAATGTTTGCTACCCAAAGCTCTATCTTTCTTTCTGGAGATACTGCCTCAATAAGGCAGCTAGATGGCGGACCTGTGGTTCCCGCAGTATGGTGAAGTGGTTGCCCGGCACAAGATGACGCGACACTTGAGTCGCAAATGTGTTCCAATCTTCAAACGGGCCGCGGCCATCTAATGAGGTATCTTCGGCTTCAAGTAAGATCACGCGCTCTAATCGAGCTTGCGGGACGTAGCGACGGCCCAGCCGCAGGTGCAGGCGATAAACGCGCCATTTTTGCTCCATTACTCGACAAAAATCTGAGAACACCAATTGTTGTGAGATTATACCTGCCTGTCGAGCTAGCGCAAACGCAGATCGGAGGAGTTGCGAGCGATTGAGTCCGTCAGTTTTGGTCGGTTCAACATCCAATCCATATTCGTGGAAAAACCCGATCACAAAGTCCCGAAGTCGCGGGGGGGGCATGGAAACAGAGGATTTTGACAGGTAGCTGCTCAACAGTGCCAGTAGTGCAATCTCTTCGCCGCTGGCAGTCAATTGCAGAGCCATCTCAAAGGCAACTAAACCCCCAAAAGACCAACCGCCCAATTGATAGGGACCGTGGGGCTGAAGATTTCGCAGTTCCCGCACGTATGCCGAGGCCAGTTCCTCAACCGATCTAGGAATGGCAGTCGCACCATTGAGGGTCTGGGCCCGGAAAGCATAGAAAGGCTGATCGGGACCTAATTGGTGTGCTAGTTCCTGGTAGCATAAGATCTCGCCGCCAGTAGGATGTACGCCGAAAAATGTTGGAGAGCCACCTCGGGTTTCCAGTCCTACTAATGTTTTGTTCAATCGGTCCTGGGGCTCATAGCCCAGGGTCAACGCCAACTGACGAGTTACTTCTCCTAGTAAATCTTCTGGATAACGACCATAGTTACGGTCGGCCGCCTCCACTTTGATTTGACCGTGTTGGTGAAACTTGACATCCCCCAACATCCGGGCCATGGAATGGGTAGCATCAGTCATCAATGTTTCCCGATCTTGCTTGTAAGGATTAATCATATTGGGATGGAAGGGCAAATTCAGCCGTTTCGCTACCTCCTCCAGCGTTCTCTTGGGGTTAGATACCAAATCCTCGAAGCGAATGGTCTGTTTTCGCTCAGTGGGGATGGTGCTTAGGAATTCAAGAATATTTTGGTGGCAAACATCCCACACTAGTTCGGCCAGCTGCCAGACTGTAAAATCATGCCGTCCTTTCAAAAAAGGCGGGAAGAATACATGGAGTTTCGCCTCCTCAAAAGAAGCGATCGCTGCCGAGGGATGACGGATCAGATGAATATACAAAGCATTCTCAAAGTCCTCCTCTGCTCTTTTTAAGGTTTGCAGATCCAGGGCATAAGTCGGTGTCTTGTCCACGAGCGTGACCTGGCCCAGCCAATCCTGCATCAGCCGGTAGAACTCCTTGACGGATAGGTTATCGTCCTCAAAGTTCTTCATCTGCCCTGCTGCCTCATCGGCTTGGCATCCCCGAATTTGCATCAAGGCGCGAATCGTGCCCTGTAGCCAAAAATTGTCCCGCTCCGAGGATAGTGCCGCCTTCCGTTCCCCTAAGGTGTTGTAGTTGAGTAACTGTAGTTCTGGCGGGGAGAACAGTGCTGGATGTCCTCCCAGCATCACGCGCAGCAGTGTTGAGCCAGAACGAGGCGGTGAGAGGATAAATACGGCGGAAGGATTTTTGGCACCGCTGGGGACAGCCCTGCGTTCAGGTAGTGTCCGAATTAAACTCCTCAGAGTAGTGATACTGGTCTGATCGACGGCACTGCTTCGGGCCGGTGCCACAACGTTCAGAGCCTCTTGTCCAAACAAGCGCACTACCGACCGGGGATAATTAAGGCGCAAATATTGGGAAAGTTTTTCGATGGTTGGGGCATCGTAGAGAGCGACCGTATAGACAAACTCGTTCAAAACCTCCTCAAGCTTGTGGGTTAAAATTGCCGCACGCAGCGAATTGCCTCCCAACTCGAAGAAATTGTCTTGTTCCCCGACCTCACCAATCCCCAGAACTTCCTGCATTATGTTGGCGAGAAAATTCTCTAAGGGTCGTCCCGACCAGTCTTGAATGGTTCGTAAAGATGGGGCGCAGCGCGGCGCTCTTAAGGCACGGCGGTTCAGTTTGCCACTGGGGGTGCGCGGTAACGATTCCAAAAACACAAAGGTCGAAGGAATCATAGATGTGGGGAGTTGGCGGCGCAGGTAACGGCGCAGTTCCTCCGAGTTGGTTTCCCCTTTCCTGTAGGGAACCACATAGCTAACGAGTCTCTTGTCTCCGGGCTGGTCTTCCTCTAAGACAACAGCATTTTCCCGCACCGATGTGTTCCTTTGAAGACAGGCTTCTATTTCTTCGAGTTCAATGCGCTGCCCGTGCAGCTTGACCTGTTGATCTTGACGTCCCAAGTACTCGAGGCAACCGCCGGGCAACCAGCGACAAAGGTCTCCGGTTCGATACATTCGCTTGCCAGGTAAAGAGGTGAAGGGATCCGGTAAAAATCGTTCGGCGGTAAGTTCGGGCTGGTTTAAGTAGCCCCGCGCTAAACCGGCACCCCCGATATATAATTCCCCAGAAACCCCCACAGGCATCGGTTGCAATTGCTGGTCAAGAACGTAAGCTTGCACGTTGGCGATCGGTCGTCCGATCGAGACTCGCATTCCCGGGACACAAGTCCAGTAGGTCGCTTCCATCGACGCTTCTGTTGGTCCGTACATATTGTGTACCTCGATCCCTCCCCGCCTGTGGAGCTTCGACCAGAGAGCCTCAGACAAAGATTCACCACCACAAAACACAATCCGCACGGAATCGCATTGCTCGAAATCTGGTTCGTTGAGCAACAGAGCCAACAATGACGGAGTCAGGCCCAGCACGGTAATTTTATGGCGACGGATGTCGTTAATGATCCGTTTGGGATCGCCCCCATGCTCTGCGTCGGGAATTACTAGACAAGCCCCTGCGAGTAGAGGTTGGAATAACTGGAAAAGGGAGGCATCAAAGACGAATGAAAAGGTAAGCAACACGCGATCAGCCGCGTTGAAAGGAAATGTCTTCTGTCGCCACAGTAGCGTGTTGCCAATCCCTCGGTGAGAAACCATAACCCCTTTTGGTTCACCTGTTGAACCTGACGTGTAAATGACGTAAGCCAGATTCTCTGGCGTTGCTTGATGGATAGGTGGCGACCCTAGTTGGCGGTCAATACTGTCAGCATCGGCATCAAGCAGCAGCGTCTGGCAAGGGAACTCTAGACCAGTCTCAGTAAACTGTTCCTTAGTGATCAGGATTGAGGACTTGGTGTCTGAGAGCAGGAATTGTACTCGTTCCCTTGGCATCGAAGGGGAAATCGGGATGTAGGCACCGCCAGCTTTCAAAACGGCGAAGATGACCACCAGTAATTCAATGGACGGTTCGAGATAAATAGCGAGCTTTGTGTCTGGCTTAATGTCAAATTGTTGTTGTAGATACCGGCCCAAGCGGTTGGCCCATTGGTCTATCTCTTGGTAAGATAACTGTTGCTGCCGATGAACGATAGCACAAGCTGCGGGGGTTCGCTTAACTTGTGCTGCAAACAGATCGTGGAGACAGGCTTCTTGACGGTGATCCACATCCGTGTCGTTCCACTCAACAGTCACCTTCTGGTGTTCCGCCCTATCCATCAGTGGCAATTGTTCGACGGACAGATTTGGCTTCTCAACAGCTGCACTCAGTGCCTTGAGCAAATGCCGCAAAATAAGTGCGGCGAAGTCGGTCGAAAAAACACTGGGATTATAGAGAAGCTTGACGGTAATTTCCCCTCCCTCATCAACCACAATCATAGCCAGATCAGAGGGGAGAATTGGTTCATTGAGGTTAAGCTGGGTCAATACCAAGCCGGAAAAGCTCTGCGTCACCAGAGGTGCTTGCACGGAGAATACCGCCCGGAAGAGATGACGATGGTTCGGCGCATTCAGTTGACCATCGGTTTCGCTCGACCTTAAACATTCCTCTAGCACCGTCTGCAACGACAGCGTTGAGTGTTGGGCAGCAAGTTGACGGCAGGCAAAAACTTGGTTGAGAATCTCTCCTAAGGTCAGTACGGGAGAAAATTTTGCTCGTAAGACAAGGTGGTTGACAAGACAACCGATGATTTCTTGCGCCTGGTTCTGGTTTCGTCCTGGAATCACGACACCAACAGGTACTTCATCGTCCCCACTGTACCTGTGCAAGAGCAACTGAAAAAAAACAAGCAGCGTCGTTTCGACATCTACATTGTGAACCTGGGCGAGGCGGCGTAAATCCTGCGACAATGAGGTGGGAATAGTGATTTTCTCTGCACTGGCCGTAACACCGATCTGGCTTGACGGGGCTTGATCGCCGAAATCTTGTGCCTGTCCTAGCTGCCCGCTCAACTGAGTTCGCCAATAGGCCAGATCGCTTTTCCCCAACCCATCTTGAAGCCAGCCTTGATGAGACTTGACGAAGTCTCGATATTGAAATCCAGATTGTGGTGGCGGAGTCGAAGCGCCGTTGGCCAGTGCTTGGTATACTTGTGCGAATTCACTGCCAAACAGCCCCGCAGAGGTTCCATCACAGGCAATGGGATGAGCGGCCAGCAGCAGCAGATGAAGATTCGGATCTAGGCGGATGAGCGTTACTCTGACAAGCTGTTTATTTGTGAGATTAAACTGGAGTGCTGCCGCTTCATTGACTTTCTTTTCAACGGCCCTGTCTCGCTCTTGGGGGGTTAAAGTCTCGAGATCGATCCAGGAGAGAGCCGGACTAACATCTCCAGAAAGCCAGAGACTAATTTGATTGCCATCATTGCCGATTGTTGTACGCAGTGTTTCCTGTCGATGCCAAATCTCACTGAGGGTACGTTTGACTAATTCAAGATTCAACGGACCATCGAGCCGAAAAGTGGCAAAAGTTGACTGCATCGGCTCATTACTCGTGAGCCAGATTTTTTGAAAAGGTGACAAAGTAAGGGTTTGCACCGATGTTTCCTCAACAATGATACTTTTGGACGTGAGCGCTCTGACCTGATTTTTCCTAATGGAGTGAAAAGAGAAAGCTGGCGGCCTTACCTTCAAGATCGAGAATTTCAGAGATTTGATTCCTTTCGTTGACCATTACCAATCGGGGCTGCCAAGGAGCAGGGATTGGTTCTTCGATCTCCACATAGGTCATGATGATGACGATATCACCAACGTGAGCCAGCCTAGCACCACCACCTCTAACTTCAATCGCCCCACTACCCGGCTCTGCTTCGAGCGCATAGGTCTCCCATCTGTATCCGTTATTGATGTTGACGATCTCCACTTTCTCGAAGGGCAGAATGTTGGCTTCTTTCATCAGTTGGGCATCAATGGCTACAGAGCCAATGTAGTTAAGTTCGGCTCCAGTTACGGTAGCTCGGTGAATTTTGGTATTTAAAAGGGTTCGCTTCATGGTCAACTCCATGTATTAGTAGAGATTATCGGTCAAGTATTAATAGGTTTTACTTCCTAACGTTAAACTATTTCTCAATTTCTGAGAGGATGAAAATTACATACGTCGCGCAAGAGACTATTGGTAAAACTGCTAATAATCCTACCGGGATTGTTACCACTATTAAAATTGTAAAGAAAGATTACGGCATGATCCCGATCGGGGACAAATAAAAACGTACTTCTGTACCCTTTTGCCGAGCCATTTTTTGAAACAACTTCCACTCCCCCCAAATAGTTAATCATCCAGCCTGGAGAGCCAGGAAGGTTCGGTTGGGTAGGCTCCAACATCTGGCGGTAACTGGCAGGACTGAGGAGTTTATTCTTGCGGATGGCATTGTAGAATTTGAGCAGGTCACCAAGAGTTGACTGCATGAATCCTGAAGGGATGTTGTAAAGTCCGCCAGGTGGCATTACTTGGTCAACGGGCAGTAATTGCCCATTTCTATCAGCATTTATGTATCCAGTCGCTGTATTGGCATCTCTAAGTCCAAATCCTGTGCGGGTCATACCCAGCGGCAAGAATATTTTTTGCCGCATGAAATCTAGGTAGGGTTGTCCGCTCACAATTTCGATAACTTTTCCGATCACCACATAATTAAAGTTGTTATATTCATTTCTCGTCCCCGGTGCAAAGGTTAAAGGAAGATTGTTGGAGCTGGCGAGCATCTCGTTAAATGTTGGCAGATTACGCTTAAACTGGGGTATGCCGCTCTGATGAGACATGAACTGCCGAATGGTAGTTTTCCGCCAGCTTGGTGGCAGATTCGGGATGTATTGACTGGCGACATCATCAAGTCTTAGCTTCCCCTGATCGACGAGATACATGATGCCGAAAGCTGTGAGAGGTTTTGAAACTGAACCGATATTAAAAATAGTGTTTTCATTAGGGATCATCCCTGAATCAAGAGATATTACCCCGCAACCTTTTTCAACGACAATTTTTCCATTTTTAACGACCCCCAGAACAAGTCCAGGAATCTTGTTTTTCTGCATGAAGTCATTGACGATGGCATCCGCTTTTTGGGTTAACAACCGCTCCCCCCTGCCAGAGGCTCTTATTGAAGTTGAACAAGATAAAGGGAGGTTATTTGACTGGCCCCAAGAGTTTGCTCCTCCCAACAAGCACAGAACCGTATAAACGACTAGAAAACTGATTCGGGACGTGCGGCTCAATAACATAAGGATTATGTGGTTAGCTCTCCGATTGATTAATAGTAGTTGATATTTTATTTCTCCGCCATATTGCCCTATTTCTCTAGTTCTAGGGAAACCAAGACCAGAGTTCGATCTCGAAGAAGCGGACGAGCGGAGCCGTAAAAGCAACAATTACCGGTTTCGTCGGCCCTTCAATCTTAGCATAGCCTGACATACCAGTCTTCAATATGCGTCCTGAAGAGCGAATTTCCACTAGAACCCTGACAAAGCGGCCGGGGGATTGCTCTCTCGTTGTTGCTTCTGTGCTGTTGGTAGCCGAGGGGGTTATGGCGACAACTTTCCCGGTAATCGTTTCCCTGGGATAAGCAGTTAGCTTGACTTCCACTTTCTTACCCATGGAAAATTGTCCGACATCGTACTCAGGAACTTGCACTTCCCCTAAAATACTTGTGGCATCTTCTGCCACAGCAAAGGTCTCTCCCTGTTCTAAGTAGCTACCCACTTTAGTTTCTAGGTAGGGAGTTACTAGATAACCATCCAAGGGCATGACTAAGGTGGTAAGTTTGAGTTTATCTCGCTCTTGCTGCTGTTGTTTCCTTAAGCGTTCTAGCTCGGCACGGGACACTTCCACATCGTGCCGGGCTGCTTCGATCTCGTCGGGGTAGGGACCGGCTAACAATAACTTGAGCTGAGATTCACTTGTCTCCAAATCTCTTTGCTTGCTTGCTAGCTGGCTGCGTGCTTGTTCGATTACCTGTTGCTGTTGTAACAAAGCCTGGTGCTTTTCTTCCGCTTCAATTTTCTTGGTTTGAGCGTTCCTTTGGGCATCTTCTACAAGATTTAGGGCAATTGCTCCTTCTTGGTAGCCTATTTCAAGGCGAGAAGCTTCACGGAAATAAAAATCAGCTTGGGTGAGAGCGCTTTCTATTTGCTTCTTGATTACCTCTAAATTTTGCTTGTCTACTGCTACCTCTTTCTTGGCTTTATCTACTTCTTCTCGAGCCATCTTGACCCGATTGCGGGCTACTTCCACATCTTCCTTTCTTGGCATGGCTAAAAGTTTGGCTAGATAAGATTGCTTAATTTTGATATCACCTAGTGCTTTTTCGATTTGAGATTGCAGAGTCTCTATCGTATCTTCAATATCGACATCTTCCATCTGGGCAATGACTGTTCCTTTGCGGATGAACTGCTCGTTACCTCCCGGAAACATCACTCGGGTAATTTTGCTTTTGCCATCGACTTCTGCCTGAATTTCTACCTGTCTTGGGGTGAGTAATTGGAGAGTACCTCCTGGCCTAGTCCGATAAGGTAGGAAAAGCATCGCCACCAAACCGGCGAGTAGGAGGAATTTAACCCCTCTGTAAAACCAAGATGGAAAAACTTGGTAAAAGTTAGTTAAGGATTTTTGGTTGATGGCAGTTTCCCCTTGAGAAATTGAATGCTCCGTATCCTTAACTGGCCAAGTTCTCCCCCCGAATATCAAGCGTGAAACTGGTTGACGAAGACCGATGAAGAGGAAGATGAAAAAAATCAACAAGACTGTCTGAGTACCAAAAATTTCGGGGAGACTATTGGCTAAACCATCAGCAAAAAAGCCAATGAGCATAAAGAGCATGATTAGGGTAAAAGCAGTACTAACTAAGCCAAAACCCACAAGTATAAACTTATCTTTATTCGATAAAAAACTAGGTAAGCCCCGCCTCCATAAAAGCATACCCCAGAGCTTGTAAGACTGGTATATAAAGTTATCGGGTAGTCCCAAAGCCGCTACTATAAAGTAATAGCCGTAGGTAGGCCAGAGAGGAATAGCTAGTAATAAGAAAGTTGTCAAAGCCGAATGAGCCAGTAAGAGAATCCAAGTGGATAGTGTTGTTCCTGAACTTCGCGTCGAGTACCAAAGAATTACGCCAAAGCTAAAAACAAAAAGTCGCATTATTAGGGGTGTGGCATAGGTCCAGAGTTGGGCAATTCTTGGGAGACTCTGATATTCTTTAAGATTGACTTGGACATGGGGCATGAATCCTAAAGCCAAGGTTAAACCAAACATAGTGGAGCGGCCACCATAGGCAGTAAAAACCGTACTCTGAATGATACGACCCCCTAAGTTTAATAAGAGAATGTTAGTTGAGTAGGTCAATAGAAAAGGTATTCGATCAACAAAAGTCCTGACATCATAGGAGAAAAGAGATTGATGATTAAAAAAGGTAAAAAAGGCTATAGGTAGCAGAGGTATGAGTAGCCAAGTTAACCCTTTCAAAAATTTATGAAAAGGTTTAGTCCAACGGGCTAAGGGACTGAAAATAGCATCAGGATCAGGATGTTTCCAGAGAAAAATCAGGGAGTGATTACTGTTTTTTCTTGTGGTTGCTGGGGGAGCTTTTTGACCGTTTCCATAGTCATCTTGGCTGAACTGAACCCGTTGATCAGGAGGCTCTAGGAGGCCAAAGCTGGCAATTTGTCTGGCAAAGTTTTGGTAATCTTCTTCAGTTAGTATGCTATTAAAGCGTTCTTGAAAAGCAGCCAATATTTCCTGGACGGAGGTAACTCCATCCATTAGTTGGCACAAAAAATACTCTTCTTCGCGGAATTCAAAAGTTTCCTGGGAGACTGGATCTTTGATTAAGTAACGTTTGGCCAATGTTTTCCGATCTGTAATCCTAGTAACGATCAGATCTTCACGCAACCAATTGGCTCTTCGTGTAGACATAGCAAAGTCATTTTAGATAGTTCAGCCACTGTACCTTGAAAATTCACATTTGTTTAGCGATTTTTACGAAGTTGCGCTTGTGCAATTCTCTGAGTCGCCTTCTCTTTGTAGGTTTCTAGGATTTCTTCTAATTTAGTTTCATCTTCCTCGAACAACAGGGTCAAATCGGAAAGTTCGCTGGTTATATCTCCTTCCTCTGCTGCCAATAAATTAGCGGCGTGGTACGATTCAGCTGCTTCTTTTAGCAAGCCTTGACGAGAATAAATATCTCCCAATAATTTTTGTTTTCTGGCTCCCAAGAAGTTGTTGTTTGGCATCTCTCGCAAGATTTCTGCAGCTTCATTGAGGGCGTTATCTTCGATTAAGGCCTCTATATACCCCATTTTTGCGGCTAGAGGAATTTTGGGATTTAACTGTTGAGCTTCTTCAAAATTTTTCCGAGCAAGATGGTATTCTTGTTGTTTAAGATAGATATTTCCCAATCCCTGGTAGGCAGTCCAGACTTTAGGATTGATCTTGATTGCCGACTCGATTTCAACAATTGCCGCTTCTGAATTTCCTTGTTTCTGATAGATCTGAGCAATCAGCAAGCGGGACTGGACTAACTGAGGATTCAAGAGCAGGGCTTTTCGCACTTGTTCTTCGGCTTGAGTATATTTTTCTTGCTTTAACAAAGCTCGACCAACACCCAGATAGCCAGCAAGAGCCTTCGGCTCGATATTGAGAGCATCTTGAAAGGACTGGACTGCCGCTTCTAGTTGATTTTGCGCGTAGTAAACATTGCCAAGTGCAATCGAAGCTTGAGCCATCATCGGATCTAGCTTCCTCGCCATTTGGAAATGAATCAATGCTCTATTGTAATCTTTTTGTTTAACATAGACATTACCAATTCCGAGATGGGCTTGCTTGGAGCTAGAATCGGCTGCAAGAATATCCTCAAATACGGAGAGAGCTTCATCATTGCGGTCTTCTTTGAGGAGTTTAAAAGCCATTGCCAATGAGGGACTTTCCCCAGTGTGCCGGGTAATTTTCCTGATCTGGGGCGTAAAGCTAGACATGAAAGCACCTATCTCGATTATTGAACACCTGACCATCAATAATCTTACTCTGAGATACTCACCAATGTCAAGAGAAATGAAACAGAAAATGGGGGTGGTGATTCGGTAGTAGCGATGGAGGCTTAATCCTTTGCTTTGCTGTGCATTAGACCTCTTGCATAATTTTTTTATGGTATGATAAAAGATTTGGCTTTTTTCTAAATTTTTAGATGGAAGTGGAAAAAAGAATAAAATCTGATCTTAGGTCAGGAAATCATCTATACTTTTACTATGTTTATTAGCAAAAGTATGGATTATCAAAACTTATCAGATGAACAGTTCAAACGCAGTTTCGGTGTGTATCAACAAACATATAGAAAGATGGTAGAATCAGTAAAAAGTGTTGAAGCCGACTCTAATTCAGCATCTAAAAGGGGACCGAAACCTAAACTATCTATAGAAGAACAAGTTTTAGTAACGTTAGAATATTGGCGAGAATATAGAACATATTTTCACATTGGTACAAGCGGTCAAATATCAGAATCAACTATAGGTCGGATTGTAAATAAGACGGAAAAAATGCTTTTACAATCGGGAAACTTCCGTTTAAAAGGAAAAAAAGCTCTACTAAATCAAGCAGAGATACCGGTCGTAACGGTAATGGATGTAACGGAAACTCCCAGGGAACGCCCCCAAAAGAAACAGAAAGATTTTTTTGGTGGTAAAAGAGGTTATCATACTTGAAAATCCCAATTAGTAGCTGCTCAAAATACCGAGGAAATTATCGGTGTCTTTTGTGGGAAAGGTAGAGGTCATGATTTTAGTTTATTTTAAAAAAGTCGAGTTCGTTTTCATCCTTTAACTACCAGCATAGAAGACAGTGGTTATCAAGGAATAGCTGCATACCATAGTAATAGTTATACACCGAAAAATAAATCGAAAAATAGAAAATTAACAGATTTAGAAAAGGAGTATAACAAGGCTTTAGCCAAAGAAAGGATGAGCATTGAAACTATAAATAGGAAACTCAAAATCTTTAAAATCTTATCCTGTAAATATCGGAATCGTCGTCGAAGATATAGTTTAAGAGTTAACCTTTTGGCGGCTGTTTATAACTATGAGTTAGGGATAGGTGTAGCAGCTTCTTAAAAGTTGCCAAACATTAATCCAGTGAAGGGGAATTGTAATTAGTCAGGAGAATTTATTCTCAATTTTTATAATTGAGATAGTTTGTGCTGCTTAAATAAAGAGGTTTTGACAACCAAATTAAAGCATATCTAAAGAGTTTTGGGTTAAAAGTTAAACTTCAGGTTTTCATTCAGAACAAATGCACTAATTAACTAATTTTCCCAAAAAATTAGTTAACCGACCATTGTAACATATAATTAATTTGCAAGAGTTCTTATCATGGAAGAGCAGTTTCCATTCAGACGCTTCACGAATTGGAAGCAAGCGTATTCGGTCACGCCATAGCAATCGCTTCCCAAGTTTCCATTCAGACGCTTCACGAATTGGAAGCAAGGTTAAAAGAAGAACAAAAGTCAAAAAACAACGACTTTGGGTTTCCATTCAGACGCTTCACGAATTGGAAGCAAGCTAGATAGGGTAGTGGTCTGTCAAGATGTTATTGACGGATACAATCTTTTTAATTTAATTCGGGCATCTTCAGTGGTAAATCGCCAATCTACA
>Ga0209972_10001406_pt1 | contig 21142 bp, 21 predicted proteins | sample NOAtaG_7_FD_187302 | JGI IMG/M metagenome (GOLD analysis project Ga0209972, IMG submission 187302) | Freshwater lake microbial communities from Lake Erie, under a cyanobacterial bloom - NOAA_Erie_Diel1S_2200h metaG (SPAdes) (version 2) | ecosystem: Environmental > Aquatic > Freshwater > Lake ... | reverse complement strand
CAACGGCGGCACGCTGCCCACCGGCTTCGACGATCTGCTCAGCCCGCCTGCGGGCCAGGCGCCGTATCTCACCCAGGAGCCGGTTGCTCCGAACAACTGGGAATATGTGTTCGGCGACAACACCAACACCGCCGACATCACCGAGACCATCCATGTCACCTGCTCCGCGCTGCCGGATGGCATCACGCAGGCCGACATCGATACCTGGTGATCGGATGCGACTGGTTCTATGACACACACGCCCGACTCGCGGGCCGCGCATCGGATTGAACTCCGGTGCATCCCGAGCGGGAACCGACCCGTGGCCTGACCACGGGGTGGCCGACCCACGACACCACCGGGCCGCATGGATGACTCCATGCGGCCCGATTCGCGCCGCGGCATGGTCCTCGGCGAACTTCTGAAGCAGGCGGAGGCGAGGCGCCCGTCCGGCGCCGGCCGATGCGCGACCGGTCTCTCGAGCGAGGAAACCACGCGAGGAACCCGAGCGAGGAAACCACGCGAGGAAACCAAGCGAGGAAATCATGAGCGATTCAAACGGAAGCGGAAACGACCACGAGCGCGCCTACTTCGCAGGTGCGCCCACCGGGCACGCCTCGTCGAGGCTGGTCGTCGCCTTGGCCGCCGTCGCGGCCTTCGTCTGTGCATGGACGCTCTGGTCGCGCGGTACCGCGTCGCTCGCACGCAGCGCCGATGCCGTTCCGCCGGAGCCGAGCGCGCGCAACATCGAGCGTCAGGAGCAGAACACCGACCGAGCCCGCGCGCTCGATTCGGGCGTGCAGCGCGAGCAGCTCGTGTCGGAGATCAAGCAGCTTCGCTACGAGGTCGCCGGCCTGAAGGACCTGCTTCGCAGCGGACAGATCCGCTCCGAGGTCACGAATCTCAGCGATCTGAAGCCTTCGGACATCAAGATCGACATCGACTACGCGAAGCTGCGCGACGCGCTGCGCCAGCCCTGAGTCCACGCCCACGCGATGCACGCGCTCCGACATGACCCACGACAGGCAGGTCGACACCGCGCGGCGGCGTTCACGCTTGCCGAGGTGCTTGTGACCATCGCGATCCTCGGCCTTGCCGCGCTGTGCGTCCAGCCGATCCTGAGCGGCCGTGGCGACATCGATGCGCAGTCCGCCACGCGACGCCTCATCGCGGACCTTGCGTTCGCGCAGGGCGATGCGATGAATCGCCAGGAGTTCCGTCGGATCCACTTCTTCGAGGACGGATCGGGCTGGTGCGTGCTCGCGCTCGGCGCCGCCGAGCTCGACGCGTCCTTCGATCCCGAGACCGCCGTCCTCGTCCGCGACCCGATCGCCGGCGCGGGGGCCGGCGGCGCGCTGCGGGTCGACTTCGGCCGGGACGGGCTCTACGCGGGCCTCCGGGTCGAGTCCGCTGCAATCGACGGCGTCTCGCGCGACCTGACCTTCGATCCGATGGGCGGCCTGGTCTCGCCCTCCGGCGCTGCGTCGACGGGGGGATCGGTCGTGCTGCGCAGCCCCGACCGCGCCTACCGCATCGACTTCGCGCCGTTCACGGGCAAGGTCCGTGTGACCGACCTCGGTGCGGATGCGCCGGTCGTGCAGTAACTGCGCGCGGACCTGCCCGCAGCATCGTTGCGGGCCGCAGCGTCCGCGAAATTGTCGCAGCGATCAGGACCTCGCCAAAGCGAACCTTCGGAAACGCCGACGAAACCGACTGACGATTCCGTCACGGAGGTCAGAGTATGTCCCGCTCGCGTCTGCCATGGCATCGAAGCATCGGCCCCATCGGGCTCGATCTCTGCGCTGAACAACCACGCGCACTTCAAGTGCGCACCGGACCCGACGCACCGCTCCGCGGCGTCGAGATGCGCGTTGCGGCGGGCTCGACGCTGATCGAGCGCGCCGAATCGGTCGCCAAGCAGCTGCGCCACGCCGGCTTCACGGGCCGCGAGGTCGTGATCGGCCTGCCGCCGAACATCGCGCGCATGTCGGTGGTGCGCGTGCCGGCGATCGCCGGGGCCGATGGCCGCGAGGCCGTCGCGTGGGAGGCCGCCGAGCGCACGGGCATGGCGCGCGAGAACCTCGTCGCCGATGCGCTGCCGACCGGTGCGCCCACCAACTCGCAGGAAGGGCGCGAGGAGCATCTCCTCATCGCCGTCAACGAGCCCGACCTCATCGCCGCGTGCAACCACTTCATCGACGCCGGCTTCGAGCCGATCGCCGTCGAGCCGCGCTTTGCGGCCGTCGCGCGCGCGCTCAGCCGCCGCGCGCGGCGCGACAGCGACATGACCGACATCCGCGCGGTGCTCCATGTCGAGCAGCAGGGCTCGCTCGTGATGGTGCTTCGTGGCGACCGCATCGCGTTCTGCCGCGAGGTTCCGGTGGGTGGCGATGCGCTCGACCAGGCTGTTGCATCCCGTCTTTCGGTCCCCGCGACCAGCGCAGCGATGCTGCGCGCCCAGCGGCTTGCCGCGGCGCGCGGACACGGCGAGCCCGTGGACGCGGTGATGGAGGAGGCGGCGCTCGCCGCCACCCGCGCGACGATCGACTCGCTCGCCGGCGAACTCGCGCTGTGCCTGCGCTACTTCGGCGTCACCTTCCGCGGCGGTCAGCCTGCGCGCATCGTGCTCTCCGGACCGCACGGCGCCGAGCCGCGCATGGGCAGCATCATCGAGGAAACCTGCCGTTCGACGGTCGTGCAGTGCGAGGACGAACTGCCTTCGGCCACGGCGGCGATCGACTTCGCGAGCATCGGAATTCCCCAGGGCGGCGAGATCGCGGACTGGCTCACCTGCTTCGGACTTGCGTGCCGAAGCCGTGCGCTGGCCGCAGTGGAGGCAGCGGCATGAGTCGTCGACAGTTCCATCTTCTTCCGGCAAGCACGGTCTCGCGCATCCGCGCCGGCCGTGCGACCCGTGGCGTCGTGTTCACCTCCGGCGTGATCGCGAGCCTGGCCGTCGCCGTGCTCGGCGCAGCCACCTGGCTCGAGACCCACTCGCGTGCGCAGCTCGCGGCGGCCCAGAAGGAAGGCGCCCCCGTCATCCAGATCGAGCAGGAAGTCGACGCGCTCCGCGCCGTCGAGAAGCAGATCGCCCGCTCGCTCACGCTCCAGCGTTCGCTCGTGAACACGATCCCCGCGAACGGCGTGATCCGCGCCGTCTCCGACTCGCTCCCCAAGGGCGCGCTCATCAAGAGCATCACGATCGAGTACCAGAATGTCCAGGGCACCAACCGCAAGCAGCGGAAGGGGGCCAAGGAGAGCGATGCGCCGACCGCGCGCTCGCTCGTCTGCGTCATCGAGGGCATCGCGCTCGACGACCGCGATGTCGGCGCGATCGTCGACGGCCTCGGCCGGCTTCCGGCCATGTCGAAGGTCACGCTCGAGTCGAGCCGCAGCTACGAGTTCCGCGGCAAGAACGCGCGTGAGTACAAGGTCTCGTTCGTCGCCGATCTCGAGAAGCGCTGGAAGCTGCCGCAGATCACGACGGTCATCGACACGGGGGATACGAAGCCATGATGCGTGCATCCGGATCATCTTTCGCCCTGCTGGGCGCCTCGCTCGCGGCGTTCGGGCTCGTGATCGGCTTCGTCGCCTATCCCGCGCTCCGCAAGGCCGAGGCGCGCGCCATCGAGTGCGGCCGCCTGCTCGGCCGTGCCGCGCAGATCGACTCCGCGACCAAGGAGCGCGATGCGCTGAAGGACCGGGTCCAGCAGGTGCAGCGCGCCTCGCAGACGGTGCTCCGCAGCATTCCGCCCACCACCGACCAGGCGACGCTGATGCGCATGCTCGCGGTCGAGACGAGCCCGCATGTCCTGACGCAGGTCATTAACGCCGGCGAGTCGGTTCCCGCATCGCCGGGGCCGCGCATGCCGTACCGCGCCGTGCCCGTCTCGGTCGAGATGATCGCGACCTTTCCCGAGGTGCTCGAGCTCCTGACGCGTGCGGAAGGAAGCGACCGGCTCGTGCGTGCGATCAAGCTCACGATCGAGAAGCAGCCCAAGAAGGAGAACCGCCGCGAGGCCGACTGGGATTCGCCGTTCGTGAAGGCGACTCTCGAACTCGACGCCGTCTACGGCAGCGCTGCGGAGACCGCAGGCGAGGTGAAGCCATGAAGATCGGCCAACTCGACATCCGCATGCCGAAGCATGCACCCATCGGCAAGGCTCCGCGCAGCCGCAAGATCGCCCTTGCGCTCGTGACCTGCGTGGCGCTCCTCATCTGGGCGAAGCCCATGGGGCTCCTGCTCTGGGCGCGCATCCGCATCCTCACCAACATCCCGAAGACCGCGATCGCCGAGCCGACCGCCGAGCAGGCGTCGAAGCCCGTGCAGCCGAGCGAACTCGATCCGAAGCTCCCCGCCATCGGCGCGGACCTCCGCGATCCGTTCAGCGTCGACAGCAAGGTGTTCCCGCTGCCGAGCGCGGCCGTGACGACGCCACAGCCGGAGTCGACGGTGGTGCATCACGAGACCGCCGACCCTGTCGAAACCACCGAGGAACCGGTCGAGTCGACTGCGCCGTCGCGCTACGAGACGCTGCGCGCGTCCGCAGAGACGGTCCGCGTGAACTCCGCGGGCGCCGGACTCCAGGTCGCCGTCATCGACAACAAGGTCGTCCGCATCGGCGACACGGTCACCTCATCGGATGGAACCGCGTTCACGCTTGTCGGCGTGCTCGAGGCGGCCGTGGTGCTCGGCTACGAGGGCCGCGAGTTCGTGGTGCGCATGCCGCTCATGCCCGAGTCGAAGTCGGTCAGGCCGGCGCCCCGCACCGGTGGAGGCAAGCCATGAAGCCGAACGCTGATTTCGGAACCACTTCCGGTCGCGAACGAGTTGTCAGGGGGAGCAACATCATGCAGAAGCACAGCCCGTCCAACCACCGTGCATTCCTGAGCGTCGGCGCAACGCTGGCGCTCTCGCTGACCGCAGCGGTCGCCGCTGCGCAGGACGCAGCCGAGAAGCCGAAGGTCGACCCGCCGCCGGCGGCGGTGCGCCCCGAGGGCGGCTCGGGCGCGCAGGAGACCTTCACCGTGCAGTTCCAGGACACCAATGTCCTGCAGGCGCTGCAGATGCTGGCCATGCAGGGGAACCGCAACATCGTTCCCTCGAAGGGCGTGACCGGAACGATCTCCGCGAACCTCTACGATGTGACCATCCTCGAGGCGCTCGATGTCGTGCTGCGTGCCAACGACCTCCGCATGGAGGAGGCCGGCAACTTCATCTATGTGTACACCGCGGCCGAGTGGGAAGCGATCGCGACCGCGCGTCTCAAGCGCGTGAGCCGCAACTTCTCGCTCCAGTATCTCAACGCGAAGGACGCGAACGAGTTCATCAAGCCGCTGCTTTCGGATCAGGGCAAGGCGTCGTTCGTCGGCGATGTCGAGAAGGGCTTCCAGCCCTCCGCGACCGACGGCGGCACCGACGGCTGGGCCTTCCAGGGCATGCTCGTCGTCAGCGACTATCCCGACAACATCAAGGCCGTCGAGAAGCTGCTCGCCGAGATCGACACGCCTCCGGCGCAGGTCGTCGTCGAGGCCACCGTCGTCTCGTCGAAGGTGCAGCAGAACGACGGCTTCGGCGTCGACATCTCCGTGATCGGCAGCCTCGACTTCAGCGACCTCACCAACCCGCTCTCGGGTGCGAACGACCTGTTCCTCGGTTCGGACGGCGGCATCCAGCCCCCCGACAACCGCGGCACCTCGGTGAACACCGGCGTCGCGGGCTGGGACCGTCCGTCGACGATGCGCGTCGGCGTGCTCTCGTCGGATGTCGCGGTGTTCCTGCGGCTCCTCGACAGCGTGACCGACACCACCGTGCTTGCGCGCCCGCGCATCATGGCGCTCAACCGGCAGCGCGCGCAGATCCTCATCGGCCGCCGCGTCGGCTACCTCACCTCGACGACCACGCAGACCGCGACCACGCAGACCGTCGAGTTCCTCGACTCGGGCATCAAGCTGATCTTCCGTCCGTTCATCTCGAACGACGGCTCGATCCGCATGGAGCTCGCGCCGAGCATCAGCGATGCGAAGATCGAGACGCTCACCACCACCGACGGCGCCACGCAGTCGGTGCCGAACGAGGACACGAGCGAGATCGTCACCAATGTCCGCGTGAAGGACGGCCAGACGCTCGTGCTCGGCGGACTCTTCAAGGAAGACACCAAGATCGAGCGCCGGCAGGTGCCGGGCCTCGGCGACATCCCGCTCCTCGGCAACGCCTTCAAGGGCTATGACGACGAGTTGAAGCGCGAGGAGATCATCTTCCTCGTGACGCCGACGATCGTGAAGGACCAGATCGCGAAGGTCTGGGCCGACGAGGCCGAGCAGTTCGCGGCGGCCGTCCAGATCGGCTCGCGCGAGGGGCTGCTCCCGTGGTCGCGCGACCGCCTGACCGCGTCGCAGAACCAGAAGGCGTTCGACGCGATCGCGAAGGGCGACAAGAAGCTCGCGCTGCACCATGTCGAGAACTCGCTGCGGCTTTCGGCGAACCAGCCCGAGATCATCCGTCTCCGCGAGGAGCTGAAGGGTTCCGGGTCGGCCGAGAGCGCGAACTACGAGCGCAGCATGATGCGGCGCATGCTCCAGGACACGCTGAAGGTCGGCGCGAATGTGGCGCCGTCGACGGCGCCCGAGAAGGAGCAGGCGTCCGCGGAGGGCACGACGCCCGCCGCCGAACCCGCGCCGGCGCAGGCGAACGCGACCGATCCGTCGCCTGCATCGCCGCAGTGAGTCCTGTCGTTCACCGCACGAATCCCAGCTGAAGTTCCGCGGCCATTCCGTGACCAATCCGCGGCCACTCCCGGCCGCCAGTCCAACGAAACCGGAGTCCCTCATGCCGATCTCGCTTCGCTCCCTTCCCTCGACCGCGCTGTGCGGCATCGCCGCCGCGGTCCTCGCGCTCAGCGCGTGCGCGCCGCGCACGGCCGGCCTCGAGGCGCGCCGGGAGGCCGACGAGCGCTTCCGCCGCACGACCAGCCTCGTGAGCTTCGATCAGGCCAAGCAGGCCTTCGAGTCGGGCGATCTCGACAAGGCCCGCCGCGAGATCGAGTCGGCCATCGCGCGAAGCGACAAGGAAGCGCGCTACTGGACGCTCCTCGGACGGGTCGAGATCGAGGCATCCCGCCTCGAGCGCGCCGTCGAGGCGCTCGGCAAGGCGATCGAGAGCGATCCGGCGCTCGCGGAGCCGCACTACTACCTCGGGATCGTGCAGCAGCGGTGGGGCGAGGCCGACAAGGCCATCGCGTCGTATCTCAAGGCCGCCGAGCTCGACAGCGCGCGGATCGCGTATGTGCTCGCGGCTGCGGAGCTGATGGTCGCCGAGCGCCGTCTCGACGAGGCGCGCGAGCTGATGCTCCCGAAGCTCTCGTACTTCGAGCACAACGCCGCGTTTCACGAGCTGATCGGCGACATCTCGACGCTGAAGAACGACGATCTCGCCGCAGCGCGCAGCTACGAGCGCGCGCTTGCGATCGAGCCGAACGCGCCGCTCGTCGGCGACAAGGCGCTCGCCGCGCTCTTCCGCGCGGGCGAGTGGCAGCGCTGCCTCGAGTTCGCCCGGCGTCTCCGCGAGGCGGCGGTCGCCAAGGCCGATGGCCGCGTCGCGACGATTCCCGCCGATGTCCTGCGTCACGAGGGCCGCTCGCTTGCGATGCTCGGCCGGCACGCCGAGGCTCGCGCGGTGTTCGCCGAGTTCGTGCGCACCTATCCCGAATCGACCGAGGCATGGCGCGATCTCGCCGTCGCCTCGCTCAAGCTGAACGACTTCGACCGCGCGGGTTCCGCGGCGGACCGGCTGATCGCGCTCGACCAGGCCGACGCGACGGGCTTCGCGCTGCGCGGCATGGTGAGCGAGCGGTCGGGCCAGCTCGACGAGGCGGTGCGCTGGTACCGCAGCGCGCTCGAACGCGATCCCGCCGACGCCGATGCGACTGCGGCGCTCGGATTCGCGCTGTGCCGCTCCGGTTCGAAGGACGAGGGCACCCGCTACCTGAAGCAGGCGCTCGAGCTCGATCCGAGCTTCGAACTGGTGGCGCAGACTCTGGCGTCGGAACGGCAGTAGCTCGGCGCATGGAGCTTCGGGGCAGGAACACCGCGGGGACACGAAGGGCGCATCGCGCCAGATGAGAGGAATCGGGATGCAGTCGAACAACGATCAATCAAAGGGCTCTTCGGGCACGGCCGGCAACGGCCGCGCCGGCATCCCATGGATCGCGCTTGCCTCGATTCCGGTCGCAGCCGTCGGCGGCTATCTGATGCCGGGCGACGCAGCCGCGTGGATGGTGGCGGCGGGTTCCGCCGCATTGACCTTCTGCGCGGCCGCATTCTTCGCTCCGGCCGACTCGTCACCCGAATCGGGGGCGACGGGCGCGGGCAGCGAGAAGAGCGGTGCGAACGCGGTGGCCGCGAAGGCGATCGAGCCGCGCGAGGTCGCGAACGATGTCCTCGTCCGCGCGATCGAGGTCCGCAGCACCGAGCGGTCGGCGCTCCTCGACTCCCTCAACGACGCCGTCATCCTCGTCGACTCGCACGGCGAAACGCGTTTCGCCAACCACGCCGCGGGCGTGATGCTCGGCGAAAGCGCCACGCAGGCCGGTACCCGCCATGCGCTCGAGGCCCTGCCTTCCGGCGTGTTCCGCGCGGTCCAGGCCGTCATCGAGTCGAACGGCAGCGAACGCCGCCGCATCGAGACCGAGCTCACCAACTCCGAAGCGACGCCGGTCGTGATCCTCGTCAACCTCGTCGGCCACACCGACCGCATGGCGTCCGTCATCGTGCGCGATGTGCGCACCGAGCGCGAGGCGGACCGCATGAAGAGCGAGTTCGTCGCGAAGGCGAGCCACGAGCTGCGCACGCCGCTCGCGTCGCTGCGCGCCTACGCCGAGATGCTCGCCGACGGCGAGGCCGAGGACGAGAACCAGCGCCGCGAGTTCGCGGGCATCATCCTCTCGGAGACCGGCCGGCTCAGCACGCTCGTCGACCGCATGCTCGACATCGGCCGCATCGAGAGCGGCATGGCGCGCGCGACCTACGAGCAGGTCGACTTCAGCGATCTCGCGGCCAAGTGCGTCGACGAGCAGCAGGGCGAGGCCCAGCGCCGCATGATCGCGCTCAAGCTCACGCGTTCGGATCACGGCGCGCTCGCGTCGGCCGACCGCCCGCTCATGAAGCAGGTGATCCTGAACCTGCTCTCGAACGCGATCAAGTACACGCCGGATGGCGGCGAGGTCTCGGTCGAGGTCGACACCGACAACCTGGCGCGAACGGTCGTCGTCAGCGTGCGCGATAACGGGCTCGGCATCCCGGAGCACGCGATCCCGCGGCTCTTCGGAAAGTTCTACAGGGTCGAGAACCACGAGAAGTTTGCGAAGGGAACGGGCCTCGGCCTCAATCTCTGCCGCAATATTGTCGAAGCCATGCACGGTGGCCAGATCGGTGTCGACTCGAAGGTCGGCGTCGGATCGCGGTTCTGGTTCGCGATTCCGATGGATCAGGCGGCGAGGAAGGCGGCGTAACCCATGGCGGCACCGGACACCAACACCATTCGCATTCTCGTCGCGGACGACGAGGCGTACATCCTCCAGGTCGTCGCGCTGAAGCTCCGCAACGCGGGCTACGATGTCGTGACCGCCTTCGATGGCCAGGAGGCCCTCGGTCTCCTCCAGACCCATGGCGCCGATCTCGTCGTCACCGACCTCCAGATGCCGCACATGACCGGCATCGGCCTTGCCCGCGCGATGTCGGCCGATCCGCGTCTCGCGAACATCCCCGTCATGATGCTCACCGCGCGCGGCCACCTGCTGCGCGAGGGCGAGGCCGACAGCGCGAACATCGCGCGCGTGGTGCACAAGCCGTTCTCGCCGCGCGCGCTCCTCGCCGAGATCGAGTCGCTGCTCTCCGAAAGGCGGCGTGCGGCATGACCGTCTCGAGCGCGGTCCATCCGCTGCAGCAGCTCAGCGCCTCGCTCCGCGACGCCGAGGCTGTGCTCGTGCCGACCGACCTGGCGGCAGGAGATGTCTTCCCGGCGCCGCCGGGCGACATGCTGCACGCGCTCTGCAACTCGCCGGCATCGCGTGCGGCCATCGCACGGACCGTCGCCAACTGGGTTCCGGGCGCCGAGCAGCCGGCCGAGCCGCTCCACGGCCTCTTCATCATGCCCGTCTCGCTGCCGCGCACGCTCGCGGGCGGGCGGTTCGTGGTGGCCACGGTGCTGTCGAACGCGCTCGAGTGCGAGACCATCGAACTCCTCTCGCAGAGCGCGTCGCTCGATGCGCGGCTTGCCCGCAGCATCCTGGCTGCAGGCAACCCGTGGGACCGCCGCACGGCCATGCGCCTCTCGCGCATCGTCACCGCGCTTGCCAACAGCGAGTCCGAGCGCCTCGCGAGCATGGACGCCGGCATCCAGCTGAGCGCCGCGTGGGAAGAACTCCACCTGCTGCACTCGATCTCGGCGGAGATGGCGCTCGGCGCCTCGCCGATGCGTTTCGTGACCAACATCCTCGCAGAGGTCCGCAACACGATCGGTTGCCGCTGGACGGCGCTCCGCGTGAACGGTCCGGCGGCGCAGCTCCTGAATGTCTCGAACGGCGGCATCATCGCCGAGGGAATCGAGCCCGTCGCCGCGCGGCGGATCCTCGACGCCGTCGGCGGGATCGCGAAGTCGTCGGTGGTGGGCGAGGATCTCGTCGTCTCCACCGTCCGTCGCGACGCCGACGCGCTCGGCCTCCTCGCGGCGGGCGACCGCGTCGTCGGCAACGGCGCGATGTCGAGCTTCGAGCGCACGCTCATCGAGACCGCGGCCAGCAACCTGGCGGTCTTCCTCGACAACGCGCGGCTCTACCGCGACCTCGACGCGATGTTCCTCGGCGCGCTCGCGGCGCTCGTCTCCGCGATCGAAGCCAAGGACCCGTACACCCGCGGCCACTCGCAGCGCGTGGCGCTGCTCTCGCGCGACATCGCGGCCGCCGCAGGCATGCCCGAGGCGGTGGTGAAGCAGATCCACATCGCCGGGCTGGTGCACGACATCGGCAAGATCGGCGTGCCGGAGATCGTCCTGCGCAAGCAGGGGCGCCTCGACGACGCCGAGTACGAGCTCATCAAGCAGCATCCCGAGACCGGCTTCCGCATCCTGCGCGACATTCCGCAGTTCGCGCCGATCCTCGACGGCGTGCGCTTCCACCACGAGCGCTTCGACGGCCACGGCTATCCGCACGGAATCTCGGGCGAGGACATCCCGCTGCCCGCGCGCGTCATCGCCATCGCCGACACCTTCGACGCCATGAGCTCGACGCGCACCTACCGCACCGCCCGCGACCGCGGCGATGTGCTCGGAGAGATGGCCCGGCTCGGCGGCACGCAGTTCGATCCGGCCATCCTGAAGCACTTCTTCCGCGTCGACCTCACCGAGTACGACGCGATGAACGCTGCGCACGGCGCAGGCCTCAACGATCCTTGGAGGAAGGCGGCATGAAGATCTCTTGGGAAGAACACGGCCCCGTCGCGCTCGTGATCGCGAGCGGCGAGTTCGCCTCCGATGCGGAGAACAACTTCCGCCGCGCCCTCACCGACCGCTTCGAGCGCGGCACGAAGAGCGTCGTGCTCGACATGGCCAATGTGACGCTGGCCGACAGCGTGGCCCTCGAGTGCCTCCTCTGGCTTTCCGAGGAGACCGCGCGCCTCGGCGGCGCGCTGCGTCTCGTGGCGCCGCAGCAGGCCGTGCGCGAGGCGCTGCGCGTGACGCGCCTCGCAGACCGATTCGAATGCGCGGAGAGCGTCGAGCTCGCCGCGAGAAGCCTGCGTTGACAGTGAGTTCCCGGAGGGACCAAGCATGAGCGCTCTTCCACGGCATCAGGCGATCGTCGACAAGCTCCCGAGGCTCCAGCTCGGGCAGATGCTCGTTTCGCGCCACCTGATCTCGCAGAAGCAGCTCGACGACGCGCTCGAGCATCAGCGCGAGAACGGGCAGCGCGCGCTGCTCGGCGAGACGCTCGTCACGCTCGGATTCGTCAGCGACTACGATGTCATGCAGGTCGTGGCCGAGAGCTACGGCATTCCGTTCGCGAAGGACATCGCGCGCATCGCCGACCCGAAGGCGCTCGAGGTCCTGAGCCGCGACTACCTCCTCGAGCACCTGGTGCTGCCGCTCTTCCTCGTGCGCGATGTGCTCACGGTGGCCGTCGCGGAGCCTGCGAACCTCTACCTCTTCGAGGACATCCGCCACCGCACGGGCAAGACCGTGCAGATCGTCGCCACGACCGCCGCGGAGATCCGCGCCGCGCTCGAGGCGTATGTGCCGGCCGCGAATGTGTTCGTCATCGACGAGCTCGCCAAGGAAGTCGACGAGAACTCGCTCTCGGTCGTCGAGCGCGAGGTCGCCGAGATCGACGACCTCCGCGAGGTCGCGGGCCGTTCGCCCGTCGTCAAGACCGTGAACGCGCTCCTCCTGAGCGCGGTGCACGAGGGCGCCAGCGACATCCACATCGAGCCCGCCGAGCGCCGGCTCCGCATCCGCTTCCGCATCGACGGCCGTCTCTTCGAGAAGTCCGATCCGCCGTGGAAGATGGCCGCCGCGATCACGAGCCGCATCAAGATCATGGCGAACCTCGACATCTCCGAGCGCCGCCTGCCGCAGGACGGCGACATCCATGTGCTGCTCGAGGGACGCCCCGTCGACCTCCGCGTGTCGACGATGCCCGGCCGCCACGGCGAGAAGGTCGTCATCCGAATCATCGACAGCCGCGCGTCGCTCGTTCCGCTCGAGCGCCTCGGCATGAGCCCCGAGATCCTGAAGCGCTGGACCGATGTCATCGAGCGTCCGAACGGCATCGCGCTCGTCACGGGACCGACCGGCAGCGGCAAGTCGACCACGCTCTACTCCGTGCTCGCGTCGCTGAACGGCACCGACCACAACATCTCGACCGTCGAGGACCCGATCGAAGCCACGCTTCCCGGTGTCAACCAGTTCCAGGTGAACGAGAAGGCGGGCTTCAACTTCGCGTCGGCGCTGCGCGCGCTGCTGCGCCAGGACCCCGATGTGCTGATGGTCGGCGAAATCCGCGATGCGGAGACCGCAGGCATGGCCGTGCAGGCCGCGCTCACCGGCCACCTCGTGTTCTCGACGCTCCACACGAACGACTCCGTCAGCGCGATCACGCGTCTGGTGAATGTCGGCATCGAGCCGTACCTGGTCGCTGCCGTCATCCGCGGCGTGCTGGCGCAGCGCCTCGTGCGCCGCATCTGCCCGCACTGCCGCGAGAACTTCGAGCCCGAGGCGCACATCCGCGCCGAGATCGAGGCCGTCACCGGACCGATCCCGCACTTCGCGCGCGGCGCCGGTTGCGCCCGCTGCCGCGGCAGCGGCTTCGCGGGCCGGCTCGGCGTGTTCGAGCTGCTCATTCCCGACGAGAACTTCACCGTCGCGGTGTCGCGCGGCGCGACGCTCCAGGAGCTCGCCGCCTCCGCGCGTCAGTCGGGTCTGCGCACGATGCGCATGGATGGATTCGAGAAGATCCGCGACGGTCAGACGACCTTCGAGGAAGTCGTGTTCGCGACCGCGTCGTGAGCAGGGGGAGACCATGGCGACCGTAGGCAAGCAGATCCAGCCCGCAGCAACCGTGAACGACGGCCGCATCGAGGCGCGCGCGACATTCGTCTTCCGCGCGCTCGAGGCGGGTGGGCGCGAGGTGAGCGGCACGATGGCCGCGCTCAACGCGCAGGAAGTCGCACGGCGGCTGCGCAGCGAGGGCAAGACGGTCCTCTCGATCGGTCTCGACACCAACATCTCGGCGAAGGCCAAGACCGAGCGGGTGCAGGCGGCGGGCCAGGGCGTCCGTGTGCGCCGCAGCGATGTCTCCGCGCTCTGCCGCCACCTCGGCACGATGGCGGAGGCAGGCGTTCCGCTTTCGGAGGCGCTCGACTCGGCGGTGACCGAAGGCGTCCGCCCCGACTTCAAGCCGTTCGCCCAGGCGCTCGCCGACGATGTCTCGACCGGCACGCCGCTCTCGGCGTCCTTCGCGCGCCGCGCGCGCAACATGCCGCCGATCGTGGTGGCGCTCGCCCGCGCCGCAGAGTCGACCGGACAGCTGGGGCCGATGCTCCTGCGCGCGGCCGACCACCTCCAGCGCCACGAGCGCACGGTCAAGCAGATCAAGGCCGCCGCGAGCTACCCGATGTTCATGCTCGGCGCGGGCACGATCGTCATCATCGCGCTGCTCGTCTTCGTGCTTCCGAAGTTCGCGAAGATCTACGCCGACCGAGGCGCCGATCTCCCGGCGCTCACCCAGACGCTCCTCACCGTCAGCGACATCGTGCGGTCGAACGCGATCGTGATCTCGGTGCTCGCCCTCGCGGCGGCGGGCCTCCTGGCCTTTGGCTCGCGGAGCAAGGGCATGGCCCGGTTCCTCGACGCCCTCCGCTACGGCCTGCCGGTCATCGGAAAGCTGAGCCGCCTCGCCTTCATCGCGATCTCCTGCCGCACCCTCGCCACGCTGCTCCAGAGCGGCATCCACCTCCTCGACGCGATCGCGATCTGCCGAGGTCTTTCGAACAGCGAGCGCAGCGAACGCTTCTGGGATGGCATCGACGCGCGGCTCCGCGACGGCGGCTCCTTCGTCGACGCGCTCAAGAACCAGCCGTTCCTGCCGCCGACCGTGGTCGCCATGATCGCGGCGGGCGAGCGCTCGGGCCGTCTGCCCGAGGTCCTCGGCCGCGCGGCGGACTTCGCGGAGGAAGACCTCGAGACCGCGCTCAAGGCTGCGACCAGCCTGCTCGAGCCGGTCCTCGTCGTGGCCTTCGGCTCGGTCCTCGGCATCGTCGCGATCGCGCTGCTCCTGCCGCTCTTCAGCGTGTCGAGCGTCGTCGCGAAGTGAGTCAACTCGGCTCCTTCGGGCCCGCCATCGGGAGTGAGAGTGGGAATCCGCCCGCGTGCGGCGCGCTTGCCGCCGCTGCCCGTTCGGTTATGCTCCGCCCGCCGTCATGGAGGACGGCAGGAAGGAAGGGTCATGAACCGCGACTCGAATCGCAAGGATGCGATCGCCCTGTCCCAAGGGGCCAAGCAGCGTGAGTCGGCTGTGCAGCGCGATCTATCGCGCGACCAGCACGATCCCCGGCCAAGCCGGGAAAATGTCGTCTCTGAACTCATCCGGGAACTCACACGGCGCGAGAGGCTCGTGCTGATGTTGCGCTACACCGAGGAACTCACGGTGGCCGAGATCGCAGCGGTGCTCGAGATCGCAGCGACCGAGGTCGAGCGCATGCTCGAGAGCATCACCGAACGCGTGCGCCGCCGCGTGCAGCCGACCTACGGCCGCGCGGTCGCGGGCATGGCGTAGGCTCGCAGTTCCTGCGTTCGCTCAATTCCACGCGCCGAGCAGGATCGCGAGATCCTGCGGGCCGACGGCGCCGTCGCCGTTGAGGTCGGCGGCGCCTGGACCGCCCCACGCGCCCAGGAGCGCCGCGAGATCCTGCGCGTTGATCGAGCCATCGCAGTTGAGGTCGCCCGTCGCACACGAACTGGTCGTGACCGAGATCGAGAGCGTCGCGTCGCCGATGCCCGTGGCGGTCACGATCGGATTCTCGCGGCAGTAGAACGACGGGAAGTTGCCGCCTTGCTGCACGACCTTGGTGAGCGAGGCGACCGAGAGGCGCAGGCGGCCCGCGTCGACCGCGCCGCGCAGGAACTCCTGCACATCGGCGCGCGACACATCGAGCTCGAAGCGCAGGGGCGTTCCGACCGGGATCAGGCTGCCGGGCTTCAGGCCGGTGATCGTGCCCACCGCGAGGGGCGTAGGCGTCCAGCGCTCGCGCACGGAGTTCGACACATCGACCCACTGGCCCGCGGTGTTGCGGCCCATGGCGAAGGCGTTGCGGACGCTCGGGTTGAGCGGGCTCTGGCCCGCGACGGTGTACGGGCTCGTCTCGACCCAGTTCGAGACGCTGAAGCCGTTGCGGAAGCCGGTCGCGTACAGCTCGACGGGCTGACCCGCGTCGGCATCGTCGGCGTACTCGGGGTCGGTCGTCGGAAGGAACGCCGTGTAGGGGTCGACCGTCGGGTCGTACTCCACGATGAAGTCGTTCGCGTAGGTGATCTCGAGCACGCACGCGGTCACCGAGTACGACGACGCGCCGAGCCCCGCGGGGATCTGCGCACCGGTGTTGAATCCCACGATGAACTGGCCGTCGCGGTTGTCGAAGAGCGCGCTGCCCGGCTCGTTGCCGAAGGTCGACGCGGTGATGCGCACGCCCGGGGTCGGGTTGAACGCGTAGTTCCAGCGGTCGAGCGCCGGGCCTTCGTAGTAGGCGGTGTACTGGTCTGCCGATGCGATCGCACAGGGAAGCGTTGCGGCGATCGAAGCGAGAAGTGTGCAGGTGCGAAGGGCGTTCATGGCGATGGGTCGGGGGGTCGGCGGCCGTGCGAATCGTTCGTCCAACTGACGGGGCGAAGAGCGTAGACTGCTACGCCCCGCGCGGCCTCCCGATTGCACCGGAGCCGCGCAAATTTCGAGATGTCCCGAGGCCGCGTGTGGTTTTCGGGCGTATGCACGATCGAGAAGGCCGCGCCCGTGAACTCCGCTTCCGCCGCAACCGCTCCGACGATTCGCGCCGCCTTGCCGCGGGTGCGACGCTGCCCGCTGCGCCGGCTCGCTGAGTTCGCGGGCTTCACGCTCGTCGAGCTGCTGGTGGTGATCGCGATCCTCGTGATCGTGCTCGCGGCGCTCCTGCCCGTGTTCTCGCGTCTGCGCGAGGCGAGCACCCGCGCGCGCGAGCTGGCCGCGGTGCGCTCGCTCATGATCGCGTGGCAGCAGTACGCGCAGGACTCCTCGGGAGCGGTGCTGCCCGGCTACCGCTCGGGCCTTCCCGCCTACGACGCGCAGCGGCGGCCGATCGCGGCGCAGACCATCGGAATCACCGCGAACCGCTGGGTCTGGCGGCTCGCGCCGTACATCGGCCACGACTTCAATGTGCTCTACCTCGGCGAGCACGAGCGCATGCTGCGCGAGCTCGAGCTCACCGACTACTCGAACTACCTCTACCAGACGAGCGTGTTTCCGAGCTTCGGCCTCAACAGCGTGTGGGTCGGCGGCGACGAGAACTTCGGCGGCTACAACAGCGCGTTCCTCAACCTCTACGGCAAGTTCTATGTCACGCGGCTGAGCGAGATCGACCGGCCCGCGGGCCTCGTCGTGTTCGGAAGCGCGCGCGGGCAGGACAGCATGCCGAGCGGCGAGATGTCCGACCTCACCGAGGGGTACTTCCGCATCCGCTCGCCGTTCTTCAACAACCGCGTGTGGGCGTCGGAGTACGGCGCGGACGACGCGGCGTCGTACGGAAACCTGAGCGCGCGCAACGGCGGCTCGGTGATCATGGGCTTCGCCGACGGCCACTCGGAGGCGCGCACGCCCGAGACGCTCGACGACATGCGCCTCTGGTCGAACGGCGCCAACTCGAAGGACTGGACGCTCACGCCGGGCGGCGGCTGACGAACGACCGGACGAGATGCGAGCAGGGGACCGCGAGCGCGAGGAGCGCCGCGATCATGCCCGCCGAGTTGACCGCGGTGCGCGTGCGGAAGAGCGTCTCCGCGTGCGCGGCGACGAGGTAGCCGCCCGCGGCGAGCACGCAGCCCGCCGCGAGGCTGATCGCGATCTGCCCACGCACGCTGCGCGCGTGCGGCGCCGCGATGAGCGCCGGGCAGACGAGGAGCGCGAGGACGAGCACGCTTCCGACGGCCGCGAAGCTCGCGACGATCGCGGCGCTCACGACCGCGAGCAGCGCGCGTTCGACGAACCGCGGCGCCCGGCCTGCAAGCCGGGCGTGCGACGGATCGAAGGCGAGCGACGAGAGTTCCTTGCCGAAGAGCGCGCTGAAGGCGATGGCGAGGAGCGCGGCGGCCGCGAGCGTCCAGATCTCGCTGGGCACGCCCGCGTACCACGGAGCGTCGGCGGGGGCCGCGTAGAAGAGCGTCTCGAGCGAGCCGAAGAGCACGCACTCGGGATCGAGATCGACCTGCCGCGCGCCCTGCGTCTCGAGAAGGAGCACGCCCAGCGCGAAGAACGCCGTGAACACGACGCCGAGCGCGGCGCCCGACTCGAGCCGCGTCGCGCGGCGGAGGAGCGTGGCGAGGACCACGGCGGCGGCGCCCGCGAGCGCCGCGCCGATGAACATCGCGGTCACCGACCGCGTGCCGGTGACGAGGAACCCCGCGACGAGCCCCGGCAGCACGGCGTGCGCGATCGCGTCGCCCGTCATCGCCTCCTTGCGGAGCACGAGCCAGTTGCCGAGCGTGCCGCAGGCGAGCGTCGCGAGGAGCGCCGCGGCGATGGCGGGAAGGTCGACGGCGAGCGCGGCGTTCATGCGCGCGCCGCCTTCGCGAGGTGGCCGAGCGGCACGGCGACGAGAAGCGCGGCGGTCGCGGCGAGCGTCATCGCCGCGCCGGTCGGCACGCCGGGCACCGCCCGCGAGGCGAGCGTGCCTACGGCGGCGGTCGCGGCCCCGATGATCGCGGCGACCGCGGTGACGCGTCCGATGCGCCCGCCGAGAAGCCGAGCGGCGGCCGCGGGCGTGATGATCATCGCGACCACGAGCACGATGCCCGCGAGCTGCATGCCCGCGACGACGGTGGCGACGAGCAGCAGCGTGAGCAGGAGGTCGAGTGCGCGCACGGGAAGCCCCGCCGTGCGCGCGAAGCCTTCGTCGAAGGCGACGAGCGTGAGGCCGCGGAAGAAGGCCGCGAGAAGCGCAAGCGTCGCGAGCGCGAGCACGGTGAGCGCGATCACCTCGGCGCGGCTCATCGCGGCGGCGCTTCCGAAGAGGAGCGTCCGCAGCCCGCCTTGCGAGCCGGCGGGGTGGCCCTGCACGATCGAGAAGAGGACGGCGCCGAGGCCGAAGAATCCGGCGAGTACGACCGCGGTCGCCGCATCGGGGCCGACGCGGCGCAGGCGCGCGAGCGCGGGCACGCACCAGGCGGCGAGGAGCGCGGTCGATGCGCCGCCGAGGAGAAGGAGCCACGCGGTGCGCCCGCCGAGGCCGAGCGCTTCGCCCGCGAGGAACGCGAGCGCGACGCCGGGCAGCGCGGCGTGGCCGGCCACATCGGCGACGAGCGCGCGGCGGCGCGCGAGGACGAAGGTTCCGACCGCGCCCGCAAGCGCGCCGAAGAGCATGCAGCCCGCGAGGACGCCGAGCGTGTTGGCGCCGATCGCGGCCGTGCTCATGCGCCCGTCTCCGCGTGAAAGCCGTATGCGCGCGCGAGCGTCGCGTCGGTCATCACCTCGGCGACCGCGCCCTGCGCGACGATCGCGTGGCTGAGGAGGATCGCGCTGTCGAAGTGCGTGCGCACGCTGCGGAGATCGTGGTGGACCGCGAGGATCGTTCGGCCGCGGTCGCGCAGGCCGCGCAGCACTTCGGCCAGGTGCGTCTCGGTGAACGCGTCGATGTTCGCGAACGGCTCGTCGAGGAGGAAGAGCTCGGCGTCCTGCGCAAGCGCGCGCGCCACGAGCACGCGCTGCTGCTGGCCGCCGGAGAGTGCGCCGATCTGCGCGCGCGCGGCGTCGGCGAGGCCCACGGCCGCGAGCGCGCCGCGCGCCTTCTCGCGCGTCTCCCGGTTTGCGCGGCGGAAGAGCCCGAGCGACGGATAGAGGCCCATCGCGACGATGTCGAGCGCGCTTGCGGGGAAGTTCCAGTCGATCTGCGAGCGCTGGGGGATGTAGGCGACGCGCTTGCGCACCGACGCGAGATCGGCGCCGAGGAACGCGATGCGGTCGGCGCCGACGAACGGAACGAGGCCGAGCATCGCCTTGATGAGCGTGCTTTTGCCGGCGCCGTTCGGGCCGATGAGGGCGGTCATCGAGCCGCGCGCGAGGGTGAAGGAGATGTCGCGGACGACGGGTTCGTCGCGCAGGTATCCCGCGGACAGCGAGCGGACTTCAAGGGCTGGCGTCGCCGCGCCCGTCAACCGCGGCCTCCGAGCGCGTTCGCGATCGACTTCGCGTTGTGGCGCATCATGCCGGCCCAGGTGCCTTCGGCGGAACCTGCGCGGCCGAGCGAGTCGGAGTAGAGCGCCTCGCCGATCTTCAGCTCGTGGCCCTTGGCGGCGCAGCCGTCGACGACGGCGCGCACGGTGCGGTCCGACACGGTCGTCTCGATGAAGATCGCGGGAATGCGTTCCTCGGAGATCTTTCCGACGAGTTCCTCGATGTCGCCGAGCGAGGGCTCGCTTTCGGTCGAGAGCCCCTGGATCCCGCGCACGGCGAGGCCGTAGCGGCGGCCGAAGTAGCCGAAGGCGTCGTGCGCGGTCACGAGCGTGCGCTGCGCGACGGGAATCGTGTTGATGGCGAGGCTGCAGTCGCGGTCGAGCGCGGCGGCGGCGGTCTCGAACGCGGTGAGGTTGCGGTCGTAGGACTCCTTGCCGTCCGGGTCGATCGTCGCGAGCGCGTCGCGCACGGCGGGGGCGGTCTTCGCCCAGAGCACGGGGTCCATCCAGACATGCGGGTCGAAGTGCGACGAGTTCTGCTGATCGGTGAGAAGGTCGGACTTCGGAAGCTTCTCGGCGACGCGCACGACGGGGCGGCCGCTGAGTTCGACGCGCGCGAAGGCGTCGCCGGCGCGGCCTTCGAGCATGAGGCCGTTCATGAAGACCGCGTCGGCCTCGAGCACCTTCATGACCTCGGTGCGCGTGGGGGTCCAGAGGTGCGGGTCGGTGCCCGGAGCGATCAGCACGACGAGGTCGATGCGGTCGCCGCCGATCTCGCGCACGAGGTCGCCGACCATCGGCGTGGTCGCGACGACGAGGGGCTTGTCGCGCGCGGGCCGCGGGTCGCCGGCGGCGGTGGTCGACGGGGTGCCGCCGCCGCAGGCGGCGAGGGTGAGCGCGAGCCCGAACAGGCTGAGGCCGCCGATGAGTGGCGCGGGGAGTCGGTATCGCATGGTCTGTAGCATAGGCTACATCGAGGATCCGTGCCGAGAGGCGCATTCGCGGTGCGCGAGATGGCGCCTGCGTCGCCGCCAGCGCCTCCGAAGGCGGAGCGCAGCGAAGCCTGGGCGGGGGGCGCGGGCGTCGCGGGCGGAGGGAAGGCCCTCCGACTGCAGTCGTGACGCCCCGGCGCGTGCGAAGCCGCCATCACCAGAGGTGATGCCACACGATCTTGAGCGGTCGCGCCTGCGGGCGCTCCCTCTG
>Ga0209972_10001403_pt1 | contig 21167 bp, 15 predicted proteins | sample NOAtaG_7_FD_187302 | JGI IMG/M metagenome (GOLD analysis project Ga0209972, IMG submission 187302) | Freshwater lake microbial communities from Lake Erie, under a cyanobacterial bloom - NOAA_Erie_Diel1S_2200h metaG (SPAdes) (version 2) | ecosystem: Environmental > Aquatic > Freshwater > Lake ... | reverse complement strand
CAGGACTCCGAACGCGAGGAGCATGCTGAAGCTCGCGCGGGCGCCGACGCTGTAGGCGGTGCTCGACCCGACGACCACGCGCGAACCTTCGGGCACCACGAACGCGCACTCGGGGCAGACGACATCCTTGGTGAAGACGCCGTCGAACGACTCCGGCGCGCCCTCGCGCGGCCCGTAGCTGTAGCTGCAGGCGGGGCAGCGCATCGTCAGGCCCTGTCGCGAAGGGTGCGGATGAGGAACTCCGTCTGCCTGTCCTTCGCGTCGGAGGCGAACTTGCCGAAGCCTGAATGCTCGTGCGGCGCGCCTGTCTCGCCGTATTCGTGCAACACGACATCCTTCGCGAGGCCGCGCGCGCGCAGCGTCTCGACGAACTCGCGCTGGCCCTCGACCGCGACCCACGCGTCGAGCGTGTTGTGGAGGACGAGGAGCGGAATCGCGCGCCACGCGTCGAGGTGCTGGATCGGATCGAGCTTCGCGGCGCGCTGCGGCTCGAACATGGCGCGGTTCCGCTGCCACGCGAACGAGCCCGTCGTGCATTCGACGCACGCCGCGCGGAAGGAATGCGCCCGGCAGAGCCGGATGAGCGTCGCCATGCCGCCCGCGCTCATGCCGCCGATCGCCATGCGCGCGCCGTCGAACCAGCCGGTCGCAAGCGCGGCCTCGACGACCGGGTCGACCTCCCCCGCCATCTGCTCGACGAACTCGAGCGTGCGCTCTGGCTGCTGCAGCGACATGTCCTCGCGCGCGCCGTGGCCCGGGAGGTCGAGCGACACCGTGGCGATTCCGGCGCGCACGAGGCGCAGGAAGCGGCCCGGGTCGAGTTCCTTGTTCGCGGTGCGGCCGTGCATCCAGAAGAGGACGGGCGCGCGCGCGACCGAACCGTCGGCATCGGGCGCGAACGACGGATGGACGACGAGCGCCGGGACGCCCGCAAAGGTCGTCGTGCGCGACTTCTCGCGCACGCTTGCCGGAAGTCCGCCGCCGATCTCAGGCATCGGACTTCTCCGCAGCCTCGTCGGGCGTGTCGGGCATGTAGAGGTAGACCCACATGTCGTCCTTGTACTGGTGGCTCTCGGGCCCCTTGAAGCCCGGCAGCGCGCGCTCGGACTCGTCGAGGTCGAGCGGCGTGCGGAGGACGAGGAACCCCTTCGGCGCGAACAGCGCGCGCGTGCGCGCGGCCTGCGCGAGCACCAGCTTGCGCGCAGCCTCGTCGATCATGAGCGCGTACGGCGGATCCATGAACACGAGGTCGACCGGCTTCGGGCTGCGCGCGAGCGCAGTCGGCCCGAGCGCATCGGCCTGCACCGCGGTCACGCGGTCGCCGCACTTGATGGTGGCGATGTTGTGCTCGAGGTAGCGGAACACCTCGCGATCGCGCTCGATGCAGACGACTTCCTTCGCGCCGCGGCTTGCGCACTCGATGCCGACCGTGCCGACGCCCGCGAACAGGTCGAGGACGCGCGCGTCCTTGAACCAGCCATGGAGCATCGCGAAGACCGATTCCTTCACGCGCGCCGTCATGGGCCGCGTGCGGTCTTCGCCTTCGGGAGTGAGGAGCTGTCGCGAGCGGTACTCGCCTGAGATGATCTTGAGCACGCGACGAGTGTAACGGTCGCGTCAGCGAGCGGGTGCGGGCGCGGCCGGGGCGGGCGACGCCTGCGGCGAAAGCACGGGCGACTCGCCCCGCCAGATCCGCTCGCCGTTGCCACGGCGCACGAGGGCCTTCACGAATGCCTCGTACTGGGCGGAGATCGCGGCGATGTCCTCGTTGAAGTACTCGCGCAGGACCGCCGGGCCGACCTGCCGTCCGATCGCCATGCGGCGCTCGTTGCGGTTTCCGGCGCGGCTCGACGCCCAGATCGTGCTCGAGATGCGGCCTTCGACCGCGTCGTCGAGCAGGCGCTCGAGGCCGGCGCGGTAGCGGCCGCCCTCGCCCTCCATGAAGAAGTGGACGAGCGCCCAGGTCTGCGCGTAGTAGCCGAGCAGCGTGTTGCGGCCGTCGCGGAGGTAGTCCTGCGGCGTGCCCTCGATCAGTTCGGCGAGCGACACGAAGCGCTCGCGGGACACGACATCGCGCAGTTCGCCGAAACGCTCGAAGTTGCGCCACGGCATGAAGGTCGGGGGCGCGCCGTTCGCGTTGCCGCGCACGCCTTCCATGTAGCAGGCGATGCCTTCCTCGAGCCACACCGGAAGCGGATGGCGGAAGACGCGCTGCGTGTAGGCGTGCCAGCCCTCGTGGGCCGCGATCGTGAAGGTGTCCCAGCGGCCGATGTCGTAGAGGACCGCGTCGCCTTCGATGGTGTAGCCGCCGCGGCCGAGGCGCTCGTACATCGAGGCCTCCTCGGGCAACCGCTCGCGGGTGTACGCGATCCAGTCGCTGCGCGTGCCGAAGAGGTAGACATCGATCGGGCCATCCGCCGCCGGCAGCGGGATGATGGCGCTGCGGTAGTGGTCGAGCGCGGTCGGCAGGAAGATCTGCATGCGCTCGCGGATCAGCGGATCGCGCAGCGTCGAGTGGATGCGGTGCGTGCCGACATCGATGCACTCGCCCGGCTTCTCGCCGAACTTCCACGCCTCGATGACGGGTTCGGCGCGGCGTGTGTCGACGCTGACCGCCGCCGGCGCCGCCTGCTTGGGCGCCGACTCCGGCTCGGGGGTCGAGACGGTCGAGCAGCCGAGGACGACGGCGATCGCCGCACACGAGAGGAGGAGGGAGTGACGGGTCCTCACGGCCCGAGTGTAGCCCCTTGGGGGCGGTTCGGATGCAGGAATTGCGCGGTCCGTGGTCAACCGAGCGCGGCGAGCGCGCTCTTCGCGGCCGCGACATCGGCGTCGATCTCGGCGAGCTTCTTGCGGGTCTCCTCGACGACCGCGGGCGGCGCCTTGGCGACATAGCCCGCGTTGTCGAGCTTCGCGCGCATGCCCGAGGCCTGCTTCTCGCGCTCGGCGATGAGTTTCGAGAGCCGCGCCTTCTCGGCGCCCGCGTCGACGGCGTCGACGAGGCCGTCGAGGAGCACTTCGCTACCCTCGAAGGGAATCGCGACGGCGCCGGCTGGACGGGACGCCGGGGTGGGCGCGACCTGCTCGAGCCCCGCGAGGGTCTCGACCACTCCCCCCGCCGCCGCGACGAGCGTGCGCACGGCGTCGGGTGCGCAGAGCGTGACCTTGCGCTTGGGCGACACCTGCCGCTCGCCGCGCACCTTGCGGATCGCGTCGACGAGCGCCTGGACGCGCCCGAACTCGGCGAGCGCGGCCTCGTCGCGCAGGCTCGCGGCGGGCGTCGGCCACGCGGCGGTGGCGCAGAGCGGGCTCGGCGGGAGCGACAGCCCGGCGACCGCGCGGTTCGGCAGCGCCTGGACGCTCGCCCACAGCGTTTCGGTGACGAACGGGCACACGGGGTGGAGGAGGCGCAGGATCGCGTCGAGCATCGACGCGAGGATCGCCTGCTGCGTGGCGTTCGTGCGGATGGTCGGCTTGATGCCCTCGAGGTACCAGTCGCAGAAGTCGCGCCAGACGAGGTCGTAGAGCGCTTCCGCGACGCGGTGGAACTCGTAGTCGGCGATGCCGTCCTCGACGAGCCGCGTGGCGCGCTCGAGGCGCGCGAGCATCCAGCGGTCGAGGAGGGTGGGCGGCTCCGACCTGCTTTCCGCGCTTGCCTGCGCCAGGTTCGACAACGCGAACCGCGTGGCGTTCCACAACTTGTTCGCGAAGTTGCGCCCGAGGTCGAAGCGCGCGCTCGTGTTGCGCGCAAGCGGCATCTCGGCGGTGGGCGTGGCGACGCCTGTCGCTGCGCCGAAGCCGGAGACCATCTTCTTCGACGCGTCCTTCGGCGACGACTGGATCGCGTCGGCGACGGTGTAGCCGCCGCTTGTCGTCGTCCACTTCGGCGTGAAGGCCTCGTTCGTGTACGGGTCGACCATGTCGACCGGCAGCCGCACATCCTGCGTGTTCGTCGCCATCGACACGAGCGTGAAGCGCATCGCGTCGGCGCCGTGCGAGTGGATGATGTCGCGCGGATCGACGCCGTTGCCGAGCGACTTCGACATCTTCTGCCCGTGGCCGTCCTGGATCATCGCGTGGATGAAGACATGCTTGAACGGCAATCGGCCGAGAAAGTACCGGTTGAACATCACCATGCGCGAGACCCACAGGGTGATGATCTCGCGCGCGGTGCAGAGGACCGAGCTCGGGTTGTAGCGGTCGAGGAGCCCCGCCATCTCGGCCCACTTCGACGGGTCGGGCCAGCCGAGGGTCGAGAGCGGCCAGAGCGCGGAACTAAACCACGTGTCGAGGACATCGGGGTCGCGCTTGAAGCCGGCGGCCTCGAGCGCTGCGCCATCGGCGTCGTCGACGAGGCAGACATGGAGATCGTGCTCGCCCTTCGCGCTCGAGAGCGCGGAGATCGCGAGATCGGCGCCGTCGGCGACGCGCGACACGCGCACGGTGGCGCGCGACGATGGAATCGACGACAGCATGCCGAGGTGCGACGCAAGCGCGCTCGCCTCGCCGCGCTTCGACCAGACGGGAATGCGGTGCCCCCACCACAGCTGGCGCGAGATGCACCAGTCGCGGATGTTCTCGTGCCACATCTGGAAGTTCTTCGCGTAGCGCGCGGGGAAGAAGCGCAGCTCGCCGTCGCCGGCCATCGCAGGCCCGGCCGCGACCGCCGCCGGCAGCGCGCCCTCGACCTGGTCCTTCGCCATCGCGCGCAGCGCCGTGCCGCGCAGGCGGTCGTCGGTCACGCGCACATACCACTGGTCGCTGAGGTACGGCTCGACCGGCACATGCGAGCGGTACGAGTGGCCGACCGAGTGGCGGTACGGCTTCGCGTCCTCGAGGAGGCCGTTCGCCTTGAACCACGCGACGATCTTCTTGCGCGCCTCTTCGCGCGACAGGCCGACGAATGCACGCGCCTCGGCCGAGACATCCATCCAGCCGTGGCGGTCGCTGATCGAGCCGTCGGGCGCCATGACATTGATCGCGGCGAGCGCGTGGCGCTGCCCGATGTCCCAGTCGTTCGGGTCGTGCGCGGGCGTCACCTTGAGGAAGCCCGTCGCGAACTGCGCCTTCGGATCGGCGGGGTCGCCGCCCATCGACGCGGGCATCACGACATAGTCGTCCTCGACGACCGGGATCTCGCGGCCGACGATCGGGAGCCGCAGCTTCTTGCCGCGCAGCGCCGCCGCGCGCGGGTCCTTCGGGTTGATCGCGACGGCGGTGTCGCCGAGCATCGTCTCGGGGCGCGTGGTCGCGACCGTGACATGGCCCGAGCCATCCGCAAGCGGATAGCGCAGGTACCAGAAGTGCCCGTCGACCTCCTCCATCTCGACCTCGTCGTCGGCGAGCGCCGTCTGCGTGACGGGGTCCCAGTTCACGAGGCGCTTGCCGCGGTAGATGAGGCCGTCGCGGAAGAGCGTGCAGAACGCGTGGCGCACGGCCGTCGCGCAGGTCTCGTCCATCGTGAAGCGCGTGCGGTCGAAGTCGCACGAGCAGCCCATCGACTTGAGCTGCCCGAGGATCGTGGCCTCGTACTCGTCCTTCCACTCCTGCACCTTCTCGACGAACCCTTCGCGCGTGAAGTCGGTGCGCTTCTTCCCTTGGAGAAGGAGGCGCTTCTCGACGACCGTCTGCGTGGCGATGCCCGCGTGGTCGGTGCCGGGCATCCACAGCGTGTTCGCGCCCTTCATGCGGTGGTAGCGCGTGAGGAGGTCCTGCAGCGAGTTGTTGAAGGCGTGGCCGAGGTGGAGCGCGGCCGTGACATTCGGCGGCGGGATGAAGATCGTGTACGCCTCGCCGGGCGCCGAGGGCTCGGCATGGAAGCAGCGCGCGGCGTCCCAACGCGCGCGCACGACGCCTTCGGCCTCCGACGGCACATAGGCCTTCGGAAGTTCGGTGGCGGTCGAGACGGTTCCTGACGGCGAGCCTGCGGACATAGGGCGAGGATTCTACTTCGCGTGGGCCTCGGAAAGGCGCGCGTTTCGCGGTGGTTTCTGCGATAGTTCCGCGCATGCGGCGCCTCGCGCTCCCGGTCCTCGCACTGTTCTCGCTGCTGGCAGCCTGCGGCGGCGACCCGCAGCCTCCGCGCGAGGCCGTGCCTCCGACGCTTTCCGCCCGCGAGCTCGAGGACGCGTCCGACGCGATCGAGAAGTTCATGCAGGCCGGCCGCACGCGCGAGGCGGAGCTGCTGGCCCGCAAGCTGCGCGACTCGGTCGCCGACGGCGACGCCGCGCGGGCGCGCGTGGCCGAACTCGCGTCGCGGGCGTTCTTCGCGCATGGGGAGCTTTCCAAGGGCGAAATCACGGCCGCCGCACGCACCGCGCTCGTGCGCGAGGCGAGCGACGAGGCCGCGCGGGCCGCGGCCGTCACGCCGCCCGACCCGGTGCGCCTGCGCTTCGCGGCGCTCCTCGCCGGACGCAGCGGCGACACGAAGGCCGCGTTCGACTTCTACGACCGCGCGCTCGCCATCGCTCCGGACGACCTGCAGACGCTGCTTCCCGCTGCGTCGCTTGCGCTCGGCGCGGAGAATCGCGAACGCGCTGCGCCGCTTGTGAAGCGCCACGCGGCGCTCGCGCCCGACGACGGATGGAGCGCCGCGCTCGAGGCGCAGCTTGCGATCCTCGAGGGCGACGCCCCCCGCGCGATCGAACGCGCCGGCGCCGCGATCGCGCGCGACCGCGAGGCGCTTGAGTTCCGGCTCATCCTCGCACGCGCGCTCACGGCCGACGGCCGCGCGGGCGACGCGGCGCGCGCGCTGTCGGCGCTGCCCGACGCGGACCGCGCCAAGCTGCCGATCGCGCAGGCGTATGCCGAGGCGCTGCGAGCCTCGGGCGAGCTTGCCGCCGCCGCGCGTGCATGGGGAGCGGCGGTCGAGGCCTCGCCCGACAGCGCCTTCGCGCGTGCCGAGTACGCGCTCGCGCTCGCACGCGCAGGCGACCGCACGCGCGCGGCCGCGATGCTCGAGGGGCTGCCGGCGCTCGAAGGCGGCGACGCCGAACGCGCCCGCGTCGACGAGGCGCTGCGCGGGATGGCGAACGACCGCTGACGAGCGCGTCAGCGCAGTGCGCGGCCGCCGTCGATCCGGATCGTCACGCCCGTGAGATACGACGCGTCGAGCACCAGGAACCGCACGAGCTTCGCTGCTTCCTCGGGCGTGCCCGCGCGTGCGAGCGGCGTGCGCGCGAGGGTCGAGCGCTTGATCTCGTCGCTCACCGCACCGGGTGCGTCGTCGTCGGGCCACGCGATCACGCCGGGCGCGATGCAATGGACGCGCACCGCCGGCGCGAGCTCGACCGTGAGCTGCTCGGCGAGCGCGCGCACCGCGGCCTTCGCGACGATGTAGGGCGTGAACGAGACGCGCGGCTTGCCGAGCGCGTAGATGTCGCTGTAGAAGACGACCGCGCCGCCCGCGGGCAGGCGCGACTGCGCGAGCCCGCCGCGCAGCGCCTGCGTGAGCAGCGCCGGCGACACGACCTCGGCGCGGTACATCGATTCGAAGTCGACCGCCGTCATCGAACCCATCGCCGTCGGCGCGTAGGTCGACGCGTTGTGCACGATGCAATCGACGCCGCGCGGCGCGAGCGCGGCCGCCGCCCGCTCGACCGATGCGATCTCGCAGAGGTCGAGGTGCAGGATCTCCGGCGCGATGGCGAAGCCCGACTCGCGCGCGGCCGCCACGGCGCGGGCGGCCGTCTCGCGGCAGCCGGCCTCGTCGGTGCGGTAGGTCAGCGCGAGGTCGAGCCCCGCGCGCGCAAGCTCGATCGCCGTCGCCCGGCCTACGCGCTTCGACGCCCCTGTGACCAGCGCCCGACCGATCGGCGCGCGCGTTGTTGCTGGTGGTTGGGCCGTGCTCATGGGGGAACCCGCGCGGCCGGCTCGGCGCGTCGCGGACCGCGATGATACGGCGATCGGAGGAACTCGATGTTGCCGTAGAATCGCCCTCCTCGATGGCGCGTTCCGGCGACCAATCCCCTCACGCGAAGCCCAGGCGGCGACGGCTGCGGAACGCGGCGATCGCGCTCGTCCTCCTCCTCGGGATCGGCGCGTTCATCTTCACGCGGCCGTCGATGCTCGCACGCCTCATCCTGCCCGCGGCATCCCGCGCGATCGGCGGCGAGGTCACCGCCGCGCGGATCGCGCTCGACGGCCTCGACACGCTCGTGATCGACGACCTGCGCATCCGCGCGCGCGGCTGGTCGGGCGCCGCGGGCGAGATCGCCTACGCCGACTCGACGCGCGTCGAGTTCTCGCTCTGGTCGCTGCTCTTCGGCGACATCGAGGTCTTCTCGGTGTCGGTGAGCCGCCTCACGCTGCGGCTCGCCGAACGCGAGGACACGCCGGGCGCGCTCTCGCTCCTCTCGCTCGAGCCCGAGCCGAGCAAGGCCGCCACCGACAAGCGCCAGCGGCCCGCGCGCATCGGCATCGAGGAACTCCTCGTCGAGAACGGCCTCACCGCCGACGGCGTGTACGAGAAGCTCGGCGAACTCCGCTTCCGCGGCTCGCTCACGCCGATCGCGGACTCGCCCGCGGCGTTCGACTTCATGCTCGAAGGAAAGCCCGACGAGGAAGGCCGGCGCGCGATCGGAAAGATCAGCGGCTCGTTCGACGGCGACACGCGCGCGGTCGATCTCGCGATCGAAGGGCTCGAGATCGACGGCAAGCAGCTGGCGGTCGCGCCGCTCGCAGTGCGCGCATGGACCACGCGCCTCGGGCTCGAGGGCAGCATCCCGAGCGCGCGCTTCGCGTACTCGCCCGAAACCTCGCCCGTCGTCGAACTCGACATCAAGGGCGTGGCGATGGACCTTCCGGTCGACGCGCTGGGCGGCCCCGCGCTCGAGGACTCGTGGAGCGGCCTCGCGAACGGCGCGCTCGTGCCGGTCCGCGCGGTGCCGAGGCTGACGCTTCGCGAAGGCGCGCTGCGGTTCAGGAACGACACCGTCGCGCTCGTCGGGCTGAAGGGCGATCTCGGCGCAGCAGGCGCGGGAATCATCGACCTTCCCTTCGAGTGCGACCTCACGATCGACATCCCGCGCGAACAGCTGCCGCCCTTCGACTGGGACAAGCGCGAGGAGTGGATCGAGAGGGCCGCGCGCGCCGCGCCGTTCACCATGACCGCCGCGATCCGCGACTTCCGCTCGCCCGAGCCGAAGGAAGGCGAACCCGACATGCTGCAGCTGCCGCGCGCGGTGGCGAAGGTGATCGCCGACTTCCGCGTGACGGCGTGGACGCTCGACCTCGAGACGAAGGTCGAGCGCGGCGCGCCGACCGACCAGGGCGAGCCCGCGCCGCTGCGCACGAGCGGCACGCTGAAGATCGCGAAGGGCTCGGGCGCCTACGAGGAGTTCCCGTACCGGCTCGACGATCTCAGCGGCATGATCCGCTTCGAGAACGACGATGTGGTCGTCGAGCGCTTCGTGGGAACCGGCGCCGATGGCGCGACGGTGACCATCGAGGGCGAACTCGTCGGCATCGCCACGGGCGCAGAGATCGATCTCCGCATCCGCTGCGCCGACGCGCCGATCGACCAGCGGCTTCTCGACTCGTTCGAGGAAGGTCCGCGCGACGCGCTCGGGCTTCTCTTCAGCGACCGCGCCGCGGCGAACCTCGCGGAGGCCGGCCTGCTGCCCGACGCCGCCGCGCTCGTCGAGCAGCGCCAGGCGCTCGCTCGGCTCGGGCCGGACGCGGCGGCGAGCCCGGAGTCGGTGCGGCTCCAGCGAAGCCTCGATGCCGGCCCGTTCCGACTCGGCGGTCGCGCGGGCTTCGACCTGCGCGTCTACTCCCCCGCCGGATTCGGGCAACCGGTCATCGTGACGGGCGAGGTGAAGGTCCGCGACGCAGGGCTCGTCTTCGACCGATTCCCGTATCCGCTGCGCATCAAGACGGGCTCGATCACGATCCTCGACGAAGCGATCGTGATAGGCGGCGGCGGGCTGCGCGCGGTGACGCCGGCGGGCGGCACGCTCACCGTCGGCGGCAGCGTGCAGATTCCCCGCGACGGCAAGGGCGGACGCCTGCTGCACCCGCTCATCGAGATCGCCGACGACGACGATGCGATCAACCCCGCGCTCATCGCGGCGATTCCGTTTGCGGACGGCGAGTCGACGCCGGGCTGGCCTGGAAAGGACCTCGCCCCCGCCGGCGAACTGCTGCGTGCGCTTGGCCTCAGCGGACAACTCGACCTCACGGGCTTCGTCACCACGACGCCCGCCGGCGAGGAGTCGTTCCAGGTCAAGATCGACTTCGAGCGAGGGCGCGCGGAGCCCGATGCGGACGGACGCGCGTGGCTCGCGACACAGGGCCTGCCGTGGCCGCAGGGATTCGCGCTCGAGAACTGCTCGGCGAAGCTTGAGATCACGCCCGAGCGCGTGAGTTTCGAGCAATGCCGCGGCACGCGCGGCGAAGGCGCGGTCGAGGCGCGCGGATTCGCGGCCCTCAACGGGCCTGAGCGAAGGGTTGAGCTCAAGTTCGACGACCTGCCCGTCGAGTCGACCTTCGACGGCTACCTCGGCGACACGCCCGAGGAGTCGAAGTCGCGCGCCGCGCGCTTCCGTCCGCGGGGCATCCTCGACGGCGTGATCACGCGCACCGTCGATGCCAGCGAGGCCGTGACGCGCGGCAGCCTGGTGCCCGCATGGCTCGAGGCCACCATGGACGGAACGACCGTGCGTGCCGAGCACCTCGCCGGACGCCTCGAGGTCGACGGCGACACCGTGCGCGCCGACAGCCTCGAGATGCGCCTCGTGAGCGAAGGCCTCGACGACGGGCTGCTGCGCCTCTCTGGCAAGCTCTCCGCCGAGACCCTCGACGCGCGGTGGTCGGGCGGGCGCGTCGATTCGCCGGTCGTGCGCGAACTGCTTGCGAAGCGCGCCGGCGGCCTCGTCGCGACGCTCCGATCCCGCGACGCCCGCGGCAGCTTCGACGCCTCCTACTCCGCCCAAGGCGGCGAGAAGCTCGAGGTCACGCCGAAGTCGCTCAGCGTGGGGACCGCGCACGGACGGGTCGCGCTCTCCTTCGATCCCGAGAGCCGCATCACCGCCGCGCCGGACTCGGTCGACCTGAACCTGCGCAGCACGATCACGGAAGGCGCGCAGGGTTCGCTCGTCGTCGCCGGCGGGCTCGACCTCGGCGTCGACTCGCGGATCGAGGGCAAGCTGACCCTCGACGCGGCCGGCCTGACGCCGGCGCTGCGCGAGGTGCTGCCGCCGCCGCTCGACCTCTCGGCACGCGCGATCGACCTCACCTCGACCGGCCGGTTCCTGCTCGACCTCTCCGACATCAACCTGCGCTGGCCGTCGCGACGCGAGCCGTTCGAGCCCGATGTCTACAGCCTGCAGGGCGAGGCGCGCTTCGAAGGCGCGTCGTTCGACGCGGGCGCGCGCTTCACCGAGATGCAGGCGACGCTTCCGATCTCGTTCCGCTACGAGCCGCGCGGGCCGCAGCCGATCCTCTTCGATTCGACGCTCGCTTCGTCGGGCGGCCGGGCGCAGCAGCGCTGGTTCGGGCGCAGCAGCGCGAGCATCCGCTCGACCGCCACCGGCGACGGCCTGCGCATCGAGGCGGCGGGCGACATCGGCGGCGGCCGCTTCGACATCCGCAGCACGATCGACTTCGAGCGCGATCGCTACGCGCTGCTCGCGCGGCTCGCCGAAGTCGCGTTCGATCCGCTGCGCGATCCGTCGCTCGCACCCACGGTCCGCAGCGGCGGGAAGGTCACCGCGCGCCTCGATATGGAAGGTCCGATGGGCGGAAGCGACGCCGACATCGCCGCGCGCACGGGCTCGCTCGAACTCGCCCTCCGCGACGCAAGGCTCGCCTCGACGCCGATCGCGATGCGCGTGCTGCAGCTCACGCAGCTGATGCTGCCGCTCAACAGTTCGCTTCAGGAGACCGAGGCGCAGCTGGCGATCAAGGGCTCGACCGCCGAGATTCGCTCGGTGCGGATGTCGAGCGGCACGATCAACCTCTCGGGCTCGGGAACGATGGACATTCCCACGCTCGCCGTCGCCATGCGGCTCTCGGCCAAGGGAACCGTGCCCGTTCTCAGCGAGCTGATCGGCGGGGTCACCGGGGCCATCTTCGCGATCGATGTGCAGGGAACGCTCGGCGACCCCAAGGTCTCGATCGCGCCGCTGCCGGGCATCACCAGCGAGCCGACCGTCACCGTTCCGCTTCCGCCGGCCGAACCTGCCCCCGCAGGCGGCGCGGCGCCTACCCTCTCTCCCCCTGTGGACGGTGGAGCGGGTGCGAAAGTCGCGCCCGAGGCGCGGTCGGGACGATGATCCCTCTCCGCCGCCATCCCGCCATCCGACCGAACTTCCGAACCTCATGACCGACCAGAATCCACGCGACCGCCAGCGCCCGAATCTCGACCTCTCGCAGATCGAGGAGGCGGTGGACCGCTTCTTCGAAACCTCGGGCGTCTCGCCCTCCCCCGAAGCGCGCGAACTCGTCGCCGAGATCATGCTCTCGGGCCTCAAGCTCGTCTCGGACGGCGCCGACATGGGCCAGCTGAAGCTCGTGCGCAGCGCGCTCAAGGAGATGCGCCACGCCTACCGCATCTTCAATCCGTATCGCGGCACCCGCAAGATCTCGATCTTCGGCAGCGCCCGCACGCCGGAGACAGACCCCGACTACCAGCTCGCGCGGGTGTTCAGCCAGTTGATCGCGCAGGCGGGCATGATGGTCATCACGGGCGCGGGCGACGGCATCATGAAGGCCGGCCACGAAGGACCCGACATCGAGAAGTGCTTCGGCCTGCGCATCCGCCTGCCGTTCGAGGTGAGCGCGAACTCGGTCATCGACGGCGATCCGAAGCTCGTCAACTTCCGCTACTTCTTCACGCGCAAGCTCATGTTCATGGCGCACTCCGACGCCATCGCCGTGTTCCCGGGCGGATTCGGCACGCAGGACGAGCTCTTCGAGGCGCTGACGCTGATCCAGACCGGCAAGTCGCACCTGATCCCGATCGTGCTGCTCGAGCACGAGGGCGGCGACTACTGGAAGAGCTGGGAAGAAGGCTGCGTGCTGCCGCTCGCACGCCGCAGGCTGATCTCGCCCGAAGACCGCGCGCTCTACACGATCCACACCGATCCCGCGGCCGCGGTCGAGGAAGTCGCGAACTTCTACCGCCGCTTCCACTCGATGCGGTTCGTCGGCAAGGAACTCGTGATCCGCCTGCACACCGCGGTGGGCGACGCGGAGCTCGCGAGTCTCGAGCGCGAGTTCCGGAACGACCTCTGCGCGGAGGGCACCTTCCGCGCGGTGGGCGCGTTCGAGGAGGAAGAGGAGCACCGCGATCTTCCGCGGATCGCCTTCCGCTTCAACCGCCGCGCGTGGAGCCGCCTGCGCGCCATGCTCGACACGATCAACGGCGTGCCGCCGAGAGCGCACGCATGACCACGCCGCCGACCGCGCGCGGGCTTCGGTGCGCCCTCGCCATCGGCGCTGCCGTTGCGATCGCGTCGTCGCCCTCCTGCCAGCCCGTGAAGGGCGACGCGACGCGTGCCGCCACGCGCGACGATCGCGGTGCGGTGCGGGCCGGCGCGCAGACCGGGCTGGAGCTGCTCCGGTGGTTCGTGCCGAGCGATCCGAAGCGCCGCAAGGACGGGATCGACGAGATCGTGGCGAAGGGCCTCGCCGTCCGCGTGCCCAGCGACCTCGATGCGAACGGATTCACGCTTCTCCGCGCCGACGCCGCGCGCCTCGGTGCGGCGCTCGCGCTGCTCGGCGACTCCGCGTCCGCGCGCAGCACGCTCCTCGGCCAGCCGAACGCGTGGGTCGATCTCGCCTCCGCGCAACTCGTGCGCGGCACCCCGCTCTTCGTCTCCGGCCGCGCCACGACGAGCGAGGAGGTCATCCTGCGCCTCGGCCTGCGAGGCTGGTGCTTCCCCACCGTCGACAGCGCGCGGGCCCGGGTCGAGCTGCGCGTCTCGGAAGACGCCGCGCGCGTGGCGGTCGTGACGATCGACCCGTCGACCGTGCGCGTCCGCAGCAACGACATCAAGAGCGGCCGCGCCACGCTCGAGCTCGGCGCCGAGGAGGCGCTCATCCTGCTCGAGACGCCCGTCCTTCCGCCGGAGTCCGCCAAGGACGACGGTCCCGCCACCGCGCTCCCGCCGACCGTCGCAGGCCTCCTGCTCGATGGCCGCCCGTTCCCAGATCGGGCCAGCGTCCTCGTGATCCTGCCCTCGGTCGCGGATATCCTGCCTCCGCAAGTTCCTGCGGCCCCGGCAGCCGCCGAGCAAGCCCCCTCCGAGCAAGCGCCCGCCGAGCCGCCCGTCACGACAGGACCGAGCGACCATGCACCCTGACACCCCGACCCCGCGCATCACCGACGAGCAACGCTCGGGAAGCCGCGACATCGGGCCCGCGATCGGCCGCGTGCGCCGCCGGCGCCGCGCCGCGAGCGTGCTGCCAACGCTCCTGACGCTCGGGAACGCGATCTGCGGATTCGCGGCCATCCACTACGCGGCGAAGCCGATCGCCGACACCGCCTTCGGCTGGTCGACGCTCACCGTGGCAGGCGCCCTCGTCTTCCTCGGCATGTTCTTCGACGCGATCGACGGCTCGGTCGCGCGCCTCACCCGGTCGACCTCCGACATCGGCGCGCAGCTCGACAGCCTCGCCGATGTCATCACCTTCGGCGTCGCACCCGCGTTCATGACGCTGCGACTCGTCAGCCACTACTACGGCCCCGCGGGCGAACTCGCGATCCTCGGCCCGGCGGACAACGCCTACGCGAAGGTGCTGTGGGCGATCGCGGCGTTCTACATGTGCTGCACCGCGCTGCGCCTCGCGCGCTTCAACGCCGAAGTGCGCAGCGCCAAGGAAGAGGACCACCTCTTCTTCAAGGGCCTCCCCTCGCCGGGCGCGGGCGGCACCGTCGCGAGCCTCATCGTGCTGCACCAGCACCTGCTGCACGAGACGCCCGGCATCGAGGAAGGCCTCGCGTTCGCACGCGTCGCCGCGCTGGGGATTCCGTTCGTCACGGTGATCGTGGCGATCGCGATGATCTCGAACCTCCGCTACTCGCACTTCGCGAACCGGGTGCTGCGCGCGCGCCGCGGCTTCCAGAGCCTGCTCAAGATCGTGCTGCCGGTGATCGTCGTCCTGTGGTGGCCCGTCCAGGCGCTGGCCGCGGGCTTCGTGATCTATGCGCTTTCCGGGCCCGTGATGTCGATCTTCCGCCGCGACGCCGGAGCCGCCGGCCGGCGCAGCTGAGTTCCACCATGACGACCGCACCAACCAATCCGTCGGCCTCCCAGCACGCGCGCGTTCCCGACGAGCGCGGCCGCTTCGGCATGTTCGGCGGCCGCTATGTGCCAGAGACGCTCCTGCACGCGCTCGAGGAACTCGACGACGCCTACCGCGCCGCGCGCGCCGATGCGTCGTTCCTGCTCGAGCTCGACCGGCTCCTGCGCGAGTTCGTCGGCCGTCCGACGCAGCTGACGCCGGCCCCGCGGCTCTCGCAGCACGCGGGCGGCGCGGCGATCTGGCTGAAGCGCGAGGACCTCGCCCACACCGGCGCCCACAAGATCAACAACGCGCTCGGTCAGGCGCTTCTCGCAAAGCGCATGGGCAAGACGCGCATCATCGCCGAGACCGGCGCCGGCCAGCACGGCGTCGCCACCGCGACCGCGTGCGCGCGCTTCGGCATCGACTGCTGCGTCTACATGGGGAGCGAGGATGTGCGCCGCCAGAAGCTGAATGTCTTCCGCATGCGCCTCATGGGCGCGAAGGTGATCGAGGTCGATTCAGGCTCGAAGACGCTGAAGGACGCGACCAACGAGGCGATGCGCGACTGGATGGGTTCGGTCGGAGAGACGCACTACATCATCGGCTCGGTCGTCGGCCCGCACCCCTTCCCGATGATGGTGCGCGACTTCCAGAGCGTGATCGGCCGCGAATGCCGCGCGCAGTGCCTCGAGAAGCTCGGGCGGCTGCCCGATGCGGTCGTCGCGTGCGTGGGCGGCGGTTCGAACGCGGCGGGCATCTTCCATCCGTTCGTCGAGGATGCGTCGGTGCGCCTGATCGGCGTCGAGGCCGGTGGCCGCGGCGCGAAGCCGGGCGACCATGCGGCCCCGCTCACCTACGGGACCCCGGGCGTCCTGCACGGCTCGATGAGCTATGTGCTGCAGGACAAGTTCGGCCAGACCGCCGATGTCCACTCGTGCAGCGCGGGCCTCGACTACCCGGGCGTCGGCCCCGAGCACTCGTGGTGGAAGGACACCAACCGCGTCGAGTACATCGCCGCGACCGACGCCGAAGCCCTCGAGGCTTTCCAGTTGTTTGCGCGGATGGAAGGCATCATTCCCGCGCTCGAGACCTCGCACGCGATCCACGGCGCGATCATCGCCGCGCGCGCGATGCGCCCCGACCAGGCGCTCGTCATCAATGTCTCAGGCCGCGGCGACAAGGATGTCACCGAGGTGATGCGGCTGCTCGGTCAGGGCTGACGGGCCGCGCGCGCGGGCGCTCACTTCTTCTCCGCGCCCTCCGCCGAGCACAGCCACTCCACCCAGCTCACCGGGCCAGGCGAGCCGCCGTCGCGCCACTTCGGCTTGTCCTGACCGTCGCCCACGAAGCCGCGGCCCTTCGAGGGGTCGCCCTTCGGCTGCGACGCGCTCGTCGCGTTGGTCTTCTCGTTCTTCCAGTAGCCGGGGAACCAGGTCGTCCGCGTGTCGGTGTTGCCCCACTTCGCGGCCTTGCTCTTGGGCTCGGGCAGGATGTAGGTCCAGCCGGCGGCGCGCAGTTCGGCCGCGAGCTTCTGGTCCGCTGCGGGCGCCTCGCCCACGGGCCGAGGGCCGACCGCGTCGGCCGCGGTTGCGGCGGGCTTGGTGGCGGGCTTGTCGGAAGGCTTCGTCGCGGGGTTCGTCGCGGGCTTCGTCGCGGGCTTCGCCTCAGCAGGCCGAGTCGTCGGCGCGACATCCTCTTGCTCGCGCGCGGGAGTTCCGCGCTTGAAGGAGCTCGCGGGCTTGTCGGTCGCCGTCATGATCTCGATCGCGACCGGATAGTGGTCGCTCGCGTAGCCGTTCGGCGGCGGGTTCTCGTCGGCCTTGCGCCAATCCCAGTCCGAACCGGCGTGCGGCGTGCCGAGCACGAAGTACGAGCCGTCCACGGCGTCGGCCGCGAGGCCCGGGCTCATCACGATGAAGTCGATCGAGCGGCCGCTCGCGTGGGTGACATACCGCTCGCGCGCGGCCTGCTTGTCGAAGCGCCAGTCGTAGGCGCTCACGAGTCCGTCGTCCGAGATGCGCAGCGCCTTCGCGCTCATCGCGTTCGGCTGCGCGTTGTAGTCGCCCAGCACCGCGATGTTCGCGTCGGGGTTGTCCTTCAGCATCTCCTCGACGAACTGCTCCGTCTGCAGCGCCTCGAGCTCGCGCTGGTGGTCGAACGCGCCCGCCTTGAAGTGGACGACGAACACCGTCAGCTCGTAGCCGTCCTTCGACTTGAGCTCGACCTTGAGCGGCGAGCGCTGGAACTTCTCGGGCAACTTGCCGTCCGGCTTCGCCCAGGTGCCTGCGAGACGCTTCGCCTCGGCGTCGGTGCGGCGCGACTCCATGTCGCTGATGACGGCGTCCTCGCCGGTGAACACCTCGACATCGGAGATCGGAATGCGCGAGAGCACCGACTGCTCGACGCCGCGGTAGTACGAGACATCCTCGCTCGCGATGTAGTCGTAGCCCATGCCCTTGAGGTAGGTGTCGCGGAACCACTCGAGGCATTCCTCCGACTCGATCTCCTGCAGGCAGAGGACATCGGCGTCGAGCTCGCGGATCGCCTTGGCGACCGCCTTCAGACGCGCTTCGCTCGTCGCTTCCTTGATGTCGTCGTACTCGCCAGACTGGCTCGGATCGTCCTTCTGGTCGAAGAGGTTCTCGGCGTTGTAGGTCGCGAGGCGCAGCGCGCCCTTCGCCTTCGGGCGGGCCTTCGGAATGCCGTAGGCGATCTCGAGCGGCTTGATCTTCGGCTGCGAGGAAGACTTCGATTGGGACTGGGGCTGCGACTTCGTCGTCTGCGCGGTGGCACCGGTGACGAGAAGGCCGAGGGCGAGAAGCGCGGAAACAGCGGGCGAACGAAGCATCCGCGCAGTCTATCCGACCGTGGCCGCTACCGACGCCCGAGTTCCTCGACCATGCGCTCGAGCAGGATCGCGTAACTCTTGGCGAATTCGCCGTCGGCACTCGGGAAGAGCGGCACAACGGCGACTCGCACGCCTTCCTTCTCGAGTTGCGCACGGATCTCGGGGCCGGGCTCGCCCTCCCACAGCATCCACGCGGTCGGCTTGGGAAACGCGGCGCGCGTGAGGCGGAACTTGGTCCACTCCTTCTCGTCGGGCATCTCGCCCGGCTCCCAGTGCTTGCTCTCGATCTCGATGCCGGCCGCCTGACCGAGATACTGGTAGACGGGATGCGACGCGAGCCACTTCGGCTCGAGCGCCTTGAGTTCGGCGAGCGCTTTTTCGATACGGCTGAAACTCGCGAGCAAGTTCGTCTTGCGCGCGGCGAATGCGGCCGTCGCCTCCGAGGTCGTGAAGAACGGCATCAGCCCGGATGCGATGGCCTCCGCCTGCGCGCGCGCGATCGAGGGCGAAAGCCAAGTGGTCGACGCCGTCGTCGAGTGCGTGTGCTCGCCTTCCGGTCCGTGCGAGTGCGTTTCACCCTCGACCTTGATGAGCTGCGCCTTCACGGCCTTCGTCGTGTCGACCGTACGCGCTCGCGGCAACGCTGCCTGCGCGGCCCACGGCTCGTACGCTGCGCCGTTCAGCACGATGAGGTCGCAGGTCTGGATCTGGCGGATCGCCTCGGCCGAGGGCTTCCAGTAGGCTGGATCGGGCGCGCCTGTCCACGGCGTCACGAGCTCGACCTCGTCGCCCGCAAGGTCACGCACCATCGAGGCGAGCGCCGGATTGGCCGCAAAGACGCGGGGCTTCGTCCAAGGCGCGCGCACGGCCGCCGGCTCGCTGCCGCCATTGCAGCCGACGACCGAGAGCATGGCGCACATGCACGCAACCACTGCCAAGACCGGGGAGAGGCTTCGGAGCATGGGCTCAGGATAGCTCCGCTGCGCTACCCTGCGCGCGTGCAGACGACGGGCGCAACCGCTCCTCACGCGATGCTGATCGAGACGACCGATCTCGTGTTCCGTCGCATGGCCGGCGAGAAGGCCGCGTTCGAGCTGCGCGTGCCCGCGTTTGCACTTGCACGGGGCGCCGCGCTTGCGGTGCGCGGTCCATCGGGCTCGGGCAAGAGCACGCTGCTCGCGCTTCTTTCAGGCGAACTGCTCCCGTTTGAGGGCGAGGTCCGCGCGCGCGGCCGCTCGCTCTCGTCGATGGGCGACGCCGAGCGCCGCGCCTACCGCGCCACCTGCGTCGGGCAGGTGTTCCAGACCTTCGAGCTCGTGGCGTCGCTCGATGTCCTTGAGAATGTCTTGCTCCCGTTCCGGCTGCACGGCTCGCTTGCGCTCGACGACGACGCGCGCGCGCGTGCGCTCGAGCTGCTCGAGCGCGTCGATCTCGCAGACAAGTCGCGTCGATCGATCGACCGGCTCTCGCACGGCGAACGCCAGCGCGTGGCGATCGCACGGGCGCTCGTCACGCAGCCGATGATCGTGCTCGCGGACGAACCGACGGGCAACCTCGACCCGGCGCTCAAGCGGGCGATCGCGGAACTGCTCGTCCTCGAGGCGCGCGCCGCGAACGCTGCGCTCGTCGTCGCGACGCACGACGAGTCGATCCTCGGCTCGTTCACAGGCGTGCTCGATATCGGCAGCCTTCGCGGAGGCTCGCGATGATCGGGCTTCCGCACCACGCCGTCTTCCTCGCGGTTCGCTCGCTGCGCCATTCGTGGCGCCGCAGCCTGCTGCTCGCGCTTGTCCTCGGGCTTTCGCTCGGCGTGCCGCTCGCGCTCGCATCGCTCCTCGAGCGCGCATCGACCGACATGCGCGCGCGCGCGGCGGTCGCGCCGCTTGTCCTCGGCGCGAAGGGCAGCGAATCCGACCTCGTGTTCGGCGCGCTCTTCTTCGCGGCCACCCCGCCGCGCGGGCTCCTCATGCAGGATCTCGCGCGCATCGAAGGCGACGGTCTCGGGCAAGCCGTGCCGTTCGCACTCGGCGCCACCGCGCAGAAGACACCGGTCGTCGGCACGACGATCGACAACTTCGATCGCCGCGGCCTGCGCCCGGCGTCGGGCGCGATGTTCGCGACGATCGGCGAATGCGTCGCTGGCGCGGAGGCGGCGCGCGCGCTCGGGCTCGCGCCTGGCTCGCGGCTCTACACCGATCCAGCCTCACTCTCCGACCTCGCGGGCGTGTTTCCGCTCGAACTCACGGTGACGGGCGTCCTGCCGCCGACGGGCACCCCGGACGACGGCGTCCTCTTCGTCGATCTCCGCACCATGTGGTCGATCCGCGGCCTCGGGCACCGCCACGACGATCCGGGCGCGAGCGCAGCCCCCGGTGCGCTCATCGGCCAAGACGGCGAGCGCAAGATCGCCGGCGAAGCGCTGCCGATCGAACGAAAGGCCGCCGACGGCATCGCCGCCGACTTCCACTTCCACGGCGACCCGTCGACCTTCCCGATCGACGCGGCGCTCGTCTACCCAGCCGACGCGAAGGCGCAGGCGATCCTGCTCGGGCGCTTCACCGGCAAGGACGAGACGCTGCAGCTCGCGCGCCCCGACCAGTTCATCGAGCGCGTGCTCGAGCGGATCTTCGGCGTCGGCCGCGTGCTCGGCGCCGTGGCCGTTGCGACGGCGGCGCTCGTCCTCCTCGTCGCAGCGCTGGCCTTCGCGCTCTCGATCCGCCTGCGCGCCGACGAACTCGCGCTCATGCGGCGCCTCGGCGCAAGCCGCGGCCGCGTCGCCGCGTTCCTCGCGACCGAAGCCGCGATGCTTCTTGCGACCGCCCTCGCCATCACCGCGGTCTGCGCGCTCGCCGCGCCGCTTCTCGCGCCGGTCGTGATGCGCCTCGCCGCGGGCTGAGCCGTTGTCGCTGGGCCGCGAAACGGTTGCAATCCGCGATACACAACCTTGCAATTGGCGGTCTCAAATTCTACCATCGGCGCATGGGTGTTTCGAAGCTCGTTCCGCGACTTGCCGCCGATCCGCTCGAGGAGGCGATGGCCGACTCTCCCGTCGTCCTCATCCACGGCGCGCGGCAGTGTGGGAAGTCGA
>Ga0209972_10001402_pt1 | contig 21177 bp, 29 predicted proteins | sample NOAtaG_7_FD_187302 | JGI IMG/M metagenome (GOLD analysis project Ga0209972, IMG submission 187302) | Freshwater lake microbial communities from Lake Erie, under a cyanobacterial bloom - NOAA_Erie_Diel1S_2200h metaG (SPAdes) (version 2) | ecosystem: Environmental > Aquatic > Freshwater > Lake ... | reverse complement strand
GAGAAGCTGCAACGTCAACAACGTCGTCAGCTTGTTTTGGAGTGCCGAATAAATCGGATAAGACGCCCATTGATGGATAATTCTAGCACGAAAGACCGTCTAATAAACGAAACCGCCGGCGTCCAAAACCGGCGGTCGCGTTTCCTGGAGTATCTGACTCCGGGAGCGGATCAAGCGCGTTCAGCCTACGACGATGTCGATCCCGTCGTCAACCCGAGTCGCGAAGTGCGTGACCAGGGCTGAGGCAACGGCAGCGCAGACGGTGGCGCTGGATGCCCGACGACCGATAACCCATGAACTATCACCACGTTGATACTTCACGGCTGAAAGCACTTGCTTGGTGAATTCCTCCTGACCTGCGTGCCTAAACCTGCCTGAATTGATGGCTCCCGACCATTCGTCGCACGCTTGCATGTAATCGTTGCCGTCGACGTCATGCACCGGGATGCCTGCCGGGATGAGTCGAACCGCGATCGCGGATGCGGTTTGCTTCGAGTAAGCAAGCGTCTCGACCTGATACTTTCGAACCCACGGCGCGATGTCGTTCGCCAGGGCTTTATCGTCGAGAGCCAAATCTGCCTTCCATGTCTGCAAGAGGACGACACCGAATCGGTCGCCGTCGAGCTTCTGAGCTGCAACCAAAGCCGCTTCCTGACGACTAGGGCTGAGATCGATGCCAAGCCAGGTGGTCTTTTGAGGATCAAGCACGATTTTCTCATCGCGGCAGGTTTCCCATTGATCGGGATCAACCGCACCGTTCAAAGTCGTCACCCATTGGCAAAGCATTTCGGTTCGAATGGTGTCCGGTGGATCATTGAGAGCCATTTTCAGATTCTCAGGATGGATCGTATAACCGAGCGATGGATTTGCCTGCGCTAAGCCTTCCCACATTTTCAGCGATCCGTCGATGGGAGTGTCCGGATGTGCCGAATACTCCCACCAACCGATCTCATCTCCGGAACCGCCCAGGGAGGCGATGGCACGGTCGCGAAGAGAGTTCAGAATTACCGAGCTAGCATCACCGGCGTTCGAATAGATCCAAGTCTGCGGATTCCTGGCTGCCTGGAGGGTATAACGAATCGATGCCCAGGTTGCTTCGTTTTTATACTCGCGAAGCTCATCAAGGTGGATGGCTTCTGGCTTTGAGATTCCTCGGGTGGCGTTGTTGCTTGCTCGGTAGATATAACGGGCTCCGTTCATGAATTGGATCTCTTGTTCGCCATTCGCCCAGCGAATCTTCTTGACTTCGCCTGCGAGCTTCGAGGCTTCGACTATGTCTACGAGCCTTTTGAACGATTCTCGAGCCGTGGAGATCGTGTGAGCGGTTCCGATTTGCAGGTCGTCTCCGTAAAGCATGGCTCCGGCGAGGATGCGAAGGATCATGAACGTGGTTTTGCCCGATTGCCTGGCTATGAGAAGTCCGTTGAGCGGATAAGCCCAGCGACCGTTTTCTTTGACCTTGAGGCTGTTTATGGCGACGAATTCCTGCCAGGGAAGCAAGGGGAAGCCGATTTCGCGGCAGAAGTCAATCATTTCCTGACCGCGAGAAGGTAAATCATTGAGTTTTGAGTGAATACGAGGCTCAGTAACACCCTTCAATCCCGAAAGCTCCTGATCCTTCACGATGCTTCCCCATCTTTTGCCGTGGTGTCCGATTCGTCCAGATAGTGCACTATTGCGGCATTTTGAGAGGGAAAGGAGCCCAGGGGGGTCATTGGTGTCCTACCGCTATCAAAAAACCTACCCCCCTTTGAATAATTGCACTTAGCACACGCAGCAACCAAGTTATCAGGCGTATCCGCGTTCTGATCGATGAGCTTAGATCTGGGAACTATGTGATCCACGGTCGTCGCTTCACCACCGCAATAGAAGCACGTATAGTCATCGCGCTTGAGTATCTGGCTTCGTAGCCTACGCCATTGACTTGTACTTCCGTTGCCTTTGAGATAGCTCGCCATTAGTGCCAACCTTTACGAATCAGGTGCCTAAGTGCCTTACACGCTGAGCCTTCGTAGCGATGACCTAAGTAATCGAGGTGCGCTCTAATTTGCGCTCTAGGTGTGAGATCCCTATACCAAGTAGATCGCATCTGACCTAGTCCGAAGTGAGACCCGTTCTTCGCTTTGTGATTCCAGGATGACTCACGATGTATCAGCTCAACGTAACACTCGAACTCAGTCCAATCCTTTATCTGATTATGAGCATATAGTTTCAAATTCATAGAATGGTTTTTCCAAGCATAAGAATTAGGCTGGCTGAAAGATAAAAGATTTATAAACGCCAAAAGCGTGATAAATAGAGCTCTCCCGGTCGCTACTGCCCCGGCTCGAGCTCCGACTCCGCCGGCTGGCAGGCTAAGCGTACCATCGTCGTCAAGTCCATTCACATAACCGCAGGTCAGACGGCGTGTCGTTTTCATGCTGCTTCATCTTTCGGATAGCAATCTTCACACAGTTCACGCATATAGACCCATTTTCCACACATCAGGCAACGTTGGACTCGCTTATCGAGCTCCATAACCTGCCGCTTTCAATAGGTGGATTAGATCATCGAACGTTAGGATGGCGACCCAATCGCCAATCGCCTTCTCGCCTTGCCCATTCATGCGAAGCACCCCGACGCCTAGCCCTGTCTCGCGTCGCCTTCTTTTGAGCTGAGCCATAGTCTCGCTAATTGGTAATCCGGCTCTAGCCTTGACCTCAATATCCAGGTTAGGAATCCCCAAGACATCAGAGCCACTAGCCGCCATAGACGTAACGTGAGCGGTGTGGAAACCCTGCCTAACGAGGTAATCAGCCACCACCTTTTCAGACTCTCGACCACGTTGCCTCCTACTCATGCCCATGCCGCTTCGTAGTGCTCTTGACATGCCCAATTGAAATCAAATGGATCTTCTTCATGCATTTGAACCCTGAAACCGGCATAACTGACTAGATCGATACCGCACCAATCACACTTCACCGGTTGTTTGTTGGGTTCGCCGGTTCGGTCGATGCTAGTCATTAGCTCGACCTTCGAACACCCATTTGCCGCCTACCATCTTGCCCCACTTCGGCTCGCATTGCTCAGCCTTGCGTGGTGATCCGCAGACATATCCGCAGTAAGGCTTTCCAGCCTTTGAGGTTCCTTCTTTGCGCAGCATGTCGCCATGAGCGCATTTGAAGCCTTCAATCGATGCGCCTAACTGCGCCTGGAGATCGGCGATGAAGGTGCCGGTATCTTCAAACGCTTTTGTCTCGACGTCATCCCAGACGACCGTCTCGGGCTCGTTTGGAACCTCTTTGACTTCGTCCTTTGGCTTGAATGGATGTTTGACTACCGGTGAATCCCCCCGGACTACCTTTGCCATTTCCTCTCGGCTTGGTCGCTTTCCTTTTGCAGCGTATCCAGCGTTAGCGAGAGCGCGCCCAATAGCCGACGTTTCTGCGTTTTCCAAAGCCGAAGTAGAATTGACGCCTCGATCAGTAATAGTTTCCTCTGCCATTCCGGACGCATAGAAGTCGAGATCCGCGTCCGTTCGATAAAGGTAAGCAGCGACGATAAAGCGATTTCCTTCGTATGTAACCAACTCAGTCTCAATGCGACCCAGCGGATGCCCCTCCCACCAAGCCCGAAGTCGATCCTCCACCGGTTCATAGTCGTTCAGGTTCCATGCCATCTAATTGTTCCCTTCCTAGTGCGTAGTCCAACTGCTCGCGAAACGTCCAAACTTTGCCCTGTCCATCGACCTGGCATTCATTGGCGCATGGCTGGCAATATGCCTTAGTCCGTCCACGTCGCTCCTTAGTCTCGCTGATGACGATCCAGCGAGCTGGCGTCATGGCACGAGTGTGCCACTCCGCACCGACCTTCCCATAGCGTATTTTGCAAATGTCGCACCAAATCTTGGTGTCGTGGTTTGCTCTAATAGGCATCGAACTCAGTTGGGTCGGTGGTTGATAGTTCGGCAGCAAGTGCGAGATAGGCGACACCGTCCACGTATCCGTCACGTCCTCGATGACCTGGCGTTTCAGCAAGTCGAGAGACTTTGAGTAGTGCCATACATACCGCGACCTGGTCAGGCGTAATCGGGAAATCCAGATAAGCCGACCAAAGCTTCGAGATACGAAGATGGTTGATGTAAGGGTGACCGTAGATCGACCCTCGATCAGCTCGGATTGCATTAGCTTCTTTCAGAATGTCGTGCGCTGCGATTGTTTTCGGCGAGTCGTTTTCCATCCCTAAATCCTTTCCAATAGAAGTTTTCGGTGAGTGCGGTATAAAGCAAACCCAAAACGGGAATTGCTATTAGTGCGATGATGTAGTAAATGGCAATTGGATCAAACGACATGGCGGTCATCGGACGATGCTTTCGGCGATGTCAGTTGGAAGTGCGACCGGTTCGACGTCGTTGATGACCTCGTATCGGCTCATATTTGGGTGGGTTGATGGTGCAGCCACCACATAACCGCGCCATTTGACGTCAATACCACGATCCAGCGTGCCTTTGAAATCAAGGCTTGCGTCGGCTCGGTAGTAAAAATGAAGTCCGTTGCCGGTTTGCACCGTGTAAGTGTCTGCCCAGGCTGCGTCAGCCTTGCCACCGTTGCGAAAGTCGACATCGATAACAACAAGCCCCGAAGTAATGCAAGCAATTCCGAGATTCGTGTTTGGATCAAAATCGAACCAATGCTCAACGATGCTGAGGTCGAACGTGGCTCCTTTGTAAGCATTCCTAACTAGCTCGAAATGCGGATCCTTTGAATGTGGCTTCAACGGCATAACCGCCCAACCACGCGAAACGTAGTCGTAGGCGGCTGCCCTAGTGTCGTTGACTGTGATCATGCTTTCCCGATTCTGCCGGTGGTTTGTCCGGCAGGAGAAGGCTAAGCCCTAAGCGCGTCGGTGGCGTCGGTGTGTTGATAACGATTTCATAACGAAATCAGTCGCCGCATCGAAGTCGTCAATATGGTCGTCGATCGTGCGGTGAATGTCCACCCAGGGTTCAACCATAGACCTTCCCTTCGACTATAAATGAGCCGTCCTTCTCGATCGGCACGAACACCGGCGTAACCTTGCCTCTGGACTCGTAAATCAGCCCAAAACCCTGCTGCCAATTACCGGCTCCACCTTTGAGATACTTGGCGTCCTTGAAATTCATCAGGTTTCCGACCTCAAAGCCCCAGAGAATACCCCCTAAAACGCCTCCAGAAGCCATTGTAAGCCCCGAAAGTCCTGCCCTATGGGTATGACCGCAGACCACCGATTTTCCATGCCTTAGAGCCAATCCTAAGGCTGTTTGACCACCCTTCTGGGATACCTGCCCCTCATCCCCATGCAGCACGATCCAACCCTTAGCGATCGGCATAGGGTCGCGGTGGAACTTGATGCCTAGCTCGGGAAGCCCGAGCCAATTCTCGAACTGCAATTCGGGCAAGGCTGCTAAGGCTGGAAGTCTGGTCTTGATGGAGTTATAGAGACGGTCGGTGTGATTCGAGCGCACCATATCGGTTACTCGAAGGTCGAAAAGAACCTCCTGAGTAATCCGGCGGTCGCGATCGAGTGTGCCAGCGAATTCCCCTGCCAAGCCACGTTCCCATCGGGAGAGCTGAGGGAGGTCAATTTCATCGCCGACGGTGGCGACTCGGTCGGGTTTCCATCGCTTGATGAAGGCTGCGACGTTTCGGACGGCTTTTGAGTCATGATAAGGAACTTGGAGATCGCTGATAACAACGGTTCGCCTAATAGTCTTCTTCTTCCTCGTCGTCATCGTCCTCGATTGGACGCTCAGGAGCTGCGATTACCCAATCAGGTAAGGATTGCTCCAAAACGTAAGAAGTGATCAACGCATCCTCCCAACCAGCGCGTCTCATCGACTCGGTGGCTTCGTGAATGCGGATCGCCCAAAGATCGAGGGCGGTGATGGGTTTGGTTCGCTTAGCGGCTCGTTCTTTTGCGCGCAGGCTTGCGAGCTTTTGCGCCTTTGTCTTTCTTTGAGCCATGCGAACCCCTTTCGGTCATAATGGTCGCATAGATGTCTGACTGACGTTCGGTCAACACGCCGATTTCAGCTTCGATGCGATCCATGCGTTGAAATAACTGACTGCCAATTTCGAGGACGAATTGACGAACCGTCCATCGTAACGCTGCAATAAAGCCGGTCAGAATCGCCATCACGCCAGCGATCAACGCGACCCATTCCTGGGAGCTCACTTTTTATATGGCTTCGCGTATCCAAAAACACCGGAAACGACCGCCCAGAGGACGGCTCGGTAGTCGAGCTCGAAGTTAGTCGCTGCCCAAGCTGCGAGGAACGCACCTGCGGCAAGGAATATCGGATGCTTCATGTAGTCGGTCACGGTTATCCAATCAAAGGAATATCAAAGAATGATCCGTCTCGATCACCCTTCGCGCTGAATGAGACATGGATATGGGAGTGATGAGGGTTTACACCCTTATATGGTCGCCATTTCCATAACCCGATTCCCGAGGCAATTTTACCGGCATGTATGACGTATTTGATGCGCTTGTCTTTGCGAGCATGACGCCGGATTTGGTCTGCGAGATAGAGCGACGTATTCGTGTCGTCTAGGTTCGCATCGATGTCTATAGCTCGAACGACTCCGTTTCTTCTAGGAGCGTGATCAGACTTCGAATCATGGCGAGCATCAGCCACCCAACCGTCGCTACGACGGTCGCGCTCAGGAAAACTATCGTCAATTTGTTCACGCATTTGCCTTCCTGCATGGCATAGCCAGGGCTTAGCCGAGGATGAGTTTCGCTTCATCTTCCGTCAATCCAAGACGTTCAAGGATTTCAGCGCGTCGAGCTGCCTTCTCTGCTGCTTCGTTGGCTTCGTCGGCTTGAATGGCTTTGATTGCGTCAGCGACTTCTTTCGCGGTTGGCGGTTCGCCTTCTAATACATCCCAGGTGATGCGATCCAAATCGCTATCAATGATTGAAAATTCGGCTCCAGGTCGAAGTCTTTTTATTGCTTTGACTAGGTAATCGCTCACTATGCACCAATTTCCATAAGTGTGATGGTTGAAACGTTCGAACCTTTTTGAAACGATATGTCTCCGCTGTTGGCTGTGCTTTCTGCTCTGCCTTGCACCTTGTAAGTGGTCGAAGATGTTGTCGCTGGCGAATCCAAATAAGAGAATGTGATGAAATTTGCAGCTTCTACTGCGCCAGATCCGGCGGCGGCGTGAATCGTTTGCGTGGTTGTGCTTTGGTTCCAAATATCAGTCGCGCCGCGAACCAATTTGATTCTGCCACCGGCTTCAATGGTATTTCGATAAACCCAAGTGTGTTGAGAAACTATTGCAAGCACTTTGCTCGATGCAGATGATGGGGTTATTGACGCGCTTAGTCCGGTATCTGTATAGGTTGTCGAAGCTACGTCAAGACGCGTGGAATATGTCGCTGAAACTACCTGAAGCACTTTTCCTCCACCAGCAGCCGCCGCCCACTTCAAACCCGTTGAGGTTGATGAATCAACCGTCAAAACGTGACCATTAGTGCCACCGACGGCAAGACGGTCGAAGGTGTCTGCTCCGGTTCCAACGATGAGATCACCTTTGGCATCAATCGCGGTCGCCATTGAGTTAGTAATCGTTACAGCTCCGGTCGTGCCACCGCCCGAGATTCCTGTTCCTGCCGTTACTGCGGTGATATCGCCTTGATCATTGGCAATCCACACGAAATCCATATCAGTATTTGAGTTCTTTGCCAAGATTTGACCGCTTGTGCCACCTCGAAGATCGACCAGCGAAGTATCAATCGCGCTGCCAAGTGTTCGGATGGCGAGAGCACCGTCTTTGACCAGATCGGTATCGTCGGGAGTCTCCCAGCCGAAGTTCGTTGTGTTAGCCATTAGATGAGTGCTCCTGTCGCGTTTTCCCATGTAAGTGTAGCATTTACCCCAGTCCATTCCAGCGTGTTTCCGGCTTGCGCCCAGTTGATTGTGAAGGATGAGAATTCTCGGCTTGATAGCGTGAGGGTGACGGATAAGCCTGAAAGCGTCGATCGGAACGTCCAGCCCTCAACGTAACCGGCAAAGGAACCGCCATTGATGTTCGGTGGCAGGTTGCTAATGGAGATTGGTAGACCCATATAAACGCCGATAAGAGCGTCTCGTTCTGTGTCGCTTAGCTCTGGGTTTTGAATGGCAAAGGTAATCTCCTCGAATCGAGGAAAGGGATTGGCTCTAAGCTGAACGAACCGCTCAGCCACATCCTCAGCGTCCGGATCATCGTCGATCCGTGAATTGATGTTCCGAGCAAAAATTCCGTACTCTGATTGGCTGACGGTGTCCTCGAATGAGTAAGACGTGCCGAAATTGTTTTTGTAATTGATGGTTATATTATTGCAAAGATCGCCCTGGCGAGTGACGGTGCGGATTCCGTCTGCGAGCGCGTGATTGCCATTGAATTCCGTGAAGCCATTATTGATGAGGTTAGTCGTCCTTCGAGCTGCATCACCATATGAGATTCGACCGTTAGCATCCTCGAATAAGTACCCAAGACCAGAATTAGCAATTTCAGCAATAAGCGAATAAGCGTTGATCGGATCAGCGTTTCGACTAATCATTTCATACTGTCCTGGGTCGATTGTGCCTACTCCGATGTTTTGAGCATTTGCCCAGGTTTCGGTCGTGTTATAGGTTGACCATTGTTCAGAAGGTGACACTTCGTTCCAGGTGTTGATAAGAAGATCATTGAGGATTTCGGCAATCTGTAGTCCGTCCTCATCCTTGACAAGTGAACCAGTCCATAGCACGTTCTGAATCTTGCTAAGTGCTCCTAGAGCGAATAACTGAACGGTCGTAACGACTGCTTCTGATCCCACATCCTCAACACCGACGGAAAGGTCAGAGACTCGACCGCCAAAAATTGAAACATAAACATTTTGAGAATTTTTGACTTCGATGGTGATTCCGGTGTTGATTGTCCAGGGATAGGACTGATTCGTAAGATTGACGATTCTCAAATTGCAGTAACCAGCCTGAGCCTGAGTATTGATGTCTTGACGTCCAGAAGTAATCGAAAAACCGACAAGAGTGATGTCGGTGACTTCCGTACCGTTAGCAAAAACCTTATATTCAGGAGTCCATGCGGTCATGTGACCAGCAACCCACCTATGAAGCCACCGCCGCCACCGGTTCCACGAGCTGCGGATTCGGTGAGGACTTTGGCAATTTGCCGAGCTGTGCCTTCCGAATCGATGGCTCCGTTGACTGTAATGTTATTCGTGACCGGTGCGACTGGCGCGGCAGACGTCGTTGAAGCTGATGGAACCCCGCGCTCGATGGCGCGAATTGATGGCGCAGAAGGTGCTACCGCGCCGACTGAGGGTGCTGCGATGGTTGGGATGTTTGGAAGTAGTGGAACGGCGTTGTAAGCCTTGATAAGTGCATTTATGCCGATGATGGCGGCTTCGACGGTTGCGGTGATGACCTTTGCCACGGTCGCGATAACCTTGATGACTCCCTCAGCGATGACGCCTAAGCCTTTGAGCGCACCACCTAAGACTTTTCCGATGGTCGGTGCGATGTAAGTCTGAATCAAGTCTGCGAATGCGCTAAACGATTCTCGGTTGTCGCTAATCGTGTTTCGAACGCGATTGAATAGGCTGACCGCGCCCTCGAATGCCGGACGCAAAACCCGAAGCACGATGTCCACCGTCTTTTGGATGTTATCGGCAAGACCACCAGGCGCACCGAATGACTCGGTAAAACGGTTGATGACCGGCACGACGTTCGCGTTGACGAAATTGATAAGTCTTTCGAGGATCGGCAGCAAGGCGAACCCGACCGACTCTTTGGCTTCGTCAAAACCCACTTTGAGACGATCGAGACGACCCTGGAAGGTGTTAGCGGCTGCGGCTGCCTGACCTTCAAATGTCTGCCCTAGTTTCTGGGTTATTTGGTCGAATGAGAGGGTTGCGACCTCAGCCTTAGATAAACCCACACCCAGACGCGTTAGACCGCCTAGATTGCCTTCCTGGGCTTTTGAAAGGGCTTCTGTGACCGCTTGCAGGCTACGACCTGAACCAGCCGATACGTCAAGCGCGAGAGCTTGAAGTTTTTGAGCCTGTTCGAGATTGCCGGTCGCCCTAACGAGTCGATCCAGGCTTGGTCGAAGCTGATCATCGGCGACACCGGTAGCGAGTGCGGTTTTCTCGATAAAGTCCTCGGTGGCTGCGACCTGGGCTTCCGTCGCGCTGGTTACGTTGACTAGGGTTCGACGTAGCGATTCCTGCGCCTTCTCATCCTCGATTGCGGCTTTGACTCCATCGACGGCAAGCTTGACGGCATACGCCCCGGCTGCGGCTGCGGCTGCGGCAAACGCTACGGCTGCCTTCTTGCCAAACTCGGCGACCTTATTGCCAAAGGTTTGGACTTCCTTTTCACCCTGACCGAGTTGCTTTTTGAGGTTATCGACATCGGCAAGGATGGAAAGTTTCAGCGTGCGAAATTCAGCCATTTCAAGTCCACTTCTTCAAAATGCGATCAAAGGCTTCGACCCATTGGGCGACTAGTTGAGGCTGAATGCGACGGAGTGTCGGATAGATGAAGTAGCCAGTATTCCCACGCCCCGAGGATCGCGGAGTGCGTTTTGGAAATTGTGTGAATCGATTAGAACCGAACTCAAAACCACGCCATAGTTCTTTTGTCGTGCCACCACCGCTAAAACGCTGACTGGCGAACCCATAAGAGAATTCACCGACTTTTGAGGTGCGGCTAACGCGCACACCATCCGCGATTCTGCGAACTGCCACCGGATTGACCGTGCGAGTGAGAGCGGCTTTCCTGACTTCCTGCGCCGCATATTGCGCCAGCTCATAACCCATTTTCTTGGCTTCGTCGGTTGCTTGTTCGTCCATCGCTTTGAATGCGCCTATGACCGAGCGCAGTTCTTTCTTGTCGAAGGCTAAGGCTGGCTCGGTCACTTGTTGCGCTCCTTCAATACTTCCAACGCGGTCAAAATATCTTCCGCGTCTGTCCATTCACTCATCGGAATCTGTGTCGCGATCGCCAATTCGACGATCAAACGACTCAGGCTTCCGCGTTGATGGCTTTTGGGTCGGACTCACCTGCCTGGATATCCTCGACGGTTAGGCTCCAAACATCGAAAGGTTTGACCGGTTGTCCTGCGGCTTCTCGCTTGTGAGCGTGATATGCCAGGAACATAAGATCCCAAATGCCGATGTTTCCTTCGGCGTAAGTAATCTTATTACCGGTTTCCCTTTCCCACTTAGCCCACTCCGGCGGCTGCGCGGTGTAGGTTTCAATAGATCCCGAGGTGTATGTAATTGTGATTGGTAATTTCATATCCCGATTCTCCGATTAGCTAAAGGACTCAGCCGGAACGCCGATGACCTGGAACTCCAATGTTACTGTCTGAGCGTCGTTTCCGCTTCCACCTGCTGAGGGAAAAACAGGGAGAATCTGGAAAGTAAAGACCGCGCCTGATGCTGCGGTGAACACGGTGCTGATTCCGGTGTTCGGTGCTGACTCAGCGACGCCCCAAAGAATCTCGCAAAGTGATCCGGTTGCGCCCCAATCAGCGAGCATCTCAACCGAAAAGGTGAAGTTGTTATCGAGAACCTTGTAAGCCTTGCCATCAAGTGTCTCGTAGGTTTCGCGAACCATCTCGCCGCTTAGAACGGCTGAGGTCGCCTGAGCGTCGAAATTGTTACCACCGATTGTGAAGGTAACGTCTCGACCGGTAATTACGGCGGTAGGCATTCCTGCTCCTTAGTTTTGAAAATAGGTTGAAACCCGAATATCAGCGACAAGCTGATTTGCGGATCCGACCTGGGTTACGGTTGGTCGATTGACCTCTCCGACGATATAGCCGGAAGGCAAATTCGTCAGAACGCTAGTGATGAGCTGCTCTAGGTTATCGAGCGCGGCAGCGTTGCTCGCATAGTTGACGCCGACGGCGAGAACCATGTTGACGCGTAATCTCAAGGTTGCTTTGCCGATTGTCTCGATTTCCAAATATGGATCATCGGGAACGAATGAAACATGAGGAACCTGAGGAGCTTCGGGAACGTGATCGTAGATATTGGCAGGAACCGCAGCGAGCGAGGATTTGAGCGCGGCGCGAACCTCGGTCGCAATCGTCATAGCGCGATCGACTCCGAATCGATGTGCTTACCGAGTAAGCCTGAAATTCTGTTGAAAAGGCTGCGTCCGAGACGGAACGGCGTTACCTGGAAATCAACGCCTTCGATCTGACCGCCAACTGCGCTTCGTGATTGGAAAACCTCGGTGGCAACCGCTAGAACCGCCGACTCGACTTCTGAAACTCCAACATAGGTGCTTGCACCGCTAAGGGTTGCAGTTCCAGCCGGAATCAGGTTTTTCTTTTTGATGTCGGCATTAGTGATCGCCACTCGGAAGGTCGTATCGCTTAGACCGTCAGCGAGAACGGTGTGAGTGCCGTTGAAAGGAGAGCCAGCATTAGCGATGACGACGCTTTGACCTTCGTTGAACAACTGAACGGCATCGAAGGTAAAAATCGCTTGATTGTCTTGCAGTTCGACCGAACGAATCGGGCTGGAGTATTTGACGAGCATCGGCAAGACCACCGCTTCGGCGGTATCGATGCAATCCTCCAAAATTGGATCCGAATAAAGCGAAACGGAAACACCGAGAACGGCGCGCAACTGACCAACGCTGATGATTGTCGGCATCTCGTTTCCTTTCTCTTAGGGATCCTGGGTGGGCTCGGGATCACACCCACCCAGGACTATTGATAACTACGCGACGGTGAGCTTACGGAACGCGTCTGGGTAGCGGTTGACTACCGCGACGTAGCCGTAGATACCAATCTCGATACGACCATTTGCAACGACGTTCGCACGAATCTGAACTGTGCCAGACTCATGGAAACGCATCGCCATTGATGGGTAAACGAGAGCGAATTGGTCGCCGGTGTAGTTTGGATCGACGACCAGGTCGAGTCCTGCGACTGTTCCGTTGGTCGAACCCTGGGTGATTGCACCTGCCGCGTTGCTTGGCGAAAGAGCCGAGAAAAGCGGACGCTTATCCTCATCAACTGCAGCAAGAAGCTGAGCCCATGAAACTGTGCCTGCTGCGCTTGGGTGAACGACAAGGCGGTTAGGTGTGCGGCGCATGACGCTGTAGGAGTCAGCGATACCATCGACGATTGCTGCGTAGATGGTGGAACCTGACGAACCAACTGCGGTGTCGCGTGCAAGTCCGAGAGCATAAGCGTCGGTCTTTTGCGCGTAGGATGCTGCAAGCTCGCGAAGCAGCAAGTCAACGAAAGATGGGTCTGAACGATCGACGAGTTCAACATTGATGACGTTAGCGCCGGCGAACTTGACGATGTTGTCCTCTTGGAAAGTGACGGCGGTGTCTGTTGAATCGAACTCGACGCCTTCTGCGGTCTGAGCAACGGTTGCCTGTGCGCCAAGCTTCGGTGTGAAGATCTTCATACCGGATGCTGGGAGAGCTGCGCGCTCGATGGAGTTGATGAACGGACGTGAATCATCGATAACGCCGATGATGTCGCGAAGATAGTTCGGTGGAACCATTCCGGTGTTCTCGGAAACGGTCGAGATCTCGAGTGCTGCAACGAGATCGCGTGCATCGGTGTCGCCTTGTGCAGCGCGAACCTGTGCGAGTGCATATTGTCCTGCGGTGACGTTGAGATTCACGCGAGGAGCGGTGAACATAGGTGCAGACTTAGCCTGAACCTCTGCCACCGGTGCTTCTACCGTTTCGACGGCAGGAGCTGGAACGGTAGTGTCGGACACTTGTTCTCCTTGTGTTGTTGGTTGATCCTCAGAAGCGGATGCCTCTTCGGAAACTTGTTCGTCGCTTGCTGCGACCTCAGCGACTCGCGCTGAATCGATTGCTGGCTCTGTTACCAGGCTGACTTCGATGAGCTTGGCTGATGAAATCACCATCGCGCCGTCTTGGTTCGCCCAATCGTTGAGCTTTACGCCTACTGAAAAGCCGTCTCTAAGTCCTTCGGCTGCTTCAACCAAAGCGTCGGACGCGACGGTGGTGTTTGCGAGCTTGAACTTGGCTTCGATGCCGGTGTCGGTTACTTCTGCGCTGAGCATCTTGCCGATTGGCTTGCTCATCTCATGCTCGAGCAAAAGCTTCACATTTTTTCCGAACTGAATTGAATTCTCGATGAAAATGGTGCGTCCGGCTGAGGTGTTGCCTTCCTCGCCCCATGTAACGATGCGACCGGTGAGCGTGCGTGACTCTACGTCTGCCGCCGTGATGGTCATTGGGAAATTGATCTTCATCCTAAGAGATCCTCTGCTTTCCTGACTTCCTCCACGGTCATCGCTCCGATGCCGGTGAGAATCTGATAAATCTGTGCTCGCTCCAAAGGATTTCCACGAAGGAAATCATCTAGGTCGAAACGAACGCGAGTGCCTGCCGGCGTGAAGTCGTCCATCGATAAACGCGATTCGATTGCGGTGAGAATCGGACGAAGCGAGAAGTCTATAAGAGAACGACGCTCTGATGTAGCGTTTGAATAGGTCATCGAGGTAGATTCTGCGCTAAGGAAATATGCAGGGATTCCGCATTGACGCGCTAATTCAAGAGCGATGTATTGACGAGCCTCGCTAAGTTGAAGTTGCTTAGGATCAAAGCCCAAAGCCTGCAATTCGACGTCAGCATTGAGGAAAGCGGTTGCGCGATTTTGACGGCTAACTTTCCATGACTCCAAAAGTGCTTTGATGCGCTCGGAAGGTAGGTTCGTGCCGGTCGATTTGAGAACCATCGTTGGGAGCGGTTCTTTCGCGTAGATTTCGGCAGCCTTTTCTAATTCAATCGCTGCTCTGATAGTGCGACCGGCACGATTCAAGATTCCAACGTCTGCGAGATTGTAAAACGCAATTACTGAACCGACACCGGTCATCGGAACATTCTGTCCGTTGACGGTATATCCGATTACTTCTGTTCCAAGAGGATTCGTTCGAACGCTAACCCACGTTGGATCGATGCGAGTCCATTGACGGACGCGACCACCATCCGAAGCGGCATACATGTCGAGAACCTGACCGTAAGCGACACCGAAGAGCCAAAGATCTTGGGCAAGATATGAATAGATCAACGATGCAGGAACGCGAGGATCTGGTTGGCGAAATGATCGCTCAACCGGAATGCGTGAACCTGTTGCATCATTGAATTTTTCAACCGGTAACGATCCGACCGTTGAGGTGATAATTCCGTTAGCGCGTGCAACTGCAGGAACTGATAAAGCCGATGCGCGAGGAACGCTAATCGTGCCGCCTGCGATATTGAGTGCGGTTTGGTTGACGTAGAAAGGTGCGAGAGAAGCTGCGACGTCAACTACGTCGTCAGTTTGTTTTGGAGTGCCGAATAAATCGGAAAGGACGCCCATTGATGGATAATTCTAGCACGAATCGCCGTCTAATAAACGAAACCGCCGGCGTCCAAAACCGGCGGTCGCGTTTCCTGGAGTATCTGACTCCGGGAGCGGATCAAGCAGGTTCAGCCTACGACGATATCGATCCCATCGTCAACCCGGGTCGCAAAGTGCGTGACCAGAGCTGAAGCGACGGCAGCGCAGACGGTGGCGCTGGATGCCCGACGACCGATAACCCATGAACTATCCCCACGTTGATATTTCACCGCCGCGAGAACCTGCTTACTGAATTCTTCCTGACCCGAGTGCCGAAACCTGCCGCTATTGATGGCTCCAGACCATTCGTCGCACGCTTGCATGTAATCGTTGCCATCGACGTCATGCACCGGAATACCAGCCGGGATGAGTCGAACCGCGATCGCGGATGCGGTTTGCTTCGAGTAGGCAAGCGTCTCGACCTGATATTTTCGAACCCAGGGCGCGATGTCGTTCGCCAGGGCTTTATCATCGAGAGCCAAATCGTTTTTCCATGTCTGCAAGAGGACGACACCGAATCGGTCGCCGTCGAGCTTTTGTGCTGCAACCAAAGCGGCTTCCTGACGGCTAGGGCTGAGATCGATGCCGAGCCAGGTGGTCTTTTGAGGATCAAGCACAATCTTCTCATCGCGGCAGCTTTCCCATTGGTCAGGGTCAACCGCACCGTTCAAGGTCGTCACCCATTGGCAAAGCATTTCGGTTCGGATGGTGTCCGGTGGATCGTTGAGAGCCATTTTGAGATTCTCGGGATGGATCGTGTAACCGAGCGATGGGTTTGCCTGCGCTAAGCCTTCCCACATTTTCAGCGATCCGTCGATGGGAGTGTCCGGATGCGCCGAGTACTCCCACCAACCGATATCGTCACCCGAACCGCTCAGAGAGGCGAGAGCGCGATCGCGTAACGAATTCAGGATCACCGAGGATGCGTCTCCGGCGTTCGAGTAAATCCAGGTCTGCGGATTCCTTGCTGCCTGGAGCGTATAGCGGATCGATGCCCAGGTTGCTTCGTTTTTATACTCGCGAAGCTCATCGAGGTGGATGGCTTCGGGCTTTGAAATACCTCGGGTCGCGTTATTGCTCGCTCGGTAGATATACCGGGCTCCGTTGAGGAATTGGATTTCTTGTTCGCCATTCGCCCACCGGATTTTCTTCACTTCGCCGGCAAGTTTGGAGTTTTCGACTATATCGACCAGCCTTTTGAAGGATTCCCGGGCGGTCGAGATTGTGTGAGCCGTGCCGATTTGCAGGTCGTCCTCAAATAGCATCGCTCCGGCGAGGATGCGAAGAATCATGAAAGTCGTCTTGCCGGACTGCCTGGCGATCAGAAGCCCATTGAGCGGATAAGCCCAGCGACCGTTTTCTTTGACCTTGAGGCTGTTTATGGCGACGAATTCCTGCCACGGAAGCAACGGGAAGCCGATTTCGCGGCAAAAGTCGATCATTTCCTGACCCCGAGAGGGTAAATCTAGGGATTTTGAGTGGATTCGCGGTTCTGTGACACCCCTTATTGTCGATAAGTCCAGATCGCTCACGAAGCTTCCCCGTCTAGGTTTTGCGAGCCCGCTTCCTCGCCATAGTGGACGATCGTAGCCGTTTGAGAGGTAAAAGAGCCCAGGGGGGTCGATGGTGTCGCTGGCTTATCAAAAAACCTACCCCCCTTTGAATAATTGCAACGAGCGCAAGCCGCGACTAAATTATCTGGCGTGTCTGCGTTCTGATCAATGAGCTTCGACCTGGGAACTATGTGATCCACCGTTGTCGCTTCGCCACCGCAATAAAAGCAGATATAACCGTCACGCTTGAGTATCTGACTTCGTAGCCTGCGCCATTGACTCGTTGATCCATTGCGCTTCAAGTAGCTAGCCATTAGTGCCAGCCTTTACGAATCAAGTGCCTAAGTGCCTTACACGCTGAGCCTTCATAGCGATGGTCTAAATAGTCTAAGTGAGCCTTTATTTGCTTACGAGGTGTGAGATCCCTATACCAAGTAGATCGCATCTGACCTAAGCCGTAGTGACTACCATTGCGAGCCTTGTAGTTCCATGTGCTCTCACGATGTATCAACTCAACGTAACACTCGAACTCCGACCAATCCTTTATCTGGTTATGAGCATAAAGCTTTAGATTCATAGAATGGTTTTTCCAACCATAAGCATTTTGCACGCTATTTGAAAGGCTTATGAATAATCCCAAAAGGATTATGAATAGAGGTCGCCCGATCGCTAGTGCCCCCGCTCGGGCTCCGACCCCGCGGGTTGGCACGCTAAGCGTATCGCGTAAGTCAAGCATCTTGCACGCACCTTTCACAATAATCTCATTATATGGATAGTGATTTACGCCACAAGGTCTTTTGGGTAGCAATCCTCGCATAGTTCACGCATATAAACCCATTTACCGCACATGAGGCAACGCGTAACGCGTTTATCGCGTTCCATTGACCCGCCTTTCGATTGCTCTTGCCATGCCGTTTGAACCTGGAAACAAGTCAACCATCTCATCGCCTAGTTGATAATTGAGCAAATCCAAAATCCAATCGTTGAACGCGTCTGATTTGGAGCCTTCAAGCCCACGCTGGCGCGTTCTAGCCCCTACAAAGTGATCGCGCACCATTGGCTTTCGGTTCTTTTCTTTGCGACCGCCATATAGGATGACGGGCTCCCACGAATACTGAACGGTCACGTTCCACCAAATTTGATGCATGGTCTTAGCCCAAGCGCAGACCCGAGCATCGTCGGGAATGATGCTGCAATAGAATTTGAGGCTTGGCTCGTAAAGGCTAATTGCCCATCCGTCCTGGAATTCATCCATTAGACGTTCCACCAATTCAATATGAGTCATCGGATCATCCCAAAGTTCGGCTTCCGGATGATGTTTGCCATAAATGCGTTTTCCGCAACCCAAATATGGAGGATCAGCATAGGCAAATTTCATCGATAACCAGCCGCCTTCAATAAATAGATCAAGTCATCGAAAGTCAGAATGGCGACCCAATCGCCGATCGCCTTCTCACCCTGCCCATTCATGCGAAGCACGCCCACGCCTAAACCTGTCTCGCGTCGCCTTCTTTTGAGCTGAGCCATAGTCTCGCTAATTGGTAGTCCGGCTCTAGCTTTGACCTCAATATCCAGGTTAGGAATCCCCAGAACATCAGAGCCACTAGCCGCCATAGACGTAACATGAGCGGTGTGGAAACCTTGCCTAACGAGGTAATCAGCCACCACCTTTTCAGACTCTCGACCACGTTGCCTCCTACTCATGCCCACGCCGCTTCGTAGTGTTCCTGACATGCCCAATTGAAGTCGAATGGATCTTCTTCATGCATTTGAACCCTGAAACCGGCATAACTCACCAGATCGATACCGCACCAATCACACTTCACCGGTTGCTTGTTGGGTTCGCCTGTCCGGTCGATGCTAGTCATTAGCTCGACCTTCGAACACCCATTTACCGCCGACCATCTTCGCCCATTTCGGCTCGCATTGCTCAGCCTTACGCGGTGATCCGCAGACATATCCGCAATATGGCTTTCCAGCCTTTGAGGTTCCTTCTTTGCGTAGCATGTCGCCATGAGCGCATTTGAAGCCTTCGATCGATGCGCCTAGCTGCGCCTGGAGATCAGCGATAAAGGTTCCGGTATCTTCAAACGCCTTCGTTTCGACGTCATCCCAGACGACGGTTTCGGGCTCGTTTGGAACCTCTTTGACTTCGTCCTTTGGCTTGAATGGATGTTTGACTACCGGTGAATCCCCTCGGACTACCTTCGCCATTTCCTCTCGGCTTGGTCGCTTTCCTTTTGCAGCGTATCCAGCATTAGCGAGAGCGCGCCCAATAGCCGACGTTTCTGCGTTTTCCAAAGCCGAAGTAGAATTGACGCCTCGATCAGTAACAGTTTCCTCTGCCATGCCGGACGCATAGAAGTCGAGATCCGCGTCCGTTCGATAAAGGTAAGCAGCGACGATAAAGCGATTTCCTTCGTATGTAACCAACTCAGTTTCAATGCGACCCAACGGATGCCCTTCCCACCAAGCGCGAAGTCGATCCTCCACCGGTTCATAGTCGTTCAGGTTCCATGCCATCTAATTCTTCCCTTCCTAGTGCGTAATCCAATTGCTCGCGAAACGTCCAGACCTTGCCCTGTCCATCGACCTGGCATTCATTGGCGCATGGCTGGCAATATGCCTTAGTTCGTCCACGTCGCTCCTTAGTCTCGCTGATGACGATCCAGCGAGCTGGCGTCATGGCACGAGTGTGCCACTCCGCACCGACCTTCCCGAAGCGTATTTTGCAAATGTCGCACCAAATCTTCGAATCGTGATTGGCTCTAATAGGCATCGAACTCAGTTGGGTCGGTGGTCGATAGTTCGGCAGCAAGTGCGAGATAGGCGACACCATCCACATATCCGTCACGTCCTCGATGACCTGGCGTTTCAGCAAGTCGAGAGATCTTGAGTAATGCCATACAGACCGCGACCTGGTCAGGCGTAATCGGAAAATCCATGTAAGCCGACCAAAGCTTCGAAATTCGTAGATGGTTGATGTAAGGGTGACCGTAGATAGCCCCTCGATCACCTCGGATCCGAACTGCGTCATCGAGCACTTCTTGCGCTGCGATCATTGTCGGCGAATCTTTTTCCATCCTTGAATCCTTTCCAATAAAAGTTTTCGGTGAGTGCGGTGTAGAGCAATCCCAAGACCGGGATAGCTATAAGTGCGATGATGTAATAAATGGCGATTGGGTCAAAGCCAATGGCGGTCATGACTTCGTACCCAAATACATTTCCTCGTAAAAACTCTTATTTGTGTGCCAATCCAAAACCAACTTACACAAGCACAGTTTTTTTGGGTTGAGATCCAAGTCGCTAACTGCGTGACTATTCGCCGCACATTCTTTGACCAAACTTATGTACTGTTTGGTGCGCCTTTCTTTGCGATTCATCGTTTCCTTTCCTGTCCGAGTCTCGGACTAGGCAAAGGCTATGCCCTAGCGATGCTGGCTACCCCGGCGTGTTGATAACGATTTCATAACGAAATCGGTTGCGTCATCAAAGTCGTCTATATGGTCGTCGATGGTTCGGGTAAGCGGCACGACCCAATCAACCATAGACCTTACCTTCGACGATGAAGGAGCCGTCCTTTTCGACCGGCACGAACACCGGCGTAACCTTGCCCCTGGACTCGTAAATCAGCCCAAAGCCTTGTTGCCAATTACCGGCTCCACCTTTGAGATACTTAGCCTGACGGAAATCCATCAGGTTTCCAACCTCAAAGCCCCAGAGAATACCCCCTAAAACGCCTCCAGAAGCCATCGTGAGCCCCGAAAGTCCAGCCCTATGGGTATGACCGCAGACCACCGATTTTCCATGCCTTAGAGCCAATCCTAGGGCTGTTTGACCACCCTTTTGGGATACCTGACCCTCATCCCCATGAAGGACAATCCAGCCCTTAGCGATGGGCATAGGGTCGCGGTGGAATTTGATGCCTAGCTCCGGAAGCCCTAGCCAATTTTCGAACTGCAATTCGGGCAAAGCGGCTAAGGCTGGAAGCCTGGTCTTGATGGAGTTATAGAGCCGGTCGGTGTGATTCGAGCGCACCATATCGGTCACTCGAAGGTCGAAAAGAACCTCCTGAGTAATCCGGCGGTCACGATCGAGTGTGCCAGCGAATTCCCCTGCCAAGCCACGTTCCCATCGGGAGAGCTGAGGGAGGTCAATTTCATCGCCGACGGTGGCGACTCGGTCGGGTTTCCATCGCTTGATGAAGGCTGCGACGT
>Ga0209972_10001400_pt1 | contig 21179 bp, 31 predicted proteins | sample NOAtaG_7_FD_187302 | JGI IMG/M metagenome (GOLD analysis project Ga0209972, IMG submission 187302) | Freshwater lake microbial communities from Lake Erie, under a cyanobacterial bloom - NOAA_Erie_Diel1S_2200h metaG (SPAdes) (version 2) | ecosystem: Environmental > Aquatic > Freshwater > Lake ... | reverse complement strand
ATCACGGGCATGGCACCCATCGTGGTCAACACGACCAACAACAAACTGTATTTCTACAGCGGCGGCGCGTGGCGCGATGCCGGGCCGTAACGGAGCGACACCATGAAGCCGATCTGGACCATCAACACACTCGAGGTCGAGCCGCAGCGCGGCCAGCTCGCCGACGTGGTCGTCGGTGTGCACTGGCGCTGCGGTGTCGTTGACGGTGCGCACGCCGCCGAGGTCTACGGCTCCGTCGCGCTCGACGCGCCTGCCGCCGGCAGCTTCTGCCCCTTTGCCAACCTCGAGGAATCGCAGGTCATCGAATGGGTCAAGGCGAAGGTCGGCGCTGACGCGACCGAGGCCGCTGTCGCCGCGCAGCTCGCCGAGCGCAAGTCCCCCAAGGTCATCAAGCCGGAGCTGCCGTGGAACACGAGCAAGGCCAAGCCCAACAAGCCGAAGTGACGCTGACCGTCGAGCTGCACGAGGCCGTCGCGCTCGTGAATATGCTCGGCGCGGTGCCGACGAGCCAAGGTGCATACCCGCTCTGGGCCAAGCTCCGCGACCAGGTGAAGCCGCTCTTGCCGCCGGACACCCCGGCATGAGGAACCATGGCTAACGTCTTCGACACCGCCAACTATTCGACCTCGGAGCCGACGCGGCTGCAGGCGGGCGACCGCTGGGCGTGGAAGCGGGTGGATCTGTCGGGCGACTACCCGACGGCGTCCTACTCGCTCTCTTACGTCGCGCGCCGCGACGGCACCGGCGAGCGCATCGCCATCACGGCTTCGGAGACGACGGAGGGCTACATCGTCGAGGTGGCCTCGACGGTGACGGCCGACTACGCGCCCGGCCGCTACCAGTGGTCGGCCTTCATCACCCGCACGAGCGACGGCGCGCGCGCCGAGGTCGGCTATGGCTCCTTCGAGGTCGGCGCGAACCGTGCCACCTCGACCGACGACCCGCGCAGCTTCGCGCAGATCGCCCTCGACAACATCGAGGCCTACCTCAAGGACCCGAACAATTTGCAGGCGGCCTCGTACTCGGTCGCCGGCCGCAGCCTCAGCCGCTGGAACCGCGCCGATCTTATGACCGAGCGCGACCGCATGAAGGCAGAGGTCAACCGCGAGAAGCAGGCCGAGAAGCTGCGCCAAGGCCTCGGCACGAATCAGACCATACGGGTGAGGTTCACACGGTGAAGCTGCTCGACTTCTTCCGCGGCAAGCCCGCGCCCCGTCGCCCCCGGCGCGCGTTCGACGCCGCCAACACCGGGCGGCTCTTCGCCGACTGGCTGACGCTGCCGAAATCGGCAGACAGCGACATCCGCTACACGCTGAAGGCGATGCGCGCGCGATCCCGCGACCTCGCGCAGAACAACGACTATGCCCGGCGGTACCTCGACCTCGTGGCCGTCAATGTCGTCGGTCCGAAGGGCATCACCCTGCAGGTCCGCGCGCGCGAGCCGAATGGCATCCTCGACCAGGTGGCGAACCAGCAGCTCGAGCGCGCCTTCTACGATTGGGGCAAGCCGATGAGCTGCACCGTCGATGGCCGCCTGAGCTGGGTCGACTGCCAGAAGGTCTTTATGGACTCGGTCGTGCGCGATGGCGAGTGCTTCGTGCTCTTCGTCGAGGACAACGCCAACCCCTACCGGTTCCGGCTTCAGTTCATCGACCCCGACCTCATCGACCAGGACAAGAACGACATCCTCTCGAACGGCAACCTCATCCGCATGGGTGTCGAGGTGACGCCCGAGGGTCGCCCGGTCGCCTACTACGTCAAGACTCGGCACCCCGACGACTACCAGACCGGAGCCGCCGCGCCGGTTCGCGAACAGCGAATCCCGGCCGAGCGCATGATCCACGCCTTCCGGCAGGACCGCATCGGTCAGACGCGCGGCACGCCTTGGACCACGACGGCCATGACCCGGCTCAAGATGCTGGGCGGCTACGAGGAGTCCGAGCTCGTGGCGGCGCGCATCTCGGCCTCGAAGATGGGCTTCTTCACGAGCGAGGCGGGCGACGACTACCAGGGCAACGGCGAGGACGGCGACGGCACCATCCGCATGGAGCTGCAGCCCGGCACCTTCGAGCAGCTGCCGGCGGGCGTTGAGTTCAAGCCCTTCGACCCGCAGCACCCCAGCACGGCCTTCCGCGACTTCGAGAAGGCCATGCTCCGCGGCATCGCCTCGGGTCTCGGTGTGTCTTACACCTCGCTCGCCAACGACCTTGAGGCCGTCAGCTACAGCTCCATCCGTCAGGGCCTGCTCGAGGAGCGCGACTTCTGGCGGACGGTGCAGTTCTGGATGATCGAGCACTTCTGCCAGCCGGTGTACGAGCGGTGGCTGCGTCAGGCGCTCGACGCCGGCGCGCTCAACCTGCCCGCCACCAAGTACTTCAAATTCCGCTCGACCCAGTGGGTGCCGCGCGGCTGGCAGTGGGTCGACCCGCGCAACGAGGCCGAGGCGCAGATCACGGCCATCAATGCGGGTTTGATGACCCGCACCCAGGCGCTTGCCGAGCGCGGCCTCGACATCGAGGACGTGTTGCGCGAGCGGCAGGCCGAGGACGAGATGATCGCCGAGTTCGACATCAACCTGACCGGTGCCGCCCCGGCGCAGCCGGTGCCGGTGCCGCCTCCGGCGGCTGGGGGTGAGTGATGGCCGGCCGCTACGATTTCGCGTGCGAGCAGGGGGCGACCTTCTCGCGCGTGGTGACCTACCAGGGCTCCGACGGCGTGGCCGTCAACCTGACCGGCTACACGGCGCGGATGCAGGTGCGTGAGACGGCCGAGTCGGGCACGGTGCTGCTCAACCTCACGACCGAGAACGGCGGGATCGCCTTGGGCGGCTCGGCCGGCACGGTCACGCTGACGGCGACCGCGACCCAGACGGCGGCGATCGCGGCGGGCGAGTGGGTGTACGACATCGAGCTCGTGAACGGTGCGACCGTGACGCGGCTCTTGCAGGGCTGCTTCGCGGTGGATGCGGAGGTTACGCGGTGACGCAGGTGCTCATCGACGAGTCGCTCCAGACGGTTGTGGTCGAGGAGACCGCGACGACGGTCATCGTCCGCGCCCCTGGCCCCGCTCCTGCGGGTGCCGGTGCCGGTACGGTCACGTCGGTCGACGCCTCGGGCGGCACGACCGGCCTGACCTTCAGCGGCGGCCCGGTCACGGGCGCAGGCACGCTGACGCTCGCAGGGACGCTCGCTGTGGCCTCTGGCGGCACGGGGGCGACGGATGCCGCCACCGCGCGCGGGAACCTCTCTGCGGCCGTCTCCGGCGCGAACAGCGACATCACGAGCATGACCGGCGTGACGGGCGGCATCGCCTCGCCCGACTTCATCACCTTCGACACCGGCGCGACGACCTCGGCGGCGGTTGGCCGGTTGCGGTGGGACTCGGCGAACGGCACGGCCCGCCTCGGAATGGTCGGCGGCAACGTCGAGTCGCAGCTCGGGCAGACCATCGACGCGCTGGTGCACAACGCCGAGGCGACCAGCCTGAGCAAGGGCGAGGTCGTCTACCTGTTCTCGGCGACCGGCGACCGCGCCTCGGTGAAGCGCGCCGCCAACACCGGGGACGCCACCTCTGCCAAGACCATCGGCGTCGTCGCTGAGTCGATCGCCGCCGGCCAGAACGGCCTGATTCGCTGCCAAGGCGTGCTCGACGGGCTCAACCTCGGCGCGTTCACGGCGGGCGACACGCTATACCTGGGCGCGACGGCTGGCACGACGACGGCGACCAAGCCGGTCGCCCCGAACCATCTCGTCTACGTCGGCGTGGTCGAGCGCGCGAACCCCGGAAACGGCCAGCTCTATGTCCGCGTGCAGAACGGGTACGAGCTCAACGAGCTGCACGACGTGCTCATCACGAGCCCGGGCGCGGGTGCGGTGCTGTCCTACGACGCCACCGCCGGCCTGTGGAAGGACGCCACCATCGCGGGCGGTGTCGGCATCACGGTCACGAACGCCGACTCGGCGGTGACGGTTGCGACCTCGGGCGCGGTGACGAGCTCGGGCTTCACGATGACGACGGCGCGGCTTTTGGGCCGCACAACGGCGAGCACCGGGGCCATCGAGCAGATCACGGTCGGCTCGGGTCTCTCGCTCTCTGGCGGCACGCTGACGGCGACGGGTGGCGGCTCGGGCACGGTGACCTCGGTCGACGTGTCGGGCGGCACCACGGGCCTCACGACCTCGGGCGGCCCCGTCACCGGCGCGGGCACCATCACGATCGCCGGCACTCTTGCCGTCGGCAACGGTGGCACGGGTGCGACCACGCTCACGGGCATCGTCAAGGGCAACGGCACCAGCGCCTTCTCGGCTGCGGTGGCCGGCACGGATTTCCTCGCCCCGTTCGGCTCGCAGTCCCAGGCCTTCGTCTACGCTGCGCCATCGGGATCTGCGGGCACGCCGAGCTTCCGCGCGCTGGTGGCGTCTGACATCCCGACGCTGAACCAGAACACGACCGGCACCGCGGCGAACGTCACGGGCACGGTGGCCGTCGCCAATGGCGGCACCGGCGCGACGGATGCAGCGACGGCGCGGTCGAACCTGACGGCGCAGAAGACCATCACCTCCGGCACGGCCGCGCCTTCGGGTGGGTCGGACGGCGACATCTACCTGCAGTACACTTGAGCCCTATGGTCAAGCAACCTGCGATGGAATGGCGACCGGCTCTCGGCTCTTGGCTTCTCCGCGTGGAGTCGCCAGTGCCCGACTGGGTGGTCAAGAGGTGCGTGGATTTCATGCTCAAGATACAGGCGGCGCGGCGGACAGGGCTCACCCCCGGCGACACGCGCGATGACCTGGACGCGAGCGTGAAAGCCCTCAACGAGGGCAAGGTGAAGCAGTGGGCCGCCGGGCCGCAGATGGACGGCAGCGGTGAAATCGAAATATTCCGAGCCACCAAAGGCTCGGGCAAGATCATCACAGGAGTCTGACAATGGCTGAGACTTGGAGAGCAACTGGCGGCGCTATCGCCTACGCGTCGAGCAAAGATATGCTCAACGTGTTCAACGGCACCGGCTCGGCGCGCATCATCCGCGTGTACCGCTGCTACTGGTTCAATAATGGAACCACGGCGGTGACGGGTGTTCTCACGACCGCGCAGGTGCGCCGTATTACGGCGGCGTCTGGCGGCACGGCGGTGACCCCGGTCAAGCATGACACCAACAGCAGCGCCCTCAATGCGAACACGACCTGCGGCACCAACCAGACCACGACCGGCTCGGATATCTTCCGCCGGTTCCTGTTCGTCAACGAAGAGCCCATCGTCGGCGGTACCACGCAGGCCAACTGGCTGACGCTGGTCCCGTTCGCCGAGATCTGGAATGCCGGCTACGGTGACACCAACGTCGAGCCGGTTGTCTGCCGCGCCACGCAGGGTCTGCAGCTGTTCCACAGCGGCTCTAGTGCGGTCGGTACGGCTGACCTCGAGATCGAGTTCACCGACGCGGCGTCGTGATTCATGGCGACGCTGCGGCACAAGACCTGCGGCCATGAGTGGGAGGTCGAGCAGGAGCTCGCCGACCGCATCTCGCACGACTTGAACGGCGGGGTCGGCGGGTATTCCCCGCCGATCACCTGCCCATCGTGCAAGGTGCAAGGGCGCTACACGCGCTTCGAGGTCGTGACGGAGACCCCGCCCGATGCCTGAAACCTACTACCTGCGGATGAACGCGGTGGACGTGCGGCCGCTCGAGGACGCGCTGCTCGCCATCGAGAACACGGCGACCGACGAGCGCGCCTACTTTGAGGTGGTGTCGTTGCGCGTGTCTCCGGCTGCGCCGTCGTCTGCGTTTTCCTCTGGCGCTACCGCGACCGGCCGCTCTGGTCTTTTCGGCCTGTATCGCGTGAGCGCCGTCACGGGCGGCGATACGGTCACGCCGATCAGGATGGACACGGCAGACTCCGCGCTGCCTTCGCAGGTGACGGTGGTCAACAACCCGAACAGCGTGACCACGACGGCGCTGTTCCGGCGCATCAACGACACGCCGAACTTTTCGACGCAGACGGCGACAGGCTTGGGCAGCCGCACCTACGGCGGCTCCCTAGTCACGCACCAGAAGTCGCACTTCTCGGATGTTTGGCGCGGCGGAGAGAGCGTGGACGTAGAGCCCATCATCCTCCGCGCCGGCGAGGGCATCGCACTCGTCCAGGAGGTGTTCGGCCTGCCGCATTCGATGATCGTCTCGGCGGTGGTCACGAACACGGCGACGGGCGCGACCTACGTCTGCCGCTCGACCGATGTCGGCACCGACCGCACGATCGGCGGGGCGCTGTACGCCATCATGAACGGAAGCGGCTCGGGCGTTACGCTCGCGGTCAAATTGATGTTCTTGCCGATGGACGGCGAGGCCACCCTTACTCCACCGCTGCGCCTTTGCCGGATGGACGGTATCGCGCTTGACGGCGATGCCGTCACGCCTATAAGCCCCGACACGTCGAAGACCGCTCCGAGTAGCCTAAAGGTAACGAGCGGGCCGTTGCAGATTCGCTTGCCGGGCGAATGGCAGTCGGACTACTACACCTCGCATGGAAACGAATTCGCCGGCGCAGGCGCTAGCGTTGCGGCGTGGTTGCGCGTCAACCTCAACGCCGCGGTGTTCAGCCGAAAGACCTACACGAACGTCTTTCCCGACGTCGGCATCAGCAACGCCATCGGGTTCCAGTCCTCGACGATGGACGAATGCCTGATGTTTCAAGCCGCATCGGGCTCGGGCATCGTGGTCAAGCCTGGTCAAGGCTTGGCGCTGGTGTCTGGTCGAACCTCCGCGACGGGCGAGTTCCCGCTGCTTGGGGCGTCGTCGACGTTTCACAATTACGACATCGAGGCGACGATCCTCTACTACCCGCCCCCGGCCGCACCGAGCGGCGGCAACACCTACTCGAAGTCCCGCGTCGTCAACAGGATGTAACGCATGGTCAAGCAGAGCACCGCACGCAATCTGATGGTCTTCCTGACCGACTCGACCGACCACGTCACCGGCCTTGCCGGGGCGACGCTCTCGGTGTCGCTCTCCAAGAACGGCGCGGCCTTCTCGAGCATCTCGCCGACCGTCACCGAGCGCGGCAACGGGTGGTACAACATCGCGCTCACGAGCTCGCACACTGACACGCTCGGCGATCTGGTGCTGCGAGCAACGGCCTCTGGCGCTGACCCCATCGACCTGCGCGAGCTCGTCGTCGAGGCCGAGCTGCTCGTCAACGTGATGAAGATGAACTCGGCTACCGTCTACGGTGCCGGCGCGTCTGGCGACCTCTGGCGCGGCACGCCGTGAGTTTCTCGTCTTCCGCTTTCTCCACCTCGGCGTTCTCGACGTCGGCGTGGGATTTCCTCGCCGCGACGGCGTCGAAGCTCTGGATCAAGGTCTCGGGCACCTGGAAGGAGGCGACGACCTACATCAAGGTCGCCGGGACGTGGAAGGTCGCCACCCCGTTCATCAAGGTTTCCGGCACCTGGAAGTGACGCCGGCCGGGAATGTTTTGCATTTTCCAAACTGCCCCGATAGAAGGAGCGGCAAGATGGACACCATCGAAAAACGCAGCATCGTCTCCATGACCGAGGACGAGTCCACCGTGACCATCGTCTTCTCGAAGGAGAGCGCCGAGGAGGAAAGCGAGGACGTGGCCGAGGAAGCCGCGCCGGACGCGCCTGCCGCCGAGGAGGCTGAAGCCGAGCGGAGCGCCGAGGCCGAGCCCGCCATCCCCGCTGAGGGCGTGCGCAAGGGTCCGGCCGCGCGGATGTTCCGCACCGGCACCATCGAGCTGCAGCCCTCCGACGCCGATGTGCGCCGGGTGGCGTTGGCCTTCAGCAGCGAGGCCGAGGTCGACCGCGGCTGGGGCATCGAGGTGCTCGACCACACCGCGCGCGCCCTCAACGCAAGCTTCATCGGCAGCGGGCGCGCCCCGCTGCTGCTCGAACATGACCCGACCGAGCAGATCGGCGTGGTCGAATCGATCTCCCTCGGAGCGGACCGGGTGGCCCGGGCCGTCGTGCGGTTTGGGAAAACCGCGCGAGCCGAGGAGATCCTGGCTGATGTGAAGGACGGTATCCGCTCGTCGGTGTCCGTCGGTTACATCATCGACGAGATGGTTCTGGACGGTGTGCGGGATGGCCGGGAGGTCTACCGCGCGACGAGCTGGACGCCGCTCGAAATCAGCATCGTGTCCATCCCCGCCGACATGAGCGTCGGCGTCGGGCGCGCGCTGGAAGCATCCACGATCTCCACCACTTCCCCCAAGGAGTCCAAGACCATGTCCGATCAGAACGTCCCCGCGGCCGACCCGGCCGCCGCCGAGCGCAGCCGCGTCTCGGCCATCCTCGAGCTCGGCACGCGCCACAACCAGCGCGACTTCGCCGAGACCGCCGTCCGTGACGGTGCGAGCCTCGAGCAATTCCGCGGTGCCCTTCTCGACAAGGTGGGCAGCAAGCCGCTCGCCACCGCCGAGATCGGCATGACCGAGAAGGAGAAGGGTCAGTTCAGCTTCGTGCGGGCGATCCGCGCGATGGCGAACCCGACCGACAAGGCGGCCGTCGCCGCCGCCCGCTTCGAGTTCGAGGCTTCCGAGGCGGCTGCCGCCAAGGAAGGCCGCGTCTCGCGCGGCATCACGGTCCCGATGGACGTGCTCATGAAGCGCGACATCCTGACGGGCACCGGCACGGGTACCGCGAAGGGCGGCAACCTCGTCGCGACCGACCTGCTCGCCGGGTCGTTCATCGACGTGCTGCGCTCGCGCATGGTGCTCAACGAGCTCGGCGCGACCTTCCTGACGGGCCTCCAAGGCAACGTCGCCATCCCGAAGAAGACGGCTCCGTCGAGCGTCGCCTGGGTCGCCGAGAACAGCGCCCCGTCCGAGTCGACCAACACCCCGAGCTTCGGCCAGGTCACGCTGTCGCCGAAGACCCTTGCGGGTTACGTCGACTTCAGCCGCCGCCTGATGCTGCAGTCCTCGCTCGACATCGAGACGCTGATCCGCAACGACCTCGCGACCACGATTGCGGTCGCGATGGACAACGCCGCGATCTCCGGCTCGGGCACCAACCGCCCGACCGGCGTGCTCAACACGTCCGGCATCGGCTCGGTCACCCTCGCCACGAACGGCGCGGTCCCGACCTGGCAGATGGTGGTCGACCTCGTGCGTGAGGTGGAGATCGACAACGCCCGCACGGGCGCTGCCGCGTTCCTCACGAACGCGCAGGTCAAGAGCCGCCTGGCGCGCACCCCGCGTCAGACCTCGGGCATCGAAGGCAACTTCATCCTCCAGCCGCCGTTCGACAACCTCTACGGCGAGCGTCTGGTGGTGTCGCAGCAGGTCCCGTCGAACCTGACGAAGGGCACGGGCACGAACCTCTCGGCGCTCATCTTCGGCGTCTGGAGCGACCTGCTCATCGGGCAGTGGAGCGGCATCGACCTGCTGGTCGACCCGTACACCGGCAGCAACGCGGCCACCGTGCGCGTCACGGCGTTCCACGACTGCGACTTCGCGGTCCGGTACCCCGAGTCGTTCGCGGAGTGCAACGAGATCATCACGACCTGAGCGTGATCGACCTCGCGGCGATCAGGGGCCGTCATCAGGGGCGACGAGCAGTCGTCCTTGGTGGCGGCCCCACCCTTTTAAGCGACCTGCGTGCGGTGCGTCCGCGGGTCGGTGCCACCGGTCTCTGGATCGGTGTGAACCAGCACGCTTTGCTTCTCAGCCTCGACTACATCGTCTTCCAGGACCGCGAGATTGCGCCGATCCTGCAGGGTCACGGCATCCCGCTCGTGACCCACCACAAGGATCTCGCCGACATCTGGTCGGGCATCGTCCCCGACTTCGGCTTTAGCGGTGGCACGGCGGTCTGGATTGCGGACTTTTTGGGCTGCGACGAAATCATCGTCTGCGGCTGCGATGCGTACACGGAATCGCGCCGGTATTGGCACAGCCCGCCGGGCTTCCGCGGCCTCGAGCTCGGGGTGACGGCCTCGACGGCGTGGCAGCAAGTGCGCGATTATATGGCGCGGCCGGAGATTGTCTCCGCGCCGTCTGGGTATCTGACCAAGGTGTTCCGCTCCTATGAAAATTGAGATCCTTCGCGGCCGAGCCTATCGCGGCACCTCGCTCGAGGTCGGCCGGGTGTATTCGGTCGACGCCAACTTCGCCGGCTGGATGGTGATGAGGGGCTTCGCCAAGCCATACGCCGAGCCCGAAGTGGTGGCGGCTGCGGAGCCGGCGGCCGACGCGGCCAAGGTGAAGCGTGGACGCCCGGCTCGCTGAAATCGCCAAGTACCGGCACGTCTACACGACGGATGCCAATTACCGCTGCTACGACGAGCGTCTGCGGCCGGTGACGGCTGCGCTCTACGGCCTCAAGGGGTCATTCCTCGACGTCGGCTGCGGTCGCGGCGAGCTGCTGCGCGAGGCTGATCGCCTCGGTCTTTCCCCGGTGATGGGTGCCGAAGCGGTGCCCGAGCTCTGCGGCGGCAACGTGGTCGAGGGGCAGATCCACGCGCTGCCGTTCAAGGACGGCCAGTTCGATCACGTCACCTGCATCGACGTGCTGGAGCATCTGCTCGAGGTCGACATCGTGCCTGGGCTCTTGGAGCTCGAGCGGGTGACGGCGAAGACGCTGCTCTTGGCCGCCGCCGATTACTCTTCGAAGTGGAACGGGGTCGAGATGCACCCCGCGGCGCGGCCGTATCACGAGTGGCAACACCTCTTCAAGACGACCCTTTCTGGCCGCGTCGAGTGGGTCGGCAAGACTTCCACCTCCGAGATGTGGCGGGTGACCTATGGCGGTTGAGACCGAAGCCGACCGGCTGTCGATGCTGTCGCTGTCCGACTGGGGCAGCCGCGCGCGGTACCGACGCGCCGGCCGGGTGTATGACATCATCGGCATCTTCGACGCACCCTTCGTGGCCGTCGGCGTGGCCGATGCTGACGTCGAGTCCAGCCTGCCGACGTTTACCGTCTCGACGGCCTCGATGCCCTGCCGGGTCGGGCACGGGGACGCGCTCTTCATCGACGGCCGCGGCTACACCGTGCGCGGCTTCCAGCCCGACGGCACCGGGATGACGGTGCTGCGCATCGAGGTCGACCTTGACCTCGACTTCGACGAGCCCGCGAACATCGAGACCGAGGCCGGCGACAACCTCGTCACCGAGTCGAATATGTACCTCCTGCAGGAGGCCGCGTGAGCCACGCCCGCCGCACCATCCGCGACCGGGTCGTGCAGATCCTCGAAGCGGCCGAGGTCGCTCAGACGGTCTCTGCCTCGCGCGTGCACCCCCTGCCGGCGGACGTGCTGGCTGCGGCGCTGGTCTACGCCAACTCCGAGAGCGTGACCGGCACGACGCTCACCTACCCGCGCACCTACCATCGCGAGCTGCAGCTCGTGATCGAGGTGGTCTCGCGCGACACGCGGCACCTGGACGACCGTCTCGACAACCTCTGCGCCAATGTCGAGAACGCCATCGGGGCTGACCACACGCTCGGCGGGTTGGTGAAGGACTGCCAGCTGACCGACACGGCGCTGACGATGAGTTTTGACGGCGACGCTCCGATCGGGGCGGCGCGCATGGTGTACCGGACCCTTTACATGACCAGCGAGACCGATGCCGGGTCGGTCGTAGAGTAACCACAGGAGACAATCGAAATGGCGAACCATCACGGCAGCGAAGGCCTCGTCCGCGTCGGCACCAACACCGTCGCCGAGGTCACGGGCTTCAGCTTCACGGCATCGGCCGAGTACGCCGAGGACACCAACCTCAGCGACCTCGACAAGACCTACAACGTCATCGCGATCAAGTCGTGGTCGGGTTCGGTGACGGCGTTCTGGGACGAGACCGACACCAGCGGTCAGGTGGCGCTCGCCCCGGGCGCGAACGTGTCGCTCGTGCTCGCGCCCGAGGGCGTCGGCGCGGGTGCGACCCGCTACAGCGGCAACGCGCTCATCACCGAGATCACCCGCAACGTGCAGCGCGGTGCCATCACCGAGATCACGTTCAACTTCCTCGGCAACGGCGCCCTCACGGTCGCGACCTCCTGATGGACTGGAAAGCGGCAGCGCGGGCGCAGTTCCAGGAGCGGCGCTCGGTCGACACGCTGGTCGAAATCCCGGTGCCGGAGTGGGGCATCTCGGTCTACTACTGGCCGGACATGACCCTCGCCGAGCGCCGGGAAATCTTCCTCTTCGCCAAGCAGGACGGGGACAAGACCATCCTTGACCTCGAGGCGATGGCGGTGACGGTGCAGGTGCGCGCGCGGGACAAGCACGGGGCCAAGCTCTTCGGCCGCGTCGAGCGCAAAGACCTGATGAACGAGTACGATCCTGACGTGCTCGTTCGCATCGTCACCGAGATGAACACCGGCGGGGTGAACATCGAGGACGCCGAAAAAAACTGAGAGAGGACACCTACCTTCGGGCGGTCTACGCGCTATCGCTCCGAATGGGTGTCCTGCCTGACGACATCTTCAACATGACCGAGCGCGACTTCGTGCACCTCTTGGCAGCCGCCAAGATGGAGCACGACGATCAGGAGGCATCGTGGCAAAGACAGAAGTCCAGATAACCGCAGTCGACAAGACGCAAGCGGCGATTCGCTCGGCCACGACCTCGCTGAAGACCATCGAGAAGACGGCCAAGGTGACGGGCAAGGCGATCAACCTCGCCTTCGGCCTGCTCACTGGCGGCGTGTTGGTGTCGGCGTTCGGCAAGCTGACCGAGGCGGCGAAGAAGACCGACGAGGGTCGCAAGGCGCTCGACGAGCTGTCCAAGACCCTGCGCGACCCGGCCTTGGTCGAAGCCGCCAACGCGCTTTCCGGCGCGCTGATCACCGGGTTCACCAAGGCGCTGCAGAAGGTATCGTCGTTCATCCAGTACACCCGCAACGAGCTGGTCAAACTGGGTGCAATCGAGGCTAGCGGTCTTGCCGGCCAGCGCGCACTTCTCGAGAAAGAAATTGCGGCAGCCTCTCGGGTGTCGACCGGCGTGGTGCCTGGCGGCGGCATGGATTTGAGCCCGCTCGAACGCGCGCGCATGATTGATGCGGCGAAAGTAGGCAACCAAGAAGAAAAAAACCGTATCGCCTATCTGCGACAAGCCCTTGCCATCGTAAACCAGCAGATCGAAGCCGAGCGTGCGCTGGCGATGGCGAAGGAGCCCGACGATCCGAAGAAGAAGAAAACCACCTCGTCCCCTCGCGAGCGCGCCAAGAAGACGAAGGAGGATATCGACCGCTGGGCGATGATGACGATGGAGGACATCGAACCAACCTTCCAAGAGTTCGGCGAGGGTCTGGCCGATAGCCTCGTCGCCGGCCTCGACGCCCGCCTGCGCCCCCAGACTGGCCCCCTTGCCGAATTCGCCGCCGAGGCCGCCCGGCAGATGCAAGGCGTGTTCGCCGACTTCCTCTTCGACCCGTTCGAGGAGGGCTTGAAAGGCATGGCCCGGGGCTTCGTCAACATCCTGCGCCGGATGCTGGCTGACCTGATGGCTCGGCAGCTACTGCTCAGTTTCTTCAACCTGTTCACCGGCGGCACGGGCATGGTGGCGAACATCGCCAACGCCGCCGCCCAAGGGCTGCAGGCGCGGGCGAACGGTGGCCCCGTCACCGGGAATAGCCCCTACCTCGTCGGCGAGCGCGGCCCTGAGCTCTTCGTGCCCTCCACCGGCGGCAGCATCGTCCCCAACCACAAAATGAGCGGCACGACCGTTTCCCCGGTCTACAACATCGACGCCCGGGGTGCGACAATGGAGCTGGCGCAGGCCCTGCCGGACATTCTGGCAGACAACAACCGGCGCATCTTCGACGAGCTTGATCGTCGTTACGGGATACGCGCATGACCGACTATGTGCTGCCGCCGGATCTTGTAGCCGCCGAGGTCAACTGGCAGATCCTCGACAACACGGCCGTCTTCTCGTCGGCCCTGTCCGGCGCCGTGCGCACGGTCAGCCGCCCCGGCAACCGCTGGGGCTGCCGGCTGCTCTTTCGCGCGCCCTCTCCTACCCGCCGGCATCGGTTGCTTGCGCTCGTTGCCGCCTTGCGTGGCCGGTCGAATCGTCTCTGGCTGACCGACCCCGCCTACCAGCAGGCCGGCAGCCTCGTAAATGCGGAGCTTCTCTCCAACAATGCAGCCGTCGCCGCGACCACCGGCTGGTCATCGGACAATGCCGAGATGGTGCTCTCGGCCGACTCCCACTTGGGGCTGCGCCTGACCCGCACCGGCGTCACCGCCGATCGGTACGCCTTCCAGTCCGGCCTGACCACGGCGGCCTCGACGCCCTACGCCGTCCGCGCGCTTGTCAGCGCCGGCCGCGGTAACGTCAACCTCAAGGCCACCGCCGGAACGAGCCAGGGCGCGACCGGCCTCCTCAACGGCACCGCCATCACTTCGGCCGGGCGCATCGTCGAGACCTTCACGGCCTCGGGTACGACCTCCCACGTCAGCTTTTACGACCTCATCTCCGGCCGGGCGGCTGGTAATTTCCAGTTCCTCTCTTATGCGTCTGTGGCGCGCTGTGGGCTCGTGGCGGGCGGCAGCCAGACTGGCAGCGCCCTGCTGATTGACGGCCTTCCTGTGTCGTCTGCGGGGCTCCTGCGCGCGGGTGACTGGATGGAGGTCGGCGGCGAGCTGAAGCGGCTGACGGCCGACCTCAACACCGACTCGACCGGCACCGCCTACGCCCTCTTCGAGCCCGGGCTGCGCAACTCCCCCGCCGACAACGCCCCGGTCATCTTCCGCAACCCGATGGGGCGCTTCCTGCTGTCCGATGAGTCGGTCGGCTGGCGCACCACGCCGGGCATCATCAGCGACATCGAATTGACCCTGGTCGAGGATCTCGGGTCGTGAGCCGCATCGTCGAGGCCTTGAACGCCGCCGAGGTGGACAAGGACTCCATCACAATGGTCGTGATGGTCGAGATCAATTACGACTCCGGTCCGATTCGCGTGCATGACGGCGTCGGCGAAATCCGCTTCGTTGAGTACCTACTGCAGGAAGACGGCGACAACCTGCTCGCCGAGGACAACGACCTCCTCACCACCGAATCGGACATCCTGCCTTTTCTCGGCGTCGGCGAGCTCGGAACCATCGACTCGGTGGAAGAAAACGTCGAGGTCATCGCCCGCCAGATCACCCTTACACTGTCCGGCGCGGATGCGTCGCTCCTGACGCCGGCGCTGTCTCAGCCCTACCAGAACCGCACCGTCACGGTGTACATCGGCTTTTTCAATGCCGTAAGCGGTAAGCTCGTGGCCACTCCCGAGGTCATTTGGGAGGGGCGCATCAATCAGCAGTCGGTTACCCTCAGCAAAGGCGAGGCGACGGTGTCCATGACCTGCGAGCACCGGCTGCGCCGCGAGCCGCGCGTCGCCCGCTACACCGACGCCGATCAGAAACAGGTTTTCCCGTTCGACGACTTCTTCAACCTCACGCACACCATCGAGGGCTTCGTCGGCAAGTGGGGCCAGCGAGATGTCGGCTTCGGCGGAGGCTTTACCAGGCCGGGCGGCTCAACCATCACGAGCAAGGTATGAGACTGCACGACTGGCACGAGCGGATGTGGCGCACCCTTGATGCGCACCAGAGCGTCGCCTTCGACTGGCAGACGGACAACTGCTGCCATTTCGCCTTTCGCGTTGCCGATGCCATGACCGGGCGCAGCACGGCCGCCGAGGTCGACGGTCTTTCGTGCGGGGACGGCAGCGCCGCCGCGCACCTCGAGCAGGTTGGCGGCCTCATCCCTGCCGTCTCCGTTTTCTGGGGCCTAGCCCAACACGGCCGCCCCGCGCGCGGCGACATCGTGGCCATCGAGACCCCGCACGGCCTCGCCGCCGGCATTTGGGTCGGTGACGGCGCGCTTGTGATGTCCGCCACCGGCCTCACGCGCTACCCGCGCGCGAACGTCGCCGCATTCTGGAGCGTCTAAGATGCCCCAAGCCCTTCCGCTCGTCGTCGCCGTCTCCGCCAAGGCCGCCGCTGCCGCTGCCGCCAAAGCTGCATTCTGGGCGGCGGTCAAGAAATTCGCCATCAAGGCGCTGATCAATATCGCGCTTGCCAAAGCGGCGATGATGCTCATCGGCAAACCAAAAATCAGCCGCCAGCCGCAAGATGTGGAGTATTCCGGCACGCTTGAGCCGCGCCGCATCGTCTATGGCGAGATGCTGGTGTCGGGAATGAACGCCATCCCGCCCTTGACGTCGGGCAACACCAACGACTTCCTCCATCAGGTCGCCGTGGTGGCAGGGCACGAGTGTCAGCAGCTGGGCACGGTCTACTTCAACCGCGAATCTGTCGGCACCATCACGGCCGTTACCGGCACTGCGGACGATGGCAAGATCACCACCGCGCGCTATGCCAACAAGGCATGGGTGCGTCGTTATGCGGGAACCGACGCGCAGACCGTCGACTTCAAGCTGACGACGGCATTCCCGTCGCGCTGGACGGTCAACCATCGCGGCCAGGGCGTCGCCTACGTCGCCATGACCTTCCAATACGACGAGGAGGTCTACCGCACCGGCCGCCCTGAGCTGACCATCTTGGTGCAGGGAAAGAAGGTATACGACCCGCGCTTGGATTCAACGCGCCCGGGCGGATCTGGCACGCATCGCGTGGACACCCCCGCGACCTACGCCTACAGCACCAATCCCGCGCTCTGCCTTGCCGATTACCTCATCAGCACGCGCCTCGGTCTGGGCGAAGACACGGACCGCATCGACTGGGCGCTGGTTGCTGAGGCAGCAGACATCTGCGACGAGCTGGTGAACATCCCCGGCCCCGCCACTCAGAATCGATACACCTGCAACGTCGTGCTCGACGCCACCGACCGCTTCGAGGACAACATCGAGGCGCTGGCTCAGGCTATGGCTGGCGTCTGCTACTACAGCGGCGGCCTCTGGCGGATGTACGCCGGCGCTTGGCGGACCCCGTCATTTACCATCGGCGTCGACGATCTGGTCGACGGCGGGGTGAAGCTTACGACCGCCTTGCCCTATAACCAGCGATACAACAGCGTCCGCGGCAGCTTCGTGAACCCGGCGCGCAACTGGCAGAAGGTTGAATTCCAAGGCGTCGTCAATCAGTCCTACATCGCCTCGGACGGCGAGCAGGCATGGCTCGACACCAACTTTGCGGCAACGACCAACGAATATGAGGCGCAGCGCCACGCCATCCTGCTCAACCGCCGCTCGCGGCTCGTGCAGGCAGCGACGCTGCGCTGCAATATGTCGGCCTACGGCATCCGCCCCTTTGAGACCGGCACCGTCACCATCCCCGAGCTCGGCTGGGCGTCCAAGACCGTGCGCTGCGAAGGCTGGTCGTTCGATCCCAGCGGCTTCGTCGAATTGTCCATCCGCGAGGAAACCTCCGCCGACTGGAACGACCCGCTTTTGAGCGACTACACCGACCCCGGCAACATCAGCACCCCGACCCCGGCCGACTACACTCCGCAGCCGCCGACCGCGCTTACCGCAAAGGGCATCCAGTCGGCCATCGTCTTCACCTGGGGGCCTTCGCCGCAGTTCGCGCCCGATCAGGTCTACGAGCTGCACGAGCACACCAGCTCCACCCCGTTCTCGAGCGCGACCCGCATCTGGCGCGGCAACTCGACCTCGACGGTCATCGGCAAGAACGACCTCACGACCCGCTATTACTGGGTCTCGGTCGTGACGCCGGCCGGTATCCGTTCCACCACCGAACCGCCGAGCGTCGGCATCGGCGCAGCGGCCGACAGCATCCCGGGCAGCCTCACCGTGTCCGTGTCGCCGTCCTCGCTGCAGAAAACCGATACGGCCGCCTCGATTACGACCGCCACCGCTACCGTCACGGCTACCGGCGGCACTGCGCCATATACCTATGCCTGGACGCGCATTTCGGGATCGACGCTCATTTCGGCCAACTCCCCGGCGGCTGCGGCTTCGACCTTCACCGGCTCGACGCTCGTGTCGGGGACTACCTACGACGCGACCTTCCGATGCACCGTGACCGATTCGGCTGGCACGCCTGCCGTCAAGACCATCGACGTGGCAGTATCGATCCGCCGAGAGTCGATGCTGGCAAGCGCATCTCCGGCAACGCTTTACAAGACCGGCGACAGCGGCACCATCACGAGCAACAGCACCACCGTCACTCCCTCTGGCGGAACGTCACCCTACAGCTACTCGTGGACGAAGCAGGGCGGCGACACCCTCACCGTGACGAGCCCGACAGCCGCGACCACGACCTTTTCGACCAGCGGACTCAGCGAAGGCGAATTTGCCGCCGCGACCTACCGCTGCACGGTTACCGATTCCACGACGCCGACGGCGCTGACGGCGACCGCCGACGTCTCCATCACCCTTGAAAACCCGGCAGAGGGCGCCCCGCCATGACCGATATGAGATCCCCCAGCGAAACCCACGACCGCCGCTTGCGCGAGCTCGAGATCAAGTTCGCATCGCACGAGGCCGTCTGCGCCGAGCGGTACCGCGGCATCCGCGAGGATCTGGATCGGTTCAGCACCGTCGTCAGCCGGGTCGGCTTCGGGCTCATCGCCGGCATGGCGGGCATCCTCACCAAGCTGGTGTTCTTCCCGTGATCGAGCCGTACTGGGTGCAGAGCGCACGCCACTACATCGGCTTGCGCGAGATCCCCGGCGTCAAGACCGCCCCGACCCTTGCCCGGTGGCTCCGCGAGCTGCGGGCGTGGTGGGGCGATGACGAGACGCCTTGGTGCGGGGTCTTCGTCGCGGCCATGTTCCGCCAGGGTGGGCACAGCCTGCCGAAGCACTGGTACCGCGCGCGGGCGTGGCTCGACTGGGGGGTGCCCTGCAGCCCTGTCCCGGGCTGCGTCGTCGTCTTCAACGGCGGCCCAAAGCGGCCCGGCGCGGGCCATGTCGGCTTCCTCGTCGGCCGCGACGAACGCGGGCGGCTGATGGTGCTCGGCGGGAATCAAGGCAACTCCGTCAACGTGGCCCCTTTTGACCCCGCCCGGGTTCTGGGCTACCGTTGGCCCTCAAACACGGCCCCACCGGCCTCCACGACGCTCCCGCTGCTGGCTTCCAACGGCGCGCCGCCATCAATTCACGAAGCCTAGGAGAGAGAGACATGACCGCAGAACAGATCGCAGGCATCATCCGCGCCCTCGTGGCGGCCGTCGGCGGCTACTTCGTCGGCAAGGGCCTCGTCGACGCCAACACCGTCGCCGCAATCGGTGGCGCGCTCGCCACCCTCGCCACGGCCGTCTGGTCCGTGGTGTCGAAGAAGAAGGACTGAGCCGTCGTGAGCGGGGCAACCCGCAAGGATAGAGGCGGCGGTGCCCGGGACCGGTACCGCCGCCTCGGCATCCCGCGCCGGTTCAAGATGCACGGGCACGAAATCACCGTCCGCATCCTGCCGCTCTCGCGCTGGCCGCACACGAAGGGCGCGCTCGGCCTGTACGACCCGAAGCTGCACCGAATCGACGTGCGCAGCGACCAGCCCGACACCGCCATCCAGCAGACCTTCTGCCATGAGTTCGTGCACGCAGTGCTCGGCCAGATGGATCACAAGCTCTACGCCGACGAGGTCTTCGTGGACAACTTCGGCAGCCTGTTGCATCAGGCTCTAAGCTCTTTCCGCAACCGCTGAGGCACCATGCCGCTCACTGCGTCAGATCAGGAGTTCATCGCCGCGTGGCAGAGACTCAAGAAGGCTTCGGCAGTCTCCAAGGCACTCGACATCAACCTGCGCAGCGTCTACAGCCGCCGCCGCTCGATGGAGTCGAAGTACGGCATGGCGCTCGAGGCCATGAACCCGATCCGCGGCGCAAGCGACCGTAGCGCAGCCGGCCGCCGCGCCAACGCCCTCGCCGCCGAGCGCGCCGAGCGGTACGAGGGCGAGATGCACGACACCGTCGCGGACGGCGTGGTGCTGGTGGCCTCCGATTGCCACTACTGGCCCGGAGTCGTCACCGTCGCCCACGAGGCATTCTGCCGGCTCGCTAAATCGCTAAAACCTCGCATAATCGTGCTCAACGGCGACATCCTCGACGGCGCTCGCATCAGCCGACACCCGCGGATCATGTGGGAACAGCAGCCGCAGCTGAAGGACGAGATCCACGCCGTGCAGGACCGCTGCGCCGAGATCGAGCGCGCGGCAGGCTCGGCCAAGCTCGTGCGCACGATCGGCAACCACGACGCCCGCTTCGAGAACTACCTGAGCGGCCGGGTGAGCGAGGTCGAGGGAATGCCGGGCTCGACGCTCTTGGACTTCCTGCCCCGGTGGCGGGCGGGCTGGGCGCTGCACTTGAACGCCCGCACCGACGGGTGGGTCTGCATCCGGCACCGCCCGGTGAACGGTGGCATCCATGCCGCCTACAACAGCACCCTCAAGGCGGGCGTGTCATACGTCCACGGCCACCTCCACCAGCTCAAGGTCACGCCCTGGGCCGACTACCGCGGCCGGCGCTACGGGGTCGACACCGGCACGATGGCCGACGTCGGCGGTCCGCAGTTCACCTACGTCGAAGGCGGCCCGCTCAACTGGGCATCGGGCTTCGCGGTGCTCACCTTCCGCGAGGGGCGGCTCCTGCCGCCCGAGCTCGTTGTCGTGGACAAAGACCAGGCATGGTTCCGCGGTCAGGCAATCTGAGCGCCGACGAGCCCGCGACGACCCTGCTCTGCCGGGTCTGCTGGCACGCCGCCGAGGTCACCCGAACCGAGGCGCGGGTCTGGTGCGCCCACGCCGTCCACCACGGCTGGCAGACCGACCGCCCCGGCTGCGACCGGGCCGGCTTCAAGCCCGACGACGACCGCCGACCATGATCCCGACGTTCCCCCTGATGTTACCCGGGCGGCCACAGCTGCGGCTGGCGCTCTGGGGCGGCCTATTGGCGGCTCTGGTGGCCGGTGGGTGGCTAGGGTACCGTCTGGCCTACGAGCGCGGCAGGGCGGCTGAGAGAGCGTCCTGGGCGGCCGCCACCGCCGAGGCCGGGGCGCGGTTCGCCGAGGCGCTGGCCGCCCAAGCGCCCGTCGTCGTCCAGGCCGAGCGCGACCTCACCGCCAACCGCCGCCGCTCCAACGCCCGCCGCGAGGATCTCGACGATGCTACCAAGACCGACCCGGCTGCTGCTGATTGGGCTCGCCAGCCTATCCCTGACGGCGTGCGCGCCGCGCTGGGTCATCGTCGAGACCTGCCCGCCGATCCCCGCTAACCTCACCGAGCCCTGCGCCGTCCCCGACCGCGACATCGCCAC
>Ga0209972_10001399_pt1 | contig 21200 bp, 16 predicted proteins | sample NOAtaG_7_FD_187302 | JGI IMG/M metagenome (GOLD analysis project Ga0209972, IMG submission 187302) | Freshwater lake microbial communities from Lake Erie, under a cyanobacterial bloom - NOAA_Erie_Diel1S_2200h metaG (SPAdes) (version 2) | ecosystem: Environmental > Aquatic > Freshwater > Lake ... | reverse complement strand
TTGGTTGCCCAAGGAACTATTGATGAGATCAGAAAAGGAAAGTCTCTCGAGGAAGCATTCCTTGATTTAACTTTGAGGAGAAGCGCATGAAAAATCTTCTCCAATCAGAACTCCGTAAGTTGATCTACCTGCGTGCCAATTGGCTATTGTTGATTTGGAGCGGGCTTTTTGCGGCGCTTGGAACTGTTGCGCCAATCATGGTTTTGAACTCAGAGAACAATCGGATGGGCTTTTCTGGAACGAATACACCAGAAGGAATTAACGCAGTATTCGCCAACGCAGCTGGGGGATATCTCTTCGCGCTGATTATTGGCATTTTGATTATGACAAACGAGTACCGCCACGGGACAGCAGTTGGTACTTTCTTGGTAACCCCAAAGAGAAGCACGGTTCTTTACGCAAAGTTGATTGCGGGCTCCTTTGCGGGATTAATTGTTCAAATCTTCTCTTACCTTTGCGCAGTTGGTTCCGGATTTATCGCGCTCACATTCTTTGAGCCTCACGCTCCCGTGCCAAACGAATTGCTCTGGAAAGTTTTCAGAGCGTCTGTTATCTCAGGGCTCGTGTTAGGAATCGTGGGGGTTGGGCTAGGTGCCCTCGTGAAGAATCAAATTGCCGCTGTCACAGGGGCGGTAATTTGGACACTCATTGTCGAGGGCTTGGTTGTAGCTTTCGTCGAATCCATAGGAAAATACCTGCCAGCGGGAGCCATCACAGGCTTGGTCGATGTTGATTTCGGTGAGAATGATTTTAATTTCAGTATCGAGAATTATTTGACTCCGGGTCCAGCAACTCTCGTATTGTTGGGGTACGCAGCTCTATTTTCATTAATCGCGATGCGAACGACGCTTCGCCGCGATCTAGACTAGGGGGAGTTATGTCAATCGAAGTTTTTGATACCTACCTTGACGATGTAAGACGCGTTCAGGAGTTTTACGACACCTTTTCATTTTCTCTAGACAAAGTCCCCAGTGATGGGGGATGGACTGCTTCGCAATGCCTCGCTCATATTTGTGATGCAGAAATCTCACTCTCGTTGCGAATTCGAATGATCCTGACAAGTGAAAGTTATCAATTTTCTTCTTGGGATGAAGATGCTTTTGCTGCGATTAAAGTCAATCGTGATGCGCGCGCATCCGTTGAAACTTTCGCAGCGCTTCGTCGGAATAATCTAGATCTACTTGAAGGATTAAGTTCCAACCAACTTAACAAAGTGGGTATTCGAGGGAATGGTGAACCCATTTCCCTTATTGACTACGTTGCATACATGTCAAAGCACGTTCGCACGCATCTTGACCAAGCCGTTGCAGCCAGCCGCTAAATTCTTGTCCAATCGCTGTTTTTATAATGTTGCCAGGTATGTTTGGGCTTCATTCCAACTTTCTCATACAGGCGTAAGGCTCCAGATTCATTACCCGCGTCAGCGTTGAGCTCAACAAATTGACGCTCAATAGAGGTGTAATAAGCGAAAGCCCAGCGCAACATCAGCTCTCCATATCCCTTGCCTTGCGCTTTATGAATTACTCCAATTCCATCGATAAAGCCACTGTTGGTATCTTTTTTGATATCTGAACATTCGATAAATCCCACTGGCTCGTCGTGCTCCAACAAAATCCATCGCGCATTGATGTCTATCCCAACTGCCTTATCCATCATCGATTTCCACTCGTCAAATGCTCGGGGCATGAATCCAAAGTGCTTGCTAAATGAATCTTGATGGACTTGCCACCACATCTTCATATCTTCTTCGTTCTTAACCACTCGCATTTCTAAGTGATTTTCCAAATGTGGATATTGGTGTGAATCAATTGGTGCGCGCAAACCCCAATAAGTGCGAAGCACTTCAAAGCCATGAGTTCGCAACTGCGAGATGTAACTTTGATCGAGCGCATTTGCTCCGACCCATAGATCGAAATCGGGGTGCAGTGATTTCGCAAGATCAACAGTGAGTTGGATACTGAACTTCTCAAGCGCCATTTGCTTTGCGGAGTCAGCGAGCTGGCGATGCCAACTATCAGCATAAATTCTCTTACGTGATAGATCAGGATGAACAGTCACAAAAGAGAGAACACTCTGATTGGATGCATGAATAATTTTTCGAGCAACAATTGAATCTATATATCCACTGAGAATTTCCTCTGCTTCTATCACTCCCACGGGAAGCGCTTCAGGGTTAAAGAACTTGTCGGAATGCTCCATTATTTCTGCAAGCGAGGGCGCATCGGAGAGGTTGGCTTCACGAACGTCTAACTCTGGGAGTGCATCATTCACAATCTGAGCCTAGTATGGGGTTTATGAAGAGAATGATTTTTGTCATCGCAGCGCTCTTATTGACGTCGTGTGCCTCATCGGAAAATACAGGAGCGGAATATTCGGCGCAGGACATCATGTTTGCCGAGATGATGATTCCCCATCATGAGCAAGCTATAGAGATGTCCGATTTAGCCCTGGCAACTTCGCAAGATCCCGAAGTGTTAGCCCTTGCTACTCAAATTAAGAACGCACAAGCTCCTGAGATTGACCAAATGAAGTCATGGGGTGGTTCTCATATGGGGTCCCATGCAGGACACATGATGGATGGGATGCTCACTGATGAAGAGATGCAGACGTTATCTACAGCCATGGGCAAAGAATTCGACAGATTATTTCTTGAAGGCATGATCAAACATCATGAAGGTGCAATTGAGATGGCTGAAATGGTCGTTGACTCAACCAATCAAGAAGTGTCGACGCTTGCAAATGCGATTATTGCCACACAAAAAGAAGAAATTCAAAGCATGAAGGAACTGCTTTCGCGTTAGTTAGACTTTGAAGCATGTCAGAGAAATTTGCGCTGGGACCTGATTTCTCTCGAATTTGGTCGGCCAGCCTCATCACTAATCTCGTCGACGGAGTCCTCAAGCTTTCGGCTCCATTGCTTGCAGTCTCTTTGACAGAAGACCCCATCCTTATCGGTCTGCTATCTGCTCTTGGACTATTGCCATGGCTTTTCTTTGCAATTCCCATCGGTGCATATGTCGATCGTGTTGATCGCCGACGAGCACTCGTCCAAGGAAATAGCCTTCGTGGACTCATTGCGCTCTTCGTGGCATTTGCGGTGTACCAGGAATTCATCACGATCTGGATTCTGTTGGTGTGTGTGTTTATTTTTGGCATTTGCGAGGTGCTGGTAGATACGACTTCTCAATCAGTGCTTCCCCAAATCCTTGATAAATCCAACTTTGAGCGGGGAAATTCTCGTCTTCAGATCTCAGAAGTAATCGTCTCTCAATTTGCAGGATCACCTTTAAGTGGATTTCTCTATGCCATCTCAATTGCACTTCCATTTTTCTTTTCAACAGCTGGCTTCTTTTTAGCAGTTTTGCTCATAGCGCTATTGCCATTTCATGCTGATGTGAATCCGGTCCACAAAGATGATGAAGGTAAAGAAAAGTTGGGGCTTTTGGGCGATATAAAGTTTGCACTTACATATCTTTATAATGATAAACAGATTTTTAGCATCGTAGCTATCACAACATCAATTGGATTTTTCTTTGCGCTCTCTAATGCCATCGCACCTCTCTTTGTTCTCAAAGAGTTAGAAGTCGCACCCTCATTCTTTGGAGTGGTACTAGCTATTCAAGGAATTGGGGCACTGATGGGTTCTATTGCCGCCCCCTTAGCCTCAAAGAAATTTGGTCGGGGACGAGCCCTTGCGCTCAATCTATTTCTGGCATCGCTTATGGTTGTCTTCACAGGATTGGCTCCCAATGTCCTTACCTTTGTTCTCATCAGCATTGTCATTGGATTCACAATCTCAGTCTGGAATATTCTCTTGATGTCTCTCTACCAATCACTTATTCCATCGCACTTATATGGTCGTATTCATGGCGCACGTCGAACCATTGTCTGGGGATTGATGCCAATTGGAGCAATCATCGGAGGTGTTATTGCTCGTGGAGGTCTTCGGTTGCCTTTCTTAATAGGTGGTGGAATCGCCACGCTGATCTCACTTCTAACCTTCCGGAGAGTCATCAAAGTAGGAGATGAATCAGCAAAAGAAGTGTCCTGATGTTAGATAAACTGAAGTTATGACCGCAGATAACTTTTACCATCGTAGTTTGTACCCGATCATCGCTGCGATTTTCTGTGCTCTACTACTGATTTCCAATATTGGCGCAACTAAATTCATAGATTTCGGTTTCATTAAAACTGATGGAGGAGCATTCCTCTTTCCACTTGTATATGTGTTGGGGGATATCCTCACCGAGGTATATGGATTCAGAGCAGCTCGTCGCGTCATCTATACCGGTTTTGGTTTAGGAGCACTTGCTGGTCTTACCTTTTGGTTAGTGCAGGTAGCGCCCGCTGCTTCAGAATGGCCAAATCAAGGTGCTTTTGAAGCCATCCTTGGTTTTGTCCCCCAGATTGTTCTTGCGAGTATTACAGCGTTTCTACTCGGTCAACTTGCTAATTCTTGGGTACTCGTGAAGATAAAAAAGATTACTCATGAAAAGAAGTTATGGGCACGTTTAATTGGTTCAACTGCTGTTGGTGAACTTGTTGACACAATCGTCTTTACGATGATTGCATCGCTTGGAAGATTAAGCTTTGATGAATTTCTGAACTATCTCGTCGTTGGATATTTATACAAGACTTTGGTTGAAGTTCTATTACTTCCAATCACATATCCCGTCATTGCGGCGGTCAAGCGTCGCGAAGCGGCGGTGAATTAAACTTCAGCTCGCGCTTGATAGCGTCCGAGGAAATCCACCTTAAATTCGGCGAAGTCGCCATTGTTGATGGCATCTCGCATACGACTCACAAGAGTGACGATGAAGTGCAGATTGTGAATTGTGGCAAGAGTGGGGCCCAGGATCTCTTTAGCTCGGAATAGATGATTGAGATAAGAGCGGCTGTAATTCACGCAGGTATAACAAGTGCACGTCTTATCAATAGGATCGTTATCTCTCCGATATGCACCGTTGGAAACGTTGAATCGACCTGTCGGTGAATAAACAGCGCTCGTGCGCGCTTCACGCGTAGGTGCTACGCAGTCAAAGGTGTCAGCGCCATTTTCAACTCCAGCGAATAAATCTGCAGGTTCGCCAATTCCAAGTAGATGGCGGGGTTTCTGCTCGGGAAGTTCTTCGGCCATCCATCGCACAATCGTTCCCAACGCAGACTTGTCGAGGGCGCCTCCCATGCCAAATCCATCAAATTCGATTCCTGAAGATTGCATTGTGCCGAGGTCTCTCGCCGCTTTGCGACGTAAATCTTCATACTGTGCACCTTGCAGAACGCCAAAGAGCGCTTGATAGGGCCTATGGGAACGTTCTTGTGTCAATCGCTGATGTTCATCCAAGCAGCGCAAAGCCCATAACCTGGTTCGCTCCAGCGACTTCTCTTGATACTTGCGTGTGTTATGTAAAGTGGTCAATTCATCAAAGGCAAACATTATGTCTGCACCTATTTTGTGTTGCACTTGCATTGATATTTCTGGTGTAAAGCGATGCATAGATCCGTCGAGATGAGATTTGAAAGTGACTCCTTCATCGTCTACATGTGCCAATCGCTCTCTCTTTTCTGCGATAACGTCATCAGAGTTAAGCGAATCCCCTCCCATATCGATAACTTTCTTGAATCCAACTCCAAGTGACATAACTTGAAATCCGCCGCTATCAGTAAAAGTTGGCTTGGGCCAATTCATGAATTTAGAAAGCCCACCAGCATCATCAAGAATTTCAGGTCCAGGTTGTAAATAAAGATGATAAGCATTAGCAAGCACCGCTTGCGCACCAATGTCTGCGACCGAGTCAGGAAGAACTGATTTCACAGTCGCCTTCGTGCCCACCGGAATGAAGGCAGGAGTCTTGATAACGCCATGTGGCGTCGATATCTCGCCTGTTCGACCGACGCTACCTGGAATTGTTTTCTCTACACGAAAGGAAAAAGACATAGCGCTCCATTGAACTAGGTATTCAAAGGTTAGGCAATTGCGGGGGACAAGTGGGCTATCGTTTCTAGGTGGAGTGGCGAAAGAAGAATCGCAAAAGTGATGCTCGCAAACCCTCTCCCCTTGGAAAAAATTATTGGCGATTGTGGACTGCGCACGCTACAAGCAATTTAGGAGATGGCATTGCGGCAGTGGCCTATCCCTGGCTCGCTTCAGCAGTTACTAGATCTCCACTACTCATTGCGCTCGTCGCCGTACTTTCTAGATTGCCGTGGCTGGTATTCACTTTGCCAGCTGGGGTCATTACTGATCGATTTGATCGACGGAAAATAATCGTAGCCATGGATATTTCCCGCGGAATTCTTGCCTTAGTCGTTGCCATCGCCGTCACACTTGAAGCGTCCACCCTTCCAAATCTCGATGAGGTTGGAAGCGGAATAGAACTTCAGACCAATTGGCTTTTATATTCGGTTTTGATCGTCACGGCTCTACTCTTTGGTTGCGCGGAGGTGCTCCGAGATAACGCCGCTCAAACACTTCTGCCTTCGGTTGTGAAAGAAGAGCAACTTGAAAGCGCAAATGGGAAACTTTGGTCAGTCGAGTTTGTCACTAATAGTTTTGTAGGTCCTCCACTAGGTAGCTTCGTCCTTGGCGTTGCTATCTTCTTACCTTTCTATTTTGACTCTACAACCTTCTTTATTTCAGCAGCACTGATTGCAACGCTCATTCCATCACTTAAACCAGTCGAGAACATCAAGAAAAGTGAGAAATTGAATTTCAGAGCAGAAATCAAAGAGGGATTTAGTTGGCTATGGCGCCATGACCTACTTCGCCCTATGGCAATAATTCTTGGTTCTCTGAATGGAATAGGCGCATTGACCGCCGCAGTCTTCATTCTCTTTGCACAGGAAGTTCTGCAGACAACAGTTTTTATCTTTGCAATTCTAGGAACTGCCGGAGCGATCGGTGGAACTATCGGTGGAATGTTGGGGCCAAAGATTTCCGCAAAACTCGGAAGTGGTCCCTCGCTTTACCTCACTCTAATTTCGGGACCAGTCGTAAGTCTTATCATTGGCTTCTCTTCAAGTTGGCAGCTCTTTTGGTTATTGACAGCAATCTCAACAATATTTGCAGTTCTGTGGAATGTCATCACAGTATCCTTACGTCAGAGCATCATCCCCACGCATTTACTTGGTCGCGTCAATAGCGTTTATCGTTTTTTTGCCTGGGGAAGTATTCCCATAGGCACTCTTATTGGGGGAGCGATAGTTGATGTTTTTGACAATGTGACTACTCGTGAACTTGCACTTCGCGCACCTTATTTTTTCTCCGCAGCTCTGGGCTTGGTCCTCTTTATCTTTGCGGCGCCGCGTCTCACCACCGAGAAGATTGAGAGAGCCAGGACCGAGGGGCGAAAAGAGGGCTGAACCACGCTCAATGGGTGGCTTTGATAACGAAAGTTCACAAACAGGTTGATTGAAAAAGCACTGGTAGATAGGGAAGACTCAGGACAACCTTTGGAAAGGTGTGGGAGAAGTCGACTTCTCATACCTATCCTGAATTTCTATCACTAGGAGAAGAAATGAAAGTAACTCGCATTGCCAAGGTAGCGATTGCTACTGCAGCTGCGGCGGGTCTTGCGGCAGGAACGCTTTCACCGGCGTCTGCAGCAACTCGTTCAACTGTAGTTCTCGTCACCAGCAATCAGATGACCAGCTTGAATAGCGGAACTCCAGATACCAATTTGACCGTTAACAGTGAGATTGGATACCTACAAGGTTTTGGATTCAATTATTACGATAACGCTCCGAAGCTGGTTCGCAATAACATCTTTGGTTCATACAAGATCGTTAGTCAGAATCCATTTAAAGTTCAATACACTGTAAATAAAGGCAAAGTCTGGTCCGATGGAACTCCTATTACTGGAGTAGATCTACTTCTATCGCACGTCCTCGCCTCAAGTTCTTATTCGTTTGCTGCAAAACTTGGAGATCCAACAGATCCACAAGTTAGACCAGCGTTCAACGCTCTGGGATATGGTGGAATTTACGATCAGACACACGTTGGTCTTCCAACACTTTCAGCTGACAAGATGTCAGTCACGATTGAATATGACTCAAAAATTCCTGATTGGGAAATTACCGGTCCTGGCCCATCAGCTGTCCATGCATTAATTCATCTTGCAGAAGGCAAGACCAGCTTGCAGAGCGCTGCAGCAAATCTCGCTGCAAAAGCTAAGTTCGAAAAGGCTTTCTATTCCTACGACTCAAAGTTGATGAAAGCAGCTGGAAAAGTTTGGTCTGAGGCTTACAACATCACTGATATCAATGAATCAACCAACCCATTGCTTCTGATTGGTAATGGTGGATACATGATTAAGAGCGCGGTGACTGGACAGTCAGTTACTTTGGTTCTCAACCCTAAGCACGTCACAAATCCATCTGGACCAAAGACCAACGGAGTGAAGACAATTATCTTCCGCGTTGTTGGTGATGGAACTGCGGCCGCTCAGGCGCTTCGCAATCAAGAAATTGATCTCTATGATGGTCAGCCAACAGCAGATGCGGTTGCGATTCTCAAGGCGATTCCAACTGCCAAGATCATTGGTTACTCAGGTGCGGTTTATGAGCACATTGATCTTCGTGTCGGAACTGCACAAGGTGTTTCAGAGCCTTATACCGGTCCATTCGCTGGCAATAGCCAGAAAGCAAGAGATCTTCGCACTGCATTCTTGATGGCTTATCCACGTGATGAAATCGTAGATAAATTGGTTAAGCCAATTAACTCAAAAGCAGTCCGTATGGATTCTCTCGTTCTATTCCCAGGAGAACCTGGTTATGCCGACATGATCAAGAACAGCGGTGTCTCCAAGTTCACCAAGGGAACACAAGCAGAACGTGAAGCAGCAGCGCTGGCACTCGTTCGCAAGCATTCCTCCACTGATGTAAAAATCAACATGCTTTGGGGACAACCCAGCAACGTTCGACGTGCAGCAGAAGCTCAAATCGCTAAGGCAGCCCTCGCGCGTGCTGGATTTGAACTTAATGCACCCGGACGTTCGGGATGGAGCGGATTCCTTGATTCCAGCGAGTATGACGCACAATTCTTCGCATGGGTGAAGAGCTCGCTAACCGCTGCAGGAAATACCGATATCTACCAGAGTGAAAGTGGCAACAACCTTGTTGGTTACTCCAATAAGACTGTTGATGCAGCTGTAAAGAAGCTCAATGCCTCCGCAATGTCTGAGAAGGAAAGACTCGCTCAGTACTTAATTGTTGAGAAGGAATTGATGAAGGATGCAATTTCGCTTCCGATCTTCCAGCACCCTGGTGTTACCGCAGTAAATAAGAAACTGCAGAACGTCAAGCCAAACCCACTAAGTCCGACCTTGGTCTGGAATTACTGGGAGTGGAAGTACTCAAAATAAGTAGAAATACTTTTTTGAGAATAAATCTCACCTTGGTAAGTGAGTAATTAGTAGGAATTCAAGTGGCGTCTAGGTAGACTCTAGGCGCCACTTGAACTTTGTGGTGTGGAGTACTGAAGCTACGAAATTGAGTTATGCGCAATGGGATTCAGGGCGCATGGGAGGCGTGACATGTTCGCTTATGTCTTGAGAAGACTTGGAGCGCTCATCATTATCCTTCTCGGTTCTAGCTTCCTTATTTACAATTTGGCTGCCATTTCAACTGATCCGCTCGAGGGTTTGAAGACAAGCACGGCACAAAACAAGGAACAACTCATTGCCTCTCTGACAAGAGAGCTCCGTTTAGATTTACCGCCCCCGCTTCGCTATTTCCTCTGGCTTCGAGGCGTTTTGGGCATATTTGTGGGTAATCCAGATTTCGGCAATACCCGTGAGCAACAATCCGTCGTGGAGGCGATTGCAAATGCGATTCCCACAACAATTCGTTTGGTATTTGTTGCCACGATTGTGGCACTGGTTCTTGGATTAGCGCTTGGAATCACTTCAGCTTTACGCCAATACTCACGTTTCGATTACGGAATGACCTTTTTTGCTTTCTTACTCTTCTCGCTACCAATTTTCTGGGTAGCCGTTCTTCTCAAGCAATATCTTGCGATTGATTTCAATGATTTTCTCGTTACAGCCACAATCTCGCCCCCGTGGATAATCGGCTTAAGTCTTGTCACAGGATTCTTTTGGGCTGCGATTATTAGCGGTTCACGAAAAAGGGTAAGTCTGGTCTTCTCAATAGCATTTGTGGCCAATGTAATTTTCTTAAGTTTTATAAGCGCGACCCAGTGGCTTGCCTATCCTCGACTTGGTCCAATTGCGATATTTATTCTCAGCGTGGGGATAGCAGTCGGAGTCACGTATCTCTCAGTTGGCCTCGCAGATAGAAATGCGGTGAAGAGCAATCTGCTCATGGCAGTAATTGGGACACTTGTATATTTCCCAGCACAGATCGTGCTCGGTTCGGATCGGCCAAGATTTGGCATCTTCGTCTTGCTATTAACTCTATTGATTACCGCAGTTTCAGTCTCATTCATTTTTGCTCGGATTGATCGCGGCCCGATCATTCGCACAAGCATTATCACTTCAATTTTAATCGGTGGTTTGATTCTGGTAGATCAGATGATGCAAGCCTGGAGACCGTATGTTGAGAGCGATGATGTCAATTATCGCCCGGTTGCAACAATTGGCCAATCAACAATCTGGCTCTCAGAAGCAACATTCTGGATAAGAGTGTTGGACTTCGCGATGCACTTGCTACTTCCCACCCTCGCGTTAACCCTTATTTCCTTTGCGGGATATATCCGCTTCTCACGAGGAACACTGCTCGACGTTCTCAATCAAGATTACATTCGAACTGCCCGCGCAAAAGGTCTCACAGAGCGCACCGTTGTTATGCGCCATGCCTTTAGAAACACGATGATCCCGCTCACAACCATCATGGTGGGAGATGTAGCTGGAATAGTTGGGGGAGCGATCATCACTGAACGAGTATTTGCCTGGCAGGGCATGGGAACTTTGTTCAATAAGGCCATTACCTCATTTGATTTGAATCTCTTGATGGGGGTAATTCTTTTCCTCTCAACGTTGGCAATCGTCGCAAATCTCATCGCGGACCTTCTCTACTCTGCACTTGATCCACGTATTCGTGTAGGAGCTGGTAAGAAATGACCACAAAGAAGAATTCTTCAGACGAAACTCCAAAAGACGCCGGAGAAAACGCAATATTCAATAAAGAGACTGAAGGCTTGAGTCAAGGACAGATTGTCATACGTCGATTTATTCGACATCGGGCAGCCATGATTTCGATCGTCGTGCTCTTCTCTCTTATTGTCGTGGTGTACACCGCGCTTGATTGGCGAATAGGCGACGAAGAAGATCCATTCATCATTCCTGGCTGGTGGAAATACGGTTTTGAAGATATGCCAGAACTACGTTACGGCGCCGATTGCATCAACGGATCTGTAGGTTGCCCAACTCTTGATGCCGTTCCCTTCTTAGATGGAGATGGAGTCTCCATGGGTGAACACCCCTTTGGTCAAGACGACATCGGACGCGATTATTTGGCTCTTGTAATGAGAGGCGCTCAACGCTCTTTATTAGTCATGTTCATTATCGGTGCGATTGCTGCGACCCTTGGCACAATAATTGGATCTATTGCGGGTTATTTCCGAGGCTGGGTTGATGCAATTCTGATGCGACTTGTTGATTTCATCATCACCATCCCCGTTATCATCATTGGCTCTGTTATAGGTTTCCACTTCGGCAATAAAGGAGCGGCATTTTTAGCTCTCTTGCTCGGTCTTTTTTCTTGGACTGGCTTATCGAGGTTGGTTCGTGGCGAATTCTTGACGCTTCGAGAACGAGAGTTTGTGGATGCATCGCGAGTCGCCGGTGCCAGCAACAGGAGAATTATTTTCAAGCACATTCTCCCTAACGCAGTTGGCGTGATTATTGTGTCAGTTACATTGCTAATGTCCGGAGCAATCTTGTTGGAAACGGCCCTTAGTTATTTGGGTTTTGGAGTTACTTCTCCCGACGTTTCTTTAGGACTGCTCATTTCAAATTATCAAGATGCTTTCACAACAAGGCCCTGGCTCTTTTGGTATCCAGGAATTTTCATCATCGTCATCGCTTTATGTATCAACTTCATTGGAGATGGCCTACGCGATGCCTTTGACCCACGACAGCGACGTCGCCTCAGTCGAAAAGAGAAAGCGAACGCGCGAGCACTTCAGAGTCGAGCCGAATTCAATTAGTCAAGAGAAATGTTGTCAGGAAGGCTACTAGGAATACTCCGCACGAAATGATTGTGCCGAGTCGATTGAATTCTTTAGAAAAAACTAGCTTTTGCGCTGATGACAGTTGGTTAAAGTCCATGAAGCGGTTTCTTGCAATCGCTATAGCGATACCGGAATTGCTACGAGGGCTTTCTCCGGCCTTGATACTACCTTTATCGCTTAATTTCATCCCGCGGATTTCTGTTGGATGCACATTTCTTATGTGGTATCTCCCTGGAGCTTGTGCTGCAAAAGCATGAAATTTCTTTCCCGTTGGTTCATGAATCACATACATGGTGTATTTGGAGTCAATCAACGAAATCTCATGCCAGCCCAATGTGATTCGATCAAATGGATTGACGATAACTAAACCTTCATCTCCAAATTCAACTTTGGGATGAATAAAAAGTAGATAAAGTATGCAGCACGCAAATAAGCCCCATGTGATAGTAGGCAGTCCGCCGCTCAGACCATAGTCAAGGATGTTTACATAGGACATTGCGCTCACAGAAAAGAAGCCCCATATCGCTAGAAAATAACCATTTCGAGGTCGGAAAACCTCCACATTGTTCATGCTCCCATCATTCCACGAGCCAGATGGGGGCCTGATCGGGCTTTCCGAGTAAAGATAAAGAGATTGTTATACAAGGAAGATAAAAAGAATTGTTACTTTGCTTGGGCTAGGGCAGACTTTCCCAACCCTCGAGGGCTGGTAGAAGTAAAGCGGTCGACTCTTTACTGCTGCTTTAGCTCTTCACGTTAACACCTTTTAGGAGGTTGCTTTGAAGCATAAGAAACTACGAGCAGCAATTGTTGGATCGCTATCGATCCTTCTCGCTGTCTCAACAGTGCCGCCAGTAAATGCGGCAAAAAATGGAACAGTAATTCTCCATGAACCAAACCCACTATCAGGCTTCAACTCAGCTGTTGTGGGCTTTAACTTGGTAACAAACTCCACTATCGGTTATCTCACCGGTATGGGATTCGGTTACTACGACTCATCCAGAACTTGGGTGCAGAACACCACATTTGGTTCTTACAAAGTTACATCAAATAAGGCCAATGATTTCCGTGTTCAGTACACCGTAGCTCCAGGACGCGTATGGTCAGACGGAACTCCAATTAATGGAATTGACCTTCTCTCAACACACATGATCTACAGCCGCGACTATGCAAAAGATGCAGGTCTTGGCGATTGGGCTAAGGGCGACAAGATGGCGTTTAACGCTGCAGGTCTCTCTTCAAGCACTTACTCGCTCTACCAAACTGGCGATCCAGTTCTAAGCTCTGATGAAATGTCAGTGACTTTCCGCTACAAGCAGAAGTTCCCAGACTGGTGGCTTACCGTAATCGGACCACGTCCGGTCCATGCTTGGACGCTAGCTGCTGAAGGCAAGACTGATCTTCAGAGCGTCTCAGCAAACAATGCTGCTCGTGATCGTTGGTATGCGGCGTATAAGGCCAAAGACACAACTCTTCTTAAGAAGATTGGTGATATCTGGTCAACCTCATACAACAGCCCAGACGTTAACGCTTCAACAACTAACCCACTTCTCTGGGTTGGAAATGGTGGCTTCAACGTTGTAAGCGCTGTCAAGGGACAATCAGTAACTTTGAAGGCAAACCCACTTTATAACTCGGGACCTAAGGTCTCTGGAGATATCAAGAACATCATCCAGAAGTATGTAGCCGATGGAAACCCAGTAGTACAGGCTCTTGGTAACGGTGAAGTTTCACTTTACTCAGGACAACAGACTGCTGATGGCGTCGCTGCTTTGAAGAAGCTCAATGGAGTAACCACTGTTGGTGGTCTCGGTGGAGCTTACGAGCACGTCGATCTTCGTAGCGGTGCTTACTTCTCAGGTGGAACTCCATACACCGGACTCTTTGCTGGAAATGGCCAGAAGGCAACCGACCTACGTCGTGCATTCTTGCTCTGCGTTCCACGCCAAGAAATCGTGGATAAGTTGATTCAACCAATCAACTCAGAGATTCCTCCGCTTCGCTCAGTAACAGTTCCTTCTCATGAAGATGCTAAGTACGCAAAAGTTATTGCGGCAAACGGATCTTCATATTACGTTGGATCACAAGCTTCACTAAATAAGCGTGGACTCTCTCTCGTACAGAAGTACCAGAAAGATGCATTGAAGAATCCGCTTAAGGTGAACTTCCTTGTTCCTGGAAACAATGCACGTCGTGCAGCTCAAGCTCTATTGCTAAAGGCTAACTTGGCTAAGTGCGGCTTTGATGTAAACCTTGATACTCAAGTTGATTGGTCACCAAAGCTTCGTGATTCCAAGTACGACGCGACATTCTTTGCATGGGCTGCAACCAGCACAGCGCAAGGATCAATTCGTGCTAACTGGCGTTCAGATGGCTCCAACAACTACAGCGGAGCAAACTCTGGCCCAGCACTTGATGCGATTTTGGATGATGTTTTCGGTCGTCCAATGTCAGAATCAGTTCTTTCCACCGCGTTCATCAAGATCGAGCGCGAAATCTTCGGAAAGGCTTACACACTGCCTCTCTACCAGCATCCATCCGTAACGTCTTACGACAACGACCTTAAGGGCGTTAAAGCAAGCTCGTTATCTCCTGTAAAGGAATGGAACTTCTGGGATTGGAAGTACTAAAAAAGTAGAGCCTATGGCTCGACTTTGAAGGCTTGTTGGGCCTTGGGGAGACGTAAAAAGTCTCCTTAAGGCCCACAGGCTTTATTTTTTGAAATTTTGAGTACCATTCGGTCACTCTCAGTAGTGAATTAGTAGGGAATCAGCAGGGAACAGGAAGGAAAGGGGAGCGCCGTGCTAGCTTTTATTGCGCGCCGAATTGGCGTTCTGTTCCTCATCCTTTTTGGTTCTAGCTTCATTCTTTATAACTTAGCTGCCATTGCTGGAGATCCTGTTGGCGATCTTCGCTTTAGCGATGATCCAGAAATCCAAGCACAGATCAAAGAGCTAGAAACCTTCCTTAGACTGGATGTTCCGCCCCCGCTGAGATATTTCATCTGGCTTCGTGGCGTTCTAGGAATCTTCACGGGCAATCTAGATCTCGGTCTGACTCGACTCCGTCTTCCCGTTTCTGGCGAAATTGCTACCGCGATGCCCATCACAATCCGATTGGTTATTTTCGCAACTATCTTTGCAATCATCGTTGGTATTGCACTCGGTATCGTCACCGCACTTCGCCAATACTCCCGCTTTGATTATTCGATGACATTTTTCGCATTCTTGCTCTTCTCACTCCCAATCTTCTGGGTAGCTGTTCTACTCAAGCAGTACCTCGCAATTCAATTCAACACTTTCTTATCTGATCCGCAGATCACCACTTCGTGGAAGATCGGTATTGGTTTAGTTGGATCCATCTTCTGGGGTTCATTGCTCGGCTCTCGACGCGGCAGTTTCTGGAAAGTCTTCAGTATCGTTTTTGTCTCAACCTTTGCCTTCCTCACATTTGTTGATGAGGCGAATTGGTTGACTGATCCAGCCCTTGGCCCAGTCCTCATTGGACTTCTCTCTGTTGGAATTGCATTTGGTATTACCTACCTCAGCACTGGATTTGGCAATAAAGCAGCGCTCTACGCCTCGTTAACTATGGCGCCTTTAACTGTCATTTCGTACTTCGTTGTCCAGGATTCACTCAATTCATCTTCTTCAATCCCACAACTTCTTCGATATGCCTTGATCACAATCGTGGTCTGTGTCGTGGTAGCGCTGGCATTTGCTCGCATTGATCGCGGCCCAGTCATTAGAACCACGATTATTACTGGTTTGCTCTCGGCACATTTGATTGTGGTCGATAAATTCATGCAGACCTGGAAGCCATACATGGAGGAAGGCGCCGTTAGCTTCAGGCCGATTCCAACTCTCGGACAGGCAAAAGAACTTCTTACTCCAAATGAATTCTGGATTTCCACCCTGGATATTTTGGTTCACTTGTTCTTGCCGACCATCGCTCTAACTCTGATTTCGTTTGCTGGCTACATCAGATATTCACGTGGAACTCTGTTAGAAGTTTTGAACCAGGATTACATCAGAACTGCGCGCGCTAAAGGTTTGAATGAGCGAACCGTCATCATGCGCCATGCGTTCCGCAACACATTAATTCCACTCACCACAATTATGGTCGTTGACTTTGCTGGCATTGTGGGTGGCGCAATTATTACCGAGCGAGTTTTCGGTTGGTATGGAATGGGAACGCTCTTTAATCGAGCAATCTCTAGCCAGGATCTCAATCTTCTGATGGGCGTTTTCTTCATCACTGCAACTTTGGCGGTTATGGCAAATCTCATCGCAGATTTACTTTATTCAGCCCTTGACCCAAGAATTCGTGTTGGGAGTGGAAAATGAAAATTAGAAAGAAGAAGAGCGAAGTTGTCGAAGAGTTAACGATTGAATCTGGCGAAAATGCGATTGCTAATAAGGAAGTTGAAGGCTTAACGCAATCACAGATCATCCGCCGCCGCTTCTTCAAACACAAAGCAGCGGTCGCATCTCTTATCTTCCTAACATTTATCATCGTCTTCGTCTTCTCGGCCGTGGATTCAACTTTTGGCCCAATCAAGACCAAGGGCTGGTGGAAATGGACTCCAGACGATCTACCCGAACTGCGTTTTGGAGATTGCCCCAATGACACCATTGGCTGCCCAACTATCTCAGTAGTTCCAAAGTTTCTGGGCGGAGCGGGAATCGGCTTAGGTGATCATCCTTTCGGCCAAGATGACATCGGCCGAGATTACTTCTCGCTAGTTATGAAGGGCACTCAGCGTTCGATTCAAGTGATGTTTGTTATTGGATTCTTCGCTGCGATCATCGGAACTGTCGTTGGCGCTATTGCGGGTTACTACCGTGGCGTTGTCGATAACGTCTTGATGCGCTTCACAGATTTCATCATCACTATTCCTGCTGTCATTGTCGGTTCAGTTATCGGTGCGAAGTTTGGAAATCTTGGCGCTATCGTCCTTGCGGTGTATCTCGGTCTCTTTGCTTGGACTGGTCTATCTCGTCTGGTGCGTGGTGAATTCTTGACGCTACGCGAGCGAGAGTTTGTTGATGCAGCTCGAGTTGCCGGTGCATCGACGCGAAGAATTATCTTCAAGCACATTCTTCCTAATGCTGTCGGCGTGATTATTGTTTCTGTCACCTTACTTCTCTCAGGAGCAATCTTGCTTGAGACAGCTCTTTCGTATCTCGGTTTTGGCGTGGTTCCGCCCGATGTTTCGCTTGGTCTTTTGATTAATCAGTATCAGGATGCTTTTACAACCAGGCCATTCTTGTTCTGGTATCCCGGATTCTTTATCGTCAGTATTGCGCTCAGCATCAACTTCATCGGTGATGGATTGCGAGACGCATTTGATCCTCGTCAGAAGCGCAAGATCACCAAGAAAGAAAAGCAAAATGCGCGCTTAATAGCCAGGAATCAGGCATAGGATTTTCAAATGAGAGAAATCGAGAAATGGAGCAAGGACAATGAGTGATCCCATCCTAAAAGTTAAAGATTTCTCCGTTGATTTCTGGGTCGATGGCGTGTGGTATCCAGCAGCAATCAAGATGAATTTTGAGCTGCACCCAGGCAAGGTACTCGCAATTGTCGGTGAATCAGGCTCTGGTAAATCCACTACTGCGCTTGGCTTGATGGATCTCCTTGCTTCCAATGCTCGCAGAAGCGGCGAAGTCTTAATCAAAGATGTTGACATGATCAATGTGAAGAGCTCAACGCTTCGCAAATTCCGCGGTAAGGAAGTTGCTTATATTTTCCAGGAGCCGATGACCGCTCTCAATCCGGTCTATACCGTTGGTTTCCAGATTGTGGAAACGCTTCGAAATCACTTCGACATGGGGCCAAAGCAGGCTCGTACTCGCGCCATCGAACTTTTAACAATGGTGGAGATTCCAAGCCCAGAACTCTCCTTTGATAAATATCCCCACCAACTCTCAGGCGGTCAACGCCAGAGAGCAATGATCGCTCAAGCTCTTGCATGTGATCCAGGTTTATTGGTCGCCGATGAACCAACCACCGCCCTTGATGTAACTATTCAAGCTGAGATCTTGGATTTGATGCGCAGTCTTAAAGATCGACTCAATTCTGCAATTCTCCTCATCACCCACGATATGGGCGTTGTTGCCGATATGGCCGATGAGATTCTGGTGATGAAGGATGGCCTCACCGTAGAACATGGAACCGCAGACCAAATTTTCAACCGTCCAAAGCACCCTTACACAACCCAACTTCTCGCTGCTGTTCCAAAACTTGGCTCCTCAAGAAAGCGTGAACTGAAGATCTCACGAGATGCTCAACCAGTTCTGAAAATGCGCGATGTCACTATTGAGTATCCCAAGAGAGGGCGCGTTCCTGCATTTACCGCAGTCAAGAACTTCTCCCTAGATATTTTCCCTGGTGAAATTGTTGGCCTCGTAGGTGAATCAGGATCTGGAAAGACCACAGTCGGAAAAGCTGCTATCGGTTTGATTCCAATTAAGTCTGGAAGCCTTGAAATTGTGGGACAAGACATCAGCAAGGCCTCGCAAAAAGAGCTTTTCTCGATTCGTCGTCATACCGGCATCGTCTTCCAAGATCCCGCTTCCTCGCTCAATCCGCGCTTACCTATTGGTGAGTCGATTGGTGAACCAATATTCCTTGCCAAACTTGCTCAAGGTGATGAGTTAAATAAGAGAGTCGAGGATCTGCTTGAACAAGTAGAACTTCCACGTTCGTATCGAAACCGCTTCCCTCACGAACTCTCCGGCGGTCAGCGTCAACGCGTTGGTATTGCGCGAGCGCTAGCACTCACTCCTGATCTTCTAATTGCCGATGAGCCAACCTCGGCGCTTGATGTCTCGGTCCAAGCTCGCTTCTTGGATCTATTGCTCGAGCTCCAGGATAAATTGAAATTTGCTTGCCTCTTTATTAGCCATGATCTTGCAGTTGTGGACATCCTTGCGCACCGCATCGCTGTGATGCAGAACGGCCTCTTGGTTGAAGAAGGCGAGAGAGATGCAATTCTCAACCACGCGAAGGATCCTTACACTCAACGTTTGATCGCCGCTGTTCCTGTTCCAGATCCTGCAGAGCAGAAGAAGCGCCGCGAAGCTCGCTTGGCATCTAAGAAATAAAGACAATAATGGGGGCATGACAAAGCCCGTTTCATTATCTGCATTTGGTCTCTCCCGTGAATACGGGTACATGCAACATCAAGATCCAGTCCGATCACTCTCCTCTGCAAATGAAGCATGGGATGAGATGGCGCGCAATTTGCCGAAGTACCTCATGGGTACTGATTTTCGTTCGCGCGTGAAAGCGCTCCCACCTTTCAAGATGGATGCACTCACAAATGAAGGCGAAGTGCGACGCGCAATGTTGGCGCTCTCATATATCGGAATGGCTTACCAGTGGTCTGAGAATGAAGCGGCCCACGTGATTCCTGCAATTCTTGCTAAGCCTTGGTACGAGTTAGGTCAGAAAGTTGGCCGTCCACCAATTCTTAGCTATGTCTCGTACTCTATCGATAACTGGTATCGCCTCGATCCTAAGAAAGATATTGAATGCGGCAACATCGCACTTCTTCAATGTTTCCTTGGGGGACAAGATGAAGAGTGGTTCATCCTCATTCATATTGATATCGAGAAGAAAGCGGGTATCGCCCTTCATGCTATTGAACTAGCGCAGAACGCTGTTGTTGCTAATGATGCCGATGCACTTGATAGCGCGCTCACACAGCTCCGTGATGGGATTAAGAGTATGTATGACGTGTTAGCTCGGATGCCAGAAAAATGCGATCCTTATGTTTATTTCCATCGCGTCCGTCCTTACATCTTTGGTTGGCGCAATAATCCAGCTCTTCCAAATGGCGTTGTTTATGAAGGCGTCGATGCCCTTGGTGGAAAAGGAATGACGTATCGTGGCGAGACCGGCGCACAGAGCGCCATCGTCCCTGCTCTTGATGGAGTTCTTGGAATTGACCATGAACGCGATGAACTCCGCGAGTACCTCATGGAGATGCGCGAATACATGCCACCGAAGCATGTCGCATTTATTGAAGCGGTTGAAGCCGGCCCTTCAGTCCGCGATTTCGTCAAGAAAGTAAACCGCCCCACCACAACTGCGCTCTTCAACGAATCAGTGGAGCTTGTGGGCGATTTCCGCGCCATGCATCTGGAATATGCAGGCCAATACATCCACGCCCAGGCACAAAAGGCCCCAGGAAACCCTTCGGCAGTGGGTACTGGCGGCACCCCGTTCATGATTTATCTGCGTAAGCACCGCGACGAGACTAAGTCGCAGACGCTCTAAATCACCAGATCCGAACGCGCTCGCTCTCATCCATAAATAGAGCATCGCCGGGCTTAACGCCAAAAGCGTTATGGAATTCGTTGAGATTTTTCAGAATCTGATTGCAACGAAATTCACCCGGTGAATGTGGATCTGTGGCAAGACGTACCTTCATCGCCTCCGAACGAATCTTGGAGCGCCAGATTTGGGCGTAGCCAAGGAAGAAGCGTTGATCTCCAGTAAAGCCATCGATAATAGGAGCTTCTTTTTCGCCGAGGGCAATCTTGTAGGCCTTGTAGGCAATTGTTGATCCGCCGAGATCTCCGATGTTCTCACCGATAGTGAGAGCGCCATTTACTTTTGTATCAGGCACTTCTTCAGGAGCAAGGGCGTTGTATTGCTCAATTAATTTTGAAGTCCGCTTTTCAAATTCGGCGCGGTCTTGGTCACTCCACCAATTAGAGAGATTTCCATCTCCGTCGTAGCGCGAACCTTGATCATCAAAGCCATGTCCAATTTCATGTCCAATTACTGCGCCAATACCGCCATAGTTAGCAGCATCATCGGCTTCAAGATCAAAGAACGGTGGCTGCAAAATTGCCGCTGGAAAAACAATCTCATTCATGAGCGGGTGGTAATAAGCATTGACGGTTTGTGGAGTCATTAACCATTCGGTTTTATCGACAGGCTTTCCGACTTTCTCATACTCATAATCGCCGCGGAATTTAGAGATACGAGCAAG
>Ga0209972_10001398_pt1 | contig 21205 bp, 33 predicted proteins | sample NOAtaG_7_FD_187302 | JGI IMG/M metagenome (GOLD analysis project Ga0209972, IMG submission 187302) | Freshwater lake microbial communities from Lake Erie, under a cyanobacterial bloom - NOAA_Erie_Diel1S_2200h metaG (SPAdes) (version 2) | ecosystem: Environmental > Aquatic > Freshwater > Lake ... | reverse complement strand
GTTACAGTGTTTGTGCCTGTATTCTGTACACGAATCTCATCGCCTTCCTGCAATATTACTTCTGTGTTCCCGTCTAGAAGAATAAAGTCACCTGCTCCTAGGTTCTTACCGCCTACAATAAAATACTCAGTGCTTGTTGAACTATCATACCAGTAGACTTTAGGAGTCTCTGTACCAGTAAGACTAATGATATACATCATCTGCCAAAAGCCAGTATTCTTAGTAGGTACAGTAAAAATAGTAACCTTGGTGGAATTAGTTCTAGTAGCAACTGCTGATACTTTTCTACTCATTTTTTACCTAACCATCCTCTAACAGTCTTAGTTTCAAAGATACGAATAGTAGTCCAGACAATAGTAAACAGTGCTGCAATAGCTGGTAGCCACTGGGCTAGTGTAGCCAATACAGTAAATATAGACAGTGCATCACCTGCTGCTTTTGCTGTCTCGCTCATGTGTTCGGTTGCCATACTATCTCCACTTAGGTCCTTCGATCCAGGCTACTAGAGAGTGCCTAGTTCCTTTCGTAATAGGGTTAACTTTATGCATCACCAAAGACGGGAAGATAATAGCTGTTCCTTGTGTCTTTAACTGCTTAGGGTCTGGTGCTCCTAGGTACAACGGTTGCATCTCAAACTCACCACCTTCGTACTCTTCTGGGTCTGTTAGTTGACACACAAAACTTAACTTCCTGTGTGCCTGCCTACCATCATCCCAGTTTACATCGTTATGCCAATTATAATATCCTTGGTCTTCTGCGTTGTATTCAGTAAACTGTATCTCGTTTAAGAACCTGATATCAGCACCAAAGGCATTATGATTAGCAATATGGAACAGGTTAGTTATTTCCTCGTACAACCAACCTAGTTCCTTGTTATCTCTGGTGATCCACCTAACCTTGCTTCTACGGACCTTAGTATCTATATTAGATCCTTGGAAGCCTATGATTGCGTTTTGTGGTTCAATCTTCTTTGCTTGGTCTACTATCTGCTGGCAGAGGTCTTTAGAGTACCTTTGTTGCCACAGTTGCCACATTCCGTTCAATTATCTTCCTTGGGCCAGTTTTGGTTACTAACTACAGTGATCAATTCTTCAACACTTGAGCAGGCTGCAATAGATGCCTCTAGGGAGTCACTATAGGCTCTTACAGCGGCTCTAAAGGCTAAGGTGGAGGCATCGCATGGCTTGATTCCTTCAGCGGCTCTAACGACCTTCCAATCGCTTCTAGAGAGCAGTGATCCAGCCGTGTCTTTTGCCTGACTAATCCACTGGCTTTTTAGTCCCTTGGTGACCAGACGCTTATCTGAGTCCACCATCTGCTTGGTTGCTGGATCATAGACCTTGACCCACATTGGGTTACCGTCTTGGTCTACCTCTTCACGGTCATTCAGTAGCTTAGGACTACCTACGCCCCAGTAAAAACGCTGATCAAAAAACTCTGGCTCAGGCGCTTCTGTAATACCAAGGCTTTCCCGCAGAGCAGGGTCACGCAGATGAGGATAGCGAACACCGTCAATGACTTGCTCGTTATCAATTGAGATTGGGTTACCGTTTAGTAAAAACATTTTATTCTCCGTTAATCATCGGGCCAAACTGTACTTAAAGGGTGATTCTGCGAAGGCGGCGTAGATGTAGGTTGCGCTACTGGTATTCATTGCGGCTGTTGATTGCCGAACTTTAAACCCATTAGAAAGAATGTCACAAAAAGTATCTCCAGATGTTTCTGCGTCTGATGTGTTTGCAGTAAGACCTAAACCAACTACATTGTATGGGTCTCTTGCTGTATCTAACAAACGCCAATTAACACCAGAGGAACTAGATTGTTTCACCAAAAGCCATCTAGGTCTAAACCCCGTGTAAATAAACGGCCCATCCGTTGACCCATTGCCTGTATACGACCCAAAAGCAGAGTAGCCAGCGACAGCGGCGAAGCAGTAGGCTACTGCGTTGGTTGTTCCGTACCAAGTAGACCCAATAGTAAAAACCGAAGATGTTGGCGCAGTACTATTCCACCAATTATTACTTAATGTTTGTGCGTTTGTGGTTTGTAGCGTCAAATAGTATGCCGCAGAGGTCAATCCAGAATGATAAACACCCCAACTGGTTCCTGCGGTTCTTGGTTTTAGAATTACCATACTTGGTGCAACACCTAACCCATGACCAATTGTGTCAGAAGTTCCAGAGGCTGGAATGTTAAAAGTCACAATCGAGAACCCGCTAGTAGTGTTTGCTCTTACTGTGCTGGCTATTGATGGCACATTTGCTGGTGAAGTAGCGTATTGACCCACCGAAATTGTTTGATTAGACCCACCAGCGTTCCACCCCCAACCTACATATCTATAAGGGCTGACATTAGGATGGTTTGATCCGTCCATTGTAAAACCGTCAGACGCAAATCCTGTAATAGCAGTATCAGTATTTTCCGCACCTGTTGATGCGGTATTTAAGTTGAGCATTGTGCCACCACTAGCACCACGAACTGCGTCACTTAAACGATGTCCAGCCGCAACGTTTATACCTTTTGTCCAAATAAAATCAGGTTGAAATCCGTATCCAGTAATTGTTCTCGTAGCATCGTTACCTGTCCACAACACCACATTAAAGTAATCATTCGCCTGTGTCGTGCTAGTAGCACCTATGGTTACGGGAGGTAGGTTCTGTGTGCATATGGAACGAAATCCAGAGGGTGCGGTGTGGGCAAAGGGGCGTTGACCGAAGTTCATGTCCCACACGCAACTGTTATACCCATTAACAATTGGCGTGTTTCCACCGGACGCAGATGCTGAATAAACCTGAGCCCCATTCTTAAAGAACCGCAATCCTGATCCTCCAGCACCACCAAAAGCAACTCCAATAACATCTCCGCTTGTGTATGCTGCAACAGTGGTGACGAGGGAACCACCTATGTAAATTTGACCATTCGTAGCATATAGAGCATTGCCGTCACCAACATAATTGTATTGGTCGCTTGCTCCTCTCGTAGTGCAAGTTGCCTCATAGTAAGACGCATCAGACAGCCCAATAATTGTTGTATACCATTGATTTGCGCCACCGGATGTGTTGGTGTACCTAAGATTTCCATCTGACAGTGTTACCCCAGCAGCAGCAGGAATTAGCGGATTTAACGTACAGTAATTCCCACGCACCTCGCCACCAACACCTGTGTCTGTGCCATACGATGTAGGCGTGTCTACTAAGGAGTCATTGCCAACGCCAGAGGCGACAGAGAATCCAATAGGTGTCCAGTTATTACCGTTGCCGGATGAGTCCTTGCCTAGTGTTGTCGAGGTGGTGTTGGAGTTATCTGAGAAGTTGAGATAAAAGCCGTTAGTGCCGTATGTGCCTGTGTATTTGATTGGCTCCCATACGCCTGTGCTTGCGTTGGTCTGACCGAATGAGGATGGGGTTAGTTGTTGAGCGCCGACAAAGTTAACTTCAGTAAAGTAACCGCCGTATAAATTAGTTCCTGTTGAGTACGATACAGTACCTAAATAGTGAGCGATGTTTGAATTGATTAGTAAATTTGTATTTTGTAATGGGTAGGTTGCAGTAGAAAAAGCAGTTACTTGCGAACCATTGACATAAAGTTTTACTGTATTTGATGGAGTTGCCTGAGTTGTATCGACCGCTAATGTAATCATGTACCACGCAGAATAATCTCTAAATACTTGCGTAGTTTCCAACTGCATGACTAAAGATGGATTTTCGCTAACTAAATAAAGCGTATCTCCACTATTAAATCTAAACTGAACATAGGAACTACCACTTGCGCCGCAAGTAAATATAGACCTAGCCCCAGATTCACTTCTTTTTACCCACAAATTCAAAGTAAATTTTTGCTGGTCTCCAGAACCAAAAGTCCTGTTCAGATACGCACTATCCGCAGGGTTAAACCGCAGACTGCGGCTGATCTCATAACCACCAGAAGCAGGAATAACGCCTGATTGAAGTATTGTCATGCCAAGGCTGCTGAGTTGGTTACATAGACATTAGTGCCGTTTGACCAATAAGACAGCAAATATGTCCCGGTGGCAGATATTGTTGCCAAGGTTGTGCTTGCCACTTTAGTGGTGGCCGCAGCAGTAATAGCGTAGTTACTGTTATTTACAAGCAAGATAAATCCTGACTGTCCTGATGTAATGTTGGTAAACGTCAACGCCCCTCCGGCTGTTGGGGTGCATGAGAAATTGTTGGTCACGTTCATGTCAAACGACAGGTCGTTATCGGTTGTGACCGTACCCCGTTGTGGGGCTGTCCAAGTCTGAGCCGTACCTAGATATGGGTTGGTCGTGGCCGTAGTGACTAGGGTCCCCGTCTCAGCAGGGATTGTGATTGTGTAGTTACTATTAGTACTAGGAGCCGTGACGGTTATTGTTCCGCTGCCGCTCGCATTAGGGTTGATGACTACGTTGCTCATATAATTACCCACCTTTGTCCAGAATTGACATTAACTGACACGCCAGAGGACACCGTAATTGGGCCAATTGATATTCCATTCTCGCCGGAGTTGAGCGTGGTGTTTTGAGATGCCGTAGTTTTGTTTAAGTAGATCGACCCTGTATCTGAAGTGACTCCAGATCCCAAAGCAAATACTGACCGCTCAGATGGGTAGGTTACAAAGACATCCTTTGTTCCGGCCGAGAAGTTAATCTTTGCCGTGGTGCCAAGAGAGTTAGATAAGACTGTGTTGCGCTGAAGGTCTGGCCCGGTAGTTTCATAAGTGCCGATACCCACTTCCCATTGACTACCACCGGCAATCGTGTAGTAGGTCTGGTTGCCATCGCCAATTACGGCAAAAGACTGATAGCCAGTAGAAGCACCAGCCAGGAGCATATCCCCCGTACCGGTGCTTGTGCTGGTTTCCTTGACTCGATCAGCAAGTACGAAGGCCATATTTAAGCGATACGAATGATGGCGTTAGATGCGTCATTAGTCGGGAAAATGATGGTGAAATCACCGTCAGTCGCCGTCTTATCTGCACCGAAGTCTAGGACCGCCACCGAAGCATTGGTCAGCGTGGTGTTAGCGTTGCTGTTTGCCGAGGGGGTGGTGTTATAAATCAGAGCGCCACGGGCCGTGAAGTTAGCGTTCGTGAAGGTCTCGTCTGAGAAGTCACAAAAGCCGGTACCGGTGTTGGCGTTGATGTTGGTAGCCGTTACACCTGTGTTGGTCAGGGCCTGTCCACCAGCCGAATAGTTAGTACCAGAAGATGACACTTCGTTTGAAGAGGTGTAAGTCGTGGTATTAGCATCTAACGAGGCCGAAGAGGTATACAGGGCAATCTTAAAAACATCTGCGCCAGTGTCGGCAGACGGACGGAAATCATGCACCCCAAGCAGAAGTTCTGCTTTGAACGAGGTGGTCATTGCTTGCGTGATAGCCATATTAGGCTCCTTTACTCATCTAAAAGTTTAATAAACTCAGGATGTCCTGCTTTCCTGAACTTGATAGCCAGAGTCGTATGGTGTGACTTAATGGCTTCTTTCATATAAAACACCAAAACCTTGCGGATCTGATCTCTGTAGGCCATAGCCTGTTCTGTAATCAGCGGATGTGAATTTCCGCCTACTGCGATAATTTTGTCCAAAGCACGTTCGGCAACTTCCTCGGGCGTGAACCCACGACCCTGAGTTGTCATTACCTTGACGCCATCTCCTCCCAGTAGGAAGGCTACTTCGCTCATGCTGCTCATCTATTCTTTGACCTTTCCTTTTATTTGACTGGATAGCGGGCTTGTTCGGTTCTGTACATATCTTGACGGTTCTTGCCTTCACCGAGTTGTTTCAGCATAGCAAGGGCTTCGTTATATCGTGAGATATAAGTGTTTTGAACGTCCTGCTCACCCTTCATAAAAGTATAGGCTTCAAGCAGTGAGCCATACAGAAGCACAGAATCAAAGCGGTTACCTAGCCAGGTTGTACCGGCCGTGACAATAGATGTCGGGTAGTAAAAGTAGTGCAACTCCATTGAATACGAAGCATCTGGAGTCGGGCCAAGGATGTATGAGTTTTGATCAAAGATAGCGTAATACTTAGGCGCTCCAGTATCAGTAGGGCTTGGATAACAAGAACGAATAAACTCAACGTCTTTATTTAATAAAAACTCTTGAGTACCGTCTGGATCAATCCTAGATAAAGAAAAGTTAGCCAGCCAATCAGTCGGAACGCTTAAGTACTTATTGCCGGATGTGCAGTTTCCCGTTACGTTCTTACGAAGGTCAGGGATCTGGACGGAGTTAAATACACGCTGTTCAGCCTGCTGGATGAACGTGTCAATCTGAGATTTAGTCAGAAAGTCAGTAGTCGTAGCAGTGGTAGTAGCGACTACCGTGTCAGGGAAGTCGTTTTCGCAATAAGCCTGAATTGTCTGAAACAGCGTTGCGTAGTTCACAACTTACCCCATCTTTGTAGAATGGCCGCGACCTTTAGTTTGAGCCTTACCACCGCGAGTCATTTGAGTTTGAGTATTTGTAATAGAGTCTGGATATCCAACGTTTTCCTTACCCCCTATTTCTGCGGTGTACGGTTTAGGCTGCGTGTATTTTCCACACGGATCTTTAGTATCCGCCGAAAAATATTCAAATTTATCACTGTTCATTATCGACCCCTTCCAGAGGTTTTGTATGTAAAGGATGATACCTTTTGGTTAGCCACTTTGGCTAGGTTACGCCCCAATTGCTTCATCTGAAGATTAGTTTTACCACCTTTAGCCATTTTTTTAGCCCCATGCATACGCTTTTCATGGGCCTTAACTTCCTTTTTGGCTACGTCTTTCATAGTGTGTGAAGTCATTTGTTTCTCCTAAGTAATCTGAATTGTTACTGTACCTGTTTGCCCGTCCCCAACCAAGTTATTTGGGGTTAAACCACCATCATTACCCATACCTACTGGGTTCCACCCCCATTGGATCTGCCTACTTCCTTCCGAGGGTGTACCAAATCCATCCACAGAAGTGCTGTTTGTAGCCAATAACTGCAACCCAGTAGTGCCAGCCGCCAAGTATGATGTATCACGTCTAGGCTCTCTAACGGCTTGGGGGTCATTGATCGGGTATAGACCAAGCGACAACTGGGGCTGATCAGGCTCCCAACATTCTTTACAGACTTTAAGGTTGACATTTTTGGTCTTTACAATAAGTGTTCTAAGTTCTTTCAGCCTGAACTGAAATCCACATCTGTCGCACATCGCAATCGCTAGGCGACCAGAGGTAAATTTGGTAGTCATTAGTACCCACCGCTGCCAATGTACATTTCACGTGGAACAAAGCGGATTGAGGCTTTTTCCCGATCTTCGCCAGAAGCCAAGTTCCATTGTTCTTCATAGGCTAGTTTCAGCATCTCAGTCCGTTGTTCTGCGCCAGGAATCTTCAAAGACAGGTGATAAGCCAGCCCCGCCACAAGGCAAGGAAGAAGCCTAAACGGAATGTCTTGCGTCCTTACGCCGCCGTCCCCAGAGTCTTGAATGCGTTTTAAGCGCCAATAAACTAGTTGATACTGGGTTCCAGGGGGGTTAGGCGTAGGCCAAATGTTGACGTTTGGCAGGTACGGAACAGACACCGAGGCACCGGTTGTGTGCGATGCAGCAGTGGTTCCAGCCTGCCCACGGATACAGTTTTGAAGTTGAGTAGCCGTTTTACCGGTGTAGTTAATTACTTCTGTACCAAGTTGTATGTACCCAGTAGCCGACAGTCCATCTGTAGAAGATAGCGTAATCGTAGTAACAGAAGAATCAATCGTTCCGTTTAAAGTAAGGGCAGATGCAGCCGTGGTGCCAGATTGGCGGTTTATCCAAATCTGGATGGGCAACCCTTGGGCGGTTTTATTGGGTATAGCGGCATAGGTAGAAACACTAATACGGCTAATCGTAATATCAGACTGTGTGGCTGTGTTTCCGGCATTTTGGCGGATTACGTGTTCTAGCAGATCAATTGTGTCCACAGGAAGTGGGTATGTGGCTTGCCCTGTTTGCAGGGTAATTGCACCCTCTTCAATCGTCCAAAGATTAATCCCTCGATTTGACCATTCAATCGTCAATAAGTTGAGACTTCTACGTGCTGTTCTAAGGTCATAGCCGGTCCTTAACTCAGCACCGCACCGCTCAAATGCTTCTTCTATGATGTCTCGAAGTTCGAGATTAAATTCTGTTGTGCCCGAAGTAGTCATTTATCTGTACCTTGCAGTTTTTTTGGCAACAGATTTTGGCTGGGCAACGAACTGTTTTCCTGCAGATTTTCCGGCTCGTTTGGCACGAGTAGTGGCAGCATACTCTTGCGGGGATAACGCTGAGATGGCGGCGGAAGGGAGATATCTTTCCCCCGTAGCCTTCGATCCCTGCGTAGATGGTTTGCCACTTTTAGTTCGCCATTTTTGAGCGGTCCACGCCTTCAGACTTTGCTGCGGCTTTTTCAAGTTCGACATATCGTTCTCGCTGCCTAATTTTCCTAAAGTCCTCTGACGCCTCTAAAATCCACCGAAATACATTGCCATCTGTTTTAGCATCGTATGTTGGAAACCTAATCCTTGTATCCACCGCCCTTAGCCTTATATTGCATGGCTAACATTTGGGCTTTTCTCGCAGACCACTGCCCCGGAGCACCACCTTTTCCGCCAGCCTTAATACGTTCAAACAAACCTTTACGCATACCAGGCTTGGTGTAATTACCTGCCTCGTTCACCTTAGATTTGCCGCCCTGAGAAAAAATGGCAACAGCCAAGTCACCGTCTTTTTTCTTGACGGTCTTGGCTGGCCTCATGGCCTTTGGCAATTTTTTGGGGTTAACTGCCCCCATGCCTCGGCTTGGTCTCATTTAGCAGGACTTTCCACCATAACGCATTTTGACCTGCATACCTTTGGTCTTGCCTTTTTTGGCAATACCGTCAGCAGCCTTATGACCAGCGGCTAGACCACCAGACTTCATTTTCTTCATTCCGGCTTCCTTCATTTCATGCTTGAGCATGGATTTAGGAGCGCCTTTTTTCTTCATAAAGGACACTTCTTTTTTCATCATTGCCTTGGACTCACCACCTTTTGCGTATTTCATTTGACCACCATCCTTTTTAGTAAATTCACGACCCACAGACTGGGGAACACCCACCTTTTTTGCAAACTTTGGGTTATTAGCCACTGCTTGCATAAATCTTTCTTGCTTGGCTGATACGGCAGGCATCAGACCATCTTCCCACGGGTTTTGCCTTTAACAGCGCAACCATCAGCACGCTTTGAGGCGGAAGAAACTTTGCCGCCTGATTTCATACCACGGCTTTCCCGCTTCTTTTCTGCTTCTGCTTCACGCCTATTTTTTTCTTTCTGTTCTTCACGTTCTTTGTATCTATCCATAGCCGCAGGCGCTTTTCTATCTTGCTCCATTTTTGCAAGAGCACCTGCAGCACCAAGGCCAGCTAACGCTGCAAGTTGAGGAACCATCTCAAACCATCCTTCCCTTGGTCTTGCCACGCTGGGCACAGCCATCAGCGCGCTTGGAAGCAGAAGAGACTTTGCCGCCTTTTTTCATGTTTTTAGTGTCTGCTGCCATATTTTTAGCACGCTCAAGATTTTTTTCTGGATCTTTACCAAACAATTTTTCTCGAAAAATTTCAGTCTTCTCACCTTCAGGTATGTATTCCTTGTACTTTTTATTTAAAAAAGCATTGGCTTCGGCTACGGGCCTATCAATACCTTTAGCAACACCTTTTAACCCAGCCATTAAAACTTTTTTACCAACGCTGTCTTCTTTATCAGCCATTTTATTTACCTCGCTTCAATAAGCCGGTCAATTTTTTCTTCAAACTTGTTAAAGCGTTCGTCAATGTAACGCTCAAGTTTTTCAATTTCTGCTTTAGTGACGTTATCACGGGTCACCTCCAGTTTTGTGTTGTTTAAAAGTTGTTCCAATGTGTTTAACTTACTAATCTTTTCACGAGCAACAAAGCCTGCCACGGCAACTAAAGCGGACAGAACGCCAGACCAAGAAAACAAAATCAACTGTTCCATTAGCATTTCCACCTTCTACGTGCTTGACGAATTCGACTATTGGGATCTGCGGCGGCTTTGGGAAATTGCTTCATTTGACCGGCCGAACGAGCGCAAAAAGACTTTCTACGTTTGGCTCTTTCGCCAGTAGGCTTATCTTCCGTCACAGCCGTCTTAAGTTTTGAACCAGGGTTAGCCCTACGATATGCTGCAACACCTTTTGCAGTCATACCTGCACCCTGCTTAGTCGGGCGAAAGTTGCCCGACTTCACAGAAGTTTTAATCCCCATGCCTTTGGACTTAGCCATATATTAAAGTAATGGATGCTGTATTGGTTATGGTTCCATGAAGGTTACTTTCACACAAAATACCTTCACCAGGAATTGGAATGATTGTGTAACCGGCTGTACCACTGGCTGCCGTATTAACAGTAATTAATATAGAACCTCCAGAACCACCTTCACGAATTACAACAGAACCAGCATCTGTGCCATTAGTTGTATAAATGGTTTTTATACGTGTACGTTGGATACTGTTGTTATTTTGATCTTTAAAATCACCTGTAGACGTTAACGGTTTAGTCGCTAGTACGTCATATTGCATTGTCGCCATCTTTGTTCTCCGTTTTTACAGCCTCTAACGCAACAATCTTGGCTTGTAATTCCATGATTTGCTTTGTTTGAGCAGCCACTAGGCCCATAACATGATCTCGTTGGGATTCCAGAAGTTCAAGCATTGCCTGAACCTCTGGGTCTTTATGAGTCAGCACTAAGCGGCCCGAGTAACCAATTTCCAAACCGGGCTTGTAATAACGCCTGTTTGAAGATAGAGATTCCCAGCGGTGCTATCAATGTACATAGAACCAATGCCAGCAAAGTTATCGCCCGTCGTACCATCAACAGGAGCACCAGCATCAACCATAACTACAACGTCATCTTCCATACGGATGTTGGCTTTTTTGTAGGGAATAACACCGGAAGGGCCACCACCATCAAGAACCGGATCTTGCATCTTGAGGTCAATACCGTAGTCAAAGCCTGAACCACCGGTAGTTTGAGCCATTGCAACACCGAAGGCGCAACGAGCGGTAGTTACACCGGAATCGCCTTGCATAAATGCCATAACAGCAGCATCGCCAGACAGGGTGTTGGTATTAATAATACCCATTACGCCAGCCATTAAACCGTTATTGCTATAGGTGCCGATCACCGCAAAGTTACCGACTACGCCAGCCACATGGTTAAACGTAGTGCTGGGGAGGGTTGCAAATGGTGCGCCAGATTGACTACGCCCAAAAACACCATAGGACTCACCGGGAGTTTGGTAAGTGCTGGAGCCAAATCCTACAGTAGGTTCAACACGAGCATAAAAGCCATATGCTCCAGTGCCTTGATTAACTTCAATAACATCACCAGCGTTAATAGTGGTGGGAGTTATCGGATTTTGTGCGTTTGCGTTTCCACCTTGATAACCAGCCCGAACTGGGCCTGAAAAAGTAGTACGTGCCATGATAATCCTCTCGTGTAGTAGCACTTCCTCTTATCATCTCTACTAAGTCTGCTAGGTCAGTCGATAAGAGTAAAAATCCTAGTCAACATATTTTAATGTCAAAAGGGGGGCTTGTGACCCCCCTTCTGTCTTACGCACCCGGTGAGCCAAATACGCCCAGCGGATCAGACCAGCCAAACGAGTAACGCTCGCGGGCCTTGTAACGCACGTTACCTGTGTCAAAGTCTCCATCCATCGAGGTACTCATCGGAGTACGGATAAAGTGCTTCAGACCATTGGGAACGTCTGTCGTGAGGAACCATGCATTCGTATCCGTCAAGAAGTGGTTAACGGTGTAACCCTCGGGGATAGAACCATTGTTCTTCAGAGCGTTGATGTCGTTGTCAGCCGTACCGACCCGGAGTTCAGTCTCCAGAATACGAGTTGCAACGAACATCAGAGCAGGAGGAACAACCAGTTTACGCGGCTTTGCAGCAATCAGCAGGCCACGCTCGTCTGTCCATGCAGCGATCTGAATGACAGCGGCTTCCAGAGAAGTCTCATTCAGGTCAGCCGGAGTAGACGGCTCGTTGGAGTTAACTCCACCAGACACCAGCGGATGGTTTGTAGCAAACAGCGCTACACCGTCACCACCGGGGTAGGATGAACTAAACCCGTTGTTCAGAATGTTTGCAGCCTTAACCTGTTTGGTATAGGACATGGCACGAGCCAGGGCCTTGGTATACCGAGCCGAGAGGCTGTCGTACAGGTTGTCCTCAATTGCCTCTTCAGTAATCGAGAAGCCCAGAGCAATCGTCTCATGATTGTAACGAGCAGAAAATGCTTCCTGCGCGTTGTCATAAGCGATAGCCGAACCCTCGTTTTTAACCGGAGCGGCTGAGAAGCCTGACAGTTTGACCTCTTCCTCGAAAGAACGCTCAGAAGTCTCAGTTACAAAGACCTCTTTGTGCTCTTCACCATAGCGGTTGTACTCCATGCCAAACAGAGCGTTTAGGCCGGGCAGCAACTCTTTAAGTAATTGTGCGCGTGAAATAGCCATTTATTCGCTCCTTATTTGCCAACGGCTTGATAGTACGAGTGATAGCCAAAGTTAAATTTGACGATCACTTCTGGATATACGATGTTTCCAGATGAAACATAGGAAGTATCGGGTACCAGATCAACGATACGGAACGGCAATGCAGTAGTAACGTTGTTGTAGTAAATACCAGTTTGGGCGTTGCCATAAGTAGTATTTGCTGCATTCAACACCAGAACTACGTTGGTTCCAAGGGCGGTCTGTTGTACCGGAGTAATGTCCAGACCAGTAGTGTCGGCAGTTGCACCGACAGAAGCGACTTGATACAGCGCATCCGGATCATCACTGATGTAAGCAAATGCATCAGTTACGCCAGAGGCAAACCCAGGCCAATATTGGCTATAGGTGGGCTGTTTAGTTGTGGGGTTGGTGTAACGGCATCCTAGAAAGACGCCCAGAACACCGGGGATTGTGGAAGCATCTGCTTGGTTTTCCAAAGTCGAAGCAATGACAGTACCATCCGTACTCAGTTGAACTACTTGACCGTTATATAGAGCGGTGTTGTAGTTGACCGAACCAGTGGTAATGGCAATTTGACGAGTAGCACCAGCAAATACCTGCCCACCGATCAAATTGATCGGCTTCAAGCCGTAAGGCTTGCTAATGGTAGGATAAGCCATTTAATACTCCTAAAAAGTTATTTGCCACGTCCAAAAGTAACTTCCGCACGTTTGTCGCTAAACAAAGGCATACGAACGTCACTTTCTCTCATAAAGTTGTTGTCCACGGACCTCATCTGTTGATCAGCCATATTTTCGTAATAACCATTACGCTTTTCGACCTTCTCTTCGAGGTTCTTGCACAACATTAGGCCACCAAATAACACTAGTCCATTCTTCGGGGCGGAACCATCATATAGGCCTAAATCTAGAAGCAGTTCTGGGTGGTCTTCAGCCTTTACAGGCTCCCAACCTTCTCTACGGCGCATAGAAACATTCCTAGCATCGTCTAGACCCATCGTTGAGACACGTACCCAACGAAATGCATACCCGTCTTGTGGATCGGGGGTTGGTATTGAAGATGGAGGTTCCCATGGTTGATCACGAATATCATTTTCACGAGATTCCAACTCACGACTCATACGATTTTGATTACCCATTACTGACTCCTTCCGTTAACAGCAGCCCATTGTTTAGCGTATTCTTCTAAAGGTATACCCAATTTACGTGCAACAGCCGCGCCACCGGGCGGGATCTTGACGGTCTTTGGGGAAGTACTTCTAGAAGCGGGAGCAACCACAGTGGATTGCTGTCTTACAGTACGTTGTTGAGGCGGCTCTACATCGTCAAACCGATCAGGGAATAACTGACGCAGACGTTCATCCATACGCCTGTAATACTCGTCCGTGCGAGGGTCTACGCCTTCTCGCATGAGTTTTTTGTCAACAGCATAAGCAATTGCCGTCATCTCATCATCTGGTCCAAACCAACCTTTATTCCGTTCATACCACGCTTCGGCTTTTGGGTCAGCTTTTGGTGCAGATGGACTTGAAGCAACTTGCTGCTGTATAGGTTGACTATATACAGCGCTTTCTGCCCTTTGTAAAGGGGGATTGCGAGAAAGTTCTCTTTTTTCAGCAACCACCTCTGCCATCTTAAGTTGGGCTTGGACCATGCCCTCTGAATCTCCAGACTCATAGGCTTCCTTATAAGCCTTCTGAGCAGAAACCAACTCAGTGTCTAATTTAGATTTGACAGTATCGGTATAGAGTGTGGAGCCTTGGTCAAGAACAGTCTTAAGTCGCTTATTCTCTTCAGCCGCTGCTTGAGCGTACCGAAGAGCCTCTTCCTGTTCTTCTTGCACCCTAAGACGATAGGCACGCTCTTCCTCAAGTTCTTTTTTGAGTTTTGCGTACTCATCGTCTTTATCTTCTTTGTATTGCTCTAGTTCGTCCTTGGGGGCGGTTCTTTTTTGCGGTGCAACATTTTCTTCACCCTCAACCACAAACTCAAACTTTTCTTCCGGCTCGGCAGATTTTTTTAGGATCTGCGTCTCTTCAGGAAGCCCATCGGGGCCAAGGCCGTTACCCTCGTCCTCGATCATTTCCTTCATCTTATTAGTTGCCATGTATTGCTCCTTATGCTCGGGTAAACCCTGATGGGTCTTCAATCACGGCCTCAACCGTGTCTTCGTTGATTAGGCGGAACTCATGCCCACCAATAGTGAAGCGCGAGCCAGAATAAGAACGCATGATGATCCAGTCACCTAACTTGCACCACGGGCCGCTGGCATATCGGCTCATGTCGGTATAGCAATCTGGACCCATGGATACAACGTATCCAATGTTTGCTGCAACTTCTTCAGCGTTCTTAGTTTGGCTAGGCAGAATGATCCCGCCGCCTGAGGTCTTTTCTTCCAAGACCGGCATGGCAATCAAAATCTTCCACCCCTGCGGAACCGGCAGCGTATGTGCGGCTCTTGCTTCTTCGACTTTGTTTTTTGTTGCTTCAACGCTTGGCGCGCCAACACCTCTAATCATCTAAGTTTTCCTTTCTTGCTCTATTAATGATTTCTTCAAAAATACCAACTGCACTCATCATGCCGCGAAGGAAGCCAACTTTTTCCCGATACTCTGAGTAATCGTTGGCTGATCCCATGACAACATCTTCTGTGTAGCGTTCTACTTCCACCTTTACTTTTTCTAAAAATAATTCTTCAAACGACTTAGCCACGTTGTGACGGCCCCTTTCTTAAGTTGACTGCTGCACGGAATCCTTCCAACACTTCCTGAGATGCAAGTTTTTGTTCTTGCTCTGCCTTCTTGTTAGCAGCCTCTTCCTGTTTGATAGCAACCTCGGCTGACCGAAGCGCTGCATCAGACATATCTTTCTTAGTCTTGCGTTCAACTTCAGCGGCTTTGATCTGCAGTTCTTGGCGCTGAATCTCATTAAGCGGATCTTGTGCTTGAGCCATGGCTTCCTTCTGGGCCATCTCTGCCTGGTTCTGCTGCAACACTTTCTGAGACGCATCTGCCATCAGACGAGACAGTTGGTTCTCCATCAGCGGGTCCATCTTCGCGCCAAGCGGCGGGATCTCAATACCTAGGGCGCGTTGAACTTCAGTGCGATAGGCATAACCCAGATGTTCCGCAACATGAGCCTCCATGGCGGCAGCAATAGCCTGTGCGTTAGGAGACTGACCAACCAAGGCACGCAGTTTGGGATCTTTCATAGCGTTTGTATGCACCATGATGTGGGCCTCGTGGTCCTGCTCAGGGAACGCCTTGACAGGCTTGCCCTGCAGCACCATGGCATTTTCAGACACGGGGTCGCGGTACGGTATCTCGTCCTTCTTAGGCACGATCTTGTCAGCGTTTTCAAACCCAATTAGCCGGATCATGCCCCGGTGCAACTCAGGCAAGTCATACAACTCAGGCTTTTGTTGAGAAAGTTGTAGTGCAGCCTGGTACTGCAACATCCGCTGTGAGAATGTAGAGGCGTTGGGGTCTGATACAGGAATAATGTCCACCCGATCAAAGTCCGAAGTCTTGATCATGCGGTCTGGGTCCACGTTGTACTCGTAGGCCGCAGGTGGAGTTATCTCAATAATGGCTTTTAGCAGCCCAAACTCTTTCTTGAGTGTGGAGTGCATCCGTGCCTGGACCGCAGACATGGTCTTGAGCATCCGCTCAAGGACCGCCAACGTAGTGCCTACTGGGGTGTTCTGGTCTACATCACCAATCTTTAGATCAGCAACCGCTGCCATCCCTCGGCCCTGTTCTACGATCTTATCGAAGAGCGAAAGAAGAGTTTGACTTGGTTCTTTATATGGCAAGAACGCAATGTTCTCCTGTATCTTGCCACTAGGCACGTCCACGTCCCTAAACTCACCCGGCATGATTGGTGTTTCATCACCCTTGATCCGCATACCACGGGTTTTCAGTCCACCTGGCAGGTTAGCCAGCGTGCCAGCATCAATCAATTGTCGAAGCAGTGAGGTTGCGCTCTTAGCATGACCACCAATTAAGTGGATCAGACCATAACCGTAGAACCCAAACCCAGGAACGTAGTCGTACTTGACGTAGTGCATACGCCGTTTGTACGTGTCATCATCTTCGCTCCAGTTACGATAGATGGATAACACTTGACCGCTGTTGTAGTCCACCGTAACAACGTATGGGATCTCAATTTCACCCTCTGCACGGTACGGATCGTCTTCTAAGTCTAGATTGACGTTCATCTCAAGCAGCGTGTACCGATCATCTTTAATAATGTCGATGCCTTGAGCCTCGGCTTCTGCTTTTTTAACGTCATCAGTTACAACTTCAGGCGGATCTTCAAGTTCTATGTCTCTATAGAACCCTGACACCTGCATTTTCTTAATTTCATTTTTAACTTTACGCATTACGTGCGTAAAGCGCTCACATGACTCAAGATCAGACGCTGTAAATGGCGCTACAAAGTCTTCAGCAGGAATAAATATGGCTTCTGGGCGTTTAATCGTCAGGTCATAGTAGATTTTCTTAAACGCCGAGCCTGTTAGAGGCAGCGCCCAGAGCATCCGCTCATGCTCGGTGCGGTAGTTGACCATTTTCTCGGTCAACACATAGTTCATATAGTCTTTGACACGCTCTGCAGCCTTCTCAGCAGCATCATCTTCCTTACCGAGGATCTTGGCTTTGACCGGACCACGCGTTGGAAACGTCTCCATGATGGCTTCTGACTGAAACCGCACTGTGGCTTCAGTCAAAATGGGGTGGTACACCCCGCACGCCCCCGGCCAAGGCTCAGTTCTGTTCTCAATTTTGAGTCCCAGCAGGTCTAGACCGGTTTTGTACGTCTGTTCCCAGTCTCTACGCGAACGTTTATCGTTATCAAAATTGTCAATTAACTCATCTGATAGCAATTGAAGCGCAGTTTCGTCCATGTGTTCAGCCAAATTGGCTGAAAAGTCTTTAATTCCTGTTTTTTCTTTGCGGCCAGGCTCAATTTCAACTTCAATTCCGTCCATTCCAATAGAAACGGAATCTGGATTTTCAATTTCAATCTCAAGCGGCTCAGTTTCTAGGGCTTGCAAACCCATTGGAGCCTCGTAAAGCGCTTTGTCAATAGCCATTTTTAAATTCCTTGTCGGTCTTGTTCATATTTACGAGCCTCGGCTAGTAAATATCGGTTGATCTGGCGCACCCGTTGGCGGCGCTTCCACCATTTTGCTGGGTTTTTCATAGCCCGTACAGCGCTGTACCAACGCCAAAGCGCATAGTCTCGCAACCTCTGTAATAAATTCCTCTCATCAAACCCATCGCGCCACAGAATTCCCGTGATCTGCACCCAGTTTCTCTTTTTCCACTGTTCCATTAGTAGTACGCCCTTGGCCTAGCCTCAAACGGAGTATCTGCTTCATCACTGTCTAATGGTATGAAGCCGCCCTGTCTAAATCTGATCAACGCCTGGGTGCTGGAGTCCACCAAGTCGTCATGTTCGCCAGCCGGGAACGCCGCAAACTCCTCTATGACTTCTTCAGCCCAGCGGGTCTCGGGTGCCCAGACAACGCCTGAAGCAAAGAGGTCCGTAATCGCATTAACTCGGGCAATCTTGTCGTTGCCACGGCTAGGGGTGTATTCGGAAACAAGAACCCCCATCTGACGTAACTCAAATATGAGCGGCGCGCCAGCCGCCTTCGCTTCAACAATACACGCATCGGGCTTCCAATATTGATATTCTTCCAACGCTTTTTGTTTTAATTCTGGGAACTCCATGCGTTCTTTAAACGCATTGAGCAATATGATGTTGGGCTTCTTATATCCCGTGTCTTCATCTTCTTGGTAAAACACACCCCATGTGGTGCAGGCGCTATAGTCAGACCGTGTGTTCTTAGTGTATGCAGTATCCCAAGACTGAATGATGAACTCGCAAGGAGGTGCGTGTTCTCTCTCCCACATCCGCCACCATTCTTTTTTGATCAGCGCGCCTTCTGCACTGGTGGGGTCCTGCATATACTGCGCCTGCCACTTGTGTACGGGCAGTTGTTCTTTTAGTACTTCTAATTCTTCTAGAGGCCAAAACTCAGGCCACAGTGGTTTGCCACTCGGCATGATCGCTGGGAAGTTAATCACTTCCCACGTCTCACCGTTTCTTTGTAGTGAGGATTTTAAAACTTGAGCGGTCAGATCTTTTTTACTCCACCGTGTCATCACGATGACAATGCGGCCCCCTGGCTGTAAGCGCTGGCGCGGACCAGACGTATACCATTCATAGGTTTTGTCATAGATTTCCGGGTTAGTTTCGGCTTGAACCGCCTCTTGTTCCGAGTGCGGGTCATCAATGATAAGTAGATCGGCGCCCTTACCCGTAACTGCACCGCCAACACCAATTGCGAAATATTCCCCGCCGTGATTTGTGTTCCAACGGCCCGCAGCCTTACTGTCCGCTTGCAGTTCAACATCCTCAAAAATTTTTTTGTAATCGCCTCCGTCCACAAGGTTCCGGACCTTACGACCAAATCCGGTGGCAAGTTCGGCAGTGTGAGAGGTTTGGATGACTTTCTTGTGTGGGTTATTTCCAAGAAACCAGGATGGAAACAAATACGAAGCGAATTCAGACTTGGTGTGCCGGGGTGGCATATTGATGATGACACGAGTTAGTTCCCCTTTTACTACTTTATTAAACGCATCCGCCATAATGCGATGGTGTCTACCTGATATAAACCCGGGCCACATTTGCTTAACGTACTCAAGAAAGTCTGCTTTACAAGAGGCAACACGCTGCCTACGCTCTTTTTCCAAGAGCGCTTCCAGAAGTTTTTCCTTCTCAACCCTGCTGAGATTGCTCAGAATCTGCGGGTTTAAACTTTTCAAGGAATGGGCTTCGCTCTTTGGGGTCTCCAAAGACATCCTCCGGGGCTAGGTCAATCGTATTGCGGTTGAGAATTTCTTGGATCTTAGACTCAAGCGTCTTATCCAACTCTTCATCAGACTTGTTCTTATATGTAATCTCAGACTTCTCTGTGAACAACCCTACATCACTAATCTTGCCAAGAAGTTCAAGCGCTTTAATCCGTATGCGTGGATCGTTGTCATCCGACTCAATAATTAGTTTATTGGTAATGTAGTTACGAAGTTGGGCTGCTTCTATAACAACTTGTTCTTCGTACTCTGTTAACAAGCGGCGTACATGAGCCAATGCACCCGGACTTTGTTTTACCGTCTTTGTAGTTAGTGATTCGCTGCCCCGAATTACATCCCTGGCTATAGCCATGTCTTGAGGCTCTTCTCCTGTGAAGTCGGCTCCCGCCGCAGACAGGATCTCGATGGTTCTGCACGCTACCTCGGCCCGCTCCCGCAGTGTCAATTTATTGAAGTCCTGATCAAGGTCGTCAATCAGGGGGATCTCAAGGTCGGGTGTCAAAATCAGCATGGGGCGGAATGTACCCTTGAAACTGTCTAAAAGTCAAGATGTTTGTGAGTGTCTAAAAATATAGGGGGTGGGGGGCAGGGGAGGTAATTAAAACGAAGGGGGTGGGTCTGCAGGATTGAGGGGTGGGGGTCAACTTGTTTACAGGTGATGTATCAGTACGTTTTGTTGCCAATTGATGGTGATTGTAAAAAAGTTGTAGTTGTTTGTGCGGATTACTGTGTAGAGCGATGGGACCCGAACAACGCTGTGGAAGCGGACCCCCCACGCCGGTAGGGTGCGATCTGGACAACAACTTGAGGCGCGATTGGGGCTAGGAATTCACTAAGGGTAGAAGCAGGCGATTCCGCTTGCTTCGCGGCGAACGGAACCGAGTTCCACTCGCTGTCTATCAACTTGTTTACAGGAGATGTAATCAAATGGCTAAATCCGCCAAGAAAGAAGTTGCAGTAAAAGAGTCCCCCATTCAATCACACTTGAAAGGGGAAGCAACAAACAAGCGCGTGGCAGGTGCTACTCGCAAGGCCAAGCAAATAGGCGATGCGATCAATGCGCGTTTGAAACAGTTGCAGTCTAGCGCGCTTGCATTAGTCAATGCGTTCAATGCCGAAGATACGGCAGGCGATGCAGTAAGCGCGGCCCGTAAAGTGTTTTACGCGGAGTGTCAGCAATCATATGGCAAGAAGTTTTTTGATGCTGATAAAAGTATTACGAATCAAATCCGCGTGATATTTTACAAAGCGCACTTTGAGTCAAAGGGTCTTGCTGTAAATGTATCAATCAATCCCTCGCGTGGCGAAATAAAAAGTGATGCAGTAGACGCCTCGCAAACGGAGCGAGTAAAGAAAGCGGCAGACGGAGCCAAAGGCCGTTTCAAGAAGTTTACTGATTGGTGCAGACTTGAATTCGCAGGGAAATTCAAGGACAAAGATCCAAACAATCGGCAGTCTAGTCCTAAGAACAAAAAGAGCGTGCAAGAGATTGTCCAAGATCATGGGCAAAGATGTTATAACGCGTGCTACAAGAACGATCTCAAGCAAGCGAGCGTTGAATTACAGGCATGGGCTACTAAGTGGTTCAAGTCCAAGATCAAGTATGCAGTCCCCGCAGGACAGAAGTAATTAGACACAAGCACTTTACCCCGCAGGCCTTCGGGCTTGCGGGGTTTTTTTTCGTCTGCACCGCGCAAATGCCAAACATTCGCCACCCAACCCAACGGAACTCAGTTCCACTCAACATCTTCCCACGCACCATACAACCGCAACCCCTTGCACTCCCCAACGCACGACAATCGAAACC
>Ga0209972_10001388_pt1 | contig 21324 bp, 14 predicted proteins | sample NOAtaG_7_FD_187302 | JGI IMG/M metagenome (GOLD analysis project Ga0209972, IMG submission 187302) | Freshwater lake microbial communities from Lake Erie, under a cyanobacterial bloom - NOAA_Erie_Diel1S_2200h metaG (SPAdes) (version 2) | ecosystem: Environmental > Aquatic > Freshwater > Lake ... | reverse complement strand
GACCGGCGACTGCGCCACGACGATTCCGGCGAGAAATGCCCCAAGCGCGACCGATGCGCCGAACAGCGCCGCCGAACCGACCGCGATCGTGATCGAGAGCACGAGCACCGTCAGCGTGAAGAGCTCGGGCGAGCGCAGCTTCGCCACCGCGTTGAGGATGCGGGGCACGATGCGCGACCCGGCAAGAAGCACGATGGCGACGAGCGCGACCAGCTTGAGCACAGCCCAGCCTGCCGTCGCCAGCGCGGAATCGGCCGCCGCCGCGGTGGGGCTCCCCGATTCATCGAGGGCGAAGAGGGGCACCATCACGAGGAGGAGCACCGTCATGATGTCCTCGACGATCAGCCAGCCGACGGCCACGTGCCCGTGCACGGTCCCGAGCATGTTGCGATCGATGAGGACGCGCAGCAGGACGACCGTGCTTGCCACTGCCATCGCCATGCCGAGGACAAGCCCCGACCGGAGCGGCCAGCCCATGAGGTGCAGGATGCCGATCGTGACGAGAGTCGCGACCGCGCTTTGGACGACGGCGCCTGGAATGGCCACGGCGCGAACGGCCCAGAGATCCTTCAGCTGGAAGTGAAGGCCCACGCCGAACATGAGAAGGATGACGCCGATCTCGGCGAGCTGCTGTGCGATTCCGACGTCGCCCGTGAATCCCGGGGTGTATGGGCCGATGGCGACGCCGGCGAGGAGATAGCCGACGATTGGCGAGAGACCGAGACGATGCGTGATGAGGCCGAGGACCCATGCTGCCGCGAAGCCGACGGCGAGCGTCGTGAGGAGCGGGAAGTTCTCCATTCCCGCACCGAGGATCAGGATGGGCGACCCGTCAGCCATGCCTGAGTCTACCGACCTTCCGGCGACACCGTCGGCGGCGATCAACGCCCGCCCGAGAAACGACGCAGCCCTCGCATGTGGCGAGGGCGTGCGTCGGGTTCCTGAAGAGAGAGGAGGGAGAGAAGCGAGAGCGAGAGAGTCGGGGTCAGCGGCGGCGGCGGGCGCCGAGGGCGGCGAGTGCGAACGCTGCGATCGCGCCCGGAGCGGGGACCTGCACGATGTCGAGTCCGGCGAGGTCGACGAAACCGGTGTTCGTGCCGATCGAGGAGTTCAGATACGCGACCTGATACACGAGCCAGGTGGTGCCCACGGGGATCATGGATGTCACCGAGACGCTTTGCCAGCTCTGCGGATTCGAGTCGAGCGTCAGCGTGCCGCTTCCGGAGTTTCCGATCTGCGAGCTGAACGTGGCGCTTGAGAAGTACATCACGTTGACGAGTCCGAACGCTCCGGAGTAGCCGCCGTTCGTGTTCAGCCACGCGCTTGCGGTGAGTTGCGCTTGACCGGCGTTGATCATTCCGCCGAAGCTCGTGACGTCGATGGCTTGGAACGTCTGCGTGTAGGACAGCCCGTCGTTTGTCATTTCCAGCATGCGCGAACCAGCGAACGGAGTCACGCCCATCGTCGCGGTGGTGATCGAGCCGACCTCCGGGCCCCAGATGCCGGCGAAGCCGGCGAAGTTGTTGAGGACGTTGCTGGCCGAGGTCGTGGTCGGGGTCTCGAAGCCGGGGTTCGTCAGCACTGCATGGCAGGAGCCTGCGAGCGCAAGGGCGGCGGTGACGGTGAGCAGGGCGTGGTTCTGGATCTTGGAGGGGGACATTGCGAATCTCCGTGGTTGGGTGGACGGTCAGGTTCTTGCGGCCGGCCGAGGCTGTCGGCGCGCTTCCACTCGGTTTCCGCCGGAAGGAACGATCTCTCTCAGTCCCGCAGGAAGATTCATGCAATGTCGATTCGCCGGCATCACCCGACAGGACTCCCGCCGGGCGTCTCCGTCGCGGTCGCTCGGGCAGCGGGCGGCCTCAGGCTCGCCGCAGCAACGCGTACATGTTGTCGGAGGTCGGTAGCCGCATGGACAGACCCTGCTCGCAGGCAAGGCCGGCCCGCTCGGCCAGCATGGCGAGCGTCTTCGGCGTGAAGTAGTTCACATGGTCGGGATAGCGGAATCCGCACCACCGCGCGCCGCGCAGCAGCCGGTTCCAGCTGGCGTAGTTCGGAACCTTGAGGATCACGACCCCGTCCGGCTCCAGCGCGCCGCGCACCGCCTGAAGGAGTTCGAGCGGCCTCGCCTCATGCTCGAGGAACGAGGACATCAGCACCGCGGCGACCGAGCCGGCGGGCAGCTCGCGAACCCCGGCGACGGCACTCGCCTCGATCACGCGGCCGCCTCTGCTGGCGAGCTCCCGGCCCGCCTGTGTGGCGAGCGCCTTCGAGACCTCGATGCCGATGAAGGCCGCGGCGTGACCACGGCGAGCCACGTCGTCTGCCACACGGAGGGTGAACCTGGCGTCCGCGCAGCCGATGTCGACCACCGTGGCGGCACCTCGCGTCCGCCTGGTCTTCAGGTGCCGCGCCGTCAACGCGGCAAACGGGTTGCGACGCGGAAGAAGTCGCAGCCGGAGCCGGGCCGTGATCCGACCAAGCGCCGAGAAGATCGGGTCCTGTTGCGCGCGCCGGGCCCGCTCCTCGGCATAGGTCGACTCCCACGCATGGTCCTCCGCAAGCGCCTCGTAGGCCGGCGGGTTCGGTAGGAACACGAAGCCGGTCTCGCTGCATCGCACGAGTCGCCAGCCATCGCGCTCGAACGGCGTGGGAACGACCGGAGTGTCTCGACCGAGGATCGGGTTGAATGCCAATCGCACGGGGGCGGAGTGTACCTTTCGGGCCCGTGGTGGGATTCCGCGTGGATCGACGGCCGGGGATCCGTCAGACAGAACCTAGGTCAGGCGCATGCGCGCCACGAGCTCCGCACGGTTCCGCACGCCGAGCTTGGCGTAGATGCGCTTCGTCGTCGATGCGATGGTGTTGACCGCGAGGCCGACCGCCTTCGCGATCTCGGGCCGAGATTCGCCGGCGGCGAGGCGCCGCGCCACGTCGGTCTCCTTCGCGGTGAGTACCGCGCTTGCCGATCGGGCGGTGCGGTCGGCCTCCTTCGCGATCGACGCCTTGTCCCACACCTCGAGATGCGGCATCGGCGGCTCGTACTCGTACAAGGTCCAGAGGTCGAATGCGAAGTGGTATGGCGCCTCGCCCGGGGGCAGGCCGGTGTCCGGGAGCTTGCCGGCGGCGCGCGCCTCCGCGCGTCGATCCGCGGCGTCGAGGACGTCGAACATCTCGCGGACGAGACGACCAAGCGTGGTGTACTCGTGGCTCGTGAGGGTGACGGTGGCGAACCCGTTGTAGTAGGGGCGCTTCCGCGATCCCCACGGCAGCTTGTCGTGTCGATCGAGCAACTCCCGGCTGTAGACGCGGTTCTGCGCCAGGTATCGCTTGACGAGCTCGACCTGGGTCGTTGAGTCCGGATCCCACATCAGCGAGACTTCGGGCGAGACCGCCCGGTACGCCACATGCCGCCGCGACCGGCTTGCCTTGAGGCGCACCACAAGCCCGGACTCCACGAGTTGATCGAGCGACCGCTGCGTCTCGGGAAGTTCGCACCGCCAGGCGGCGGCGAGCTGCCCGGGCGTGAGTTCGCGCTGGGACCGACGCAGGATCTCCCAGCGCTGGAGAAGCGCCATGTCCATGATGGCGGCTTGCAGCGCGGGCGATTCGAGGGAGAGGATCGTTGATTTGGACATGAAGACTTCCCGAATGAACGACGCACGGTCTCGTTGCGCCGCGGGCGGAGGAACCCCCGACACATGAGCCACGCATGACCTTTCGGAGTGCTACACGATAGACTTCATCCGCGCCGTGAGTTCCGCACGGTTGTGGACCCCGAGTTTCATGTAGATCCGCTTGCAGTGCGTCAGGATGGTGTTCATGCTGCGCCCGAGGGCCTTCGCGATTTCCTCGCGCGACTCGCCGGCCGAGAGGCGCTCCGCGACCTCGAGTTCCTTCGCGCTCAGCGCGTGCTCGGGAGAGCGGCCTCGCGCGTCTGCCATCCTGCGAATCGCCTCGTAATCGAACAGCATGAGTTCAGGCATGGGCGCAGAGACGTCGCGCTGCAACTCCTGCAGGTCGGAGCCAACGTGATAGGTCGCGATGTCCTTCGTCGCGTCGACCGATTTCTCGATCGGATTGCGGCCGGCGGATGCAAGCAGCCTCTTCGCGCGCGCATCGGCCTGTCGGATCCGCGGCGCCAGATCGTTGATCGCATCCATGATCTTGTGCGCATCTTCCCGTGTCGCTTGAAACGTGAAGTAGACCCCGAGCTTGCGCAGCCGCACCGGAGCCGCTTGCTGCGAGTCGATGACCCTGCGGCTGGCGCTGCGCAGGCCGGCCATGACGTTCCGAATGACACCCTGATGGTCGGGCGACGTCGGATCCCAGCCGACCATGAGCGTATCCCCGGCGGCGCGGTAGCTCGTGCTGCGCCTGCCGCCGCCCGCCTTCACGCGTTCGACCCATGCCGCCTCGACGAGCAAGTCGAGCACGCGCTGGGCTGTCTCGACCGAGATCCGCTGCGCCTCCGCGACTTGCTTGACGGTCAACGCCCTCCCCGTCCCTCGAAGCTCTTCCCAGCACATGAGCGCATCGACGTTGCCGACGCACTCCCGCACGGCCAGATTGTCGAGGTCGACGATGACTGGCGCGCCCTTCGGCGCCGACGTTCCGGTGGAACTCCGCTTTGGCATCAGTCCTTCATCCTCGATGTGAACTCGGCGCGGTTGCGAACGCCGAGCTTTGCGTAGATCCTCTTCGTGGCCGTGGCGATCGTGTTCGCGGTCACGCCGAGTGACTTGGCGACCTCGGGCCGAGACCCGCCCGCCGCCAGACGCCGAGCGATGTCGAGCTCGCGGTCGGTCAGCACGCTCGCCGGCGAGTGGGCGAGGTACTTGAGTTCCCGCTCGAGCGCCTCCTTTTCCCACACGCCGAGGTCGGACGACGGAAGTTCCGGAGCCTTCAGCGGCCTGAACTCAAGCGCGATGTGATAGGGGTGCTCGTCCTCCGCCTGCGCGCCCGTTGCATCTTCCGCTCGGTGAAGTGCCCGAGCCCGCGCGCGCTCGTCGATCGCGGTGATCTGGTGCCATGCGGTTCGCAGCGCCTTCATCACTTCGGCGGCCTCGCTCGGCGTGAGCATGTAGGACTGGTGGCCGCGGAACCGCGCGCGTCCCTGAAGGATCCGCGCATCGAGATCGTCGTTTCGGTCGATGACGCCGCGGCTATGGTCCCGGATCCTTCTCCGTTGCTGGAGCAGAAAGCCGAAATGGGCGTCGCTGGAGCGGTCCCATTGGACGACGACGCGCTCGGACACGGTTCGATAGGTGATCTGGCGCTGGCGCGCGCTGGCCTTGACGCGAACCGCGAGCCCCGCGGCGACAAGCTTGTCGAGCGTGGCCTGCGCGACGCTGTCCGACACCCCGCAGCGCTCGGCGAGCTCGTGGACGGTCAGGGGTCGTGTCGATCGCCGCAACACCTCCCAGCGCTGCATGCCCGATTCGTCGGCCATCGCGGCCATCACGCCGGGCGAGTCGAGGCTGAGCACAGTGGGAGTCATGGCGGCACAGGATACCTTCCGTGGACGGCGACTACGGCCTTCACCCGTGCCGATTGCGATGCACGCGCGCACCCTGTGGAACCTGCGTGGATGTGCGTCGCATCCGGAGCGGGACGGATCAGGCTCTGCCGGACGGAGTCGCCAGGCCTCCATACGTCCGGCATCCCGGCCGGCGGAGGATAGAAAACCTCGGTCGGGCGGTCGTCGGGAGCCCCGGTTCTGGGTGGGAGCCTACGTCCCTCGATCCCACCCCTCCATGACGCGAGCGGTCAGGCGGCGATCCGGTACGGGACGAAGTTCGACCGGCGCAAGAACGACCGCAGTGCCTCGAATGCTGCGGGGCAGATGCCTCCGTTCAGCACGTTCTTGGTGAGGATGGTCATGACCTCGCCCTCATCGAGATCCTTCCGGTAGGGCCGATGCGCGGCAAGCGCCTCGTACATGTCGGCGACCACGAGGGCGCGAGCAGCGGGGGAAAGATCTCGTCCATCGAGCCCGCGGTGGTACCCCTTGCCATCGAGACGCTCGTGGTGCGAGGCCGCGAGTTCCGCGATCGAGTCGAACGCGGCCACGTGGCGCAGCATCGTGAACGTGAACTCCGGATGCCGACGAAGGATGGCCAGTTCGGCCTCATCCAGCTTCGCGGGTTTGTCGAGGATCGAGTTCGAGACGCCCAGCTTGCCGAGGTCGTGGAGAAGCGCGGCACGGCGAAGCCAGACGATTTCCTCGGCAGCAAAGCCCTGCTCGCGCGCGATTCCGACGGCGACGTCGGCCACGCCTTGGGAGTGGGCGGCGGTCCAGGGGCTCTTCGCATCGACGACCTGTCCGAACGCCAGGGCGATCCGGTCGAGCGTCGCGTCGTCGGCCACCATGCGCCGGTCCTCCGGTTCGAGCGCGTGCAGCGCGCTCCGCGGCGACGCGCAGAACAGCGCCTGTAGCAACGCCTCGTCGTTCCGCAGCGGACCCAGCGCGGCGACCAGTTCCGGGTCGAACCAGGATCCCGAGCGCGACTCGGCCATCGCGAGCGCGGCGTCGAAGCCGTCGCGCGCGAGGAACACCTCGACGGTCTGCGCGAGGTTGAGGATTCGCGCCAGCAGCGGAATCGCCTCGCCGGCGACGCCATCGGGATGCCCGGAGCCGTCCCAGTGCTCGTCGAGGTTTCGGATCGCAACCGCGGTCTCTTCGGACAGCCCCAGCACCCGCGCGATCGAGGCGCCGCGATCGCAGCGGATCCGCACGATCTCGCTCGTACTCGCGGCCCCCGTGAGCGCAACCCGTCCGAAGTGCCTCAAGCGATCGACCATGCCGCCTTCGGGCGCCGCATTCCGCACGACATACTTGAGCCGCTCCGAAAGCGAGTTCCAATCGACCGTCTTGAAGTCGGCCTTCACGACACGATCGTCATTGCCGAAGAGGTAGCAGATCTTGGACGCGTTGCTCGAGCAGCCGAGGTCCTTCAGAAGGAGCGCGTAGAAGAGAGACGACATCCGCTCGTCGTCGAGGCCGATGGCCTGTCCGACGTGCATGCCGAGCAGGCAGCTGCGGACGGCGTGACCGGCGGGCTGTCCCTCGACGATGTCGAGCGCGTAGGAGAGCGCCGAGACGACCTCGGACATGCGCACGGCGCCGCATGGCGACAGAGCCGCTCGCTCGTCTCCGGTGGCCGGGATCGGCTCGTATGGGAACCTGGGTGTGGGGGCGTCGTGCATCGGGTCGCTTCTCGAGGGACATCGGCCGCCAGCGAGGCCGCGTCGAGCCCGATGCCGTCGGCGCGCGGTGATTGCAGTCGCCCGTGATCGGCCGGTTCCGCCTGGATCGGAAGTACGGGTTGTGCAGGCGCGCCGGTTCCGCTTCGCGTGCGGTGGCGTTACTCTTCGCGGCCACCCGCGGTCGCCACGTCCGGCCGACCGGGCGGCGAGGATGCCCATGCAGACCCCAGAGTTCGATCCGACCCAACGGCGCACGCTCCTCGATCGCCTCGAGCGCATCGGCAACGCGCTTCCCGAGCCCGCGCTGATCTTTGCGATCCTCGCGGCGATCGTCGTGTTCGTCGCGGCCATCGGCACCGCCGCTGGCTGGCGGATCCAGCCGGTCACGCCCAAGGTCGAGCTGACGCAGCGGCTCGACGCAAGTGGCGCGCCGGTCGTCGACGAGAACGGCGCACCGGTGATGGTGCCCAAGCTCGATGCGCGCGGGAAGCCGGACGTCGTTCTCGTCGGACAGACCGACAAGGACGGCAAGCCCGTCTACCTCGAGCCGCGCAGCCTGCTGACTGCCGACGGCATCTACTGGATGGTCTCGTCGATGGTGCGGAACTTCACGGGGCTTCAGGCGCTCGGCCTTGTGTTCGTCTCGATGCTGGGCATCGGTCTTGCCGAGAAGTTCGGCATGTTCTCCGCGCTCATGCGCGGACTTGCGCTCGTCACTCCGCGGAAGTTCCTGACGCCGATGATCGTGCTCATCGGCGCGAACTCGTCGGTGGCGTCGGACGCGGGCTACATCATCCTGCCGCCGCTCGCGGCCGCGCTCTACCTCGCCGTGAACCGGCCGCCGATCGCGGGCCTCGCGGCTGCATTCGCCGGCGTCGCGGGTGGCTTCGGAGGCGGTGTGTTCCCGACGGCCGCCGACGGCTTCCTCGCGGGCGTCGCCACGCAGGCCGCGCATATCGTCGATCCCTCCTATCCGACGGTCAGCCCGACGCACAATCTCTACTTCAAGGCGCTCAGCAGCGTGCTCATCATGCTCGCAGGCTGGTTCGTCACCGACCGCATCGTCGAGCCGCGGCTCAAGCGGCTTGCGCCGGGTGCCGGATACGACCAGGCGCCGTCGCTCGCGGACCTCGCGCTCAAGCCCGAAGAGAAGCGCGGACTCGCCATGGCGGCGGTGGTTGCGCTCGTCGTGCTCGGCGCGTTTGCGACCGCGGTCCTCGTCCCCGGCGCGCCGCTTCATGGCGAAGGGCAGCCGATGCTCGCGAACAACACGCCGGCGCCGGGCGAACGGTCCGGCGATCGCTGGTCGCAGGTCATCGTTCCGATGATTCTCCTCGTGTTCCTGCTGCCCGGCATGGCCTACGGCTTCGTGACGGGCGTGCTGCGCACCCAGAAGGACTTCATCGAGGGCATCTACCACGGGATCCGCACCATCGTGCCGGTGCTCGCGATCGCCTTCTTCATGGGGCAGTTCGTCAACTACTTCCAGTACACGGGCCTCGACCGCATGCTCGCCTACGCAGGCGGGTCGCTGCTCGTCTCTGCCGATCTGCCCGTCCCGCTTCTCATCGTGCTCTTCGTGCTGCTTGTCGTCGCCGGCGACTTCGCGATGAGCGGCATGCTCTCGAAGTTCGGCGTGCTTGCGCCGATCTTCATCCCGATGTTCATGATGGTGGGCATGAGCCCCGAGCTGACGACCGCCGCCTACCGCATCGGCGACAGCGTCGTGAACATCATCACGCCGCTCAACAGCTACCTTCTCATCATTCTTGTCGCGCTTCAGAAGTACAACAAGGATGCCGGCCTCGGCAGCCTGATCTCGCTGATGCTGCCGTACTCCGTCGTGTTCGGGGTGCTTTGGACGGCATTCCTCCTGGCGTGGTACTGGAGCGGCTACCCGCTCGGAACCGAGGCGCCCCTCGAGTATCTGCCCACGCGCTGACCGATTCGGTGCAATTTCCGGTGCGGCCGTCATGTTCGTGACCCGATTGGGTGGTGTTTTACGCTTTCAGAGCGGCAGCGTTGACTTTTGCAGACAGAGAACCACCTTTGGAGATGAACATGCGATCCGGGACGTCCATCATCACGCAAGGTCTTGCCCTCTCGGCACTTGGTATCTGCGCGTGCGCATCGAGCGCCGCGATCATCGTCGACGGCACCGTGACCGGTTCCGAATGGGCCGGAGCATCGGTCCTCGCGACCACCATCTCTGGCGGGATCAATGGACAGATCCGCGTCACGAGCTCGAGCGCCGGCATGTACATCCTCGGCCAGACCACCGACGACGACGCGGGCGCGGGCTCGGGCTCGGGGCTCGATGTGTTCGACATCAACTTCGGTCTCGCCGGCAACGCCGCCGCGTGGCGCTACCGCCTGCAGTCGAACACCACCCCCACGCAGCCTGGCTACTACGCGATCACAGGCGCCCCCGGCTGGAGCGGCCGCCTCGAGTCCGGCGACGACTCGCTCGTCTCCGATCCCTTCTACGGCGTGCCGGGCGGAACCTACTCGAGCACTGCGATCCCCGGCGGCATCCAGTGGGCCGTCGGTCTTGGCGACACGAATGCGCAAGCGGTTCGCGTCCATGAGATCTTCATTCCGTGGAGCGTGATCCTCGACGGGCAGAACGGCTGGGATGCCGGCGCAAGCTCGCTGACCTTCGCGTTCGCGGGCTACATCATGCAGGACGGCAACGGCAGCGTCGCCACCGATCCGACCAAGCACGCGCTCTGGGGCAACCCGAGCTGGGGCGACCAGAGCGACTACGCCTTTGCGACGCTTTCGATTCCCGCGCCGGGCGCGCTTGCGCTTGCGGGCATCGGCGGGCTTTTCGCCTCGCGTCGCCGGCGCTGATCGCGCTGCGCCCGTCGATAGGGGATGAGTCCGCATCGAGCCGCACGGAATCGAGCAGTACCCTTCGTCTTGACTTCCACGTCCGCGATGCCTTGGAGGCGCCGCGGACGCGGTCGTGAAGCAGGGGGGAAGATCCATGCAGCAAACGCTCTTCGGACGGGCGGTCGCGACCCTGGTCGCGCCGGTGATCGCCGTGACCACGACGCAGGCCCGCGCAGGCGCCGGCATTCAGAATCTCGCGCTCGGCCGCGATGCGTCGCTTGCATCGGGTTCCGCGAACGGCGCGGCGCTGACGAGCCTCACCGATGGCGTGTTTCGGCCTGCAGGCACGCATTGGCAGAATGGCACGGTCTGGTGGGTCGGGACGGGCTCGACGTTTGAGATCGGCTTCGGGCAGACCGTGGAGGTCATGGGCGCCATCGTCCAAGCCGACAACAACGACACCTATCGCATGTGGTATCGAGACCTCGCGACGGGAGACTACGTGGACCTCTGGACGATCGGCGCGGTGGCGGGGGCCGGCATGCGCACGCGGCCCAACTCGGGAAACAACGCGGAGATTCTCTACTTTGACACGTCGGTGTTCACCGATTCGATCAGGATCGGCGCGATCGGCGGCGATGGGTCGTACTCGCTCGGCGAAGTGCAGGCGTGGGGCGTCGTTCCGGGTCCCGGAGCCGCCGCGCTCCTCGGCTTGGCGGGCTTGTTCCAGAGCCGCCGCCGCCGCTGAGTCGCATCATCGGTCGGGTTGGTCGCGTGCGTCGCCCGCACGTCGCTTCGCGCGCAGGAGCCGCGCGGCGGTCGAGTTGTCGGCCGAGTCGTCCTCTCCGGAATGGCCCTCGTCGCGCGACGACTCTCGCCGCGACCCGCCGTCTTCGCGCGCTCCGGCTTCTGTCGCGCCTGGCGAACCGCGGTCCGCGTGCGCCTTCGCCGGCGCTGAGTCGCGCCCGGTGCGTCCGATGACCGGCGCATCGCGGAAGCCGCCACGCTGCGAACGGGTGCCTGTGTCGACGGCCGCGCCAGCGTCTGCGGTCCCCGTCTGGTCGGGCGCGCTTCGTCCGCGCACGCGGCCGAGCGCGGCCAGCGTCGAGGCGCCCGGAGCGCGCGATGCAAGCGCGGCCCGCGCGGAGGCCCGCGCCGAGTCCCAGTCGAACAAGATGCGCCGGACGGCGGCGTCGAGCAGGAACGCAACCGCCGCGAGCACGGCGAGAAGGTCCCACAGTCCGCGCATCGCAAACGGAGCGCCCGTGCCGGTGCGCAGGAACGCATCCACCGATCCCGGTGCGCTGTCGAGTTCGACCACCCGGCCGCCGGTGCGCGCGGCGACTTGCTCAAGCAGCGCGCGGTTACTCTCGGTCGCGCGGAACTCGCGGGAGTAGGGCGCATGCACGGCGGTGAGCACGCTCGTGCGTCGTCCTTCGGCGTCCTCGGAGAGCGCGATGTTCGTGAGGTAGCTGCCCGACTCGGCAAGCGGGAACTCGCCGCGCCACCTGCCTGCGCCGACCTGCTCGAGCGGAAGCGGTCGCATCTGACCGTCAGGCGCGATCAGCGTGCCCTCTGGCGTGGTGAGGATGTCGAATCCGCCGTCGGGCCGCAGGAGCTCGAGCTCGACGATCGCGCGGTCGCCGTCGATGCGCGTGCGCGTCGATGCGTTGCTCGGCGCAGCGGGGCGCATGAGCCAACGGATGGTCTGCTCCCAGAAGGCTCGGTACTCGCTCCACCCAGGCCACGCCGTGGCCCAGCGTGCGCCGGCGTCGGAGGTGAAGACGGCCGCGCGTCCGAGGCCGTGGTTCCACGAGGCGAAGATGGGATCGACCGCCTCGGTCGTGGGGTGCACCATGTGCATCTCCGCAAGGCCGGGCCTCGGAACGGTGACGGTGTAGCCGCCGATCTTGGGTACGGCGGTCAGCGCTCGCAACGGGCCGCTCGTCGAGGCGAGCACCGCGGGCTGGAAGTCGCCCTCGATCGTCATGCGCCGGCCGAACTCGCTGAACTCGCGGATGAAGATCTCCGGCAGTTCGCGCGCGCTCTTGAGGTCCGTCACCGGGTGGAACTTGCCGTCGGCGAGCTCGGCGATGCGCTTGAGATGCGGATCCTGCGCGCCTTCCTCGATGCCGATCGTCGAGACCGTGATGCCGAGTTCCTTCGCGCGCGTGGCAAGCTCGAAGCCGTTCTCAGGGGCGCCGATCGTCATGCCGTCGGTCAGGATGATCATGTGCTTCGTGCCTGCGCTCGAGCCCGAGAGCTCCTCGATCGCAAGGCGCATGGCCGCGTGCAGGTCGGTTCCGCCACCCGAGGTGATGCCGCGGATCTTTCGTTCGACCGCCGAGTCTCGGCCGACTGCGCGGCGAGGCACGATGACCTGCGGCGTGCCGCCGAAGGTGATCACGGAGACTTCGTCGAGGTGGCTCATCGAGCGCACGCCCGACGCCGCCGCTTCGTTCGCCATGCCCTGCTTGTGCGCGAACGCGCCCATGGCGGGCGCCGACATCGACCCCGAGGCGTCGAGCACGATCGCGATCGAGCCGCGCAGGTACGCCCGCGTTCCCGGCGGCTCGAGGAGTACGGGAAGCGCCTCTGCGAGTTCTGAAGAGATCCAGCCGCCGGCGCCGAGGCTTTCCGGCCCGCCGAGCATGAGCAGCCCGCCGCCGACGTCATGGACGTAGGCGCGCAGCAGGCGGTCGAGTTCTCCGTCGATCTGCCAGCGCGGGACATTCGCAAGCACGATGCAGTCGAAGCCGGAAAGGAACGCGGGGTCGACCGCGAGGTCCTCGGGGGCGCGCACCTCGGCAGGAATCGACGCCTGTGCAAGCGCCGCCGCGAGCGGTGCGCTCTCGATGCCGCCGGAAGAGTCGACGATCAGGACCCGCGCCGGGCCGGCGACGAACGTCACCGCGGTACCGACGTTGTTCTCGGGCAAACGGTCAGTCGCGGCATCGGAAGGCTCGAACACCACCTCAAACCGATGGGTTCCCGCCTCCGCCAGCGGAAACGGCAGCGAGATGGTGCGCACGCCGGGCTCGAGCGCGACGTCGAGGCCGTCGCCGGGCGCGTCAGGCGCGAGATCGATCGTGACGCCGCCTTCGCGAAGGAAGAGCGTGCCCGTCGTGGCGCGCTGGCTCCGCAACGCCACGCGCAGGTCGATCGCCTGCGATGGCCTCGCGCGCGTCGGTGCGCGCAGCGACTCCACGATCACCTCGTTGTCGGTCACGAAGTCGAGGGGCACGACGTCGATCGGGATTCCTTGCGCTGCTGCGCTCTCCGCCTCGGCAAGCAGGCTGCCGGCGTTCTCGTTTCCGTCGGACAGGAGCACGACGCGCTTGCGCATCTCGGGCGGAAGCACGGAGATCGCGCGGCGAACGCCGGACGCGAGGTCGGTCGCCTCGCGCGAACCGGTGAACTCAGGCGTCGCGATCGCGCCGCTCGAGGTCGGCGCAGTGCTGATCTCCGCGCCAGCGGCGACGGTGACGACGGCGAACTGGTCGTCCTTGCCGGGCTTCGCGGCAACGAGTTCCTCGACAAGCCGCCGCGAATCGGCGAGCAGCGGGGCGGGAATCGAACGGCTCCGGTCGAGGACGAATGCCGTGGCCACGCCCTCGGTGCGTCGCGAGATCGTCGGCTCGGTAAGCGAACCGACGATCGCGAGGACGACCACGATCCTCAGGAAGAGCGACGTCCACCAGCGGATCGGGCTCTCGAAGGCATGGCTTCGCCACGCCAGCATCACCACCGGCACGATCACCAGGAGGAGAAGAAGAAAGGCCGGGTGTTCGAACCGGATCATTGGCGGGAATGGTAGCCCCGCGCCCGGTCGGTACACTCGGCGCATGCCGATGCGCACGTGCGCCAACGCCGCCTCTTTCCTGAGTCATCGAGGGCCTGTCCCGCCATGCCGTGCGGGTGCATCCGAGCCGCCGACCGACCGCTCTTTCGGCGCACTCGTCGACTTCCTCGCGCGTGAGGGCGCGGCATGGCAGCCGATCGATGCCGCGCCGATCCAGGTTGAACTCCGATGACCCGCGGGCGATCGACGCATGAGACAGACCACTCCCATCTTCGGCGGCATCGAATCGGGCGGCACCAAAGTCGTCTGCGCGGTCGGTGACGCGCGCTCGGCCACAATGCTTGCGCGCGCGCAGTTCCCGACCTGTGACGATCCGCGTGCGCTGCTTGCGGCGGTGGTCGCGTGGTTCAAGGAGGCCGAGCGCTCGCATGGTCCGATCGCGGCGCTCGGCGTGGCGTCGTTCGGGCCGCTCGACCTCGACGAGCGCTCGCCGACCTACGGTCGTGTCACGACGACCCCGAAGCGCGGCTGGCGGAACGCAGACATCCTCGGCCCGCTCCGCGCGGCGTTTCCCGCAATCCCGCTCGGGTTCGACACCGATGTGAACGGTGCGGCGCTCGGCGAGGGACGCTGGGGCGCCGCGCGCGGACTCGACGACTTCATCTACGTCACCGTGGGAACCGGCATCGGCGGGGCCGCCGTCGTTCGCGGGGCGCCGGTGCATGGGCTCGTCCATCCCGAGATGGGTCACATTCCCATGCCCGTCCTCGACGGCGACACTTTCGCCGGCGCTTGCGCGATCCATGGGCGATGCTGGGAGGGGCTCTGCGCTGGCCCCGCGATTCACGCGCGCGCCGGGCGCCCCGCCGAGGAGCTCGCGCCGGACGATCCCGCGTGGGACCTCGTCGCGAGGTACATGGCGCACGCGCTGCTTACGCTCACCTACGTGTTGTCGCCGCGCCGGATCATCGTCGGCGGGAGCGTGCGCAAGGCGGGGCAGCTCGGCGAGGCCGCGTTCTTTGCGAGCCTGCGGCGGCACGTTGTCGCCGCGAACGCGGGGTACATCGCATCCGCCGCGATCGACGGCGTCGGAATCGATTCCTACATCGTTCCTCCGGCGCTCGGCGACGACGCGGGCGTCTGCGGCGCCATCGCATTGGCGCAGAACGCGAGCGGTTCCTTCTGAGCGCGCCGCTCGCCCTATCCTCGACGCACGCGATGAAGACCACGCGCAGGCAACACCCGTACGAGGGCGCCCACGTCGCCTTCCTCACCCAGCACGGGAAGGAGCACGTCCTCGCGCCCCTGTTCGCGTCCGAGCTGCTCGCGACGGTCGAGGTCATACGGGGCTTCGACACCGATTCCCTCGGCACGTTCACGCGCGAGATCCCACGCGAAGGCACGCAGATCGAGGCCGCACGGCGCAAGGCCGAGATCGCGATCGAACGCTCGGGCGCGCACCTCGGGCTTGGGAGCGAAGGCGCGTTCGTACCGGGGCCCTTCGGACTCGGCTCCTGGAACATCGAGATCCTTGTCTTCATCGATCGTGCGCGTGCGATCGAAGTGATCGGCCGCGCCGGCGCCGCAGGGCGCCATCTTCATGCGACGCTTCGTACGCGCGAGGAGCTTGCCGACTTCGCGGAGCGCGCGGGATTTCCCGCGCACGGGCTCGTCATTCGCCCCAACGACGAGCGCGACCCGCGCATCCGGAAGGGGATTTCGCAACCGGCAGAGCTCGAGGCCGCGTTCGACGAGTCGCTGCGTTTCTCCGCCGCCGGCGCGGTGTTCGTCGAGAGCGAATTGCGCGCGCATCTCAATCCGACCCGCATGGAGACGATCGGCGCCGCGGGCCGCGATCTCGTCGCCCGGCTGCTCAGCGCCTGTCCGTCCTGCGGAGTACCGGGATTCGGGATCGTGGCAAAGGTGCCAGGGCTTCCCTGCGGCGACTGCGGCGCCCCGACGCGCGACGCGATCGCCGACCAACTCGGCTGCGTGCGATGCGACTTTCGCGAGGAGCGCCCACTCCCCGGCGGCCCCTCCACGGCAAGCCCCGCCGTGTGCAGCTACTGCAATCCGTGATCGCCGGTGGGAAAGGATGGGGTTTATCGACTCTTCGTACCCGTTGAGGTGGGAATACGCCTGACTCGGTGGGTCATGCGGCGCGCATGATCGGCGGTCGACATCTGTTATCCGATGCTGACTCGCCCGATCGTGTGATCCAGTTGTGCGCGAGTTTGCAGATTCGCCACAAGGGTGACTAGGAGTTGCTCGCTTTCGCGCCACACTCCCTGATCGGGGGGTACTCCCTTCGGACGACACCGTGCCGTTCGCACCCTCTGTTCCCTGCCGATGCCGGCCGATGGCCCATCGTGCAATCGCTGTGTGCCGCGCCTCGGTGCGGAAGGTTCCTTCGGAGAATGACCATGAAGATGATGAACGGGTTTTCGCGGGCACTGCTTTCGGCGGTCGTCCTTGCTGGTGCGGGTGTCTCCACGTCCGCGTGGGCGACGGTCCTGCTCGACGGAAGCTTCGAGAACCAGGCTGTCCTCCAGAACAATCCCTACACCTTGCAGGCGAGCGGCGCGAGGTGGGGCTCCGCATGGGGCGGCCCGGACTGGGGCTGGACCTCGTGGCAGTACAACTTCGCCGGCGCATGGGTCGGAGGCGCGATCGCGCGCACCGAGGACTTCGCTGCTGGCTGGAAGTGGGCGCGTTCTGGCGATGTCTTCGGCATCATCAAGGACCGCCAGTCGATGACGCAGACCTTCACGGCGACCGAAGACGCGATCGGAACCCTCTCGTGGTTCGACGCGAACCGCGCGTCGTGGCGTGAGCATGACTGGTTCGGCCGCCCGAATGACTACAGCGTGACGATCGCCGACTCGCTCGGGAACGTCCAGACGATCGGCAGCTACACCAGCGTCGTCGCCGGCGGAAACTCGTACTCGAACCCCGTGGGCGACCAGTGGCACACGGAGTTCGGCAAGAGCACCTGGTTCGCAAAGACCGGTGCGACGTTCGTGCTGCAGGCCGGCATGACCTATACGATCAGCTTCAACAGCCTGAGCCCCTACAACTACGACGCGAACGGCAACATCACCGGCGTCGACGACCGCACGACCTTCCTCGACGACATTTCGCTGACGACCCAGCCCATTCCCACCCCGGGCGCGATCGCGCTCTTCGCCCTCGGAGGCCTCGCTGCCCGCCGCCGCCGCCGCTGAGTTGCGTTGACCACATCCATGCGCGACGAGGGCGTTCTCGAGTCCTCTGCTACCCTCCACCCGGAGGCCCGCATGACTCGAATCGCCCTCGTTTCGTTGACTCTTGCCATCACCGCCGTCGGATTCTCGGTGGCTCCGCGATCGCTCGCGCAGTCGCAGCGGGACCCAGCGGCGCCGCAGCGCGTCACCGACCGTCTTCGCGACGGCGCGGCCGCGCTGACGCCGCTCGTTCGCGCGGACGTCGCGAAGGAGTTCCTCGCCGCGACGTCGAGACTCACCGAGCCTTCGACGCGCACGGTCTACCGGAACCGGGAGAAGGGGCTCGCCCTCTCGAAGCGCGCGCATGACGCGCTGCCGGCGGCGGAACAGGCCGGGTTCACCGCGCGCGAGTGCACGCCCGACTTCTACTACGAGACGGGCTACGGCTCGCCGCTTGTCTACGTGCGGCTTCTCGATCTCGCAGCGCCGCATCTTGTGCGCGGCCCGCGCCCGAAGCTGCTCGACTTCGGCTACGGAACCATCGGACAGCTGCAGCTCTTGGCGCATTGCGGCTTCGATGCGCAGGGCGTCGACGTGGAGCCCATGTTTTCGGCGCTCTACAGCGAACCCGGCGACACCGGCGCGATCGGTTCAGGGTCGGTCGCGATCCACACGGGCCAGTGGCCGGCCGACGAGTCCCTGCGCGCTGCGATCGGCGGCGGCTACACGCTGATCACCAGCAAGAACACGCTCAAGAACGGCTACATCCATCCGGCGCCACCGGCAGGGCAGACGGTCGACCCGAAGAAGTTGGTGCATCTCGGCGTAAGCGACGAGGAGTTTCTCGCGCGCGTGCACGACGCGCTGGTGCCCGGCGGCGTGTTCCTGATCTACAACATCTGCCCTCCGCAGAATCCACCGGAGAAGGAGTACATCCCGTGGGCCGACGGAACGTCGCCGTTTTCACGCGAGATGTACGAGAAGGCAGGCTTCGACGTGATCTCCTTCGACGTCCGCGACGACGGCTGGGTGGTCGACTGCTTCGGGAAGCTCGGGTACACCGCGGGCAAGACTCGTGAGGAAGCCGCGAAGGAATTCCTGTGCTGGTACACGATCCTGCGGCGCAAGCCCGGTGCGTGACCTCGGCGAGCACGTGCGCGGATCTCGACGAGCGGGGCGGTTCAATCGATGTCGCACCCCGCGACCTTCGTGCGAGCCGGTGAAGCGCGCCTGCGGCATCCCCTGGACACGATCGCGCAAGCATTATGTGCCCCATTTGGATTCATGGCGGACGTCCTCTGACTCGTCCTCCGGTGCACCTCGTCACACTCGATCAGGTGCATCGTCACGGTCAATGTCTTCGTTCATTGGCGTGATTCTTCGCTCAGGATCGATTTGAGCGTTACGTTCGGTCGCAGACTTCGCTCGCCGCGCGTCGTACGCCCAGCAGGTGTCGCCCGGCTGCGGAGGTCCTCGCACACTGTTCACCCGGAGATCACATGCGAAGCCAACGAATCCTGGTTGCAGCCCTCGTCCTCTTCTCCTTGTTGTCGTTCAGCGCAGCGTCCGAGGCGTCCGCACAGGACTGCCCGGCATGCCTGACCGCGCCCCAAGTTGTCCTAGGGGACAATTCCTTCGGCGCCACCGGCCCCACGTGCAACGTGCCGTCAAGCGTGGGTTGCGGCTCCTTCGGGTCCTCCAACACGCGGTTCTTCTCGTTTACTCCGGCCGTATCCGGCTACTACAGCATCTCGTCGTGCCGGAACGCGACCCCGTTCCCGCCCCACACGCTCTCCGTCTGGGGGGGCTGCAACTTCTCCGACTTGATCGTCTGCGGAGGGACCGCGTGCTCGGGCGGCGGGGCTCGCCTCGACTCGGTGCAGCTCGACGGCGGCAGGAACTACCGCATCGGGATCGGGACGTATCCAACGTACCAGATCGGCAGCGGCATCCTCACGATCGAGCCGGGTTCGTCCGAGAGCGCGGATTGTCCGTCGTGCCTCACCGCGCCTGCGGTCTTCGTGGGCGACAATGCGTTCGTCGCCGGTGGTTCCGAGTGCGACGTGCCGGGCAGCGCCGCGTGCAGCCCATGGGGTTCGCGGAACACGCGCTTCTTCTCATTCACGCCAAGCGTGACCGGGGCGTACTACATCTCGACGTGCCGTAAGGCCGCAGGCTTGCCACCCCACTTCATCTCCGTCTGGGACGGATGCGACTTCTCCGATGTCATCGTGTGCGGAGAGCTGTACGAGAACGAGTGTTCTGGCGGCGGTTCCTTCTTGGACGAAGTGATCCTCGAGGCAGGAAGGAAGTACCGAATCGGTCTCGGGACATTGTCCGCTTACCAGATCGGGAGCGGTTTCCTCACGATCGAGCCGATCAACTCGGTCGGTGCCACGTGCGAAAGCCCGAAGCTCGCCGAGCTCGGCGTCAACAACTTCAACACGTCCAGCTGCGAGGAGGTCGTCGATCTCGGCGGTCTATGCGACCCGCTTCCGCAAGGCGGCCCTTGGGACGACCGCATCCACAACGTGTTCTTCTTCAGCTTCACGCCGCCAGAGTCCGGCGTCTATTCATTCACGACATGCGGGACCGTCGACGTGCTCACACGCATGGCGATCCTCCAAGGGTGCTCGCCTGACAGCGGCGTCATCGGCTGCACGGATGGTAGCTGCCCCAACAGCCAGCCGTTTGGTTCGCGGATCATCGGCGCCAATCTGCTCGGAGGGGTCGAGTATCGGGTTCTCGTCGGAGGGGTGCGCGCGGAGGATTCGCCCGTCGGCTCGCTCCGAGTGTCGGTTTTCGAGCCCTGCGTCGGACCGAAGCCGACCGTGAGCGAGTTCGAGGCTTGCGGCGAGGTGTTCGACTTCACCTGCGCCTTTGCCGAGCAGACGGCGCCGCCGATCGCGGCAGGAGATGTGATCCGAGGCAGGCTCTGGGCTGTGGATGGGATGCGCGATGTCGACGTGTACCAGCTCGACATCGTGGAGGGTACGGCGGTGACGCTGTCGCTCCACGCGGCGATCGACGCGTCGGCAATCCTGCTTGAGGGCGACTGCACGGCCGGAGTGTGGGCGCCGCAGACTAGGGTCGGCTGTCCTGGAAACAGCGGCGATCCATACTGCCTTGCACCGGGTCGCTACTACATTGCCGTCGCTCCCGGTCAGTACTGGAACCACCCATGCGGCTACGCGGCCGGAAACGAGTACACGCTGACGGTGACCGGCGAGCCCTGCGACGCCTCGCCGCCGCCGAACGACTTCTGCGCCGACGCGATCGCCGTCACCGAGGGCGCGACTCCCTTCGACAACGACTTCGCCACCACCGACGTCCCCGGCGCGGTCTGCCCCGCTCCGGTCCTGAAGGACGTATGGTTCACCTTCACCGCGACGAAGGCGGGCGATCACCTGATCCGAACCTGCAACGGAGCCGACCCTTTCAATACAGGGATGGACATCTGGACCGCGTGTCCTTCCGCGGGGGGCGAGGTGCTCGCCTGCAACGACAACAGCTTCGACGACGCGTGCGGCGACTACAGCTCGAGCGTCGTTCTCGCGATGACTGCGGGGCAGACCGTGTATATCCGGATCGGCAGCACGCTCTTCTTCGACGCGTGGACGGGCGCAAGCGAGCTGGTCATCGAGTCTCTCGGCGACGAGGTCGTCTGCGGCGATCCGCAGGCGGGCGACTGCTGCGTGGCGCGGGATACACCGTTCTGCTCCGACACGAAGTGCTGCAACGAGGTATGCGGGATGGACCCGACGTGCTGCTCGACGGCATGGGACCAGTCGTGCGTGAGTCTCGCGGCGCTTCATTGCTTCAGCTGCGCCGCCGAGCCGGAGAACAACGGCTGCGAGAACGCGGAACCCGCGATCATCGGCCAGAATCCGTTCCGGAACCGATCCGCGACGGGCTCGACGGAGACATCATGCGGCGCCGTCCGCTCGGACGTCTGGTTCAGCTTCACCGCCACAAGCGAGCAGCCGGTCACGGTGTCGTTCTGCGACGCAGACGGCGGCTGGGCGTATGTCACTGCGTCGACGACGGAACTCGACACCATGATCGCCGTGCTCGACGGCTGCAGCGGCAATGTGATCGCCTGCAACGACAACGTCTGCGGAACACGCTCGAAGGTCACGTTCGATCCGGCGTGCGGCGGCACGTATCTCATCGTCATCGGGTCGCGCGCCGACGACAAGGACCTTTACAGCCAGGGCATCGGCTCGTTCACGATCACGCAGTCGGGCGTCTGCGGCGGCGGCTGCCCGGCCGACATCG